>Ga0180220_1000384_pt1 | contig 53354 bp, 55 predicted proteins | sample eDN5th37CBELigBY_FD_151335 | JGI IMG/M metagenome (GOLD analysis project Ga0180220, IMG submission 151335) | Enriched backyard soil microbial communities from Emeryville, California, USA - eDNA 5th pass 37_C BE-Lig BY (version 2) (version 2) | ecosystem: Environmental > Terrestrial > Soil >...
CCCAGCGCCTACTTGCCAGCGCCTTCGGGCCAGTAGTAGTCGTCCCCGTAGATGCGGCTGCCGAATATGGCGGTGCCGATGCGGACTTCGGTGGAGCCTTCTTCGATGGCGATTTCGAAGTCGCCGCTCATGCCCATGGACAGGCGGTCGAGCTCGATGCCTTCTATGGCTTCATCGCGCATGCGGTCGCGCAGCGTGCGCAGCGTGCTGAAGCAGGCGCGCACCGCGGCCTGGTCGGGCGCATTGATGGCCAGCGTCATCAGGCCGCGCACGCGCAGCGTGGGCGTTTCGGTGGCCAGGCGCCGCAGCATGGCCGGCAGCTCTTCCGGCGGCAGGCCGTATTTGCTGGGTTCCGTGGAGGTCTTGATCTGCACCAGGGCGTCGATGGCGCGGCCTTCCTGCTGCAGGCGGCGATCCAGCGCAATGGCCAGTTCCATGCGATCCAACGACTGGATCTCGGCCGCCATGCGGGCCACGTCCTTGGCTTTGTTGGTTTGCAAGTGGCCTATCATGACCCACTCTATGCCGCAGTCGGACAAGGGCTCGTACTTGCTGCGGATTTCCTGCACCTTGTTTTCGCCGAAGCGATGTGCGCCGGCCCGCACCGCGGCCCGTATGGCATCCTCGCCGAAGGTTTTGCTGACCGGCAGCAGCGATACCGAGGCGGGATCGCGGCCAGCCTTGCGGGCGGCGGCGGCTATGCGTTCCTGGACGCGGGCGAGGTTGACGGCAATGTGGCTTTGTTCAGTCATGAGACGGCTTATCCGGTTCGGGCATGGGCGCGGGGCGGTATCGGCCGCGCCAACTATAGATACCGGCATATTGTAAAGAAGAAGCCGCGCCCCGTATCCGAAGCCCCGATAAGGAAGCCGCAATAGGCGATATGGAGGCCGAGTACCGCGCCTTATCGCCTTCCGCTGTTCGCCGGGCCTTGCATCGCGTCGCGGATCTGCGCGGTGATCTCGTAAGAGCGCAGGCGGGCCGCATGGTCGAACATGTTCGATGTGATCATGAGCTCGTCGGCGCCGGTCTTGGCGATGAAGGCCTCGAGCTGCCCGGCTACGGTGTCGGGCGCGCCGATGGCCGAGCACGACAGCACGTGCTGGAGCAGGTCCTGTGCTTGCGGGCCCAGGGTGTCCGGATAACCCCGCATGGGGGGCGGCAGGCGCGAGGGCCGGCCGCTGCGCAGGTTGACGAAAGACTGCTGCCAGGAAGTGGCCAAGTAGTGCGCCTCGTCGTCCGTGTCGGCGGCGAAGACGTTGAACCCCAGCATGACATAAGGCCGGTCCAGTTGCGCCGACGGACGGAAAGTGGCCCGATATATCTCCAGCGCCTGCATGAGCTGCGCCGGCGCAAAGTGCGAGGCGAAGGCATAGGGCAGGCCGAGCGCCGCGGCCAGCTGCGCGCCGAACAAACTGGAGCCGAGTATCCATATGGGCACCTTGGCGCCTTTGCCCGGCACGGCCTGCACGGCCTGGCGCGGTTCGTCGGACATGTAGTCCATCAGTTCGACCACGTCGCGCGGAAATTCCTCGGCATCCGAGGCCAGATTGCGCCGCAAGGCGCGCGCGGTGGCTTGATCGGAGCCCGGCGCCCTGCCCAGGCCCAGGTCGATGCGGCCCGGGTAGAGCGCTTCCAGGGTGCCGAACTGTTCGGCAATGACCAGCGGGGAATGATTGGGCAGCATGATGCCGCCCGCCCCGACGCGTATGCTGCTGGTGCCCGCGGCGACGTGGGAAATCAGGATGGATGTGGCGGCGCTGGCGATGCCGGGCATGCCATGGTGCTCGGCCATCCAGTAGCGCCGATAGCCCCAGCGTTCGCCGTGCTGGGCGATATCCAGGGTGTTGCGGAACGATGCCGCGGCGCTGCCGCCCTCGGTGATCGGCGAAAGATCGAGTATGGAGAAAGGTATCATGGGCCGCATATGGGGGCGGTCGGCCGGGAAATCAAGAGAAGCCCGGCCGCCTGCCCACGCGCGCGCCGACGACCATTTCCGTGATCCATCCCACCAGTATCGATGTGTAGGCCTGCTGGCAGGTTTTTTCACTGAGGGCGTGGTCCGCGCCATCCACGACCCGATGCGTCAGCGAATGCGAATTGCGGAAGGCGGCGCGGTAGCTCATGATGGTGGCGTGCGGCACGAGGTGGTCGTGCTCCGATTCCACGATCAGCACGTCGCCGGTGAAGGCGGCGCAGGCCGCCAGCGCCCGGTTCTCTTCGGGGGTGACGGGCGCCCCGCGATAAACGGCCAGGTCTTCCCGGTTCAACTGGCGCTTGGGCGTGTGCCATTGCGCGTCCCGGTACAGTGAAGGCACGCGCAGCGACAGCCATTTCACTGGACGCAGGGTGGTCAGTATGGTGGACAGATAGGCGCCGTAGCTGGTGCCGACCACTGCGATCGCATTGGTATCGATGGCGGGGTGCTGGGCCAGCCTGTCATACGCGGTGACGATATCCCGCAGGTTTTCTTCGCGGGTCACGGTCTGCTGGCGTTGCGAACCCTTTTCATGGCCGCGCAGGTCGAAAGTCAGGCAGACGCAGCCCAGGCCCGCTATTCCGCGAGCCCTGTCCAGGTCGCGTTCCTGGCTGCCGCCCCAGCCGTGCACGAACAGCACCCCCGGCACCTTGGAGCTGGGCGCAAGAAAGGTACCCGCCACATGTTCATCGTCAATAATGATTTCGACCGGTGAACTGCTAGTCGTCATACGGCTCCACCTTCACATATTTGCTCAAGGGGCCGATGTCGGGATCCGTACCCCGGTAAAGTTCATGAGCTTGGGCGGGCGGGCTGACTTGCGCGCCGAACAGTTCGATGGTGGACGCGCGGGTGGCCTGCAAAGCGGGATCGGCATGGAAGGCCTCGAGCGCGGCGACCTCGGCCGCACTGGCCCCGCCTATGCGCCACGACTGCTCCAGTACGCCGCACTGCGGCCGGCCATCGGCCGCCAATCCGCAAGCGATATCGTAATTGCGCCGCGATGCCAGCAGCCCCGGAAAACAGGCCGTGGCGGCTTCGTCGTAAACCTGGGCCTTGGCGATGGCCGCGCGGAATTCGTCGCTCAGGTCGAGCTTCATCAGCGCATCGAAACCGCCGCGCGCCACAAGCAGGGAGGATCCCCCGTAAACCGCGGCCCCGCTGTTGTCCTGCGTCAACTGCTGGGTGCCGACATAGCTGGCCTCGATGCCGCCCATGCGCACCTGGCCCACGCTGAAAGTGATCGCCTGGTCCAGGTGCTCTTCCAGCACCAGGCCGCATTCCTCCAGGCGGCTGGCGTCCTGCTCGTCGAGGGCGCTCAGCAATCGCTGGCGGCTGTCCACCAGTATCTGGCCGCGCCCCGCGGTGGCATGCACCGGCTTGATGCGGAATGCGCCGCGCGCCAGCAGGCGCTCGCCCGCTTTCACGGCGTCCGGCATGGTGAAGACGGTGATGCCTTCAAGCACGCTGTGCCGGACGCGGCGGCCGAATTCATGCGACCAGCCTTGCGGCGCAAAAGCATGGACGCCGAGCAAAGGGTGGGTGATGGCCTTGGTGGGCACGAAAGCCTGGGGCGCAACGCCGCCGAACAGATCGCTTTCCCGATATATGCCGACCTGCCGTGCGATGGCCATGCCGATCAGGGTGTCGGTGGGAATCAGATAATGCTTGCCGGCGCGCGCGGCGGCCGCGTCATAGGCGCCGCCGAATTGCATGCCCAGCATAGCGGCTATCCGCTTGCCCAGCTCGTAGTGGACCGCTTTTTCGTGCTCGGGCTCCCGCGCCCGCGCCGCATAGACGAATACGGTTCCTGGCTCTTCGGCGCGTTTGATCATGTTCAGGCGTCTGGCTTCCTCGGTTTTTTCGTGGTGATGGATACAGGATCGCTGGCGGGGAAAGTTTCCTCCAGGCCCTGGTCCAGGCTTTCTTCCTTTTCGGCGGCGCCGTTTTCCGCGCTGTCGCCTGGCTGGTCGCCGCCTGGTTTATCGCGGCCCGGCTTGGCATGACCCGCCTTGCCCTGGCCGGGCTGATCGCGGCCCGACCGATCACGGTCCGGCTTGCCTTGGTCCGTGGAATGCGCCGCTGGCGTTGCGTCCTTGTTTTTGACGTCCAGCGAGTATGGGTCGCTGGCTGGAAAAGTGTCTTCCAGCGCGTTGTCTAGCGCCTCGTCCGTCTTTTTAGGATTGTCCTGGGCAGTGGGAAACGGCGTTGTATTGGCGTCGCTGGGCTTGGCTGTGCTCATGACGGACTCCTTGAAAGAGGGAGGAACAGATAAAGATGAGGGGCGGAGCGGCGCCAGGCTCCGCCCCGGCGGAAATCTACTTCGCGACTTCTACTTTGGGCAGCGCCTTCAACTGGTCTTTGGTATAGCCGGGCAGCACCATTTTGTCGCCGGTGTGCTGGATTTTGTCGTAGGGAATGGCGACCGAGCGCTCGCCCATGCCGAGAAAGCCGCCGGCGCCGACGATGAAGTAACCGGCCTTGCCGTCCGAGGCCAGGACGACGTCATTGATATCGCCGATTTTCTCGTCCTTGTCGTTATAGACAGCTTTGCCCATGATCTTGTCCTTCACGCTCCAGCCCGTGATGGTCTCTTTGGGCTCGGGCGCAGCCGCGGGCGCGTTGGCCCCAGGGGCCGGCGTAGCGGCGCCCGGGGCTGGCGCCGGGGCCGGAGCCGAGGGTGAAGGGGCGGCGCTGCCGGGCGCGGTCGTCGGCGCGGCGCCGTCCGAACGCTCCGGCGCCGTCGACTGCGCCTGCACCGCGGAAGCAAGGGCCAGACTGAGCGAGCATGCGGTCAGCACAAAGATTTTTTTCATCGCTATCTCCTAAATGTGACGCCCGAAATCGGGTCTCCCACCCCTTAGCAAGTCTTATGCCGCTCCTGGGGAAAACGGGGGATGGGCACATCGATTGCTGAGCCAGAAACGAACTTGGCAAACCGCCGATTCATTTTCAAAAAAAGGGGTATTCCAATGAGAACGACACGACGACTTGCAGCGGGCGCGATCACGGCGGCCCTGGTACTCGGCCTTACGGCATGCGGCGGCATGTCCAGGCAAGGGAAAAATACGGCTATCGGCGCGGGTGTAGGCGCGGTCGGCGGGGCGGTGCTGACCGGCGGCAGCACGCTGGGAACGCTGGGCGGCGCCGCGGTGGGCGGCGTCGTGGGCCACGAGGCGAGTAAATAATACAAACTCGAAAACTTTACAAAGGAAACCCGTCATGCTTTACACGATAGCGGTAATACTCATCGTCTTGTGGCTGTTGGGGCTGGTGACCTCTTATACGATAGGGGGCTTCATCCACGTCCTTATCGTGGTGGCCATCATCATGGTGCTGGTGCGCCTGATCAGCGGGCGTGCGCCTTGAGCCGGGCCGGCTATGAATGAATATGAGCCGGCTTGGCCGCGCCTGTGCGCGCCCGACCGCGCGCCGCATTGACCTGTGCCGGCCCGGTACGCGGGCTACCGCCGCGGCGGGCCGGCTTTTTCTTTTACTGTCCATCTCCGATCGCCCGCGCCAATGTGCGAAGCATAGACCGCACGCACCCTTGCGCAAGCAATATACGCGAGCGCCAGTTCCTTGTTTTGATTGGATTATTCGGGTTTATGCCGCCGGTTTTCCTCGGCTTTATCCACATCCGAAGTGGATAAGTCTGCCGGGTACGCCGCAGGCGCCGCTGAGCGATTTTCATCCGCCCGCGGTAATCTCTTGATAATATTCACCTTCTTTAAGTAGTGCCGCAGTTATCCGCGGGCTTGTCCACAGCCGCGGTGGAAAAGTGGATAAACGCGAACGGGATACCGAACCATGCAGGAACAATTCAAAGAACTGGCCGCCTTGGTGCCGTCGGCGGAATACCTTGCGTTGAACCTGGTGCTGACCATAGTCATACTGGTGGTGGGCTGGGGGCTGTCGTCCTTTGCCGGCAATAGCGTGCGGCGCCTCGCCGCCCGCTCGTCGCGCATCGATCCCACCATCGTCCCCATGCTCTATACCGTTACGGTGTGGGCCATACGCCTCTTCGTCGTCATCGCCGTCCTGGCGCGCTTCGGGGTGCAGACGGCCAGCATCATTGCCGTGCTGGGCGCCGCCGGCCTGGCCATCGGCCTGGCGCTGCAGGGCACTTTGCAGAACATCGCGGCCGGCATCATGCTGCTCGCACTGCGCCCCTTGCGCGCCGGGGAATATATATCCGTCGTTGGCAAGGGCGACGGCACGGTGGCCGAAGTAGGGCTGTTCCTGACCAGGCTGATTCAATACGACGGCGTGCACCTGACGCTGCCCAACAGCCTGATCTGGGGCAATCCCATCATCAATTACAGCCGCAATGCGACGCGCCGCCTGGACGTCGAGGTGGCCGTGCGCTATGGCGACGATCTGGAACTGGCGATGCGTGAACTGCTCGCGCTGCTGCAATCGCATCCCTATGTGTTGCCCGAGCCCAAGCCGCAGGTCATGGTGACGGCTTATGGCGAAAGCAGCGCCACCGTCAATATGCGCGTGTGGGTCAATTCCTCCAATTATTGGGACCTGCGCTTCGACCTGTATCGCAATGCGCTGCAGGTGCTAGGCCGCGCCGGCCTGAACATGCCCATCCCGTTGCGCGAAGTGCAGTCCAAGGCGACCCCGCCGAATGCGGCCCAGCCTAATGCGGCCCAGCCGAACGCGGCCCGGCCGAACGCGGCCCGTCCCGAACCCCAGGCGTCCGGCGGTACAAAGGTCGAGGCCGAGGGCCCGGCCGTCGCGGACACGGGAGGCAAGGGCGTCGGGAGTCCAGCCGCTGACGGAACCGCTGCCGACGGGGAAGAAAAAGGAATAACTCCTAAAAAGGAATAATCCTTTATTCCGTCTTTTCCCCTTGACGCCAAGGGGCATGGTGCGAGGTATCTTCCATAGCGGTCATCTTCATTGCCGCTCGCCGCAATCACTGAGCTATCGCCCCGCATCGCCGCTCGTTGCAAATGCCGCGCAACCACCCCTCACTGCCGCTCGTTCAGCACTTCTTGAGTGATCTGCAGAAAATGCCGCGTAACGGCGGATTGAATGCGGCTTTTCTGGGTGATCAGGCTTAGACGGGTTTCCAGCCTGGGCTCGGCGATTTCTATCAATGGCGGCAGGCCGGGCAGGCCCAACTGCGCGAAGCTTTTGGGCACGAAGGCGATGCCCAGACCCTTTTGGACCATCAGCAGCATGGGCAGCGTCTCGATGCCCCAATAGACCACATTCGGCGTGAAGCCGTTGGCCTGGCAAGACTCTATCAACAGATCCGAGATGCCGCGGCCGATGGGCGCCGCATGCATCAGGAAACGCTCTTCGCGCAAGTCGTTCAGCGATACGCCGGACCGGGCCAGCAGCGGGTGCCCCAAGGGCAAGGCCAGCAAAAGAGGCTCGGTATACAGCGTCACGGTCTGCAGGTCTTCGGCCTTGTATTCCGACCGGCAGATGCCGACATCCAGCTTCTGGTCGCGCAACTGTTCGACCAGGTGCGACGTGGCGCCTTCATGGACTTGCACGGTGATGTTCAGATTCCGCGCCTTTATCCGCTCGACCACTTCGGGGATGATGAACAGGCTGGCGGCCGTGGAACAGCCGACGCTTACGGTGCCGCGCAAGCCTTCCTTGGTTTCTTTCAATTCCTTGACCAGCGACTGCATCGACGCCAACAGGCTTTTGGCCCGCTTGTAGAAGAGCTGTCCCGTGGCGGTCAATACCAGCCGGTTGTTGACGCGGTCGAACAATTGAACGTCGAGTTCGGACTCCAGCTTGCGTATCAATATGCTCAGCGGCGGCTGGGTCATATGCAGGCGCGCCGCCGCCTGGGACAGATTCCCGGTTTCGACGACGGTGACGAAGCAGCGCAAGCGGTGTTTGTCCATCATGCATCTCCATGATTGCCCATACCCATAACCATATAAAAAATAAATGGTTCCGTCATTAATTATATATTGGACGTTTGGTTATGGGATTTTTATACTGGCTGGCGATGAGCGTACGACATTGCAGCGGCGAGCCGGATCCGGACCATTCAAGGGTTCGGCTCATGTCGGCGCATATCGGATCTTTATATATAAACGGAGCATGAGATGAAAAGTTTGAAAAAGGTGCTGGCCGCGGCGATAGTGCTGACGGCGGGGCTGTCCTTACCCGCCATGGCGCAAGACGCCTGGCCGGCGAAATCGTTCAAGGTAGTGGTTCCCTATCCCGCCGGCGGTTCGGCCGACCTGGTGGGCCGGCTGGTTGCGAAGTCCGTCAGCGACAAATTCGGCAAGCCCGCGGTGGTGGAAAACATATCCGGCGGGGGCACCATACCGGGCTCCATGGCCGTCCTCAAAGAGCCCGCCGACGGCTATGTCCTGTACATGGCCAGCGACAACACGCTCAATATCAATGGTTTCCTGATGAAAACCATTCCTTATGATGGCGACAAGGATTTCACCCCCATCACGGTGGTGAACAACTACCCCCATTGGCTGATCATCAAGAAGGATGGCAAGCACAAGGACTTCGCGGGGTTCGTGAAATACATCAAGGAAAATCCGGGCAAGGCGTCCATCAGCGTCAACACCATAGGAGGCGCGGCCTACCTGGCCTTGTCCAAATGGCGGCAGGAAAACAATTTGAAGTTCGAAATCGTTCCCTATCGCGGCTCTCCTCCGGCTGTGACCGACTTGATAGGCGGCCATACGGACGCGCATATCGACGTGGTGGGTTCGTCCATAGGCCATGCGCGCAGCGGCAAGGTCGAGCCGATCGCGGTGCTGCAGAGCACGCCGCTCAAGGAATTCCCGCAAGCGGTGACGCAAAGCTACGACGATCCCAAGGCGCTGACGGTGCGTTCCAACCTGTCCGTGGTCGTCAAGTCCGGCACGCCGGACGCGATCATCGAAAAGCTCTATCAGGCGATCAAGGAAGGAGCGCAGACGAAGGAGTTCGTCGAAGCTCTGGCAACCTTGTCGTATGACGCCATACTGACCCCGCCGGCCGAAGCCCAGGCTTTCGTGCGCGCCGAGACCGTGCGCTACGGCAAGTTGGTAGAGGCGTCCGGCCTGGAAAAGCAATAAGTCGAAACAGGCAGCGTGTTGCGGGCGGCAGGCCGCGAGCAGGGCGCTGCACACACGCATAGCACACAAGCGTAGTTCACGCAGCTTGCGCACCGTTGCGGTACACCGCGTTGCGCACCTGCGTAGTACGCGCGCAGCACACGGGCGTAGCACCCGCAGGAGTATTCATGAAAGTCGTCGTTGCGCTGGTCCGGCACGAAACCAACACCTTTTCGCCTTTGCCTACCGAGCTCAGGTTCTTCAACCGCGGGACGGGGCCTCACGGTCCCGCTTACGGGGAAGACGCCGCTCGGGCTTACGGCGGCACCAATAGCGCCGCCGCGGCCTATATGGACCTGGCCGCCAAACTGGGCGCGGACATGGAATTCGCCATCGCGGCCAATGCCGTGCCCAGCGGCACGGTGACGCGCGACGCGTTCGAGTCCATTTGCGCATCCATCATGGATAGCGTGAAAAAGGGCTGCGACGCCGTCATGCTGGACCTGCACGGCGCCATGGTGGCGGAAGGCTACCCGGACGCGGAAGGCGAGCTGCTGAGGCGCATCAGGGAAGTCCTGCCCAAATCCGTGCCCGTCATCGTGGCGCTGGACTTCCATGCCAACTTCAGCCGCGACTTGATAGAAAACGCCACCGTCATCACCGGCTATTGCACTTATCCGCACGTGGACGTCTATCAGACCGGAGAGCGGGCGGGCCGGACGCTCGAGGCCATGCTGAAACAGGGGGCCGAGCCTGTCATTCTGTGGCGCCGCCTGCCGATGCTGACCCACATGCTGCGCCAGACGCCTCTGCAGCAGCCCATGAAGGACATCATGGACAAGGCCATGGCCGCGGAAGCCGAAGGGCGGGTCTTGAACGCCTCCATATTCGGCGGCTTTCCGCTCGCCGACATCGCCCACGTGGGCCTGTCGGTGGTGCTGGTGGTGGACGAGAGCAAGCGCGAAGAGGGCGTGCGTCTGCTGGACGAGCTCAGCGAACTGGCGTGGAATCGGCGCGAGGACTTCATCTTCCCGGTGGAACCCATGCAGGAATCCATCGCCAGGGCCAAGCAACTGGACGAAGGCCCCATCATCCTGGTGGACCACGGCGACAATTGCGGCGCCGGCGGGCCGACCGACGTCATGGATGTGCTGGAAGAGGTCATGCGTCAGGGGCTGACCGATGTGGTGGCCGGGCCCTTCTGGGATCCGGAAGCCGTGGACATCATGGTGCGCGCGGGCGAAGGGGCGGAGCTGACCGTCGACATCGGCGGCAAGACCGACATGCCCGAACTGCAAATGAAAGGACGGCCGCTGTCTGTGACGGGCAAGGTCGCCAAGATCACGGACGGCACCTATACGATCACCGGGCCGATGTTCACCGGGATGACGCTCAGCCTGGGCCGCACGGTGGTGCTGGAAAGCGCCGGCGTTCAGATCTTTGTCTCCGAACGGCCGCAAGAGCCCTACGATACGGGCTTGTTCACCCACGCGGGGGTGGATCCGGCCAAGAAGAAATATGTGCTGATCAAATCCCGCCAGCATTTCAGGGCCGGTTTCGGCCCGCTGGCCAGGCATGTCGTGCTGGTGGCCGGCCCCGGCGTGTGCAGCTCGGACTACTCCTTGTTTCCCTTCAAGAACCTGCCGCGCCCCATCTATCCCCTGGATGCGGAAGCCAGTCTGTCGGACAGCGTGACGATAGCCTGATCTACAGGCGGTACGGATGGCGGCCCGCCCGCCGGTATCGACGACGCCATCGCGGCGCCGTCCCGCTGCGGCTCGGGCGCGCGCAGCTTGCCGCCGCGGCCTAGAACTTGCCCGCGATGGTGTTCAAGCCCTGCCGTATCATACGGGCGATCTCGCGCTGGCGGGTCGCCGGCATGCGCTCGGTGATCGCGGTCACGCTGATGGCCAATTGAGGCCTGTTCCTGGCGTCGCACAGCGCGCAGCCTACCCCCAGGGCGCCCCGCACCGCGTAGTTGCCGACCACGGAATAGCCGCGCGTGCGCGTGTTTTCCACAAGCTGCCGCATTTCGCGGGCAGTCATGCCGCCGTACTGCTCCAGCTGGCCGCTGTTGTGCTCAATGATGTCGTCCACCGTGGCGTCGTCCAGTTTGGCCAGCAGGGCCATGCCGCCCGAGCCGACGCCCAATGGCTGCCGCTTCCCCGCGAAGGTGGCGAGGATCTGCACCGGATAGGGCCCGATTTCCCGCCAGAGGCTGAGCGATTCGTATCCGTCGCGCACGACCAGGAATACGGCGTCGCCCGTCGCCGCCGCCAGCTTGCGCATCACGGGCAGGGCCAGTTCGATGCGCGGATCCTGGGCCGTATCGGCCGACGCAGAAGCTTGGGTGGATATGAAGCGCTTGCTGCCGCCCACGCTGCGGACAAAACCGCTTTCGGTCAAAGCGGCCAGCAGTCGGTAGATGGTGGGCCGTTGCAGGCCGGTGAGCCTGGCCAGGCCGGTCACCGTCAAGCCCGTTTGGGAATGCTCCTGCAAAACCCGTAAAACCTGCAGGCCGCGCCGCAGCGTGCGCGGGCCGGCAGCCAGTTTGTCGCCTTCCAAAATGTCCACAGCGCGTACACCGAAGTTCAAAAAAAAAGAAATCTGGTCCAGAATGACGGTTCGATTATAGAACTGTCCGTAATGTGGACGCATAGAAAGGGAGCTGTAGCCATGCGAATCAAGCATATCATTGGGGGCAAGCCACTGGCGGCTGCCCTGTTGCTGGCGGGCGCACTGGGCTTTTCAAGCCAGGCGGCAGCCGCATATCCCGACCACCCCATCCGCATGGTGGTGGGTTTCTCCGCCGGCGGCACCACCGACGTAGTGGCGCGCATCCTGGGCAAGGAAATGGGCGAGGCCCTGGGCCAGCCCGTAGTGGTCGAAAACCGCCCTGGGGCGGGCAGCAATATCGCCACGGAAATGGTCGCGCGCGCGGCGCCCGATGGCTATACCCTGTACATGGTCGCCGTGACCAGCGCCATCAACCAGACACTATACAAAAACGTGAAGTTCGACCTGATCAAAGACTTCGCTCCCGTCGCCCTGGCCGTCAGGGTGCCCAATGTGCTGGTGGTCAACCCCCAGGTGCCGGCCAAAAGCGTCAAGGAACTGGTCGATTACGCCAAGGCCAATCCGGGCAAGCTGAACTTCGCGTCCTCCGGCAGCGGCACCTCCATCCACATGGCCGGCGAACTGTTCAAGCAAGAGGCCAAGATCGACGTCACGCATATCCCGTACAAGGGCAGTTCGCCCGCCACGACCGACCTGATAGGCGGGCAAGTCCAGTACATGTTCGACAACATGCCCTCGGCCTGGCCCCATGTCGAGGCCGGCAAGCTGCGGGCGCTTGCGGTGACCACCGCCGAGCGCTCCAAGACGGCGCCCGATCTGCCGACGATGAAAGAGTCCGGTTTCCCCAACTTCGACGTTTCCTCATGGTTCGGCGTCATCGCCCCCAAAGGCACGCCGGAAGACGTGGTGAACAAGCTGAACAAGACCATCCGGGACGCGCTGGCCAAGCCCGAAGTCCAGAGCAGGCTGCAGGATCTGGGAGCCATTCCCGCCAATACCTCGCCGGCCGAATTCGGCGCATTCATCAAATCCGAAGTCGATAGCTGGGCCAAGGTGGTCAAGGCTTCCGGCGCCACGGTGGATTGAGCACGCGGCGGCGCCAACCAGGCGCCGCCCGGTCCGTTTTCATATGGGGCGGGGCAGTAGAGCGGCATGATTTCCAAAATTTTTGATAGCTTCCGTGCGGCGCTGGCCGATATTCCGGATGGCGCTTCCATCATGATCGGCGGTTTCGGCCTGGCGGGCCAGCCCACGGAACTGATCGAGGCATTGCTCGACCAGGGCGCGAAAGATCTGGTCATCATCAACAACAACGCGGGCAATGGCGACACCGGCCTGGCCGCATTGCTGAAGGCGGGGCGGGTCCGAAAAATCATCTGCTCCTTTCCGCGCCAAAGCGATTCGCAGGTGTTCGACGGCCTGTATCGCGCCGGCAAGATCGAACTGGAACTCGTGCCGCAGGGCAACCTGGCCGAACGCATCCGGGCGGCCGGAGCGGGCATAGGCGGCTTCTATACCCCCACCGGCGTCGGCACGCCTTTGGCCGAAGGCAAGGAAAGCCGCCGCATCCACGGGCGCGATTACATCCTGGAATACCCGCTGCATGCGGACTACGCCCTGATCAAGGCGCGCAGCGCGGACCGCTGGGGCAACCTGGTATATCGCAAGACCGCGCGCAATTTCGGGCCCATCATGGCGACGGCGTCGCGCGTGGCGGTCGTCCAGGTGGAAAATATCGTCGAACTCGGCGAGCTCGACCCGGAAGCCATCGTTACGCCGGGCTTGTTCGTGCAGCGCGTGGTGGCCGCAGGGGGGCAGCAATGAAACGACTCGATCGCGAACAAATGGCGGCCCGCGTCGCCGCGGACATCCCCGAGGGCAGCGTGGTCAACCTGGGCATAGGCCTGCCGACCAAGGTCGCCAATTATCTGCCCGCCGACCGCGAAATCATGCTGCACAGCGAAAACGGCGTGATCGGCATGGGGCCCGCGCCTCTGCCGGGCCACGAAGACCCGGATCTGATCAACGCCGGCAAGCAGCCGGTGACCCTGCTGCCGGGCGGCGCGTTTTTCCATCATGCAGATTCCTTCGCCATGATGCGCGGCGGCCATCTGGATGTCTGCGTGCTGGGGGCCTTCCAGGTTTCCCGCCATGGCGACCTGGCCAACTGGCATACGGGCGAAGCCGACGCCATTCCCGCGGTCGGCGGGGCGATGGACCTGGCCATCGGGGCGAAGTCCGTCTATGTGCTGATGGAGCTCCTGACCCGCGACGGCCGCAGCAAGCTGGTCGAGCAATGCACGTATCCCCTGACCGGCCTGGCTTGCGTGACGCGCGTCTACACGGACTTGGCGGTATTCGACCTGAAGGACGGCCGCGTCGTGCTGGCGGACGACTGCTGCGGCGTCGGCGCGGCGGAACTATCGCGCTTGACCGGTTTGGACATCGCCTCTGCTTGAGGCGGTGCGCCCCGCGCGGCGGCCGCAGGCAAGAGCCGGGGGGACGGGCATCCTGCAGATGGACTCGCCCGGAAGGGCTTGCCCGATCGCCGCTATGCAAAGGCGGCGGCGCGGGCTCGCCTCCTTTTGATCGGTTGCGGTTTCAGCGCTTTCTCGCCGTCTTGATCATGGCGGTGCACAGGCCGCGCATCATGTCGACCTCGTCCTCGCTCAGCCCATTGCGGCCGAACATGTGCCGCATGCGCGGCATCAGCTTCTTGGGATGCAGCGGATCCAGGAAGCCGACTTCGGTAATGGCTTGCTCCCAGTGATCCATGAAGGCCTGGATTTTTTCATTGGCGGCGGGGCGGTTGCCCGCCACAGGATGTCCTGCGGTGGACGGCAGCAGGGGCAGGGCGGCCGCCGAGGCCAGCGCATAGCGCATTTCCCAGGCGCTCAGCTGCAGCGCCTGCGCCACATTCAAGGAGCTGTACTCGGGGTTGGCCGGGATATGGCAGACGCGCTGGCACAAGGCGATGTCCTCGTTGGTCAGGCCCGACCTTTCCGTACCGAGGACCACGGCCACCCGGCCCTCGGCCTGTTCATGCAGGTGGGCGCAGCCTAGCTGGGCGGCCTCGCGTATGTCGCAGGCCGGCGGGCCCAGCACGCGGGCGCGCGCCGTCAGCGCAAAGGCCAGCGTGATCGGCGCCAGCGCCTGGGCCAGGGACGGAACTATGGTGACCGCCGCCAGAACGTCGGCGGCGCCGCTGGCCAGCGACTGGGCTTCCGGCAGCGCCGCGACATCGGGAAAACGCGGGGCCACCAGGCACAGGTCATGGAAGCCCATGGTCTTGATGGCGCGGGCGGCGGCGCCCACGTTTCCGGGATGGCTGGGCTGCACCATGATAAAGCGCACCCGGGCGAACGCATCCGCGGTTTCGGGGGAAAATGTCTGAGTCATTTAAAATAGATGGTTTATTGTGTCTTTGGCCTGGTTCATGCCCATGCGCGCAGCCGCCGTGGGGCGGCGCCTGCCTTTGACGATAATCGGTTAAAAAACGGATATCTATGCACCCGATGCTCAACACCGCCATCAAGGCGGCGCGCCGTGCCGGCGCCATCATCAATCGCGCCAGCCTCGACCTCGAACGTCTGCAGGTGGCGCGCAAAGGCCCCAAGGATTATGTCACGGAAGTGGACCATGCCGCTGAAGAAGCCATCATCGATGTGTTGCGCACCGCCTATCCGGACCATGGATTTCTCGGCGAAGAATCCGGCAAGCACCTTGCCGCCGGCCAGGAAGAAGGCGACACGGCGCAGTTCCAGTGGATCATCGATCCGCTGGACGGCACCACCAACTTCATACATGGCCTGCCCGTCTACGCCGTTTCCATCGCGCTTGCGCAACGCGGGCAAGTCACCCAGGCCGTGGTCTACGATCCGGCGCGCAACGAACTTTTTACCGCCAGCCGCGGCGGCGGCGCATTTCTGAACGACAGGCGGGTGCGCGTGTCCGGGCAGTTGCGCTACCACGACGCGCTGCTCGGCGCCCACGTGCCCCGGTCGGTCGACACTCCGCAGGCGGGCACGCGTTTTGCCGGGATGCTGTCCGAGTGCGCGGCGGCGCGGCGGCTGGGTTCGACCGTACTGGACCTGGCTTATGTGGCGGCGGGGCGCCTGGACGGCTTTTGCGGCGTCAACCTCAAGCCGTGGGACATGGCGGCCGGCGGGCTGCTGGTCCTGGAAGCCGGCGGGCTCATCGCCGATTTCGAGGGCGAACAGGACTGGATGCGCAGCGGCAGCGTACTGGCGGCCACGCCCAAGATCTTCCCGCAGATGCTCGGCTATCTGCGGGATTGAATACTGTCAGGACTGAGTACCTGTCAATGCTAAAAGGCTAAAAATGGAGTGGATGCTGGACCCATCGGCATGGGTCGGCCTGCTGGCCCTGGTCATTCTCGAGATTGTCCTGGGCATAGACAACCTCATCTTCATTGCCATACTGGTCTCCAAGCTGCCCGCGGCGCAGCGCGACCGGGCGCGTATCCTGGGCTTGTCGCTGGCGCTGCTGATGCGCCTGCTGCTGCTGTCCATCATGTCGCGCCTGGTCAAGCTGACGGCGCCCTTGTTTGCGCTGGGCGGGCTGGAGTTTTCGGGCAGGGACCTGATCCTGATCGGCGGCGGCTTCTTCCTACTGTTCAAGGGCACGCTGGAACTGCACGAAAGGGTGGAGGGCCGCCAGGCGCATGCCTCGGGCGAGCGCCTGCACGCCAGCTTCTGGGTCATTGTCACCCAGATCGTCATCCTGGACGCGGTGTTTTCCATCGACGCCGTCATTACGGCCGTCGGCATGGTCGATCATCTGGCCATCATGATGATCGCCGTCACCATCGCCATCGCGCTGATGCTGGTGGCGTCCAAGCCGCTGACCGCCTTCGTCAATGCGCATCCCACCGTCGTCATCCTGTGTTTGGGTTTTCTGCTGACCATCGGTTTTTCCCTGGTGGCGGAAGGCTTCGGCTTTCCCGTGCCCAAGGGCTATCTGTATGCCGCGATCACGTTCTCGGTCATGATAGAAGTCTTCAATCAGCTTGCGCGGCGGAACATGCGGCGCCTGGAAGCCCGCCGGCCCTTGCGCGAACGGACGGCCGAAGGGGTGTTGCGGATGCTGGGCAAGCGGCCCATGGCCGGGCCCGAGCCGCAGGTGAATGAAGCGCCGGCGCGGCAAGTCTTCGGCGACGAAGAGCGCTACATGGTCAGCGGGGTGCTGACCCTGGCCGACCGGTCCATTCATTCCATCATGACGCCGCGCACGGAAGTCTCATGGATCAACCTGGACGACGATCCCCAGGTGTTGCGCGAGCAGATCTCCAGGACGCCGCACAGTTTCTTCCCGGTGTGCCGCGGCTCGCTGGACGAAGTGATAGGCATAGGCCGCGCCAAGGAAATGATCGCCGATCTCATCCAGGGCGGAGCCATACGCACATCGCGCCTGCGCGAACCCATCGTGGTGCACGAGTCGATAGGCGTGCTCAGGCTGATGGATACGCTCAAGCGGTCCCGCGGGCAGCTGGTGCTGGTGACGGACGAGTTCGGCACCATAGAGGGCGTGGTGACGCCCATCGACGTCTTCGAAGCCATCGCCGGCGAATTCCCCGACGAGGATGAAACGCCGGACATCGCGGCCGTGGGCGAAAACTCCTGGCGCGCGGATGGCGCGGCCGATTTGCATCATCTGGAATTGCTGCTGGACACCGACGGCCTGGTGGGCGATGAAGAAGGGTATTCGACACTGGCCGGATACCTGCTGGAGCGCTTCGGCCATCTGCCCCGCGTCGGGGAAAGCTGCGAATTGAGACGCCCGCATGTCACCCTGCGCTTCACTGTGCTGAGGCTGGATGGCCGGCGCATCGCCACGGTGCGCATAGAACGCATGTATCATCAGGACCAGGAAACGAACGACGAGAATCTATGACGGATACCAGCTGGTTTATGATCAAGGCCCTGTTTCTGGGCCTGATAGAAGGTTTTACAGAATTCATCCCTGTGTCCAGTACGGCGCATCTGCTGTTGATCGGCGACTGGATCAATTTCACCTCCAGCAGCGACAAGGTCTTTGAAGTCGTCATCCAGTTCGGCTCCATCCTGGCCGTGATGTGGATTTTCCGCTGGCGGCTGTGGCTGTTGATCCGCGGCACGCTGCGCGGAGAGCGCAGCGAAGTAATGTTCATGCGCAACCTGCTGATCGCCTTCCTGCCGGCGGCGGTGGTGGGCGCGCTGATGATCAAATACATCAAGGCGCTGTTCCATAGCCCGGCGGTGTTCGTGGTGACGCTGGTGGCGGGCGGCTTGATCATGCTGTGGGTCGAGCGCAAGCCCCAGTATGCGAAAAATATGGCGGCCGCCGCGGGCGGCGACGATAGCGTCGCCAGCCAGCGCGCGACGGCGCGCTCGCTGGAGGAAATCACCTGGAAGCAGGCGCTGGTGGTCGGCTTCGCCCAGTGCCTGGCCATGATCCCCGGCACCTCGCGTTCGGGCGCGACCATCATCAGCGGCATGATGGCCGGCATACAGCGCAAAACGGCTACGGAGTTTTCTTTCTTCCTGGCCATGCCCACCATGCTGGCCGCCACCGTCTATGACTTGTACCGCAATGCCGGCCAGTTGAACGATGCGCAATACACGGCCATAGTGATGGGCTTTGCGGCCGCCTTCATCAGCGCGCTGATCGTGGTGCGCGCCGTATTGCGTTTCGTCTCCCGGCATACTTACCGGCCTTTCGCCTGGTATCGCATCGGCCTGGGGGTGGTCGTGATGATATGGCTGCTGGCCCGCTGAAGCGATGACGCTATAATTCACCCTTCATTTCTGTTACGACTAGAGACAGTTTTATGTCTGATGACTGCTGCGCCAACGGCCTCAGGGATATTTCACATTTCGAGGCAGCCGTCAGGCGTTTCCGCACCGAGTACTACCAGAACAACCCCGGCCTCATGCACGAGCTGTCCACCCAGGGGCAGGCTCCCGCCACGCTGATCATCGCCTGCAGCGATTCCCGCGTGGACACCGGGGTGCTGCTGCAGGCGCGTCCAGGCGAACTCTTCACCGTGCGCAACGTGGCCAACCTGGTTCCGCCGTACCGGCCCGGCGCTTCTTTGCCCGGCACGGGGGCGGCCATAGAATACGCCGTGCGCGATCTGAAGGTCGACCACATCATCGTCCTGGGCCATGCGCAATGCGGCGGCATAAAAGCCATGCTTGCCGCGGCCGGCGGCCAGCCTCCCGAGCGGGACTTCATCGGCGACTGGGTGTCCATGGCCCTGAACGCCACCGAACTCTATGTCAATGCCGACGAACCGGGCAAGCGCCAGAAAGTATCGCTGGATCTGCTCAAGCAAAATTCCGGCATCGTCGAGCGCGCGGCGGTCACGGGCTCTTTGCACAATCTGTTGACCTACCCCTGGCTGAAAGAGCGCGTCGATGCCGGCACGCTGGTCCTGCATGGCTGGTGGTTCGACCTGGAAACCGGGGATCTCTGGAAGACGGAGCCCGGCGGAACGGCGCTGATGCCGGTCATTTAGGGCCGGTCGGCGAGCCCCGGGAAACAATATGCGCAAACCGGAATCGATTGTTTTCTGGCTGAACGACCGGCTTCCGGTGCCCACCGCCATGGGCCTGGCCCTGCAGCAGGTGGCCTTCCTCGGCGCGCTGCTGGTGGTGCCCAACCTGTTCGTGCACAGCTCTTCCTTCGAACTGGTGTCCAGCAATTTCCTGGATATCGCCAGCGCTTCGCTGGTCGCCAGCGCCGTCGCCATCCTGCTGCAAATCATGAACCGCTGGGGCATAGGGTCGGGCTACTACTACCCCTTGCAGGCGACTCCCACCGTGTTCGCCGTCATGTTCCTGGCCAGCGGCACCCCGGGCGGGCTGGCCACGGCTTATGGCATGGTGTTCGTCGTGGGCTTGACGCAGCTTGCGCTGAGCGCCTGCATCGCCCGTCTGCGCAGCATCTTCACGGTGGAAATCGCCGGCTTGATGGTGATGCTGACCGGGGTCAGCATAGGCCAGATCGGCTTGAGGCTGCTGTTCGACACCAGCGCAGGCCGCAGCGCCTCCAATTCAGATTTGCTGACAGCGGCGTTCACGCTCTTCGTCATGGTGTATTGCCATATCTGGCTGAAGTCCCGACTGCGGCTGTTCGCGGCACTGATCGGCCTGGTGGCGGGCAGCGTGCTGGCCGATGTGCTGGGGCTGGTGCCGGACGAAAGCCTGTCCTATATTTCCGCGGCGCCCTGGTTCCGGCTGCCCGACTTTCCGGCCTTCGGCTGGTCCTTCGACATGGATATGGTGCTGCCCTACATGCTGGTCGGCCTGACGCTGAGCCTGTTGTCCATCAGCACCCAGACCCTGGCCCAGCGCACCGCCGACGCCGACTGGATCAGGCCGGACTTGCGCGCCTACGGCCGGGGCATGAGGGCGGAGGGCTTGGCGCATGTGCTGGGCTCCTTCTTGAATGCTCTGCCGCAGTCGGCCAGCGGCGGCGCGGTGGGGCTGGCCGCCAGTTCCGGCTGTTCCAGCCGCTATCTGGGCTACTGGGTGGCGGCCTTTCTGATCATCACGGCGCTTTGCTCCAAACTCATCGTCTTGTGGCTGGTGGTACCTGGGCCGGTGATCTCCGCCTTGCTGCTGTACCTGGCCGCCTTCTTGTTGATGGCGGGCCTGAAGCTGGTGGCCTCGCGCATGCTGGACGACCGCCGTTCGCTGGCGCTGGGCGTGGGCCTGATCGTCGGCGTATCGCACCGCTACATCGTCGAGGGCGTCGAATACCCGCCTCTGGCGCACTTCATGGATTTGGCCGGCGTGGCCAACGGCACGCTGGTCGCCCTGGCGCTGACCATGTTTTTCCGCATCGGCGCATCGCGCAGCAGCGCACGCCGCTTCACCGTGGGCGCCACCACCGCGGACGACTTGAACGCCTTCATGGAAAACCAGGGCCGGCTATGGGGCGCGCGCCGCGATGCGGTGCAGCGGGCCGAGCAGGCCGTCTGGCAGGCATTCGACCTGCTGTCCCACAGCGGCCGCCTGGCATCGGGCGAGAACACCCTGGAAGTGACCACCCGTTTCGACGAATATGCGCTGCGCGTGCGGTTCAACTACCAGGGCATAGCCTTGCCGGCTCCGCCCAGCGCCGCGCCCACTCCGGAAGCCATGATCGAAGACCCCGACGCGACCGCGCTCATGACTTCGTTTCTGCTCAGCCGCCTGGCGCGGCGCATGCGCGTGCGGCAGCGCGGCGAGACCGCGCATCTTCAACTGGATTTCGACGCTTGAACAAGGCGCGGGCCGTCCGCGCCTATGACCAGCCAGCCGCCCCGCGCCGGCTGGTGTTCGTAGTCCCAGTCGGGCAGCACGATGCGCGTGCAGGCCGTGCCATTCACCGTGAGACTGTGGACAGCGGGCCGATGGGTATGGCCATGCACCAGTGTACGCGCGCCGTGGCGCGCAAACGCCTGTTCGATGGCCGCCGGGTCCACATCCATGATGTGCGCGGCTTTGTAGCGATTCGACGCCATGCTGCGCCGCCTGGCCCAGTCGGCGATGCCGCGCCGCAGCTTCAGGCTCAATGCCAGGAACAGCCGCTGGACGCAGGGCCGGCGCACGATGCGGCGAAAGCGCTGGTAGCCGGCGTCCGCCGTGCAGTATTCATCGCCATGGGTCAGCAGGATCTTCCCCGCGTCCGTATGCAGGCAGGCGGGCTCGGGCAGCAGCGAGGCGCCGGTCAATGCCATCAGGCGCTCGCCCATCAGGAAGTCGCGGTTGCCACGGCCTATCCATAGCGGGATGCCCGCGGACACCTGCTTGAGTTTGTCGAGCGAGCAGGCCAGCCAGCCGGGAGGATCGCGCAGGGCGAAATCATCGCCTATCCAGGCGTCGAAGATATCGCCGCACAAGATCAGGGCGTTCGCTTGCGTGCGCGCCTGATCGAGAAACTGGTGAAATGCGCGGGCGGTCTCCGGCGTGTCCGGCCCCAGATGGATGTCGGAGGCGACCCAGACGGCGCCCGCTAGCGTAATGTCATTCGACAACCGTGGCTTTCTCGATGACGATATCTTCGGTCGGGACGTCCTGGTGGAAGCCCTTGTTGCCGGTCTTCGCGACTTTGATAGCGTCGACCACGTCGGTGCCTTCCACGACCTTGCCGAAGACCGCATAGCCCCAGCCATTGGGCGTGGGCGCCGTAAAGTTCAGGAAATCATTGTCGGCCACGTTGATGAAGAACTGGGCCGTGGCCGAATGAGGATCGGCCGTGCGCGCCATGGCCAGCGTGTAGCGGTTGTTCTTCAGGCCGTTGTCGGCTTCGTTTTCTATGGGAGCGTGCGTCTGTTTCTGCTTCATGCCGGCGTCGAAGCCGCCGCCCTGCACCATGAAGTTATTGATCACCCGGTGGAAGATGGTGCCGTCGTAAAAACCTTCCTTGACGTAGGTAAGGAAATTAGCGGTGGTCTTGGGCGCCTTGGCGGCGTCCAGCTCGATCAGGATTTCGCCTTTGTTGGTCAGGAGTTTGACGCGTGGAGTTGTGCTCATGGATGAACCTTCAGTAGGGGTGGAGGGCGCCGCCGCTTGCGCAAGGCCGCCCAGGCAAAGGGCCAGCGAACTTGCGAAAACAAGGCTGAGGATGCGCAGCCAGCGGCCGGGCGTATGAAGAGGAATCGAAATGAATGCCATATTGCTATCGTGCTGCTGCTATCGTGCTGTTGCGAAAGTGCGGGGATTTCAGGGCGCTGGCTTTTCCAGCAGCTTGGTGGTTTCTGTGGCTTTGGCGCTCGCCTGGCTCACGCCCAGTTCAGCGGCGCGCTGAAAAGACTGGCGCGCCAGCATGAGCTGGACTTCGCCCATGTTGGCCTTGGCCGTGCCGTAATTGGGATTGGCCTGCAGCGCCATGTCCAGCGCGTCGCGCGCCATGTCCAGCTTGCCTTGCTTGACGTATTCCGCCGCGAGATTATTCCATGGCTCCGGCAGTTCCGGGTACAGCGTGGTCATGTTCCGGTAAAGGTCTATGGCCTCGTTGTTGCGGCCCAGCGCCGCCAGCGCGCGTCCGTGCAGGAACATAAGCTGCACGTCGGCGCCCAGCGCTCCTTGGGCTTCCAGCTGGGCGCTGCGCTTTTCAATGACACGCAGGGCTTCTTCATTCTGGCCGCTGTTCAGCATGGAGGCGATGCGGGCCGTGATTTGCGACGGCGTCAGCGGAATGGCGGTATCCACATCGGGCGTCAGCGCTTCCAGCAGCCTGGCCAGGCCTTTCCAGCCGCCTTCCTTTACCGCTTCCTTCTTGAACAGCGGGCCATCGTCCACAGCGGGGCGCGGGGGGAATTTCACCAGCAGGCCGCCCGAACGGGTATCGAATTGCGGCTTGCCTGGACCGGCATCCAGCGAGGATGTAAGATCGACGTGCGGCGTAAGGCCGGGTGCGGGGGTCTGGGCGACGGCGGTTTGCATCCAGCCGCCCGACAACAGGGCAAGCGCCAGCACAGGACAAGAAATTCGAAGCACGGCTTACGCACCTATAGATAAAAGTTGTATTGCCATATAGCGGCGCGGAGCAGGCGCGAAGGCCGGGCGGCAAGTTTTTGCAGGCCAGCGTCGGTCTTTCCCGCTTGCTATACTTATCGACCACCATTTTAGCTTGCTTGCCGGCTCGCACCGAATTTACCGCAAGCGGCCCTACGCAACAGGGCCGGTAACCGTATACATTGACCATCATCGACTAGCGCATGCTGCACATTTATAACACCCTTTCCCGCAACAAAGAGCCTCTCAAAACCGTAGAGCCCGGCAAGGTCCGCATGTACGTCTGCGGGATGACAGTCTACGATTTCTGCCACCTGGGGCATGCGCGGATGCTGGTGAGCTTCGATGTCGTGCAGCGCTGGCTGCGCTGCAGCGGCTATCAGGTCGCCTATGTGCGCAACATCACCGACATCGACGACAAAATCATCCGGCGCGCGGTGCAGAGCGGCCGCCGCATGGGCGAAGTCACCTCCTTTTTCATCGACGCCATGCATGCGGACGAGCGTGCGCTGGGGGTGCAGGCGCCCGACTTCGAGCCGCGCGCCACCGAGCACGTGGGCGAAATGCTGGGCATCATCGGCAAGCTGCGGGAAAAGGGGCTGGCCTATCAGTCGGAAGACGGCGACGTCAATTACGCCGTGCGCGGCTTTGCGGGCTACGGCAAGCTTTCGGGCAAGTCGCTGGACGACCTTCGGGCGGGCGAGCGCGTGGCGGTTGCGGCCGGCAAGCGCGACCCGCTGGATTTCGTTCTGTGGAAGTCCGCCAAAGAGGACGAACCCGAGGAATCCAAGTGGGATTCCCCTTACGGCGTGGGACGGCCGGGATGGCATATCGAATGCTCGGCCATGAGCCGCGCCTTGCTGGGCCTGCCTCTGGATATTCACGGCGGCGGCCCCGACTTGAAGTTTCCCCACCATGAAAATGAAATCGCCCAGACGGAAGGCGCGTTCGGCGGCCTGCTGGCCTCGATCTGGATGCATTGCGGCCCCCTGATGGTGGATGCCGACAAAATGTCCAAGTCCCTGGGCAACTTCCGCACTATACGCGCGACCATCGCCGCCGACCCGAACCTTCCCGACGACCGCGCCGATTACCAGGCCAATCCGCGGGAAGCGGAAATGCTGCGCTTTTTCATCGTGCGCAATCATTATCGCAGTCCGCAGAATTACACCCCGGATAATCTACTCGATGCGCAGAATGCGCTCGACCGCCTTTACCATACCCTGCACAATGTACCGGCCGAACCCGTCGAGATAGACTGGGCTCATCCGGCCGCGCGGGTCTTTCGCGAAGCCATGGACGATGATTTCAATACTTCGGGCGCCGTCGCGGCGCTGTTCGAGCTGTCGTCGCAAGCCAATCGCAGCGGCTCCGGCCAGGCGTCGGGCTTGCTGCGTGCGCTGGGCGGCGTGCTGGGGCTGCTGCAATCGGACCCGGCGCAATATCTGCAGTCGCCCAGCCGCTATGCGAAATCCGATCATGGGGGCGGCGACGCGCAAGCCTTGTCCAATCGGCAGATCGACGACTTGATCGCCTTGCGCGCCGCTGCCAAGCAAGAGCGCAACTTCGCCGAAGCCGACCGCATCCGCAAGGAACTGCAGCAGGCCGGAATAGAACTCGAAGACAAGGCGGGCGGCATCACTCAATGGCGCCGGGCGTAGGGGCGAGGCAATGACACAGTTTCCATCCTCCAGCCGTCCCAAGCCTTCTTTCTGGGACGAGGCCACGGCCCATCTCATGGGGCGCGACCGCATCCTGAAAAAACTGATTCCCCGGCACAAGTCGGAATGGCTGGCGCCGGCCGCGCCGCCGTTCGTAACGCTGGCGCGCGCGGTGGTGGGGCATCAAATATCCATCAAGGCGGCGGACGCCATGTGGGAACGCTTCACCGAGGTATGCGGGCGCAACCCCACGCCGCGCTGCATGATCAAGCTGGCCGAGACCGACATCAAGCAAACCGGCCTGTCCAAGCGCAAGGCCGAATACATTCTGGATCTGGCGACGCACTTCGCCGAAAAGAAGATCAAGCCCTCGGCGTGGAGCGGCATGGATGACGAGGCCGTCATCGCCGATCTTTGCGCCATCCGCGGCATAGGGCGCTGGACGGCCGAAATGTTCCTGATCTTCAATCTGCAGCGGCCGGATGTCCTTCCATTGGACGATCCCAGCCTGCTGAAAGCAATTTCGTTACACTATTTTAGTGGTGAGCCCGTCTCGCGTTTCGAAGCCCGCGAAGTGGCCCAGGCATGGGCGCCCTGGCGTACGGTGGCTACCTGGTATCTATGGCGCAGCCTGGATCCGGCGGCCGTGCAATACTGATCAACGCGATGCTCTAATCTGGAAACCTGGCACTCATGCGTAATACTTTCCTGGAATTTGAACAACCCTTGGCCGAGCTCGAGAGCAAGATCGAAGAGCTGCGCTTCGTGCAGACCGATTCCGCCGTCGACATCTCGGAAGAACTAGGGCGCTTGCAGCAAAAGAACCAGGCACTGGCGAAAAGCATATACGCCAAGCTCACCCCATGGCAGACGGCTCTGGTCGCGCGGCATCCGCAGCGGCCCTACACCCTGGACTACGTGCGTGAAATCTTCACGGATTTCCACGAATTGCATGGCGACCGCATGTATGCCGACGACTTGTCCGTGGTGGGCGGCCTGGCGCGTTTCCATGGCACGCCCTGCATGGTGATAGGCCATCAAAAGGGGCGCGACACCAAAGAGCGCGCGATGCGCAACTTCGGCATGCCGCGTCCGGAAGGCTATCGCAAAGCCCTGCGCCTGATGCGTCTGGCTGAAAAATTCCAGCTGCCGGTGTTCACCTTCGTCGACACGCCGGGCGCTTATCCGGGCATCGGCGCCGAAGAGCGCGGCCAGTCCGAAGCCATAGGCCACAATCTGTACGCCATGGCCGAGCTCAAAGTCCCCATCATCGCCACCATCATCGGCGAAGGCGGTTCCGGCGGTGCGCTGGCCATCGCGGTGGGCAACGTGGTCATGATGCTGCAATATTCCACCTATGCCGTGATCTCGCCCGAGGGCTGCGCCTCCATCCTGTGGCGCAGCGCGGACAAGGCCTCCGTGGCCGCCGAAGCCCTGGCCATCACCGCGCCCCGCCTGAAAGAACTAGGCTTGATCGATCGCATCGTCAACGAGCCCGTGGGCGGCGCCCACCGCGACCCGGTCATGATGGCGCGCCAGCTCAGCCGCGCACTGTCCGATTCCTTGCGCCAGATATCGGGCCTGTCCCCCGAACAACTCATCGAGCAGCGCTTGCAGCGCCTGATGTCTTACGGCCGCTTCCAGGAAGTGCGCTAAATCTCATGCTGCCCGAGGCGTTCTGGCGGGATTTCGGCTCGGCGCCCCTGCTGGCCGCCATCGCGGAAGCGGTCGCCGCTTTGCCGGCGAAGCCCGGCCGATTGGCCGTCGCGCTCAGCGGCGGTACGGATTCCGCCATGCTGGCCGTCCATGCGGCGCTTTATGCGCGCGGCCACGGCTTGCCGGTGCATTGCTTCCACATCCACCATGGCCTGCAAGCGCCCGCCGATCGATGGCGGGATCATGCCCATGACCTGGCACAGATGCTGGAGCTTCCCTGCCATAGCCTGACGGTCAGCGTTGCGCTGTCGGGCGGAGACGGCATCGAATCGGCCGCTCGCGACGCCCGCTATCGGGGGCTGGCGCAATTGGCCCGGCAAACCGGAGTGCGCCACATCCTGCTTGCCCATCACCGCGGCGATCAGGCTGAAACCGTATTGCTGCGTCTGTTGCGCGGCGCCGGCCCCACTGGCCTGGCAGCCATGGCCCCCGTGTCGTATCGCGACGGCCTTGACGATGAAGGCGCGCGGGAAGGGGACGCTAGCCAGGGCCTGTGCTATATGCGCCCATGGCTGGACATGGACCGGTCGCTGCTGCTGGCACAGGCGGACGCCTTTGCCGCAATCAGCGGATGGTCTCCCGTGCAGGATCCCACCAATGCCGATGATCGCTATACCCGCGCCGCGGTGCGCCGGCGCCTGGCGCCGGAATTGAACCAGCGCTGGCCCGGCTGGCAGGCGAGTCTTGCCCGCCATGCCCGCCAGAGCGCCGAGATAGCCGGCATCCTGGAAGAAGTCGCCGAGCAGGATTTCGCCACGCTCGACCCCGATCCGGACGGCGGCGGTTTCTCGCTGGCCGCCTGGCGCCGGCTGTCGCCGGCCCGGCAAGCGCTCGTCCTGCGCCACTGGCTGGCCCTTGCGGGCCTGCGCATGCCGACCGACGCCCGATTGCGGGACTGGTTGCGGCAACTGCGGGGACTGCATGCGCTGGGGCATGACAGGCAGATGCGGGTCAAGCATGGCAGCGCCTGGATACGCTGCGTCAAGGGCCGCGTGTTTCTGGAACGGTAGCGCTGCCGGGTCCGCGGGATCGCAGCGCGGCCGGCCATACCGGCCGGGGCGAAAACAGGGCCAGGGGAAAAACGCTAAAATATTCCGCTTTGCCTTCCGGCAGCATGCACCGGGCCCAAACACTTACTTGAATCCGGCGCATTCACAGCAGTGTCCCCTTAATACAGAGTAGAAGATGTCCCTGATCGTTCACAAATACGGCGGCACCTCCATGGGGTCGGTGGAGCGCATCCAGAATGTGGCGCGTCGCGTGGCCAAATGGCATGCGGCCGGCCACCAGGTTGTGGTCGTACCCTCGGCCATGTCGGGTGAAACCAACCGTTTGCTGGGCCTGGCCAAGGAAATTTCCCCCCAGCCCGATACCCGCGAACTCGACATGCTGGCCGCTACCGGCGAGCAGGCCAGCAGCGCCTTGCTGGCCATGGCCCTCATGGCGCAGGGCGTCGCGGCCCGCAGCTATACCGGCTGGCAGGTTCCCGTGCGTACCGATTCATCCTATACCAAGGCGCGCATCCGCTCCATCGACGACAACCGCATCCGCAATGATCTGGACGCCGGCCGCGTGGTCATCGTCACCGGGTTTCAGGGCATAGACGACGACGGCAACATTACGACTCTCGGGCGAGGCGGCTCGGACACCTCCGCCGTGGCCGTGGCGGCGGCGATCAAGGCGGATGAATGCCTGATCTACACCGACGTGGACGGCGTCTACACCACCGATCCCAGGGTGGTTCCTGAAGCGCGCCGCATGAATGTGGTGTCGTTCGAGGAAATGCTGGAAATGGCCTCGCTGGGCTCCAAGGTCCTGCAAATACGTTCCGTCGAGTTCGCCGGCAAATACCATGTGCCTGTGCGCGTGCTGTCGTCGCTGACGGACCCCTTGATTCCGCTCGAAGAAGAAATGGCTTCGGGCACCCTGATTACTTTCGAGGAAGATAAAAAAATGGAAGCCGCCGTTGTTTCGGGCATCGCCTTCAGCCGTGACGAAGCCAAGCTGACCTTGCTGGCCGTCCCCGACAAGCCCGGCGTGGCCTACGCCATCCTGGGCCCCGTCGCCGCCGCCAACATCGACGTCGACATGATCCTGCAGAACCAGTCCGTGCAGGGCACGACGGACTTTTCCTTCACCGTCAACCGCAACGACTTCGCGCGCACGCTGGAACTGCTGAAAACCCAGGTCGCCCCGGCCGTCGGCGCAGCCGAAGTCATCTCCGACGATAAAGTATGCAAGGTGTCCATCGTCGGCATCGGCATGCGCAGCCACGTCGGCGTCGCCAGCCTGATGTTCCGCACCTTGTCGGAAGAGGGCATCAACATCCAGATGATCAGCACCAGCGAGATCAAGACCTCCGTCATCATCAACGACAAGTACATGGAACTCGCCGTACGCGCCCTGCACAAGGCTTTCGAGCTGGACCAGGACAAGTCGGACAAGCCCCAGGCTTGAGCGCTCTCATCAGCCTGCGCGATTCCCCGCTTTTCTGCAGAACCTGATTTTATCGTGCTAGAATAGCGGCCTATTTCCGGAGACGTGGCCGAGAGGTTGAAGGTACTCCCCTGCTAAGGGAGCATACGGCTTATACCCGTATCGAGGGTTCGAATCCCTCCGTCTCCGCCAGTTAACCCCTTGATATTCAAGGGGTTTTTTATTTTAGGGCGCTTTCTGCTGACCATTTGGTTAAATCCGGATGCCTCTCTTTTTAACCACGTAATCTGTGATCGAAGGCCCACTTGCGCAGTTTGCTCACTGCAAAAGTGCGTACGTCGTCATGGATAGGGTTAATGAGGATATTGTGCTCTTCCGGAACAATGACCGAGGGCACTTGCATGATGGCCGTCTGACGCAGATTGAGCCATGTGTCTCCGGCGTCCAGGCTTACTTTGCCTGCCGGTGATGCGTCCCATCCTATGTTCATGGCAGCGTCGAAGACTGTTCGTTGCTGCCAAACCTTGACCGGTATATCGATACGAACCAGGTAGCGGTTGAGAGGCAATCCGCCGAACTCTAAATGCACCACCGACTCCAGGCAGGCAAGGGCGATGCTTTGCGCAGAATAGACGACCGGGTTGCCCATTCGGTTCCATCGCCCCCCGGTCAGCCGGGCGCCTTCGCCGCTCATGTCGTCGGACGCATAGTTTGGCGTATCGGTTGCGATTCGCCAAACCGATACGACGTCGCTACGGCTCATGCGTAGGCGCCGCTTTGTGCGGTTGCCAGTAGACGTGACAGTAATTCCCTGCCTTCGGCCGTACTCATAAACTCCGAAGGGGTACGCCCGCCCAAGGCGGCAAGAGGCTTATCCAGCCATTGATCAAACCACTGTGCTGCGTCGAAGCCTTCCGGATCGCCGGACTCCTCAATCATGGATTGTATTTGACCAATCAATTTAGCTGCTGAAACCAGGCGTTCGCTTTGGTCTATCGAGAGCCGCTCGTGGCGCGCAATTTTCCGGTCGACAGTCGTGACTGGTAGGCCCATCAAGTCGCCAAAACTTTCTTTGGACCGACGCAGCTGCTGTGCCATGAGTTTGAATACGGTGGGCTCGATACCCTGCTGTATCAGGTTTATGCGTTCGAGCGCGCCCATACGATATACGTCACTAAAGTCGATTGACGCCCCGGCGAATCGCTCAAACTCCTGGTTCTTGTTTTCGGCGCGTGCCAGCAGTAGTGAGATGAAGCGATGGTGCTGCGTTTTACCGCCCGATTGCTTTGCTGCAGGCGTTGACCTGGGTGGTGATTGACGTTCTGTTCGAGCACCAGTTCGCTTGGGTCGCGATCCGGAGCCGGTAAGTGTGTTCATAAAACGCCTCCATATGAGGTTTTATAGTACCTCATTTGAAGGCGAGTGCCCATGTCTTAATTTTTCAGCATGGCGGATTCCTGGCAAAAATTCTGGGTAAATAAACGGCTTTCATGTTGGGAGGCGATCATGCCATTCTTGGATACTTTACCCAACCACATAGACAAATGGATCCGACGCCGCCCGCCTCTATCTCTCAAATCCTGAGTCTCTCGGATTACCGGGCGGGGTCCGCTTGCCGGATGGTGTGGCGGGGGTACAAGCCATAAGAACTGTCCCCTATGCCGATTTCCGGTGCCATATGAGCAACTATTGTTATGAGGCGCGAGTATTAACGCCAGGTCAGGCACGAATCGCCGCGTGCGGATTTTTTGGCTGAGCATTGGATTCCCCTATGCTCAGCGTTTGAATATTTGGCTGTTTCGTTGGATAAATGTTGCTTACCATGGGCTTCTCTTCTTCCTTGGCCTCAAGCCCGCGGAAAATTCGACATCCTGATGCATTGAAAAACAACCCTTGCCCATGTTGCATGAACTGTACGTGCATTTTGCATTTATTGCGTTTGCCGGCCTGGCTGTATATGCTCAAAACTTGACCGGATTTGCGCTTGCCCTGGTGCTTTTAAGCCTGGTCGGTTCAACCAGCATCGTTCCACTTCCCGATGCAATCAACGCGGTTTCAATAATCAATGTCGTCAACGCGACTTTTTTCCTATACCGGCGCAGACCATTCAGGCTGCAGCCTGAATTCCGCTGGGTTATAGCAGGTAGTGTCGCTGGTTATTTCCTGGGCATGGGCGCTCTGACCCTTCTTGCTTCGCGTGCTTTTGGGGCTTTGCAGACCTTACTGGGTGTGAGTATCATTGTTTGCGCTTTGCTGTTGTGGCGCGCTGCCAAGCCCTACGCAGCAGTGTCCAGGGCTGGCTCTTTCGCTCTTGTGGGGGGGATTTCCGGGATATTAGGAGGGCTGTTCTCTTCGCCTGGTCCTCCACTTGTGTATATGGCTTACAGGCAGCCATGGCCAATTAAAACAATCCAGGAGTCCCTCGTATTCAGCTTTGGAGTTGGCGCTGCGCTCAGGCTTGTTGTGATGGGACTGTCAGGCCAAATCAGTAAGCAGGCGGTTCTATTGGGGGTGGCGGCTCTTCCCATTGTTTTTATAGTTACTGGGCTTGCTGCCAACCGGAGGCCTCCATGTTCACGAGAAACCTTGAGGCATGTCATTTGCGCCTTGTTAGCATTTGCAGGAATAGGCATGCTGACTTAGCTTACGTTAGCTCACTTCGTTGGGGTTTATGCAAAGTCGATCATTACGCGCTTTCCTGGCGCTTTATCAGTTGGGTACGGTGGCGGCAGCTGCCCAGGCAGTTCATCTATCTCCAGCTGCTGTAAGTGCCCAGTTAAAAAAGCTGGAAGAAGATCTCGATACTGAGCTGTTCATCCGAACGGGCAGGTCGATTTCATTGAATGCCCGCGCCTATCAGCTCGTGCCCCTGGTCCAGAAGATGCTCGATATCCAGGCGGAAATAGCGTCGCTTGGCGATCAGCAAAGTTTGAAAGGCAGGGTTGCACTCGGTGTCATCACCAGCACATTGGCGGGCGGGCTTCCTGGCGTGCTGAAACGTATGCGCTCGGAACATCCACAACTCGAGCTTCGCGTCACTGCGCATAAATCCCCAGAGCTTGCTGTGCAGGTGGCAACCGGATTACTGGACGCAGCCATCATTACAACGCCTCCTCCTCACGCAGCCAGCCCCTTTTGTTTGCATACCTTATATACGGAACCATTGGCATTGGTGATGAGCATAGAGAGAAGGTTCTCTGGCATCAAACATGCTCTTGAGTCGAATCCATATATCGCCTTCGATCGAACGACATGGGTTGGAGGGTTGATAGAAGGATTCATCATGAGCAGGGGAATTTCCGTTCGACCGGTGATGGAACTTGATTCGCACGATGCCGTACTTTCGGTAGTACGACATGACATAGGGGTGGCGATTTTGCCCGTATTGTTGGGATATGGTCGGGAAGACAAGAGCTTGCAGTTCATTGATCTGCCCGGAGTCCAGCGACAGGTCTGCCTGGCGGTACGGGTTGAAAAAAACGACAGTAAAGCGACACAAGTCCTTCTGAATTACTTCAGGGAATTCGGGGCTTACGCTCCGCATGACCAGAAGAGTTAAGACCGCCTTTTCTTCCTCGCATAACCACCTTATGGTGCTTCGTCCAACCGGCAGGTATGGGCGAAGTTCGCTTTTTCGGGAACTGCCCCGGGATTGCTTCGCACGCGAAGCAGGAAATCCATGCCGACATATCCCAGCATCGGCTTTTCTGTTGCTGACCCATAAAATAATTAGCTTTTCTGTGGCTTTATGGCTCCTTATCATAGGCTCATGGTCTCAATTGAGTGTTGTCCAAAATGAAGACCAGACCCAAACCAAGGAGGAAGACATGGAACAGAAATTCGCATCGCGGTGGGTGTGGAAGGGGATCGCCGCATTGGCTCTTGCTGTTTCGGCATCGGCTGCATATGCAGCCTGGCCGGATAAACCCATCAAATTGGTTGCGCCATTCCCACCCGGCGGAAATGCCGATGTGCTTTCGCGTGCGCTTGGGCAAGAACTGAGCAATAGCTTGGGCCAAACGATAGTCGTGGAAAACAGGCCGGGTGCCGGCGGGATGATTGGGTCGCAGTACGTCTCTCGCGCGACTCCCGATGGATATACCTTTTTAATGGGAGCCTTCTCCAACGTCCTGAATGAGTTTTTCTACTCCAAGAAGCTGCTGGACCTCAGAAAAGACCTGGCTCCAGTTAGCCAGGTCGTGAGCATCCCGAACTATATCGCCGTGTCCAGGGAATCGAAGTACCAGAATCTTCGACAACTGCTGGACGATGCCAAAGCCCGACCCAAGACCGTCACTTGCGGCACGAGTGGCGTCGGTACGAGCTCAGACCTGGCATGTGCGGTGTTGAACCAGCTGACTGGCGTGGAAATTACCAGAGTGCCATACAAGGGCGGCATTCCGTCAATCACGGATCTCATTGGAGGGCAGGTCACACTTATCGCCAATAATGAAGCGCTGCCATATATCCAGGACAATCGCCTCAGAGGCCTGGCCGTGACATCAGCCAAACGCAGTCCGCTGGCACCGGATCTGCCATCAGTCGCAGAAACCGTTCCAGGTTTTGATATGTCGTCCTGGTACGGAGTTTTTGCACCGGCGGACACACCCCCAGACATCGTCGCCAAGATGGCCGAGACAATCGCGGCTGTGGTTCAGCGTCCGACAATGAAGCAGCGCCTGGACGCGCTCGGCGCGACACCGGTAGGCAGCAGCCCAGCGGAATTCCGACAGTACATATTAGACGAGCTGGATAAGTGGGGAAAGCTGGTCAAGCCATTGAATATCCGAATCGATTGAAATCATGCTGCGTCGCCAACGCATTCACGTAGCGAAAGCGTCGCAGCGACAACTGTAATTTCTCAGGAGAATTGAAATGTTGAATGATTGGAAAGCACAGCTTAGCAACACACGCAAGGCGGCTGTCAAATTGGCTGAATCCAACCCCAAGTTTGTGGCCGCGTTTCAAGCGCTGAATGCGGCGCAAAGCGCGAATGGGCTGGATGCAAAAACACGGGAACTGATTGCGTTGGCTGTCGCTGTTACTACGCGTTGTGATGGTTGTATCGCTTCACATGCCAGTGCTGCACGTCGGGAAGGAGCTACGGAGGCGGAATTGAGCGATGCATTGGCGACCGCTATTGCATTGAATGCTGGTGCTGCTTATGTTTTCTCTGTGCGTGCCATGGAGGCACACCAGCAGTTTGGTGAGTGAGTCCTGATACTCCGAGGGGAGGCGACATGAAGGTAACGGCAGTAGAAACCATTGTTTGCGATGCTGGTTGGCGGAATTATTTTTTTCTCAAACTCTCGACGGATAAGGGCGTGGTCGGATGGAGTGAGTACGACGAAGGCTTTGGCTCTCCAGGCGTAACTGGTGTGATTGAGCAGCTCAAGAACAGGCTCATCGGGCAAGATGTCAACGCTGTGGAGAAGTGGTTCCAGTTGGCTAGCTGCTTGACACGTCCAGCAGCGGGAGGAGTGATAGGCCAAGCCATCGGATGCCTGGAAAATGCGCTACTCGATGCCAAAGCCAAGGCTTTGGGGGTGCCGTGCTATGAATTGCTTGGCGGAAAGGTGCGGGACAAAGTTAAGGTTTACTGGTCGCATTGTCCGACGTGGCGTATCAATCACCCCAAATTTTATGGGCCGGCGGTAACTGACCTCGATGGGGTGCGTGCAACCGCGGCCGAAGCAAAAGAGCGTGGATTCACGGCATTGAAAACGAATCTATTCATCCACGATGATGGGGATGTGCACGCCTGGCGGGCGGGTTTTGCGATTCCATTTCTGCCTGAACTGACGGTCGATAAGCGACTGATCAGAAATATTCGGCGTCACCTGGAAGCGTTGCGCGAAGGCGCGGGGTCAGATGTGGGTCTCCTGATTGACTTCAATTTCAACATGAAGCCAGAAGGATTGATCCGTATCTTGCGGGAACTGGAAGATATCGAGCTTTTTTGGGCAGAGATAGATTTGGGCAGTGCTAAAGCACTGGCGGATGTGCGTCGCCATAGCCCGCACCCCATTAGTTCTTGCGAAACGCTTATCGGTATGCGTAGCTTCCTGCCGTATTTCGAGCATCAGGCGATGGATGTAGCCATCATAGATGCAATTTGGAACGGCGTGGCCCAGGCCATGAAAATCGCCGCATTGGCCGATGCTTATGAAGTAAATGTGGCGCCACATAACTTCTACGGCGATCTATGCACAATGATCAATGCGCATTTTGCCGCAGCCGTTCCCAATCTTCATATCATGGAGGTCGATGTCGATCGCTTGCCTTGGGAAAGCGAACTCTATCATCACTCCCCGGAGTACGAGGATGGATACCTGCTCATCCCGGATCGACCCGGCTGGGGTATCGAGCCGAACGAAGAAGCAGTTCGCGCACGTCCTCCAAAGATCACAGGCGGGTTGCTTCAGTACAAGAGAGCTTGATTCAAAGGCCTCAACGAAAATCAGGTGAAACAATGCATATCATCATCCCGGAAAAAATTCTTCCGGGCTCCTTGTCGCGGTTGAAAGAAAAACATACCGTGCACTATGACCCGGATCTGGTTAAACGACCGGCTGATTTGCTTGAAGCTGTGCGCAAGGCCGACGCGATCATTGTTCGCCGGCTAACTCAGGTTCGAGGAGAGTTGCTTGATGGGATGCCGCTTTGCAAAGCGGTAGGGCGCCTCGGGGTAGGTCTTGACAACATCGATGTCGAAGCCTGCCGGGAGCGAGGTATCGAGGTTATCCCGGCGCCCGGTGCGAATGCACGCAGCGTAGCCGAGTACGTCATTGCCACGGCCATGATGCTGATACGCACCGCCTTCCTTTCAACACAGGAAGTCATCGAAGGGAAATGGCCGAAGGAGCGTATCGATCGGGGCAGGGAGGTGGCTGGATGCACGATGGGTATTGTGGGCTTCGGCGCCATAGGCAGGCTGACTGGGGAACTTGCACACGCATTGGGAATGCGAGTTGTGGTTTACGATACCGCTCCCGCTCCTCCGGGGCGACAGTATTATGAGCGGATCTCGCTTCCGGAACTCTATGCGGAAAGTGATGTGATTACACTGCATGTCCCCTTGAATTCCCGAACTCGCAAGCTGATTAGTGAGAGCAGCATACAAAGTATGAAGGATGGCGCCGTCGTCATTAATGCAGCCCGTGGTGGTATTGTGGATGAAGATGCTTTGGTCAAAGCATTGAGAGAAGGGAAGCTTGGAGGCGCGGCGCTGGACGCATTCGAAGACGAGCCGCTCGGCGTGAGTCCACAGTACGATGATGTCCCGAATCTGATTTTGACTCCGCACGTAGCCGGGGTGACGGTCCAGTCTGAGGCAAGGGTCAATGAAATGGTAGTGGGCCGGCTTTTAAGTGTACTGGACCGTTAAGAGCATTCATGTCTTCCATTGTATACACGCATGCCTGTTTTCTGGCTTTCGTGGCAATCGCAGTATATGCGCAGAATCTTACGGGATTCGCGCTTGCGCTGGTTTTGCTCGGCCTGGTCGGTCTGACTGACCTTGTGCCATTGACGGACGCGGTCAATGCCGTAACGGTATTGATTATCGTGAATGCAGCAGTCTTTCTCTATCGCCGCAGACCAATCAGGCTGGAGCCAGCAATAAAGCCGACGGTCATCGCGAGCCTTGTCGGCACGGTGCTCGGAATGGCGATCCTTGCATTTTTAGCGGCGCACGCATTTAGTGTACTGAAGACTCTGCTCGGACTTTGTATCATCGCCTGCGCATTACTGCTTTGGCGCTCGGTGACGCCTTATCCTGTTGCGTCGGGTCCAAGGTATTTCACTCTGGTTGGGTCATTCTCCGGAGTCCTGGGCGGAATATTTTCCGCGGCAGGCCCGCCGCTTGTGTATGCCGTATATCGGCAACCCTGGCCTATAGGCATTATTCAGGAGTCGTTGATATTCTGTTTCGGTGTGGGAGCCGTATTCCGGTTAGCGGTGATGGGCTTGTCGGGGCTGGTCAGCGCACAAGCTGTGTTGCTGGCTCTGGAGGCTATTCCAGTGGTGTTCCTCATCACGTTCCTGACAGCGAATATGACACCACCCTTGTCGAAAAAGACGTTGCAGAATGTAGTCTGCATGCTGCTAGTATGCGCCGGCGCAGGCATGCTGATCTAAGCGGCGGGATGAGTTATGAAAACTATAGCCGAAAGTATTGGTTCCGCGCGGTTGCATGCAGCACGATCCATCATAATCATTGCTATAGCGGAACTCTTTGGAACCAGCCTTTGGTTTAGCATTAATGCTGCCGCAGCAGAGTTAATGCGATCGTGGGGAGCATCAATTTCCGATATTGGCCTGCTGACCGTTGCAGTGCAGCTTGGCTTTATCTCTGGCACATTGACGCTGTCACTGACCGGTCTAGCAGATCGCTTTTCAGCCAGCCGCATCTTTCTATGCTGCGCTCTGTTTGGAGCCGTATTTAATGCTGGGGCGACGGTAATAGAAGCGGGCAATTTTGAAAGTGTTGCAGTATTGCGATTTCTGGTGGGTATGTGCCTGGCCGGAATCTATCCATTGGGCATGAAGCTTGTTGTCAGTTGGGCTCCAGACCAGGCCGGAACAGCATTGTCGTTGCTGATTGCGACGCTTACGCTGGGCACGGCATTGCCGTATTTGGTGCATTGGGTTGGATATATCTGGGACTGGCGTCTGATACTACTGGTGTCGTCGAGCCTCGCGATCGTGGGCGGCGTTTTGGTCTATAGGCTGGGAGATGGCCCACATCTTCCGAAAGCAGTAACTACGAAGTCGATGCGGGTGGGAAATGTGCTCCAAGTGTTTCGGATTCCGTCATTTCGTGCTGCAGCATTAGGCTATTTTGGCCATATGTGGGAGCTCTATGCTTTCTGGACGCTGGTGCCGATATTGCTTCAATTTACTTTGCTGGGCGGGTCTGCAAGCGGTGGAGAGGTATCGGCTATGGTTTTCGTCATCATTGCCGCGGGGGCGATCGGATGCATTATAGGAGGGGTCGCTAGCAGGCGTTTTGGTTGTGGTCCGGTTGCAGTCACGGCACTGGCTATTTCAGGAATGTGTTGTCTGATATTCGGTTGGGCGGGTCCTTCTTTAAGCGCATCTGTTGGGCTCATCTTGTTCTTGGTATGGGGGGCCGCGGTGGTCGCAGACTCGCCGCAATTCTCGGCACTTTCAGCTCGGGCTTGTCCACGGCATCTGTTGGGCAGTGCACTTGCGATCCAGAACGCTGTGGGCTTCGCCATTACCCTGATTTCGATTAGCATCACTACAGGTCTTGTTGAGCAATGGCATCAGGCGGTGATCTGGATATTATTGCCGGGGCCGGTTCTAGGCTTGATTGGAGCCCGCACATTATGGCGTAATAACCGAGGGGCCGACGCTTCGACATGAAGAGGCGCAAGCCAGGCTGGATATTCGATGGTACCGGACATGCACGTAAGGTCATAAAGAAATCATCCTGAAGCTGTAAGCTCGACACGAGTGTTTGGGACCTTCCCCTTTGCAATCCAAATGTAGATGCAAATTGCGCTTTTGTTGACGCTGCGTCCTGAGCCATAGCTTCTGTACTATTCTGCATTATTTGATCGCGGACTTCATCGACTGTGGGGCGCCGAGCTGCGTATTCAAAATAGCCAGAGACGTGCGTGGATCAGGCCGGCTTGTTGGGCGGCTTCGATACCTTCGAATAAAGGGATTGCAAGAAAGTAGGGTGTGGCGTCGCGGACGGTATTCCAGACGCCTTGCAGGTCGACCGTGACGTATTCCGGCGAGCGCCAGAGGCTGGGTCGTGGCCAGAACCGCGGCACTTGCGCGCAATAACGGTCGAATTTTTCCGCAAAATTGGCCCGCAACAGTATTTCTTCTTTGCCGACGATCCAACGGAAAATAGCGAGGGTGGAAGTAGCCAGGACGAGACCCACGATCAGGCTTCCAGTCTGTAGGCCGATGCCGAAGACCGCGGACACCGAAAAGACATATAAAGGATTGCGGCTGACGGAGTAGGGGCCTTTATCCACTAGATCTTCGCCTTTGCGGCCTCCGAGATACAGCATGCAGGCGCAGCGTCCCAGGATGGCCACGATAATGCACGCGCGTCCCATCCACTCCAGGCCTTCGTTGACCAGGCCGCCCTCTGGCCATGCGGAACGAATCCATAGCAATGCCGCGACAGCCATGACACCTGAGGCCGTCAGCGCATGGCGGCGAATCACTTGCGCGCGGGAAAGGCGGCTCCAGATTGCCTGCACGTCGCGCGCGGAGGCATGCGGTTCTTTGGCCTGGTGGGCGAATCTCAAAGCTATACCCGTTGATATGTTGATGCAATGCGAAGCAATCACGCAAGGATACGGGTATCAGCAACAATAATTCGTCAAGAAAAAATCAAGGATTCATCAAGAGGGGCAGGCGGCGCCGCGCTTGGCGACGCAGGGAATGCTATTTCATGGCGCTTTCGGCATTTGCGGCCGATGGGGTTGGCGTCAGGCGGACTCTCGTGCCGCTTTGGTCTGTTTGCGCTATGTCGAGCCGCCAGCCCAGGCGTTCCGCCATCAGCGTCACAATGTACAGGCCCAATCCACTACGCGTCGAGCCATCCGAAGCGATCCGTTTCTCGCCCCGGAGGATGGCTTGCTGATCGAGGCCTAGGCCGGAGCCCTGATCTTCGATTTCGATGGCGCTGCCGGTTATCGTTACCGTGATGTCGCTTTTTGTATGCTGGACGGCGTTCTGCACGAGATTGCGCAACAGCATATGAATCATGGCCGGGTCGGCGCATACTTTCAAGGGGCATCGCGCATCGAGGGTGATTCTATCGCCTGCATGATGGCTGACTTTCAGATCGTCGATGACTTGCTGTACGGCGGGACGAAGATCAAGAATTTCTTGGCCTTGGAAGCCGGACTCTCGCCGGGCGAGCTTGAGCAGGATATTGACATTGTCCCTCATTTCATCGCAGGACCGGCGCACGCGCTTGAGCGTGGCCTGGTCGTTTAGATGGAGCTGGCCGCGTGATTCCAGGATATCAAGCGCACCCGACATGACAGCGATGGGCGTGCGCAGTTCGTGGCTGGCCAGGCTCAAGAGCGATTGTTCTCTGCGCACATAGGATTCCAGCTCATCCAGGAATCTGTTGAATGTCATGGCGATGGAGCGCAGTTCGGCATCGACGTAATCGATTTCCATTCGGGGCATATTCGGCCCTACCGGGATCCTGCTGATCCGATCGGAAAGCGACTGCAGTGGCCTGACAATGCGGCGGCTGCTCAAAACGGCAAGCAGCAGGCTGAATGCGATGATGATCATTGCCATAATGATCAAAGCGACTTGGAACACGGCTTCGCGATGCTCGAAGTGCGTGATGTTCTTTGCCACGTAAAGCCGGCCCGTTCTGGCCTGCCCCGCTCTGACCGTATCCACCGACACCAGAAAGGTCTCGCTGCCGACCTTGATTTCCGCCGAGTACTGCGGCGGCAGTCCTCGAAATACCCGTGGCATGGCGGCTGGCGGCGGCTTGCCTTCCGGTATGAACACAACGGCAAGGTTGGGGGTATCCCAGACCAGCACACTATCGCCGGTGTTGTTCATGAGTATGAAGTCGCGCTCTTGCGCGAATTCCACATCCAGCATGGTCTGTTCAAGGTCTTCATTGACGAGCAGTACGGTCACGACCATAACGATCATGCTGGCCGCGCTGACAGCCAGTATGGCGCGATATACCCTGCGGGATATCGATTTGGCCGTCATCGGGCGTCCCGGTTCGGCGTAAGCAGTCGATAGCCCCGGCCATGCATGGTTTTGATCATCGGGTACTGGAATGTCTCTTGCAGCAGCCTGCGCAGCGAGTACACATGCGTGCGCAGCGTATTCATATCGACTTCCCGTTCCCCCCAGACTCTGTCCTGAATTTCAGCGTATGAAAGGAAATCCGGGTATGCCTTGATCAATTCCTCGAATATTCGAGCCGCCGTGCCGGAAAGTTCCAGCTGCCTTCCATGGTCCGTGCTTACCACGAATGTCCCCGGATTGAAGCGGATGCCGGGTATGCCGATTTCGGCGCTGCGCGAATAACCGGCCTTGCGCCGGAACAGGGCATCCACTCTTAGTTGCAGTTCACGCAGATCGAAGGGTTTGACGAGATAATCATCCGCGCCTACGGTGAAGCCTTGTTCCTTGTCTTGCAACTGGTCTTTGGACGTCATCATGATGACCGGGGTCAGGCAGTGGATGTCGTTGCGTATGCGGCGGCATACTTCGAATCCGGACACGCCCGGCAGCATGATATCCAGAATGATTACGTCATATTCGTTTGTGGCGATAAGGTGCAAGGCGGTCAAGCCATCCGGGGCGAAGTCCAGTATGTACCTGTCATCGGCGAAGAATTCCAGCAGGTTGGTAGCCAGGCCCGCATGGTCTTCCACGATCAGCATCCGAATTGAGCGGCTTGAACACATGGTCACTTCTTCCGGTACGGTTATTGCCAACTGGCTTGCCGCCGGGATACGCAGGCTGGTGTCCAGCTGCGGCGCCCAGCCAACGAGCAAGCTCAGTATAAGTGTATTTCATCCATGAATAAGGATACGGCGCCTAGAAGGGCGGTCATTCTGAAAGCCGCCGGAATGGCGCGCCCGGAAAACGGCGATGGAGATTCGTTGTGGCTTACAGCGATGAATTCGCGCGGAATCGTACGAGTTCCCTGATAGAGTATGCCGGGCGCCGGGCGGGGGGGCTGATCTGGATAATATATTTTCCTGTCCATCCCGAGAAATACATCAGCCCGGCCCATGGCAAGGCCCACATCGACGCAGCAAGAGAGCCCGTATCCGGCGGGCCGCCCAAAATCGCAACCTTGGCAAGGTTGTAGCAGGCGCAGGCAAGGCTGGCGGGTACACCGGTCAAGCCCAGTAACATCAGCGTCCGTAGCAACATATGGAGGTAGGCGATCGACCCATCCGGGGCGCGTCCCAAGAACTCCAACAGGCTCCATTTGGACGAGCCTGCGACGCGAGGCTGCCTTTCGTACTCGATCACGGTTTCTCGCAGGCCGACCCAGCTAAGCATAGGCTTCATGTATCGCTTCCGATGGACCAGCAAGCTCAGGGCGGCCAATGCTCTTCGGCTGTAGAGCATGAAATCCACGCTGCTTTCCGGCATGCCGATATCTCCGATGGAATCGAGCATGCAATCCAGGCCTTGCCGGCCCATGCGCTGCAGCATGGAGCCGCCAGTCTTTGGCCTGCGGCGCATAAGCACGACTTCAGCTCCCTCGCGCCAAGCCGCCAGCATCCTCGGAATGAGTTCTGGCGGATCCTGCAAGTCTGCATCCATGATGATGACGGCGCGGCCGCGTGCTTGGGCGAGGCCGGCAGCCAAAGCCGATTCCTTTCCATAATGACCGGCAAGGAATACTGCGGTCAACGACGGGTCGCCCAACGCCATGCCCGACAAGGCGGCAGCGGTGCCGTCCCGGCTGCCATCATCGACGAACAGCAACTCGTGGCTGATCTCCATCGATGCCATGACAGCCTTCAGTCGCCGATACGTCAGACGCACGATTTCCGCTTCGTCATACAGCGGTAGAACGACGGACAACTCCACCTCTTCGCCGTTGTAAACCGCGGGTGCGCCGGGGTTGCCGGGTGAGTCGATAGCGCATCTGGAATGTCCCATGTCTGTCCAGCTCGAAAGCCAGACCTTAGCGTAGGACTGTCACCGGCAAATTATTATCAATTTTTTATCAAGAAAATATCAAAATGCCAGACGACCATGGCGTCGGGTTTTGGCCTTATGCCATAATCTTCGCGGGGGCATCGCTGATGATGGAAACATTACCCACAGTGGCCCGGACCAAAACAAACCGTGAAGACTTATCAATATGGCGACATCCGCGGGTTGGTTTTACTGGGCGATTCTGTCTGCCGTTTTCGCGGCATTGACGGCCATCTTTGCCAAGCTTGGTATTCAAGACGTGGATCCCGATCTGGCCACCTTGATCCGTACCGCTATCATCATTGTCGTATTGTCGGCATTCGTGATTTACACGGGTAAATGGGCGAACCCTTTTGAGCTTTCATCCAGGACATGGCTGTTTCTCGGGCTGTCCGGTTTGGCGACAGGCGCATCCTGGGTGTGTTATTTTCGGGCGCTCAAATTGGGGGACGCTTCCAAGGTGGCGCCCGTCGACAAGTTCAGCCTCGTCCTGGTCGCCGTGTTCGCGTTCACTTTCCTGGGCGAGCGGCCATCGCTGCGCGAGTGGCTGGGAATCGCCATGGTCGCCAGCGGCGTGCTCATGCTTGCCTTCAAGCGTTAGCGACTGCATAAAGATAAAGAATAATACTCTCGCCGCTATCGCGCAATTAGGGTCTTTCAGCGTTGCCACGCCGCTCAGTGGAGTGCTTCACTTGCCTTGTATGGAGTAGCCGCTGGAGAGTAAGACCAACGATAGGGAGGCAAATGATGGCTCGTATGGCACGCATCGATGAGACATGGCGCCGGCCTATATTGACGCAGGACGACATTCCCCAAGGATTTGTGCGGTGGTGGCGAACGGTCCCGCATGAACGTCGGCACATATATCTCTATGGCGGTCTCTATTCACTCATAGAGGCATTCAATCAGGGCAAGCGGGACGAGGTAGAGCAGCTAAGCGAGCAGGTCGAACGTTTGTCGGTAGAGTTGCGGCTGGCGCTCGCGTATGTGGAGGGCGCAGAGATGGACGCGGCTTCTCAGACCAATAACTCCGAAGCCATCGCACGACGCATCCGCACAGTACTCAGGCTGGCCGATAAAGACCGTCCAAACGGCGATTTGACGCTTACCGAGGCGGGCAAGACAACTGACGAGGAACCCTGATTCAATAGATCAAACAGCGCTATGACCGTTTAGGCATTTTCTTATTCCATGCATGAGTACCAAGCTCGGGCTCCAAGCATCCGTGCTTGCATTGGGCTCGTATGGACAGCGTGTAGTCTTTAAGGTCAAAGCCTAGCCGGGCTGTGGTTTCACGAAGAAATTCAATGATCGAAGGATCATCGACGAGAATGGAGCGGCCGCAGCTGACGCACGTCAAACACACAGGGCGATCCATTTCAGCCAAGGCATACACGCGTCCGCGATCGAACATGTGTTCTTCCACTATTCCGGCTTGGGCCATCTTCGAAATGGCGCTATAGACCGAAGATAGCGTGATGGTTATATCTTCCTGGACCACGCGGCGGTAAATTTCGGATCGTGTCAACGAGGTGCCGGCACGGATCAGCGCGCGAATGACCGCCATCCGCGCCAGAGTGAGTTGCAAACTCGCGGCGCGCAGCCTGTCGATATAGATATTCGGCAAGTACGACGCGGTCATTGAAGAATCTGAGTAAAAAGAGGTCATGCGGTCGCTCCGCTGTGGTGGAAAGTCATGCCGCCGGAAACGCTGGCCGTCATAAGATGGTTCGCCATTGGTATGCCCATCCGTTGATCATGCATGCCTGCTTTGCGTGGGCGGCATATTCAGGAATGCGCGCATCTTTTCTCGGAATGCATGGGTGGTTGCCGGATTCCCGTCTGCAAGGTGAAACCAAGCCCTTGCATCCTGTATCCGGCCCTGCTGCGCTAGAAGCCGTCCATAGTTGAACTGCCCCCGGAAATCTCCGCCTTCGCCTGCCGCTCGATAGCAATCCGCCGCGATAGTCAGATCGGCTTCCACTTCCCAGCCGTCTTCATAGAATCCGCCCAGCAGGTTCCATGACTTGGCATGTCCCATGCTGGTCGCTTTGCGCAGCCATCGAAGCGCTTCGCCGCGATCGGTCGCCACCCCGCGTCCGAGGGCCAGCGAGGTGGCATAGTTGTACATTCCCCAATCAAGGCCGGCATGGGCCGCAAGCCTGAACCAGTAAGTGGCCAATAGCATATCGGCCCGGACGCCCCAGCCGTTTTCATAGCAGCGGCCAAGCATGTTCATGGCCATGGCGTGGTTCTGTCCCGCCGCCAGTTTGAACCACTGGAACGCCCGATGCGGGTCCTTTTCCACGCCAATTCCATCCAGCAGCCGTTGGGCATAATGGACTTGAGCCTCCGCAATGCCATGCTCCGCCGCGGTATACAGCCATTGGGCGGCTTTATCGGCAGGCCCGTTCATAATCGCCTGAAATTCCTCGGGCGTTGATGAGTTGAACTCTCTTGCGGGTATTTCCTTCATGTCGACGATGCTGATTGAAAGCGCTGCCGGGCCCGCATTTTTTGCTAAAGAGACCCGGCAACACATGGTCTGGCGCCGCTGCGCCGAACAGTGCTTTAGTAGGACAGGCTCAGATTGAGAATGGCGCTGCGTCCAGGGGCAATGTTTGCGTAATGGGCCGGATACGCCTTGTCGTAGTATTTCTTGTCGGCAAGGTTGAGTACATTCAACTGGGCGCTCAGGTGCTTGTTGAACTTGTACGCCGCCATGGCGTCGAAACGCCAGTAGGACGGGATTTCCAGCTTGTTGGCCGCATCCCCGAATTGGCTGTCGACGAAATAGGCGCCCGCGCCCACAGTTAATTGTGGAGTTGCCTGGTAGGTCGACCACAAGCTGAAGCTGTGCTCCGGTGTGTTGGGGAAATTGTTGCCGTCGTTTTCCGATGCCGAGCCGTCGCCGTTGTTCTTCAAATTGCTGCGCATGTAGGTGTACCCGCCGAAGACCTGCCATTTAGGCGTGATCGCGCCGGAAAGACCCAGCTCGAGCCCATCCACCTGGTTCTTCCCCGCCATGGCGTAGTCGCCATTCGCCAGCGTGATGCGGGCATTCGTCGTTTCCGTACGGAAGACGGCAGCGGTAAAGCTCATGGTCTCGTCGAACAGATCCCATTTCGTGCCCACTTCGTAGGTCTTGTTTTTCTCCGGCGCCATGTCCGCGGCATTGGGGCCTACGCCGCCCCGGCCAGGCGTGAGTGATTGGCCTTCATTGCCTTCGCCCAGCGTTGCGTTGGCCGGCGTGGAGGAGGTGGCATAGGATACATAAATACTGCCATTGTCTGCCGGTTTGTAGACCAGGCCGAGCTGATAATTGATCAGCGTGTCATGCCGGCGTATGGTCTCGAAGCCGCTTGCAGGGTTGTTGATGAATTTCGTGGAGTAGTCATCCAGCCGGAGCCCCAGGCCGGCCTGCCAGCGCTCGGAGAATTCTATCGTGTCGAAGGCGTAGGCCGACTTGGTGGTGGTCTCGGACTCGGTCCTGCTTCCGGCCAGCCCGCCGGTGCCCGTGTTGACCCATGGGTCGCGCGGATTGGGGTTGTACAGACTGGTGCAGTTGTAGCCCGACGCCGGGCCCGCGCCAAATCGGCAGGCATTGGTGGCGCCGCTACCCGAACCGCGATTGATGTCCAGGCTGTCCTTGTGGCCGTTTTCCTGCGACAGCTCGATACCCACGTTGAAACTGTGCTTGAGCGATCCGGTTTCCGCCTTGCCGACGAGCTCGGTTTGGTTGGCGATGGCCTTGACGGCGCTGTCGCGAGTGTTGGCGCGGCGCCATACCAGCCCATTGGCCACATTGCCCTTCGAGTCGTCCGGTTGCGTCCAAACATACTTCTGGTCAGAATGCGTGTAGCGCGTGGTGTTGCGCAGCGTCAGCTTGTCCGAGAAGTCGTGTTCGATGCCGAGCGTCGCCATGTCGCTGGTGGTCTTGCGGAAGTCGCTGCTCAGACCATAGAAATTGTTGCGATCCACGTTGGCTGGGCCGCTTACTGCGCGGCGCGGATATTCGTATGGGATGCCGCTATCCGGCAGGTCGTCGGTCGACAGATGGTAATAGCTCAGCGTGACCCGGGTCGGAGTGCCGAGGCCGAACGTGATGGTGGGGGCAATACCCCAGCGCTCGTTATTCACCAGATCCCGCCCTGGGACATCCGCTTTGTGGTACATGCCGTTCAGGCGGAAAGCCGTGGTGTCGGAAAATTGCCAGTTGCCGTCCACAGTGCCGCGATAGTAGTTGTCTGTGCCTATGCCCAAGCTTGCATTGGCGAAATCGTCCAGCTTGGCGGTTTTGCTGATCAGGTTGATACTGCCGCCCGCGCCGCCCCGGCCGCCGTAGGCGCCGTCCGAACCCTTGATGACCTCGACCTGCTCCAGGTTGAATACTTCGCGAGAAGTCGCTCCGATATCCCGCATGCCGTCTATGAAGGTGCTGGCTTGTGCGTCATAGCCGCGAATGAAAGGCCGATCGCCAAGCGGGTTGCCGCCTTCGCCCGCACCGAAGGTGATTCCGGGCGTGTTGCGAAGCACATCGGTCAGCGACGTGGCTGCCTGGTCCTGAATCACCTCCTGGGGGATGATCTGCACGGATTTCGGCGTATCGACCAGCGGCGCGGTGAACTTCTGCGACGCGGACTGCTTCACATCATAAGGATTGCTGGTTTCCCCCTTGACCTGTATAGGCGCCAGTTGGCTCGCCTGACCCGTTGTCGCGGTCTGAGCGATAGCGGGGGCGCTCAAGAGCAGGCTGGGGGTAGCCAAGGCCACGGCAAGGCCGCCACCCGTGCGCAGATTATTGCCTCGAGATTTCGGCGGAAATTGATCGGACACAGTGATTTTCTCTCGTATGAAGTTGAAGTGATCGGGTTGGCTGGACCAAGCTGAAGGCGTTTTGCAGCGGCGCCGCGCCGCAACGGCTTGCGATCGGCGGCGCTATCAGTTCCAACATCCGCAGCAAGAGGCGGTACGCCTGGATGTGCTACGACATATAGGAATGCGAATAATTACTATTTGGTGTTGTGGTAGTTTGCCGAAAGATGGCGATATATTGTTGCGTTGCCAATATTTGCCACAATCGGCGCCGGGAAGGCCGGCTATATGACGCCAGGCCGGGCGTCAAACGGGAAGTTCGACGATGGCGCGCAAGCCGCCGGCGCTGCGGTTTTCCAGAGTAATTGTTCCGCCGTGGGCGCGCACGCATGAATGGGCGATGGTCAGGCCCAGGCCCGAGCCGCCGCTGGCCAGGGATCGGGAAGCATCCAATCGCACGAAAGGTTCGAAGACGTGTTCCAGTTTGTCGGGTGCAATGCCGGGCCCGATGTCGAGCACTTCGATTATCAACCGCCGGGATGGACCGTCTTGGCGCGCGCTCACTGTAACGGGTCCATAGCGCATGGCGTTGTCGATTAAATTGTTCAGCGCTCGCTTCAGGTGGACCGGCCTGCATCGGTAAGAAAACGCATCGGGTAGCTGTGACTGGAAGACGACTTCCCGGCCCCGCATGCGCTGCTCGTCGACTATCTCTTGCACAAAGTCGTTCACGCGGAGTTCAAGCGTCGGCTCCTGCGATGCGTCGTCTTTGACAAAGTTGAGTATCTCCTCGACCATGACCCGCATTTCATCCAGGGTATGAGTCATTGCCTGGCGGAGTCCGGCATCTTCCACCAACTCGGCCCTGATGCGCAACGACGTCATGGGAGTGCGCAAATCGTGCCCGATGGCGGCGACCATCATTGTGCGGCCATTGACGAAACGAGCCAGATTCTCTTGCATATCGTTGAAGGCCTGGGTGATTTCCCGCAGCTCTTCGGGTTCGCCGACTGGCTGCAGGATCACTTGTTCCCCCCGGCTGACTTTGTTGGCCGCTTCGGTCAGCGTTTTGAGAGGCCGCATAATCCGTCGCCCGAAAAGAATGGCAATCAGCGCCGTCGGGATCATGCCGACCAGCAAAGAAAAGCTGAGCACCCGATTCCAGTGAGCAGGTATCAGAATCGGCAAATGATCGCTGGCCAGCGTTCGGCCGTCCGGCAAGCCGACTTCGATGTGCATGCCCCATGCGAGAGGGCGGCTGCGTCCCAGCGCCTTTTCCAGCCAATTACGCGTGTCCCTGGCATTTGGGCTTGCCTCCACCTGTTCGAGTTTTACCCGTACAGGAGCGTCCGGTGGCAGGTCGAGCATCTTGCGCAGATCTTGGGTTAGCGCCAGTTCCTTGCTGTTCATCGGCTGCTCGGCGACTTGCCGCGGAATGACCTGAAACATTGAATCAGGCAAGCTGACGCTCTGCAGCAAGGAGTTCCCGTCGTCCGTAGAAGCCGCCAGACGGTACGCGGACACAACGCGTGTCTCGATCATGCGTGCCGATAGCGGATGAATGGCCGAGTTATCGGCACGCCACCACGACAGCACGAAAATGGCGACCCCATGGGCAACCAGTATCGCCAAGATCCAGACTACCAGCAGTTGTCCGGAAATGCTGCGGGGAATCAGCCTCATCCTTCTTTCCGCGTAACGCTGGCCGCAAGCATATAGCCATCGCCGCGTATGGTTTTTACGAGTTTCGGCCGGCGAGGGTCTTCTTCGAGTTTTTTCCGCAGGCGGCTGATCTGACTGTCGATGCTACGGTCATAGGCGATGGCGTCATGCTTTTGCGTCAGATCGAGCAGTTGATCGCGCGTGAGGACGCGATTTGCATTTTCGACCAGCGCGCGTAGCAGATGGAACTCAGCCGTGCTGATGCTGACATCCCGATTGGCGGAATCGCGCAGTTCCCGCTTGTGGACATTGAAAGCCCAGCCGTTGAAACAAAACGTGCAGATGTTCTTGGCTTGCTCGTCGCGCTTGCCGAGTTCGAGCTTTTCATTGTGGCAGCGTCGCAGCACGCTGCGAATGCGGGCGACCAGCTCCCTCGGGTCGAATGGCTTGATGACGTAGTCATCCGCACCTATTTCCAGGCCCGCTACGCGGTCGGCTTGATCGGCTACCGCGGTCAGCAGGATGATCGGGATGCCGAAACGCTGTGAAACGTATCGGCACAGCGAAAGCCCATTCTCTCCGGGCAGCATGATATCCAGAACGATCAAGCTGAAGGCGCGCTCATCCAATCGTCGTTTCATGGCGGCGCCGTCCTCCACGGCTTCGACATCAAAATCGAACCGGGACAGATAGGTGGCCAACGGATCGCGGATATCCTGGTGATCGTCGACGATAAGGATGCAGGTGCGTGTGGCCATTGGCGAGTAAGTCTCTTGTAAACAAGAACCATTATCACAATTTTAACAGCCATATTGGAGTACGGGAGGTAAAGCGTCGCCCGCGACTCTTGGTTCACAAATGTCGCGCGGCAGGGTTCCATGCCCATGGGTTGATCCGCACCTCGTCGAGTTGCTGCACGATACGTTCGCGCAGCGCATGGCTGCGCTATCGACGGCCGCGGTATCGAGTGTAATGACGGCGATGCGCGGCGGATGTCAGGCGCGCGAGGTCACTGTGCGTTCACCAAGTGCTTGCCGATAAGGATTTGCTGGATTTGCGTGGTGCCTTCGTACAGGCGCAGCAGGCGCACGTCGCGGTAGAAGCGTTCCACCTTGTATTCGTTGATGTAGCCTGAGCCGCCGTGGATCTGTACGCCGCGATCCGCGACGCGGCCAACCATTTCAGTGGTGAACATCTTGGCGCACGAAGCCTGCATGCTTACTTCCGGGTCGCTGACGCCGAAGGGTTTGGCGTCGTAACGCTGGGCTACCGACTGCACCAGCGACCAGCCTGCCAGCAGTTCGGCCTGGCTGTCGGCCAGCATGGCCTGGACCAGTTGGAAGTCGCCGATGCGCTGGCCGAATTGCTTGCGCTGCCGGGCATAAGCAATGCTTTCCTGCAGGATGCGGCTGGCCATGCCGCAGGCCAATGCCGAGATGTGCAAACGGCCGCGATCCAGCACTTTCATGGCCGTCTTGAAGCCTTTGCCGGGTTCGCCGCCTATGATGTTGGCTGCCGGCACGCGCACATTGTCCAGGTTCACGTCGCAGGTTTTGGTGCCGCGCTGCCCCATTTTTCGATCGGGCTTGCCCAGCGACAGCCCGGGCAGGCCGGCCGGAACGATGAACGCGGTGATGCCGCGCGAGCCCGGTCCTTCGGTGCGGGCCATGAGGGTGAAGGCGCCGGCGCGTGGCGCATTGGTAATGAAGCGTTTGGTGCCACTGAGTATATAGTCGTTGCCGTCCTTGATCCCCCTGGTTTTGAGGGAGGCCGCGTCGGACCCCGAGTCGGGCTCGGTGAGCGCAAAAGAAATGATCAGGTCGCCGCTGGCGATACGTGGCAGGTATTCGGCCTTTTGCTCGGCCGTGCCATCCATCAGTATGCCTTGCGAACCTATGCCTATGTTGGTTCCGACGACGGAGCGAAACGCCAGCGCGGCATGGCCAAGCTCGTAGACGACTTCGCATTCTTGCGCCATGCTCAGCCCTATACCGCCAAACTCCTCCGGGATCGACAGACCGAACAAACCCAATTCCTTCATGTCGCTCACAATGTCGGCAGGCACTTCGTCGTGTTCTTCGATATAGTCTTCAGCCGGCACCAGGCGTTCGTGGATAAAGCGCTGAACGCTATTTTTGAGCAGCTGAAAAGTTTCTTGATCGAGCGACATGGGGATCTCCTGTGGGTAGACCGACATTGTTCAGCAATTGATCAGTCTTGAGAATTGCAATAAACATGAACGCTCGTTTCAGGATTTTTTGACACTTATGAGCAGGGCAGGCCAAGTGGCAATCGGCTCCGCCCAGAAGGTCCACCCTCGCACCGCCCCGCGCATCTCCGTTAACAAGCTGCTGGTGTCGGTAGTGCCCTGCGGGTGGCGTGGCGGCAATATGACTTCAATTTATAAAAATCGCCAAATATAAAACTTATATCGCTTTACCCGGCAGGAAAACCTATGAATAATTGACCGTTTAAATGAGACTTTGTAATCATGCGGACTAAACGCGTGGTCTCCCGGATGATATGGATCCCAATTCATTAGCGCTCTTCGTCGATATTGTGGAGGCCGGCAATCTCAGTCTCGCGGCACGCAACATGAAAATGAGCCGGGCCAACATCAGCTACCACTTGACTCAACTGGAAAAGTCCATTGGGCAGCAATTGATGCGGCGCACGTCGCGGCGTGTGGAACTGACGGAGGTAGGAGAGCGCCTTTACCAGCACGGGCGCGTCATCCGCGATGAGTTGATGGCTGCTCGGGAATCCGTGGCGGTGTTCGGAAAAACCCTGCATGGGTCCGTGCGGCTGAGCCTGCCTACCGGCTTTGGTCACTTGGTCATGTCCAGTTGGCTGATCGATTTCAAGCGCTTGTATCCGGATATCGCACTCGACCTGCTGTTCGATAATCATGTCGACGATCTGCTGCGCGAGGAGGTGGATCTGACCATTAGGGTGATGTCTGAGCCGCCACAGCAAATGGTCGCCATCGAGCTGGCCAAGGTGCGCTACGTCGTGTGTGCTTCTATGGGTTATGCGGATTGCAATCCGATGCCCGTCACGCTGGATGATCTTGCCCGGACGCCTTTGGTGACTTCCGCCGTTGCGGGGCGGGAGCTGCGTATTTCCGCTTATCGTGACGGGCAGCGGCATGAACTCGCACTACGGCCTACACTGGCCTCGGAAAACTTCCAGTTTTTGCGGGAAGCCATCCTGGCCGGCTTGGGCGTGGGCCTGGTGCCGGACTATGTCATTGCCCAGGACCTCGCCGAACGGCATGTGAAAACGGCATTGGATGATTGGCGCCTGAGCGTATTCGGGACACGCATGTTCCTTTTGCGCCTGCCCGGGCGTTACCAGACCCTGGCGACACGCACGCTCATTGATTTCATCGTACAGAAAGCCCGCGCCTGGACCAGCCAGTTCGACAAGGGCTGTAATGGAGCCGGGCAGCTTTAAAGGGGGGACCGCCCTACGGCTGCAACCCGGCTTAGGCACAGGCTATGGGAGAGCTATGCCGCTGGCCAATTACATGCTTGTCATCGGCATCGGTAAGATCGTCCGCACGCTTTCGGATGAGGAAATCGCGGGCATGCATTCTGGCACCGGCGATTATGCCGCCAAGGCAATAACCTTTGCGCAGGATTTAGAGAGACTCTGAAATCACCGCCGCGAGAATGGATATGCCTTGCCGGATCTGTTCGGCTGTCAAGCTGGCGTATCCCAGGATCAGCCCGGCGGGGCGGGCCGGCCCTTCTTGCGGCGCCGGGGCGAACAGCGGTGATATGGGGTAGACGCCCACTCCCTTGCCGCGGGCTGCGACGACCAGGGCGGGCTCGTCCTGCGCCGCCAGGAACGGCAGCCACAAGACTATGTGCAGCCCCGCCGCCGTGCCGTCGACGCGGGTGTCGGGGGGCAGGTATCGCCCAATCGCCTCCAGCAACGCGGCGCGGCGGCGCTCGTTCTCGCGGCGCATCCTGCGCACGTGACGCTCGTAGGCGCCGCCGTCGATCAGGGAGGCCAGCACCTGCTGCTCCAGCGCCGGCGCATGCCGGTCTGCGAGCCGCTTGGCCCGCTGGAACACTGGTACCAGGGCCTGCGGCAGCACCAGGTAGCCGAGCCGCAACTGCGGCGACAAGGCCTTCGAGAAGGTGCCGATATAGATGACGCGGCCGTCCGTGTCGATGGACTGCAATGCATCGATCGGCCGCTGGCCATAGCGGAACTCGCCGTCGTAGTCGTCTTCGATGATCCAGGC
>Ga0180220_1000385_pt1 | contig 53331 bp, 61 predicted proteins | sample eDN5th37CBELigBY_FD_151335 | JGI IMG/M metagenome (GOLD analysis project Ga0180220, IMG submission 151335) | Enriched backyard soil microbial communities from Emeryville, California, USA - eDNA 5th pass 37_C BE-Lig BY (version 2) (version 2) | ecosystem: Environmental > Terrestrial > Soil >...
GGACTAATCTCTTGTGTTCAACATTACAATAAAGTACATGCTTAGGATAAAATTGAACCGCCGTATACGGAACCGTACGTACGGTGGTGTGAGAGGTCGGAGGTTAGTCACCTCCTCCTACTCGATTTATTCTCTAAAAAGGAAAAGAAGAAGTTCATTGCTGTGATGAAAAAATTATAATAGAATAAAATTAGTGAATGTAAGCGCATACTTTACGGATCTTGTAAAAAGGGCTTTTCTGGTGCATAAAATAAGTAAAGGCCATGTTACAAAGGGGGTGGGCCTCCAATTTTCGGAGGCACAATATGGGAGATGAACAGGTTTCAACTGAAAAAAGGGAGAAACAAATTGTATGGAAAACAGAGGCGGAAAGGCAATTAAGAGGAAAACCTTTAGAAACTTTAATAAAAATGTCATATGAAGGATTGGCTACCAAGCCATTATATGATGAAACAGACTTAGAACATGATGATACCTGTAGCCGATATGGAAACGGTCATGAGTGGAAAATCAGTCAAATGATAAAGGGTAAGGATCCAAAAAATCTCAACAAAAAAATAAAATATGCAAAAGCAAGAGGGCAGAACTCTTTCTACCTTACTGACATTAATTATATAGACCATGATAAAGCTGTATTGGATGCTTTTTCTTCAATAAATTGGGAAAAAGATTCTATTTTTATTGATGTAGGTGACAATATTGCCTTTTCACCATTCTTTTTTCATCATCAAAAAATACATCAGAATTTTAAACATATTGCTGGGACTATTGGCTTTGATCCTTATGAGGAACTTTTGTTGGAAGGGGAAAGTAAGGTTTCTCTAGAAACGAAAATCGATTTTTTGGCTGATACGGCGAAATGGTCTATCGCCAATGAAGGATCGATTCGTTGTCTTCTGATTAAAGGAAATATATATAGTGATGCGGGTGCGAATGCCCTTCAAGAGTTAGTTTTTACTTTTTCACATGCTCTCGATCTCATAAATCAGCTTATAAATAGGGGAATGTCAATTGATCAAATTGCGAATTCATTAACGATTTCAATCGGTGTTGGATCAAATTTCTTTATGGAAATTGCTAAGTTACGAGCGGCAAGAGATATATGGGCTTCTCTTATCAGTGCTTTAGGTGGAAATGATCAAGAACATAAAGTGAATTTACATGCTATTACATCAACATATAACAAAACCGCCTATGATGTTCATGTGAATTTACTTCGTACAACAACAGAGGGCTTTTCTGCTGTTATTTCTGGAGTAGATGAAGTAACAATTTTACCTTTTGATTGTATTTTTAGTGAATCTAGTAATCTTGCTGAAAGAATTGCTAGAAATACTCATTTTATTTTAAAAGAAGAAGGTCTAGTATCGAAGGTTATTGATCCTTCAGCAGGCTCTTATTATGTTGAAACATTAACAAAACAGCTTGGTACCACAGCATGGGAGAAGATAAAGCAATACGACCAAGAAGGAGGTTTTTTAACCAAACTAAAACAAGGCAATATTCAACATGAGATCGAGGTTATGCAGGGAAAAAGAAAGGCGGACATTAATAAAAGTAAGAAGTTAGTAATTGGAACAAATGCTTTTGCTATTTCAAATGAAAAAGTCACAGCAAAAAAAGCTAAGGAAAAAGTAGAAACGACCAAGAAATTAACAGTTAGTGTTCCTTCATTCAAAGAAGCAATAAACTATATTGAAAAAGAAAAAAGAGTTCCAACATTAATAAGCGAGTATCAAAAAGAACAAATAAAAATAATTCCTATTAAACGTCAAAGAATAGTTGAGCACTTTGAAGAACTTCGATATCAAGCTGAAAGAGTAAAAAGTAAAGGCCGCACCTTAAAAGTTGGTGTTATTACGTTTGGAAAGTTAAAAGATTATAAACCAAGCCTTGATTATATTAGTGGGATGTTAGCGGCAGGAGGAATTGAGGTAGAACAAACTTCTTTCAAGAAATTAAACACTTTATCAAATGTAAAAGTGGTGATTCTTTGTGGGAAAACAGAAGACCTTAAAGATTTAGACCCTATTTATATTCAACAATTAAAGTCAGATGCTCTATCCCGACACATCTATATATTAGGGGATCAAAAAGGAATAATTGATGAACTTCAATTAGCTGGCCAAATTTCAATGGATGAAGATGTGTATCAATTTTTACTAAACATGCACAATATTTTGGGGGTAGAAAGAGCATGAAAAGACGTAAAATATCTGATTCACCATTCGTTCGATCACAACATCTACAAAAAACGGCCATCACAACTCATGTAACAAATGAACAAATCGATATAAAGAGTCATTATGATCAGGATGATTTAGCTTCTTTTCAACATCTTGGGTCTTATCCTGGAATAGAACCGTATGTGAGAGGCCCTTATGCAACAATGTATGTAAATCGACCATGGACTATAAGACAGTATGCTGGTTTTTCAACAGCCGAAGAAAGCAATGCTTTTTACCGAAGAAATTTAGAAATGGGACAAAAGGGTTTATCCGTTGCATTTGATTTGGCAACACATAGGGGATATGATTCTGACCATCCTCGCGTAGTTGGAGATGTTGGAAAGGCTGGAGTAGCGATAGACTCGATCCTGGATATGAAACGATTATTTGATGGAATACCTTTAGATGAAATGTCTGTTTCCATGACGATGAATGGTGCAGTGCTTCCGATTATGGCTTTTTATATTGTGACAGCAGAAGAACAAGGTGTACCAAAAGAAAAGCTTTCAGGTACAATACAAAATGATATTTTGAAAGAATATATGGTTCGCAACACGTATATTTATCCTCCGGATATGTCTATGAAAATTATAGGGGATATTTTTCAATACACAGCGAAACATATGCCGAAATTTAATAGTATTAGTATTTCAGGCTACCATATGCAAGAAGCGGGAGCACCTGCAGACCTTGAGCTTGCCTATACGCTTGCAGACGGTCTTGAATATATACGTACAGGATTAAAAGCTGGTCTTGACATTGACCTGTTTGCACCACGTTTGTCATTCTTCTGGGCTATTGGAATGAATTATTTTATGGAAGTAGCAAAGATGAGGGCTGCTCGTTACCTGTGGACATCAATTGTGAAACAATTTCATCCGAAAAATCCTAAATCAACTGCATTACGAACACATTCTCAAACATCAGGGTGGAGCTTAACAGAGCAGGATCCTTATAATAATGTAGTTCGGACATGTATTGAAGCACATGCAGCAGCAATGGGACATACTCAGTCTTTACATACAAATGCTCTAGATGAAGCGATTGCTCTACCGACTGATTTTTCGGCAAGGATTGCTCGAAATACCCAGCTTTACCTTCAACATGAAACTGGAATTTGTGATGTTATTGATCCTTGGGGAGGCTCATATTATGTTGAATCTCTCACTAATTCTTTAATTGAGAGGGCTAAGCTCCATATGGATGAAATAGAGGAGTTAGGCGGGATGACGAAAGCAATTGAAATAGGTCTGCCAAAAATGAAAATTGAGGAAGCGGCGGCTCGTAGACAAGCAAAAATTGATTCTGGCCAGGAGGCAATTATTGGTGTAAATAAATTTAAGTTAGAACAGGAAGAATCAATTGAGATATTATCAATTGATAATCAAGAAGTAAGAAATAAGCAAATTGAAGGAATAAAACAGTTAAAAGCAAATCGGGATGATGAAAAAGTTACACAAGCACTGAATGCTTTAACAAAATCTGCTGCCGATGGAACGGGGAATTTATTAGAACTAGCTGTTGAAGCAGCGAGACACAGGGCGACATTAGGAGAAATTTCTTTCGCAATTGAGAAAGTTTCAAAGCGTCATCAAGCCATGATCAGATCAATTAGTGGAGTGTACAGTTCTGAGTTTTCTAATGAAGAAGAAATAAAGAAAGTAAGAGATTTGACAGATCAATTCTATGAGCTTGAAGGTAGGAGACCAAGAATATTAATTGCAAAAATGGGTCAAGACGGTCATGACAGAGGAGCTAAGGTAATTGCAACAGCGTTTGCTGATTTAGGCTTTGATGTTGATATTGGTCCACTATTTCAAACACCTGCTGAAACAGCAGCACAAGCTGTGGAAAATGATGTTCATGTCATTGGGATGAGCTCATTAGCGGCAGGGCATAAGACATTATTGCCACAACTAGTTGATGAATTAAAAAAGCTAAACAGGGAAGATATAGTAGTCATTATTGGTGGAGTTATCCCATATCAAGATTATGAAGAATTAAAGGAAAAAGGGGCTGCTGAAATTTTTGGACCCGGAACCGTGATTCCTGTTGCAGCAACAAAGGTGATAAACAAAATTTTTGAAAGACTTGGTTATGAGGAAGTAGACGAATGAAAAGGCTCGTAAAGAAAAACCCTGACATTTCTGTTGAACAGTTTATTAGAGGAATCGAAAATGGGGATCGAGTTATATTAGCACAAGCCATTACATTGGTGGAAAGCAATGCAAAGCAACATTTTGAAAAAGCACAAAAAATAATTGAAGCTTTGCTTCACAAAAAAAACTCTACTATTCGAATTGGAATAACAGGGGTACCAGGTGCAGGTAAAAGTACATTTATTGACTCGTTTGGAACATACCTTTGTGAATTAGGATACCGTGTGGCTGTTCTTGCCATCGACCCGACAAGTCAAGTTTCTAAAGGAAGTATTATGGGAGATAAAACGAGAATGGAGAGATTATCAAAACATCCAAATGCTTATATCAGACCCTCCCCCTCTGGAGGAAATCTAGGCGGGGTAAGTAGGAAAACAAGGGAATCAATCATTTTATGTGAAGCAGCAGGGTATAATATTATTCTCGTAGAAACGATGGGTGTCGGCCAAGGTGAATTTGTTGTTCGGGAAATGGTTGATTTTTTTCTTCTCCTTGTATTAACTGGAGCTGGTGATGAATTACAAACGATGAAAAAAGGAATTATGGAGCTACCTGATTTAGTTGTTGTGAACAAAGCAGATGGAGAAAATATAACTAGAGCAAATAAAGCAAAAAGTGAATACAATTCTATTCTTCACTTTTTAACTTCATATACAAAAGACTGGGAGACAAGGGCTGTTACTGCATCTGCATTAGCGGAAAAAGGGATTGCAGAAGTATGGGAGATCATGAAAGACTTCGAAAATCAAACGAAAAAAAGCAACCTTTTTTATCAAAGACGAAGCGAGCAGCAACTGAATTGGCTTCATGATCTATTAAAACAAGAATTATATCGCAACTTTTATGATCACCCAATGATTAAAGAAAAACTTATTTTAGCTGAAAAAACAGTGAAATCCGGAACAAAACATGTAAGTTCGGCAGCTTTGGAACTAGTAAATTTATTTATGGAAAATAAACTTTAAGCGATCTATTTGCTCATTTTATAAAAAGCTTGGTAGAATATTAATATTGATTGTAAAGGAGAGGTTTTCTTTGAACATGGATTTTAATTTATTTATGAATGATATTGTGCAACAAGCGCGTAAAGAAATTGTTGCGGCAGGGTACACTGAGCTAACGACACCAGAAGAAGTAGATGAGGTGCTGAATAAAAAAGGGACAACACTTGTTATGGTAAACAGTGTATGTGGTTGTGCAGGAGGAATTGCAAGACCTGCAGCAGCACATGCTGTTCATTATGATAAGCGTCCAGATCAACTCGTTACTGTATTTGCTGGTCAGGATAAGGAAGCAACTGCCAAAGCTCGTGAAATGTTCACAGGCTACCCGCCTTCATCACCTTCATTTGCTTTATTGAAAGATGGAAAGCTTCTTACGATGGTTGAACGTCATGAGATAGAAGGTCATGATCCAATGTCAGTTGTATCAAAGCTGCAAGCGGCATTTGATGAATATTGTGAAGAAGTGTAAAACCGGAAAACGTATAGGGAGGGACAGGTTAATACACACCTGTCTCTTTATTTTTGGATAATTTATACAATGATATCAAGGGTTTATTCACTTTTTTGAGAAAACTTTAATTGTCAAAAGATTTTAATAAATACATTTTTATAAATAGTGATTGCATAAATATTAACCTGTGATAAAATACAAATTATCGAATAAATATTAGATAGATTATCACAGGTATGTAGATAATACTAAAAAGATAAGAAGCTATAGGAGGAAACTAAAATGAAGAAACTTTCGTTATTCATTATAAGTTTATTAGTTGTGGGATTATTAGCAGCTTGTGGAGCAGGTGAGCAAGAGGGAAATGAGTCCTCAACTGGTGCAGAAGGAGAGAATAAAAAGGTATTAAAGATGGCGACATCAGCAGATTACCCTCCTTTTGAATATATTGATACAGCAAAAGGCAGTGACATCATTGGTTTTGATATCGATTTAGTAAATGCTTTAGCTGAAAAAACGGGATATGAAGTTGAAATTCAGGATATGGATTTTAATAGCTTAATTCCAGCTTTACAGGCAAAGCAAATTGATATCGTTCTTTCTGGTATGACACCAACACCAGAGCGTGCTGAAAACGTAGATTTCTCTGATATTTACTATAGTGCAAATCATATGATTGTTTCACTTAAAGACAAAGAAATTAAAAGTGTTGAAGAATTAGATGGTAAAACAATTGGTGTGCAATTAGGATCAATTCAAGAAGAGAAAGCAGCTGAAATTTCAGAAGAAGTGAATCTTAAAATTGAAAACCGTAATAAAATCTCTGAATTAGTTCAGGAAATGAAATCAGGTCGTATAGATGCAGCTATTATTGAAGATAAAGTTGCTGAAGGTTATTTTGCAAAAGATGATCAATTAACAGGTTTCACTCTTGAATCAACCGAAGAAGCCGGTTCAGCAATTGCCTTCCAAAAAGGAAGCGAATATACTCAAGAGTTCAATGAAGCATTAAAAGAAATGAAAGAAAGCGGCGAACTTGATGAGTTAATTGTTAAATGGTTCGGTGGGAAAGAATAACTTAGATTGGAATTGATAGAAAGAGGCTAACTCAGAAGGGATTCCCTTTGGTTTTGAGTCAGCCCTTTTTTATCGTTTTGGAAGAACTATAAAATTTGTTGAACTGTGGATAAATGCACACTATCTAGCTTCGAAGCAGAGGATGTGCAAGTGCAGTCGTGGAGATTGACGTCGTGGTATTTAGACTGCCAGCGTCTAGTCCCCCTCGAGATCATAAGCCACAAATAAATAGAAGACAAAGAAACGTCTTCTATTCATTTGTGACTTATTTGCCTGAGGCTGACCGAGGCACTTGCGTTTTTGTTCTGGTTGACAAATCTTCATAAGAAAGTTATAAAAGATTGGACAAAGAAAGGAGATAGAGAAGGAATGGATTTTTTAAACTTTTCTTCAATCGTTCCATCGCTCCCCTTTATATTAGAGGGAATCTGGGTAACCTTAAAGATTGTTGTCTTATCTTTGCTACTCGGATTTGTGTGGGGAATTATTCTTGCATTATTTAAAATAAGTCGAATTAAACCGTTAATGTGGGTCGCAGATGCATATACATCGATTTTTAGAGGAACTCCTCTTGTTTTACAATTATTAATTATTTATTTTGGTTTGCCACAAATCCTTGGTTTTCCGATTGATCCATATCCTGCTGCGGTAGCAGCCTTTACATTGAATTCAGGGGCATATATCTCAGAGATCATTCGTGCAGGAATTAATGCAATCGATAAAGGACAACAAGAAGCGTCTATGGCGTTAGGTGTTCCATATTCAAAAATGATGAAGGATATCATTTTACCTCAAGCATTTAAGAACATATTACCTGCATTAATGAATGAATTTATTACATTAACAAAAGAATCTGCTATTGTAACTGTAATTGGAGTACAAGATATTATGAGAAGAGCCTACCAAGTAGGAGCAGATTCTTATAACTATTTCGCCCCATTGCTTTTTGCAGGATTAATTTATTATCTATTAGTCATGTTCTTAACACTTCTTGGTAAGGGAATAGAGGGGAGAATGAGACGCAGTGATTAAAGTAGACAATTTGCACAAAACTTATGGAAATTTAAAAGTCTTAAAAGGAATATCAACTTCGATTGCTTCAGGTGAAGTAATTGCGATTATAGGTCCTTCTGGTTCAGGGAAATCAACTTTTCTCCGTTGCTTAAATCTATTAGAAAAACCGACAGAAGGTAAAATATATATTAATGATGTCGATATTACTAATCCTAAAACAGATATTGCAAAAGTAAGACAAAATGTAGGAATGGTGTTTCAGCACTTTCACCTTTTCCCTCACAAATCTGTTTTGGATAATATTACGTATGCCCCAATAACTGTTAAGGGTCTCTCTAAACAAGAAGCTGAGAAGAATGGGAAAGAACTATTACAAAAAGTAGGTCTTCTAGAAAAGGCATCTGAATATCCTAATCGATTATCCGGTGGACAAAAGCAAAGGGTGGCCATTGCGAGGGCCCTTGCAATGAATCCGGATGTGATGTTATTTGATGAACCAACATCTGCACTCGATCCAGAAATGGTAAAAGAGGTGCTTGAGGTTATGAAAGACCTGGCACAAACAGGGATGACAATGGCAATCGTCACACATGAGATGGGATTTGCAAAAGAAGTTGCTGATCGGGTTCTTTTCTTGGATGGAGGATTATTAGTAGAGGATGCACCACCAAGCGAATTTTTTACGGCTCCAAAGACAAAACGTGCACAAGAGTTCTTAGAGAAGATGCTCTAAAAACATTAGTCTTAGAAAAAAGATGATCATGTTGATCATCTTTTTTCGTTTTTTCCTGTTAAATAGTGTAAACTATTCAACAGAATTATCTAGTAAGGAGTACTTTATGTTTAAAATTGGTTATCGAACAGCAAAAACAGCTCTTGGTACAACAATTGCTATTATATTGGCACAATTTCTTGACTTGGAGTTTTATACATCTGCAGGAATAATTACGATTCTATGTATAAAAATCACAAAAAAGAAGTCACTTAGAAGCTCATGGGAGCGATTCCTAGCATGTTCTGTCGCAATGGTCTTTTCTTTGGTTTTCTTCGAGGGGATCGCCTATCATCCGCTGGTAATTGGTTTATTATTATTACTTTTTATTCCTACAACAGTTGCATTAAAAGCGTCAGAAGGGATCGTAACCAGTACGGTTGTTATCTTTCATCTTTATAGTACTAATCAAATAAACCTCCAAGTAATTGGAAATGAATTATTACTAGTGACAATCGGAATTGGTGTTGCACTAGTGATGAACTTATATATGCCAAGTGTAGAAAAGAAATTGAAAAATTATCAAATTCAGATAGAAGAGAATTTAGCAACTATCTTTAGAGAAATTGAACTTTATCTAGTAGAAAAAGATAGAAAATGGGATGGGAAAGAAATTACCCAAACAGCACAGCTTATTAATGAAGCGAAAACAGTAGCATTTCGTGATGTTGAAAACCATTTTTTGCGCCATGAGAATTCATATTATCATTATTTTAAAATGAGAGAAAAACAATTTGAAATTATTGAACGAGTCATTCCGAGTATTACCTCTATTCATATAGCTGTTGAACAAAGTAAGATGATTGCTCACTTTCTTCATGAGCTGAGAATGAATATTCATCCTGGTAATACAGCTCATAAGTTTTTAGTACAGCTTCTAGACATGAAAAAGTCCTTTGAAGAAATGGATTTACCAAAAACAAGAGAGGAATTTGAGGCGAGGGCTGCTTTGTATCATTTTGTGAAAGAAATGGAGCATTATCTCATCATTAAAAGTCAGTTTAAAGGAATGGAACCTTAATTTATAGATCATATTAAGGGAAAAAGGATGCTGATTTTATGAGGCTGTTGCTTCTTTTTCTTTTTATTGTTCAATCCCCAATCTGGCCGCTTGGAGAAAATCCTTTGCCGGGTGATCCATATTTAATTATTAATAAACAGACAAATGAGCTTGCATTTGTTTATGATAATGAAGTAAAAGAGACTCACCAAGTTGCAACAGGTATGACGGAAGAGCTGACTCCTGAAGGGGAATTTACTGTCATTGTTAAAGCGATCAATCCTTATTATCGCAAAAAGAATATTCCCGGAGGTGATAAGAATAATCCGCTTGGAACAAGGTGGATTGGCTTTGATGCTGAAGGAACAGATGGACGGACATATGGAATACATGGAACAAATAACAACAATTCAATTGGTTCCTACGTGACACAAGGCTGCGTTCGATTGCAAAACAAGGAAGTCGAAGTCCTTTACGATAAAATCCCTTTAGGAACAAAGGTTTTAATTATAGATTCAAATCAATCTTTTCAACAATTAGCAATTAAACATGGAGCGATAAAAAAAGAGTCTGAAACGCAATAAAAAATTGCGGTCAGGCTCTTTTTGTACTATCAGCAAAAGGATAAGAAAAACTAAAAAGTCCGTCTTTAACTTTGAAATAAGTTAAGTTTTTCCTTTACCTGTTTTTTAATAAATTAATCCGGCTTAAATGTTAAAACCAAACAGATACTCCAGCTAGTAAAGTCGTAATTAGCATAACACCAATCATTAAATAAACAACAACTTTTTGTGTTTTACGAGACATATTTCTTCACTCCTTGTAAGTATTATTCTAACGTGAAAGAATCAAATGGACAACCGTTAAAATGTGAAAGAAATTCGTCAAAAATAGAGGAATTTCTTTTATACAAAGAGAAGATTATTATATCTTGATAACGTTTACAAATGAGGTGGAGTTTACATATGGTAAAAAAAATCGATCATATTGGAATCGCTGTTCATTCAATTGAAGATGCTTTGCTGTTTTATAAGGATATTTTGCAGCTAACATATTTAGGGACCGAAGAGGTAAATTCACAGCAGGTTAGAGTTGCATTTTTATCAGCTGGAGAAACAAAGATTGAATTACTGGAACCGATGACATCGAATAGCCCAATTGCGAAATTTTTACAAAAAAAAGGAGAAGGCATTCATCATGTGGCGTTTGGGGTGCATGATCTATCGGCTCGACTAGTAGAATTAAAGACGAAGGGAATTCCGCTTATTGATGAAGTTCCTCGAGACGGAGCTGCAAATTCTCAAATTGCTTTTATCCATCCAAAAGCTGCAAACAAAGTTTTGGTTGAATTATGTGAAAAAAATAATGGGGGTGATCTAAATGACTCATGATATCTATGACAAGATAAATGAATTATACGAAAAAAGGCGTGAAGTGGAACTTGGTGGAGGAGATACTAAGATAGAAAAACAACATGAAAAGGGAAAACTGACTGCGAGAGAAAGAATTGATTTACTGCTTGATGAAGGATCTTTTGTGGAAATTAACCCCTTTACCGAGCATAGATGTAGTGATTTTGGTCTTTCCTCTAAAAAAGGTCCCGGTGATGGAGTTGTTACAGGATATGGTAAAGTAAATGGAAGGCCAATTTATTTATTTTCTCAGGATTTCACTGTCTTTGGTGGAGCACTTGGTGAAATGCATGCGAAAAAGATAGCAGCTGTTATGGATCTTGCTGCAAAAAATGGGACACCTTTTATTGGTCTTAACGACTCAGGCGGTGCGAGAATCCAAGAAGGTGTGGTATCATTAGATGGTTACGGACAAATTTTTTACCGAAATACGATTTACTCAGGTGTCATTCCGCAAATTTCTGTCATTCTTGGACCTTGTGCTGGTGGGGCGGTCTACTCACCGGCAATTACAGACTTTGTCTTTATGGTTGAAAATACAAGTCAGATGTTTATCACAGGACCAAAAGTGATTGAAACTGTAACAGGTGAAAAAATAAGCTCCGAGGATTTAGGGGGAGCTATTGTACATAATACGATAAGTGGTAATGCTCATTTTTCTGGAGAAACTGAACAAGATGTATTACGACAGGTGCGAACATTATTAAGTTATTTACCACAGAATAATGAGCAAAAACCACCTGATTCTCCATACGAGGGTAAATCAGATTATCGGCCTGATTTAACAGATGTTATTCCATTTGACTCTATTCGCCCATATGATGTTCGAATTGTTGTCGAGCAGGTTGTTGATGCCGGGTCTTTTTTTGAGATACAAAAAAACTTTGCCAAAAACATTGTCATAGGGTTAGCGCGAATCAAAGGAGAAGTGGTTGGGCTTGTTTGTAATCAGCCAAAATATATGGCGGGTGGATTAGATATCGATTCATCTGATAAAGCAGCAAGGTTTATTCGTTTTTGTGATTCGTTTCAAATCCCTCTCATTACATTTGAAGATGTAACAGGTTTTTTCCCTGGTGTTAAACAGGAACATGGGGGTATTATCCGGCATGGTGCAAAAATTTTATATGCATACTCTGAAGCAACAGTTCCGAAATTAACGGTTATCCTTAGAAAAGCCTATGGTGGAGCCTATGTGGCATTAAATAGTAAATCGATAGGAGCTGATCTTGTCTTTGCTTGGCCAAATGCAGAAATAGCCGTAATGGGTCCACAAGGAGCAGCTAACATTATTTTTGCAAAAGAAATTGAGGAAAGTTCTAATCCTGAACAAACCAGAACAGAAAAAATTGAAGAATATCGGCAAAAGTTTGCAAATCCTTACGTTGCAGCAAGCCAAGGTATGGTTGATGATGTGATTGATCCTCGAGAAACTCGGATAAAGCTTATTCAAGCACTTGACATGTTAAAAACAAAAAAAGAAAGTAGACCGGCAAAAAAACATGGGAATATTCCCCTTTAATTAAATAGGAGGTAGTCACGTATGATTAATAAACAACGCTTACTTGACGAATTTTTAGAGCTTGTTCAAATTGACTCAGAAACAAAATTTGAAGCTGAAATTGCGAAAGTATTAAAGAAAAAGTTTTCAGATCTAGGCTTAGAAGTGATAGAAGACGACTCTATGAAAGCCACAGGTCATGGAGCTGGAAACTTAATCTGTACACTTGAGGCTACAGAGGAAAATATTGATACAATTTATTTTACATCTCATATGGACACAGTTGTTCCTGGAAAAGGCATTAAGCCAAGTATTAAAGAAGGGTATGTCGTTACAGATGGAACAACCATTCTAGGAGCAGATGATAAGGCCGGTTTAGCTGCAATGCTTGAGGCGATTAAGACGCTAAAAGAGCAAGAGATTCCGCATGGAAAAATTGAATTTGTCATCACAGCTGGTGAAGAGTCAGGTCTTGTAGGTGCAAAAGCTTTAGACCCTAAATTAATGACTGCAAAATACGGTTATGCGCTTGATAGTGATGGGAGAGTTGGAACAATTATTGTTGCTGCCCCTACTCAAGCAAAGGTAAAAGCGACGATCTATGGAAAAACTGCACATGCTGGTGTAGCACCAGAAAAAGGTGTATCAGCTATTACAATTGCAGCGAAAGCTATTGCGAAAATGCCTTTAGGTAGAATTGATCATGAAACAACAGCTAACATTGGGCGTTTTGAGGGTGGAACTCAAACAAATATTGTCTGTGATCTCGTACATATTCTTGCTGAAGCAAGGTCTCTTATACCGGAAAAAATGGAAGCACAAGTGAAAAAAATGAAAGAAGCATTTGAAGGTGTTGCCTCTGAAATGGGCGGAAGAGCAGAAGTTGAAGTTGATGTCATGTACCCTGGATTTAAATTTGGTGATGGTGATCATGTGGTTAAGGTAGCAAAGCGAGCTGCAGCAAAAATTGGCCGCCAAAGTGAACTCCAAACAAGTGGTGGCGGTAGTGATGCGAATGTCATTGCAGGAAATGGAATACCGACTGTTAATTTAGCTGTCGGCTATGAAGAAATTCACACAACCAATGAAAAGATGCCAATTGAAGAGCTCGAAAAAACAGCTGAGCTAGTTTTGGCAATTATCCAAGAAGTGGCACAATAATAAATTTAAACGAAAGGCTGTCTGTAAAAGGACAGCCTTTTTGGTGTTTCTTACCCAAAATGTATTTTATCCTCCATTTAAAAAGTTTATTACCATTAATAGTTTCATCAAAAAGAAAGAAAATATAAAAGCAGGTGATTTTATAAAGGAGGGGTTTATATTGATAAAAAAGAAGCTTGGGTTGGTTGCAACTAGTGTAATGATTGTAGGTTTAGTCGCTTGTAACAACAATGAAGGTGCATTAGATGGTGAATATAGAGACAATAATATCGATGTTGCAGAAAATGTTAATTACAATGGGCGTACCTATGGTCCATTTGCACGAGACATTAATACTCGAGATCCTGAGATCAATATGGCAGATGAGGATGTCAATTTTGTACCGGCTAGGAGGGCAACTAGAGATCCGAATGGAACGACAATTTCTAGTTCAAAAACCGATTTAACGAGTAAAGATTATCCGCATACAATAGCTATTCCTGTTCAAGATGCTAAGTTTAAATTTATAAGAGCAAACTCTAAAGAAGAAGCTGAACAACAAGCACGTCAATTTATTGAGCAACAAAAACAACAAGCTCTTGAGTTTGGGAACCGCTTTGCACAACAACATCAACCGCAGCAACAACAAAGAGCTAACCAGCAGCAGGCTCCAACAGATAGACAGGCTGAAAATAATGCAAATCAACAACAGGAGCAAGCACCAGCTCAGCAAAGAGAGCAAGCGCCGGCTCAGCAGCAAGAGCAAGCACCAGCTCAACCACAAGAAAAAGCACCTGCTGAACCAGAAGCACAAAAAGAAACTGAACAACAGGAAGGGATTAGTCAAGTTGCTCAACAGGTTATAGATTTAACGAATGCTGAAAGAAAAAGAAATGGATTGCCAGCTCTTAAGGCTGACTCACAATTAAGTGGTGTTGCCCAAAAAAAATCGGAAGATATGCGACAAAATAATTATTTCTCACATACAAGCCCAACCTATGGTTCACCGTTTGATATGATGAGAGATTTTGGTGTGACATATAAAACAGCAGGTGAAAATATTGCCCAAGGTCAACAATCACCACAAGAAGTTGTTCAAGCGTGGATGAATAGTGAAGGGCATAGAAAAAATATCTTGAGTCAAGATTTTACTCATATTGGTATTGGTTATGACTCAAATGGTCATCACTGGACACAAATGTTTATTGGTAAATAAATTTAGTAAAAGGCTATCTAATAAAAGATAGCCTTTTTAAAAACGATTAATCAATATAAATATTTGTGGAAACCTTCTTCATCTTCCCCTCCTTAGGAGTCATCCAAGCTGTTAGTGTGTATTCCCCTTTATTTAATTGTAAATCTGCTAAGTGAATATCGTATGAAAATTCTTCTTCTGGTAAGATTTTTTCTTCCCCTAATGCAGAAAGAAAAGCAGCTGTGCTGGAAAAAAGAAAAATCTCTTCCCCGCTATTAGTCGTTATAGAATAATCAATTCTTTGTGAATTAGTAAATTTTAGAGTAATGGGATTATTCGTATGATTTATTACTTGATATTGATAATGAAGAGGTGCAATCTCTTTTAATGTTGCTGTCATATGATCTTCAACATTGCTGCTTTTGTTATCACCTCCATTATTGAGAGAATTTTTATCATCTGTCGAGTCACTAATTCCGCAACCAGAAAGTAATAGGATTGTTAAAAGGATTCCTATCGTAAATTTCAATGATATTACCCGCTTTCAAAATGTATTTATCAAGTTTGACGAACTGAACAGGGTAGAAGTTACGAACTTTATTATTTTACCTAAGTAAATATTGTATGTTACAAAAAGTAACATGAAATAAATGAATTGAGTAAAAAAAGAACAGAAACTTCTTCATTGTTAACATTATCATTAAAAAATTTTGAAAATTTGAAAAAATATATTGTTAAGTTAGGTAAATTCTGTATAATGTGATTATATAGATGTTAACTTATCTTACATAAGTTGTCAGAATTTATTGTGAGTTTTATTAAGAGGAGAAGGAGTGTTGACGTGTTGAGAGTAAAAAAAGGGTTTTTAGCTATGGTGATGTCTGTATTTATGCTTTGTGCTTGTGCAGCCCAAACGAATGAATCGTCCTCGGGAAATGAATCAAACGAATCTTCTGTAACTACAGAAGGTGATGCTGTTCAGGTTGGGATTTTACATTCTTTAAGTGGAACGATGGCAATCAGTGAGGTTTCTTTACGGGATGCAGAGCTTATGGCGATTGAGGAAATTAATGCTGATGGTGGAGTATTAGGAAAGCAAATTGAACCGATTGTTGAAGATGGCGCTTCTGATTGGCCAACTTTTGCGGAAAAGGCAAGAAAGCTTCTGCAGCAAGATAAAGTAGCTACCATTTTTGGCGGGTGGACATCTGCAAGCCGTAAAGCAATGCTTCCAGTTGTTGAACAAAATAACGGATTATTATGGTATCCAGTTCAGTATGAGGGGATGGAAGAATCTCCGAATATTTTTTACACAGGAGCAACAACAAACCAACAAATTGTTCCTGCAGTTGATTGGATGTTGGAAAATCAAGGGAAAAACATTTTTTTGGTAGGATCTGATTACGTATTTCCTCGTACAGCAAATAAAATTGTAAATGCACAACTAAAAGCTAAAGGCGGATCAGTTGTTGCTGAAGAATACACCCCTCTTGGCCACACAGACTACAACACGATTATTAGCAAGATTAAAGCAGAAAAACCAGATGCTATTTTCAACACATTAAACGGAGACAGTAACGTTGCTTTCTTTAAACAACTTAAGGATGCAGGGATTACTTCAGAAGATATACCAGTTATGTCAGTAAGTGTAGCGGAAGAAGAAATTCGCGGAATTGGGACAGATGTATTGGAAGGACATTATGCAGCTTGGAACTACTACCAAACAACTGATACCCCAGAAAACAAAACATTTGTAGAAAATTATAAAGCTAAATATGGCGAAGATCGAGTAACAGGCGACCCGATTGAAGCTGCTTATATTGCCGTATATTTATGGAAAGAAGCTGTTGAAAAAGCTGGTTCCTTTGAAGTTGATGAAGTAAAAAAAGTTTCTGATGGTATTGAATATAAAGCTCCAGGCGGTGTTGTGAAAATCGACGGTGAAACACAGCATATTTATAAGACTGTCCGTATCGGAGAAGTTCAAGCCGATGGTCAATTCAAAGAAGTTTGGAATTCTGGTGAACAAGTAAAACCTGATCCGTATTTAAAGTCGTATGATTGGGCTAAAGGTTTAAGTCCAGAATAACCAATAATTCTGATACCTAGCCTAAGCTTGTTTTGGCTAGGTATTTAACAGGTGAATAGGTGAAAAGGGTAAGAAGCTAACGAGCTAAACAGGACCGGAAAAATCTATATTTCCTCTTAAATGATAGGTTGCTTCTGCTTAACCTTTATCTCCATAGAAAAGGAGGAGAATTCCTTGTCAATTATTATTTCACAATTATTTAATGGACTAAGTCTAGGGTCGATTCTATTATTAATTGCACTTGGTTTAGCCATTACATTTGGTCTTATGAACATTATAAACATGGCTCATGGAGAATTTATCATGATCGGAGCATATACAACATATGTCCTCCAACAAGTGTTTATTCAGTATCTTCCCCAATCAGCATTTGACTATTATTTTATTCTAGCAATACCATTGTCCTTTATGGTTGCAGCACTTATTGGCCTTGTTATGGAAAAAACGATTGTAAGATTTCTGTATGAACGACCACTAGATAGCTTATTAGCTACTTGGGGAGTTAGTCTTATTTTACAGCAAACAGCTCGGTCTATTTTTGGGGCACCAAATGTTGCTGTAACAGCACCTGAATGGTTAAATGGAGGACTTACAATTGCAGGCCTTACTTTTCCGTACAAACGGTTATTTATTATCGCCCTTGTACTCGTTAGTATTTTTTTATTGTTTTTCTATCTATATAAAACTTCATCGGGAAGAAGAATGAAAGCTGTTACGTTAAATCGGGATATGGCATCTTGTCTTGGGGTTTCAACTAGAAGAGTAGATAGTACAGCATTTGCGCTAGGAAGTGGATTTGCCGGGATTGCTGGCTGTTCCTTAACATTAATTGGTTCAATTGGTCCGACGCTAGGGACGGCTTATATAGTAGATGCTTTTATGATTGTAATTTTAGGTGGGGTTGGGAAATTAAAAGGAACGATAATAGCTGCGTTGATGTTAGGGGTTTTAAGTACATTTGTTGAGTTATCGACAAGTGCTACCATTGCAAAAGTAATTGTTTTTGCATTTATTATCATTTTCCTACAGTGGAAGCCTGCTGGCCTCGTCAATGTAAAGGTTCGAGCATTAGACTAACGGAGGTGCAAATATGTTAAAAAAATATAGCCAATGGGCCAATTATGGACTCTTCTTCTTACTGTTATTTCTTGCTCCATTGCTTCTTACCGAGTTTAGAATGGGTTTATTAGCAAAGTTTTTGTGTTTTGCAATTATCGCAGTTGGAATTAGTTTGATTTGGGGATATTCAGGTATCTTAAGTTTAGGTCATGGTGTGTTTTTGGGGCTAGGTGCCTATTGTATGGCCATGTACCTAAAGCTAGAAGCATCACCTTCAGGGATTCCGGACTTTATGGAATGGAATGGGATCACTGAATTACCATATATTTGGACATTATTTAAAAGTCCGATCATCGCCATTTTAGCAGCAGTGCTCCTTCCGTTTATTATCGCAGCTGTTATTGGATACTTCACATTTAAAAATCGAATAAAAGGGGTATTTTTTTCGCTAATATCTCAAGCAGTAGTAGTCGTTACAGTTACTTTATTTATCGGTGGACAACACATTACTGGTGGAACAAGTGGACTTACAAACTTTTTTACAGTTTATCATGTTCCGCTAGCAGATCCTGAGACAAAGAGAATTCTTTATTTTGTAACGGTTGTGGTATTAGCCATTATAATGGGAGTCGCATTATTATTAACAAAATCACGTTTTGGAAGGCTGCTTATTGCGATTCGAGATGGTGAAAATCGCCTTCGTTTTCTTGGTTATAATCCTACATTTTATAAAGTGTTTATTTATGCGTTATCTGCAGCATTTGCGGGAGTAGCGGGGGCTCTTTTTGTTTTACAAGTTGGCATTATTACCCCAGAGATGATGGGAATCATCCCTTCAATTGAAATGGTTCTTTGGGTTGCAATTGGAGGTCGTCACTCAATATTAGGTGCTGCAATTGGTGCGATCTTAACAAACAGTGCTAAAAGCTTTTTGAGTGAATCGTATCCAGATTTCTGGACGATCTTTTTAGGTGTATTATTTTTAATTGTTGTCTTATATTTACCAAATGGCTTAGCCGGTTTAATAGAAAAGTTAAAAATACGATTTTCCAATAAAGAGGACCTGAAGGAGGCAAAGCAAGGTGAAGCCGATACTCTCGTGTCATAATGTCGTTGTAGATTTTTCAGGTTTTAAAGCTCTTCAAGGAGTCGATTTAGATGTGGGAAATGGAGAAGTATTGTTTTTAATCGGTCCAAATGGTGCCGGAAAAACGACCTTATTAGATGTAATCTGTGGAAAAACCAGAGCAACTGGTGGAGAAATTATTTTTCAAGATGATATTTCATTAATAAAACTGCAGGAGCAGAAAATCGTTGAAGCAGGAATTGCTAGAAAGTTTCAAGCGCCAAGTATTTTCTTGCACCTAACACCTTTCGAAAATTTAGAGATTGCGATGAAACAAAAGAAAAAATTAATTTCTATTTTATTTGCAAGGATGTCGGATTTACAAAGAGACAAAATTAACGGGATGTTAAAGAAGATTGGATTATATGATTTACGGCATGAATTAGCAGGTTCATTATCACATGGGCAAAAGCAATGGCTTGAAATCGGGATGCAATTAATTCAGGAACCGACATTGTTGTTGTTGGATGAACCGATCGCTGGAATGTCTGCTGAGGAAAGGACGAAAACTGGTGAACTAATTTTAGATATTTCAAAACAGTGTTCGGTTTTAATTGTTGAACATGACATGGATTTTGTACGAAAGTTTTCGACTAAAGTCGTTGTCATGCATGAAGGTAAGATTCTATGTGAGGGTGTGATGAAGGATATTCAGGAAAATGAAGAAGTGAAGAATGTTTATCTTGGAAGGAGTGGATAATATGCTTCATGTATCACATCTGCAAGCAGGATATGATGAAACCATTATTTTAAGGGATGTAAATTTTGAAATACCTAAGGGGAAAATTGTCGGTCTACTGGGTCGTAATGGAGCAGGAAAAACAACATTAATGAAAGTATTGATGGGCCTTGTACCTATAACTAGTGGAACTATTCAGTATGAAGGGGGAAAATTTAAGAAGGAAAGGCCGGAACATCGTGCAAGAGCTGGTATTGCTTATGTCCCACAAGGTAGAGAAATATTTTCAGATCTTTCGATTAAGGAGAATCTTTTTTTAGGAATGGAGGCATTGCCTAAATCTCAACGCTCGACAATCATTCCGGAAGAAATTTTTAAATGGTTTCCTGTTCTAAAAGAAATGATCGATCGAAAAGGTGGAGATTTAAGTGGAGGGCAACAGCAACAGCTAGCGATAGCAAGAGCTTTAATTTCAAACCCAAAGCTTTTGTTATTAGATGAGCCAATGGAAGGGATTCAGCCTTCCATTGTTCAACTGATCCAAGATGTGCTCGTTCAAATTTCGAAAGAAAAAGAAATGGGAATTATTTTAGTGGAACATAATTTAGACGCAGTCTTATCTTGTGCAGATTACGTTTATATTCTTGATCAAGGTCGAATGGTGATGAGTGGCCGCTGTGATCAAATTAATGAAGATGATCTTCAGAGGCATTTAGCAGTATAAGGAGGAATGAGAAATGAAGCTTACTTCTCGTGAGCAAGAAAAACTTATGATTGTTGTGGCGGCAGATTTAGCGAGACGAAGACAAAAAAGGGGCTTAAAGCTCAATTACCCGGAAGCAATCGCTATCTTAACCTATGAGGTGTTAGAAGGGGCCAGAGACGGAAAAACAGTATCAGAGTTAATGCAATACGGCCGTCAAATCCTATCGAGAGATGATGTAATGGAAGGAATTCCCGAGATGATTCATGACATCCAGGTGGAAGCAACTTTCCCGGATGGAACAAAGTTGGTAACAGTTCATGAACCTATTTTATAAGCTTTGGTCAGGAGTGTGAAAGATGATACCAGGAGAGTTTAAGCTCAAAAAAGAGCCAATAATATGTAATCAAAATAAACAAACATTTAAGTTAGACGTCATAAATAATGGTGATCGTCCTATTCAAATCGGTTCTCATTTTCATTTCTATGAGGTTAATAGATCACTAGAATTTGATCGTAAGAAATCGTTTGGGAAAAGGCTGAATATTCCAGCAGGTACAGCAGTTCGTTTTGAACCAGGAGATAAAAAGGTGATTGAGCTCATTTCCTTTTCAGGAGAAAGAAAAATCTTCGGACTCAATAATTTAACAAATGACGTACTAGATAAAGGAGTGTAGATATGAGTTTTCGTATGTCGAGGCATCAATATGCAGACATGTTTGGTCCGACTGTTGGTGACCAGGTGAGACTAGGAGACACAGAACTATTTATTGAAGTTGAGAAAGATTACACAATGTACGGTGATGAGGTGAAATTTGGCGGTGGTAAAGTCATACGTGATGGAATGGGGCAGCATCCTTTAGTAACTAGTGAAAAAGCAGTTGATCTTGTTGTAACGAATGCATTAATTCTTGATTACACAGGAATTTACAAGGCAGATATAGGTATTAAAGAGGGAGTCATTACATCGATTGGGAAAGCGGGAAATCCTCTTATTATGGACCATGTTGATATTGTCATTGGACCTTCTACAGAGGTGATTGCTGCAGAGGGAATGATTGTCACAGCAGGTGGTATTGATGCCCATATCCATTTTATTTGCCCTCAACAAATCCAAACAGCGATTGAATCAGGGGTTACAACAATGATTGGAGGCGGAACTGGTCCTGCAACTGGTACGAATGCGACAACTTGTACACCTGGGCCATGGAATATTCAACAAATGCTAAGAGCTGCTGAGGAGTTTCCTGTTAACTTAGGGTTTCTTGGAAAAGGTAACGCTTCCAATGAAGAGGCCCTGTTTGAACAAATCCAAGCAGGTGCCATCGGACTTAAGCTTCATGAGGATTGGGGTACAGCTACATCAAATATCGATAAGGCGTTGTCGGTGGCAGATAAATATGATGTGCAAATCGCTATTCATACCGACACCCTAAATGAAGGCGGCTTTGTAGAGGATACTTTAAAGGCTATTGATGGGCGCGTTATACATACTTACCATACAGAAGGTGCTGGTGGGGGTCATGCTCCTGATATCATTAAGGCAGCATCATACACAAATATTCTTCCATCATCAACAAATCCGACGCGACCTTATACGGTTAATACGATTGCGGAACATTTAGATATGCTGATGGTTTGTCACCATTTAGACCCATCTGTTCCTGAGGATTTGGCTTTTGCAGACTCTCGTATTCGTAAAGAAACGATTGCAGCTGAAGATATTCTTCACGATTTAGGTGTATTTAGCATGATTAGCTCAGATTCTCAGGCAATGGGAAGAGTAGGTGAAGTGATCTCAAGAACATGGCAAACAGCAGATAAGATGAAGCGTCAACGTGGAGAACTAGTTGAAGGTGAAGAAAACGACAACACTAGAGCTAAAAGATATGTTGCCAAATATACCATTAATCCTGCTATTACACATGGAATCTCAGAGTATGTAGGATCAATTGAGATTGGTAAAATGGCAGATTTTGTCTTATGGAATCCGGCCTTTTTTGGAGCAAAGCCAGAACTAGTCGTTAAGGGAGGGATGATTGCATGGAGTGTAATGGGGGATCCAAATGCGTCTATCCCAACTCCGCAGCCGGTATTATATCGCCCGATGTTTGCGGGTTTTGGCAAGGCGAAGCATTCAACCTCTATGACTTTTCTTTCAAAGGCTGCATTTGAAAGAAAAGTACACGAAGAACTTGGGCTTGAAAAAAAGATTGGCATTGCTAAAAACATTCGCCAACTTACTAAGAAAGATATGAAATTAAATGGAGAAACGCCATTAATTGAAGTAGACCCACAAACATATGAGGTTAAGGTTGATGGTGAGATCATTACATGTGAACCCGATAAAAAGGTTTCTTTAGCACAACGATACTTTCTATTTTGAGGTGAGAAAATGATAATTGAACAAATTTTAGGAAATGTAAAAGACTTAGAAACAGCTCCACTGCACGTAGAGCGTGTTTATCTAAGGAGTGATGATTTAGTTAAGAAAATTCAGCGTGTGAAAACAGATCATGGAAAGGAACTTGGGATTCGTCTTCAACAAGGGAAAGAGTTGGAAGATGGGGACATTTTATACCAAGATGAGAAAAATTCTATCGTTATCAGTGTACTTGCAGATGATGTTATTGTCATTCGGCCAATAAGCATTTTGCAAATGGGAGAGATTGCCCATCAACTTGGAAATCGTCATTTACCAGCACAATTTGAAGGAAATGAAATGATCATTCAATATGACTATCTTGTAGAGCGATTACTAAATGAATTGGGAATTCCCTTCGCTCGAGAAGAACGAAAGGTGAGCAAAGCATTTAAACATATTGGACATTCACATGATTAATCAACTGTTTCATTTGCTTCAAATCTGTGATTCGAATTTTCCATCAGGTGCGTTCTCCCATTCCTATGGATTAGAAACGTATATCCAAGAAAATAAAATAACCGATAAAAAAACCTTCCTTATTGCACTTAAGCAATTTTTACAAACACAATTTTTGTACACAGATGGTATGGCATGCAGGTTAGCCTACGAAGCTTTGAAAACACAAGAGATGGAATACGTTTGGCGTATAGACAAAGAGCTTAATGCTCTAGCAATGGCTAAAGAAACGCGTAATGGAAATCGTAGAGTTGGTCGACAGCTGGTTAAGGTAATGAACCAGCTTTTCTCAAACGGACATTTGAATTTGTACCAAACAATGATTAGGGATAAACAAGTTTATGGACATAGCTCAATTGTATTTGCGATGGTCTGTCTTGAACTGGACATTGATTTAGAAACAACTCTTTCTGCTTATCTTTTTGCTACCACTTCATCACTTGTTCAAAACGCAGTTAGAGGAATTCCTATTGGTCAAACAGATGGTCAAAAAATATTAGTCTTATTACAACCTTATTTTAAGGAAAAGGTAAAGCAGATTTTGTCTCTAGATGAAGAAGAGTTTGGAGCGGGGGCACCGGGTCTGGAAATAGCTCAAATGCTCCATGAACAACTGTCTGTTCGTCTATTTATGTCATAAACACAATGAAATTAAGAAAGGATGAAACATAACATGAGTGAACCAATACGTATTGGAATCGGAGGCCCTGTAGGTGCAGGAAAAACATTATTAGTCGATAAGTTAACAAGAGAGCTTATGAAAGATCTTGAGGTTGCCGTTATTACAAATGACATTTATACAAAAGAGGATGCTCAATTTTTAATAAAAAATGGTGCATTACCGGAAGATCGCATTATTGGTGTTGAAACTGGAGGGTGTCCCCATACAGCTATTCGTGAGGATGCCTCAATGAATTTTGATGCGATAGATGAATTGAATGACCGGCATCCAAACCTTGATTTAATTTTCGTGGAAAGTGGTGGCGATAATTTGGCTGCTACCTTTAGTCCTGAATTGGTCGACTTTTCTATCTATATTATAGATGTTGCGCAAGGAGAGAAAATCCCTCGTAAAGGTGGGCAGGGGATGATTAAATCAGACCTATTTATTATTAATAAAATTGATTTAGCTCCTTATGTTGGAGCAGATCTTGAAGTTATGCGCAAAGACACTCTAGCTTCTCGAGGTGATCGACCTTATATTTTCACAAATCTTAAAGATGGTACTGGTGTAAAGGACGTTATAGACTGGATCCGTAAAGAAGCATTTTTAGTTGGTCTAGAGGCATGACCTACACAGGCTACCTTGAGCTAACGGTAGAGAAAAAGGGTCATCGTTCTGTCGTAAGCAATAGTTTTTTTGATGGAGTTCTAAAAATTACAAGGCCAACATATTTGCCGGAAGGTCTTCCGCTATTAACGCTTATCCATGTTGGTGGCGGATATGTGGATGGAGACTCATACAAAACAGAGGTAGTGGTTGGAGAAAAGGCCAAACTAGCATTAACCACCCAGGCATCTACAAAAATTTATAAATCACTTCACCTTGGGGTTCGTCAGGAAATGGAATGCTTTTTAAAAGCTGGCAGCGAATTATATATTAAACAAGATCCATTAATCCTTTATAAAGATGCAAGGTTTTCTCAGCAAACGAATGTGTATATGGAGTCAACATCTATTTTCTATTATACGGATATTATTACATCAGGCTGGTCTGAGGATGGGAAGTTATTTCAATATAAGAAGCTTTCTTCTAAAATAAAAATCTTTATTGATGGGGAGTTACAGGTGTATGATCATCAATTGTTCATTCCAGAAGAAGAAAATCTACAAAACCTAATGCAGCTTGAGGGTTATTCACATATAGGCACACTGTTTATGATTCACCCGCAAGTTGACGAATCATTAATTGAAAAAATAAGAATCGCCTTGAATTCTATAAATCACTCTCGATTTGGCATTAGTACTCTTAGTACAAATGGACTATCAATAAGAGTTTTAGCTTTTAGCACACCAGACATCGAAATAACTTTATCTATTTGTGAAAAGGTGATTCGTGAGCAACTAGAGAACAAAGAGATGATAGAATGGCGCAAGTGGTAGATAATTTCTCTATATTAGTATTTGCTTTTTATGACCATCTTTGCGGAACTAGATTAGATGTTAAATAGTATCTTTAAATGGTTAGACATTCATAGTATGATAGTCTTAGGAATTCACCTCAAGTATTGATGGAGGAGATGATAGAATGGATGTCTCAAAAGTAGTGGTTTTCCAAACAGGTGACGAAGAGTATGGATTACCGATTGAACATGTCATTTCGATTGAAAAACTAGAAGATATAAATATCATTCCTAATATGCCCTATTATATGAAAGGTGTAGTAAAGGTAAGGGGAGAATTGATACCGGTTCTTGATACTTATCAAATCTTTTATCATCAAAATATAACAATTGATCATGATGTAAAATTGATTGTTATTCAATCAGATGATATGTCAGCAGCCCTTATTGTTAAAGATGCAAAAGAAATAATTGATATCCAAGAGAGTCAGTTAAAAACAATTGCAATCGGTGCATTTCAATCGACAAAATATTTTTCAGCCGTAGCAAGCTTAGAGCAGCGTTTAATAACAATTATCAATCCTAATCTATTATTAGAAAGCCTTGAAAATTTCACGATAGTAAAGGAAGAGATGATGAGCCACCAATAACTATTGGTGGCTTTAACTCTTTTAAAAGCATTTCTCTCAAGAAAAATGGTAAACTAGAAAAGAATGAAAAATTTGTGAGTGTGGTGTGGGCAGTGGAGCAAGCTGTAAATCGTAGAATTATTTTACATGTGGATATGAATAGCTTTTATGCCTCTGTAGAAACGGCATATGATCCTTCTTTGAAAGGAAAGCCTTTAGCGATTGCTGGTAATGTTGAAGAAAGAAAAGGGATTATCGTTACATGCAGCTATGAGGCACGTGCCAAAGGTGTAAAAGCCACAATGCCGCTGTGGCAGGCACGTAGACTATGCCCCGATCTTATCATACGAAAACCCAATTTTGAACGATACCGTAAAGCCTCACAAGCTATGTTTGAATTATTAAGAGAATACACACATTTAGTAGAGCCGGTTTCTATTGATGAGGGATATATTGATTTAAGCAATTTTGAAGGCTCGCGGCCTTTGGAAATTGCTAAACTGATCCAAGAGAGGCTAGTCGAAGAATTATTGCTGCCATGTAGCATTGGGATTGCCCCAAATAAATTTTTAGCTAAAATGGCATCAAATATGAAAAAGCCTCTCGGTATTACGATTTTAAGAAAAAGGGATATACCAAACACATTATGGCCTTTACCAGTTCATGAAATGCATGGAGTAGGAGAGAAAACAGCTGAGAAGCTTAATACCATTGGGATTCATACAATTTATGATTTAGCTCATGCTAATGAGGTACAGGTGAAAAATCTATTAGGGATTAACGGAGAGAGGTTAATTCAAAAAGCAAACGGTGTTGATAATAGAGAGGTTAACCCAAATGCAATTTACGATTTCAAAAGTATTGGAAACTCTACGACTTTAGCTAAAAATACAACGAAAGAGAATGAAATAAGAGAGGTTTTAAAAAAACTGTGTCAGTCAGTATCCATTCGGATGAAGAGAAAAGAGGTATTAGCTACAAAAGTTCTTGTCACGATCCGGTATGGGAATTTAAAGACAATAACGCGAAGTAAAAAGTTACAAAATCCAATCGGGGAAGAAGAAGATTTACTTCAAGAGGCAGAAGATCTCTTTTTTTCTCATTGGAATGAAGAGCCAATTCGATTGCTGGGTGTTACAGGCCAAGAGTTAGTTGAAAAGGATGACGCAGTTAAGCAATTAGACTTGTTTTCATTTGAACAGGATGCAAAGGACGAGCCAATCCTTTCGATTATTGATCAAATTAATCAAAAATATGGTGAGCAGCTTTTAAAAAAAGGTATGAAAGGAGTAAAAAAAGATTTACCAACACCCGGAACAAGCTTTAATAAAGATTTTTTGACGTAGAAAACGATTACATAAGTTAAGTCACTTGAAATGTTACAGAAAAATGTGTATTTTTAAAGTTGTAGTTAAATGAAATAATTCGAATTATGTGTCAATTTAGCAATTATTGGCGGAAAACTAAACTTTTTAACAGCTATCATAAGAAAATAGAAGAGTTATTAATTTGTTTAGTTTTACATACTAAAAGGATTAGAAGGGACGTAAGGTAATGTCGAAACAACAAATTGGTGTTATTGGTTTGGCTGTAATGGGGAAGAACTTAGCATTAAATATTGAGAGTCGTGGCTTTTCAGTATCCGTTTTTAACCGTTCAGCTGAAAAAACAGAAGAATTTTTAACTGAAGCAAAAGGAAAAAATGTGGTAGGAACATACAGCATTGAAGAATTTGTTCAATCATTGGAAACTCCACGTAAAATTTTATTAATGGTTAAAGCTGGTGTACCTACAGATGCTACAATTGAACAGCTTTTACCACATCTTGATAAAGGTGATATTCTAATCGACGGTGGTAACACATTATATACAGATACACAACGCCGTAACAAAGAACTTGCAGAGAGTGGAATCCATTTCATAGGTACAGGGGTATCTGGTGGAGAAGAAGGAGCATTAAAAGGGCCTTCTATTATGCCTGGCGGTCAAAAAGAAGCATTTGACTTAGTTCAACCAATTCTAGAAGCGATTTCTGCAAAAGTAAATGGTGATCCATGCTGTACTTACATCGGTCCAGATGGTGCAGGTCACTACGTAAAAATGGTTCATAATGGTATTGAGTATGGAGATATGCAATTAATTTCTGAAGCATACTTTTTACTTAAAAATGTATTAGGTTTAACAGCTGATGAACTTCATGAAGTGTTTGCTGAATGGAATAAAGGTGAGCTTGACAGCTACTTAATCGAAATTACGGCTGATATCTTTACGAAGAAAGATGAGGAAACTGGTAAACCTATGGTTGACGTTATCCTTGACACTGCTGGCCAAAAAGGAACTGGAAAATGGACGAGTAAGAGTGCTCTTGATCTAGGAGTGCCACTTCCGATTATTACAGAGTCTGTTTTTGCTCGCTTTATTTCTGCAATGAAAGAGGAGCGTCAAAAAGCAAGTAAAATCCTTTCAGGACCATCTGCTAAATCTTACGAAGGAAACAAAGAAGAGCTTATCGAAGCAGTTCGTAAAGCATTATACATGAGTAAGATTTGTTCATATGCTCAAGGATTTGCTCAAATGAGAGCAGCGTCTGAAGAGTATAACTGGGATCTAAAATACGGGGATATTGCGATGATCTTCCGTGGTGGATGTATTATCCGTGCAGCTTTCCTACAAAAAATTAAAGATGCATACGATAAAGAGCCACAATTGGCGAATCTATTACTTGATGATTATTTCAAGGAAATCGTTGAGAATTACCAAAGTGCATTACGCCAAATCTTAACGGTTGCGATTGAAAACGGAGTTCCAGTACCTTGCTTCTCATCAGCGCTTGCTTACTATGATAGCTACCGTACTGAAACATTACCAGCAAATCTTCTTCAAGCTCAACGTGACTATTTTGGTGCTCATACGTACCAACGTGTTGATAAAGAAGGGGTATTCCACACTGAGTGGATGGAAAAATAATTTTTATATAAAGAGACAAAGTCTTTTTGGGGGCTTTGTCTCTTTTTTATGAAAATATATGTAGTGCAATGGAGCTTCAAAAAGCCTTTTAAGAGGATGATTTGAGTTTATAGTATAAAAATGTCCCATTTTAATTTATTGTGGTATATACAACCGATTTCTTCGTTATATGAGGGATGAACAGCAGAACTGCTGATATAGTAAAAAACATTATGAAAAAAGCTATCACTCAGTGATAGCTCAAGTTAAGGAGATATAAGGGTTGCTTCTTACACTAACTAGTTTATTCTTTTAAAAATATTTTGTATGAGGCAAATAGACGAGCTCATTCGCACAATTTTTGATCATCAGAGCCCATATAAAAGCCGATTGAATACAAATGATTCAATCGGCAATATAAATAATGAATGTTACTTTTATTTCTTGATATCGATTCCAGTAAAAGTGATCAACAACTAATTAACTGGCCACCACTGGTTTCCGTCTTTTTCAAGAAGTTCGTCAGCTTCTTTAGGTCCCATAGAACCAGAAGGGTATGTTGCGAGTACTGCTTTGCCCTTTTTCCACGCTTCTGAAATTGGATCAACGAAGCTCCAGGAGAGGGCAACCTCATCCCAGTGTGTAAAGTTAGTTGCATCGCCACGCATGCAATCAAATAAAAGTTTTTCATACGCTTCAGGTGTATTGATTCCATCAAAGAAATTGTTAGAAAGATCTAATTTAACAGGCTTTGAATAACCGCCATCAGCTTCATCCTTTTTAGCATTCAATTGAAGTGTAATACCTTCTTCAGGCTGAATGTGAATTACAAGTAAGTTAGGAGGCACTGTTTCACCTTTATTGTAATAAAGGTTCATTGGAATATCTTTGAATTGTACAACGATTTTCGTTGATTTAGCCGCCATACGTTTCCCGGTACGAATATAGAAAGGAACCCCAGCCCATCTGAAGTTATCGATAAGCAACTTACCAGCTACATATGTTTCAGTTTCAGAATTCTCATCAACATTACTTTCCTCACGATATCCAATTAACTCTTTATCTTCAAACGTTCCTGCTCCATATTGACCTCGCACAAAATGTTCTGCAACTTGTTGGTCATTAATTGGTCTTAAGGCTCTTAATACCTTTACCTTTTCGCTTCTAATTTCATCTGTTGTTAATTTAATTGGTGGCTCCATCGCAAGTAATGCAACCATTTGAAGCATATGGTTTTGAACCATGTCGCGAAGAGCACCTGATTTTTCATAATAGCCGCCACGGTCTTCAACACCTAATACTTCACTAGATGTAACTTGAATATTAGATATGTAGCGATTATTCCATAATGGTTCGAATAGAGCATTAGCAAAACGAATAACCTCGATGTTTTGCACCATTTCTTTTCCTAAATAATGGTCAATACGATAAATTTGATCTTCGTTAAATGCCTCACGAATTTCTTGATTCAATTTTTGAGCAGAAGGTAAATCATGTCCAAATGGCTTTTCAATCACTAGCCTGCTCCAGCCTTGGGTAGCAGTTAATCCTTCTTTTTTCAGGTTTTGAGCAATAGTACCAAAAAATTCTGGTGCCATAGCTAAATAAAAGATGCGATTTCCTTCTGTTTGATAGGTGCCATCAAGCTCATTTAACAATCCATTTAACTCTAAGTAAGAGGAAGGATTTGTGACATCGAATGGATGGTAATAAAAATGGGAAGTGAAATCTTCTAAATCTTTTGATTCCTTCATCGATGTTTGAATAGAATCAGATACATTACTGCGAAACTCTTCAGTCGTCCAAGGTCTTCTTGCTACCCCGACAACAGCGAAGTTTTTTCCGATTTTTTCGTTTTGAACAAGGCGATAAATAGATGGAAACAATTTTCGTTTCGCTAGATCACCAGTTGCTCCAAAGATGACAATTACTGATTTAGGATGTTCTTGTGTAATCACGTTCGTACCTCACTTTGTCATAATACATTTATTTATTTCATCAGCATTTTTGAAAAATCGATATTTAAAAATAAATAAAATAGGAAAATCGAATTTCTTATTATACTGATTGGAAAATACTCCTATACAAATACTTAATTTTAAAGGTTATTCTCCTTTAAATCAAACATAATAGACTATAATGTCTTTCTACATAGTTTATTATAAACGATAAACGAAAAATTATCGTCTATTAAGCATCTATTTTGTAGAAATCTTTCTATAATTCAGTCTATTTTAGACATAATAATGGATTTGGTCAAGATAATGTGATGATTTTGTTTCAAGAAACTTAAAAAAATAAACCAATGGTGTATTTCGCTAATTTTTGCTTTCGTGTATGCTTAAAGAAAGTTACGGAGGAGGAAAGTACTAGTGAATGTGATATTTCTCGGAACAGGTGCAGGAATACCATCAAAAGCTCGGAATGTGACGAGTATTGCTCTTCAATTATTAGAAGAACGAAATGAAATATGGTTATTTGATTGTGGGGAAGCAACTCAACATCAAATTTTACATACATCCATAAAACCAAGGAAAATTGAAAAAATCTTTATTACCCATTTGCATGGTGATCATATATATGGCTTGCCTGGCCTTATTAGCAGTCGTTCTTTTCAGGGGGGAGAAACCCCTTTAACGATTTATGGACCAGAAGGAACGGAGCAATTCGTAAAAACAGCATTATCTGTTAGTCACACCTACCTGACTTACCCAATTAAATTTGTGAATGTAAAGGAAGGGATCATTTTTGATGATACATCCTTTCAAGTGCGAGCAAAAAAAATTGAGCATGGGATTGATTCATATGGTTATCGTGTAATTGAGAAGGATCTGCCAGGAACATTACTTGTTGATAAATTAGAAAAGGTCGGTATTAAACCAGGACCAATTTATCAAAAGATTAAAAATGCAGAAACAGTTCGATTAGAGGATGGTTCCATTATTCAGGGGAGTGAATTTATTGGACCATCGATAAATGGAAGGGTCATTTCTGTACTTGGCGATACTCGGTTTACAGATAAAAGTCTTGAGCTCGCAGAAAATGCTGATTTATTAATTCATGAAGCAACTTTTGCGAGAGATGACCACCACCTCGCTTATGACTATTATCATTCTACTACTGAAGATGCTGCAAAAATTGCCAAAGCATCAAATGCAAAAAAGTTGGTCTTAACCCATATTAGTTCAAGGTATCAGTCACCTGAACAGCTTGGTGCGTTAGTAGAAGAAGCGAAGTCTGTTTTTCCATCTACTGTTATTGCTTCAGACTTCATGCAAATTGACATTCCGAAAAGACGTACCAATTAATAATGTGTCGCTTATGTCGATTCTTTTTAGGGACTGATCATGTAGTTTAAAGTCTGCTGTTTTAAGGAGTTAATATAAGTATAAAAACAGGAATCCAAGTAGAATACATACCTGCTATTCCTGTTTTGTTTTTTGGTGAAGTTTAATGTGTTAAAGAGAAGTGCAATGAATATCTTTGCTTATATGAATGCCGGTACGTTAAACATGCTTTTTACTCTAGTGAGTAAGCGGCTGTATAAATACGCAGCCTTATGGCCTGCAAAAAACAATCTAAACAATAAGCTAAGTAGGATATTCAATATTGATCCCTCCACATTAAAAGTAGTGTTGATAACACTAAACTTAGCTTGTGCTAAAGACTGTTATTTATTCAATTCTAATTTGTATATAAACATACCTAAAAGACAAGGGAAGTGATGAGAGAAATCATATTCAACTCGTATTTTTGATGGTAAAATATAGGGATGATAATACAAAGAAAGGCTTGAAAAATGAATAAATGTCCGATTTGTCATGGTGAAAATCACTGTGATCTAATAGAAGGAAAACAGACTTGTTGGTGTATGAACATAACAATACCAGATAAGGTTCTGACCCTTACGGGAGGAAAAAAGGATCGTTGTATATGTCAAACATGTATTCAAAAAAATCGGGGAAAAGATATAAAAACGTAAGAATTCCTTAAGGAGTGTGTTTTATGATTTTAGAGGCTGTCATGCTTCAAGTTAAACAAGGAATGGAAGAAGAATATGAGGAGGAATTTCGCCGGGCGTCCCGCATTATTTCTCGGATGGATGGGTATATCTCTCATGAACTACAACGTTGTTTAGAAGAAAAGGGGAAATATTTACTTTTAGTAAAATGGGAAAAGCTTGAGGATCATACAAAGGGGTTTAGGGAATCGGCAGAGTATCAGGAATGGAAGCAACTTTTACATCACTATTATGATCCTTTTCCAACAGTCGAGCATTTTGTAAAGGTAAGTCTCTAGGCAATCATTCAGTCTTACCAAAAATCTCGAAGAAAGCAGGTTGATGAAATGGAAAAGGTCGTTATTAATAGAATAACGGGTACAGATAAATGGATAAAAGGACTTTCAGAGTTGTTGATAAAAGTAGTCGAAGATGGGGCGTCTATTGGTTTTTTGCCGCCATTATCATTTTCTGAAGCAAAAGCCTACTGGAAAGATGTTGGAGATGATGATACATTCTTATTTATAGCCACAATAAATGATATGGTCGTCGGATCTGTTCAACTGCAGTTATCTTCTAAACCAAATGGTCGACATCGAGCTGAGATTGCTAAATTAATGACACATCCCGATTTCCGACGCAAAGGAATAGGGCGTTCTCTTATGGAGGTAGCTGAGGAGATGGCACTGCAAGAAAAGAGATCGTTACTAGTGTTAGATACTAGAGAGGGAGATCCTTCTAATTTTCTTTATTCCTCATTAGGTTATATTCAAGCAGGCCGTATTCCAGACTATGCTATTTCTTCGAGTGGAAATTTTGATGCAACTATTTTTTATTATAAAACTTTAGATAAATAAAGGGAGTGCCGGTTAGAAGCACTCCCTGTAAGTTATTTTTTAAATGTAATAAGCTCTTCTGAAAACATTGCCTTTAATTCCTCTGATCTCTCAGTAGCACGTTTTATGCATGAAATAAAAGCTTCTTCAACTTGTTTTTCTTTGAGTATTGAAATGCCGGCTTCTGTTGTTCCGTTTGGACTTGTTACTTCTTTTCTTAATTGTGAAGGATGCTTGTCAGATACAGCAATCATTTCAGAAGCCCCTAGCAATGTTTGGACAATTAAATCACGAGCAACAAATGGATCTAGTCCAACCTCAACTGCAGCTTTTTCCATTGCTTCTACCAAATAGTAAATATAAGCAGGGCCACTGCCTGAAAGACCTGTTACAGCATCAAGTTGATTTTCTTCAACAATTTTACATATTCCGATCGCTTCAAAAAGGGTTTTACATTTGTTCATTTGACTGGAAGTAACATTTTTACTACCAGCGATGGCTGTAGCTGACTTGAGGATAGCAGCAGATGTATTAGGCATAGCTCGAACGATCGCCGCTTCTTTCCCAAGTATATTTGTAATCGTATTAATAGAGATTCCCGCTAATACAGAAACGATAACTTGATCATGGATCAAATGCTGAACGCCCTCAAGTCCTGCTTTTACATCTTTAGGTTTCATAGCTAGAACAACAATTGAGGCATCCCTCACTAATTTTTGTTTATCATGTGTTGTTTTAATGCCATATTTTGATGATAATTCATTTAATCTCTCTGAATTTGAACGATTTAACACTGTAATTTGCTCGGCTTTAAATACTTTTCCTTTAATAAGTCCTGCCACTATCGCCTCGGCCATGGAACCTGCACCAATAAAACCAATTTTCTCCATCATGATAACTCCTTACAGTTAAAATAAAAAGCCATCCTGCCCTACAATATAAGGACGGAATGGCTCCGCGGTACCACCTTGATTGGAGTGGATCAACACTCCCTGCTTTAAGTGTCTTTATCGCAGACATACGGTTAGGTTTACCTAACAGCTCCTAGGGTAGGTTCGATAAAATGGTTGGTAATGGAGTCTTTCAGCCCTGGAACCCCAATCTCTTTTACGCCATTTTCTCTACTATTCCTAATCAACGCTATGTATTCAATATGCATATTTATTTTTCGACTTAATTACGATACATTAAACTAAATTTTTATTCATTATGCAGTGATGGACAGGTCATTGTCAAGCTTTTTAAAGAGTATTGAACAGTGAATTATTTGAATATAATAACAAAAAAGTATCGTGATTGTGAAATTAGGGTTCCTAATGTTTATTTCACTATGGATACATGGCCCGAAATGGGCTACTCTTTACATATATAGAATTTATTTGACGATTTCCTTAATAGATCATTTGGAAGACTTTATTTAAATATAATTATTGGAGCTGAGTGAATGAATCCATTGTCCAATTCAACACAAATAATGAAAATCACATTGCCTACTCCTTTTCCAGTAGGTGATGTAAATGTGTATCTCATAAAGGGAGAGCGTTTAACATTGATAGATACAGGCGCTAAAACGAAGGAATCATGGCATTCGTTCACACAGCAGTTAAAAAGCTATGGCTTCACCTTTAAAGACATTGAGCAAATTATTATTACACACCATCACCCAGATCATGTTGGCATGCTAGATTACTTTGATCGAGAATTGCCAATCTATGGTCATCCCTTTACTCAACCTTGGTTGAATAAAGATCCACAATTTATGCAAAACCAGACAAACTTTTTTAATCGTTTATTTTTAAAGTTTGGACTAGACGATGTATTTTTTCCTTATATTAGAACCATAAACGAACCATTAAAGTTTTCGTGTAATCGTGAGCTGAAGTACTTTATCAGAGAGGGAATGACAATTGATGGACTTCCTGGTTGGATTGTTTTAGAAACACCAGGTCATGCACAAAGTCATATTGTTTTATATCATGAAAAGTCCGGAGTATTAATCGGAGGAGATCTTTTATTAAAAGATATTTCACCCAATCCTTTATTAGAGCCTCCGATGGTAAAAGATATGATTGATCGGCCAAAACCACAATTGCAGCTAAACCGATCTCTTACAAGGTTATTAGATTTACCGCTTTCTACTGTTTATCCAGGTCATGGAGAAATGATTACGGAAGCTCATCATCTTATTACATATCGCTTGAAAAAACAGAGGGAAAGGGCGGAAATAGTACGTGGATTTTTAGAGAATAAACCTATGACCGCTTTTGACGTATGCAAAACACTTTTTCCTACTATTTACGTTAAACAGCTTATGTTGACAATATCAGAAACTGTCGGACAGCTTGACTATTTAGATGAAATCGGTCAAATTAAAATCGATGAAACAAAAGAAACACACTTATATTATGCTGCTGAACGGTGAGGGGGATCCATTTGAATTCACGTATACAAGGCTGCTATGTTGCGATTACAGGTGCTTCTAGCGGAATTGGAGAAAAGATTGCAATCGAATGCGCCAAGCAAGGGGCACATGTCGTTTTACTTGCTAGAAGAAAAGACCTTTTAGCGAAACTTTCTGAACGTATAAAGAACGATTATGGTGTGTCCTGTTACTATTATTCACTAGATGTTCAGGATTTTGATTCAATTCAACGAGTATTTTCATTAATCGAATCAGATATTGGACATATTGATATTCTCGTAAATAATGCCGGGTTCGGAATTTTTAGTGAAGTATTACATTCTTCACTTGATGAAATGAAGAACATGTTTGAGGTAAATGTTTTTGGATTAATTGCAAGTACGAAAATGGTGCTTCCTGCAATGGTGGAAAGAAGAAAAGGGCATATCATTAATATTGGATCACAAGCCGGTAAAATTGCTACGCCTAAATCAAGCCTTTATTCTGCAAGTAAACATGCAGTATTAGGATTTACAAACAGCCTTCGCATGGAGGTGAAGCATCATAATATTTTTGTCACCTCAGTTAACCCTGGTCCAATTAAAACAAGTTTTTTTGATATTGCGGATAGGGAAGGAAGTTATGTAAAAAATGTAGAACGCTGGATGCTTGACCCTGATAAGGTTGCACGCATCATTGTTGCTTCGATGCTTACTCCAAGGCGCGAAATTAATTTGCCAGGATGGATGAATGCTGGCAGTACACTATATCAAATCATGCCGAAGCTGTTTGAAAAACTGGCAGGAAATGCATTTTTTAAGAAATAGGCATAGTGCTACGCATTATGTCCTTTCTTTTTCCCTAATTTTATGAAGGTTTTAGTTATAATGAAAGAGGGATAATACAACTTAGGAAAAAGGAGTTGTTTCTATGATAGAATTACATTATTTTGACCGTAGCCATATACCGATATTAATGAGTTGGATCAATACACCAGAATTTCTTCTTCAATGGGCAGGACCGACTTTTCGCTTTCCTTTGTCAGAGCAGCAGATTGAAAAGTACATAGAGAACGCTAATTTTGATATGTCAAATACATTGGTTTATAGTGTTTTATTAAAAGAAACAGGAGATGTGATCGGACACATTGCTTTAACGAATATTGATAGAGAACATAAATCTGCTCGAGTTGGAAAAGTATTAATTGGGGATCAGCGTGTTCGTGGAAAAGGAATTGGTTATTTGATGGTGAGCGAATTGTTGAAAATCGCCTTCGAGCAGCTAAATTTGCATCGAGTCAGCCTGGGGGTTTTTGATTTTAACACATCTGCTATCGCCTGCTATGAAAAAGCAGGGTTTAAAAAGGAAGGATTACTCCGTGAATGCCGAAAAATAGGGAATCAATATTGGAGTCTATGGGAGATGAGTATATTAGCTCACGAATGGCAGGGGATTACTAAGTATCAAAAGTAGAAAAGAAAACATAAAGGTGGAAATCGCTTGGTTGAAAAGAAACAAACTCACATCTATACATTTTCATGTCATGAAGATGAGCTTTCCTTATGTCAATTAGAAATGCGCTCGTTATTTGGGTTTCACACAGAAACTAACATACTGGAAAGCTCCGTACGAATTGATCCTCGCCGAAGTCCGTTTATCAAAGAAAGAATTGATGTGATTTATAAGGCAAATAGTTTAGATGAGCTTGTTCAGCATGTGAGTGGATTTAAGGTTGAAAAGACGTTTAAAGTTATATTCATTGAACATACTCATACTACTGGTCTTCAAAAAATAGGTTTTGAAGGAAGACGTAAGATTGAACGGAAAATTGGCTTACAATTGTCAGGGCAGGTTGATTTACAAAAACCTGATCTATTATTTGCTGTTATAAAGGGAAGAGATCATTGGTTTTTTGGAAATTATATAAAAAGTGAATCGATTTGGTTATTCCATCAAAAAAAGCCTAATCATTATTCGACAGCTCTAAGTACACGGGTTGCAAGGGCGGTTGTAAACATTGCTGTTCCAACAATAACGGGTAAAAAGGTTATTGATCCTTGCTGTGGAGCCGGAACTGTTATGATAGAAGCATTATCGATGGGGATCGATATCGAAGGAAGTGACTTAAATCCTCTTGTTACCCAGCCTGCTCGTGAAAATATTGCTCATTTTGGTTACAAAGGAAAGGTTATCTTGAGAGACATGCGCGATGTGACAGAGCTCTATGATGTTGCCATTATTGATATGCCTTATAATCTTTGCTCTGTTTTAGAGCCTGAAGTACAGCTGGAAATGCTCCAAAATGCACGGGAATTTGCCAGAAAAGTCGTTGTTATTACAATTGAAACAATTGATTCTTTAATTGAAAGCGCAGGTTTTATTATTGCAGATAGATGTGTTGCTAAAAAAGGGAGCTTTACAAGACAAATTCTTGTTTGTTATTAATATTTTTGAGCCTATAAGCATAGGCTCTTATTTTTTACTCCTGATTAGTTATATAGCTATAAACAACATCTTCAACAACCTCATACCATTCACTTTCTTCGGTTTTGTCGACCTGGATTTTTTTGATTAAGTAAATGGAATCCTCTTCTGAAAGTGGGTCTTCGTCAAGATTTCGGCCATATTGTAGAAAGCTTTTTCTAAGCATTTTTATTAATATTTTGTCTTCCATTGTCCACCTCACTACCGGTAGTATACAATTTTTGCTTGGATTTTTCGATTGTTGGCAAACCATAGTTTTGTTGCTTTTATGGTGAAAACTACCATTGAAATCGAACGTATATTCCCTTAGTATAAAGAATATATTAAATACGAACATATATTCTTTTTGGAGGAAATGGCTATGATTGAAAACTACGATCAATTGCCGAAACGAAAGATTCTTTGCGTTGATATGAAAAGCTTTTATGCAAGCTGTGCTGCCGTTTTACTTGGATTAGATCCACTAACTTGTTATTTAGCTGTTGTAGGTGACAAGGAGCGACAAGGGAGCATTGTCTTAGCAGCTTCTCCACGATTAAAAAAGGAATTTGGAATTAAAACAGGCTCAAGGCTCTTTGAAGTACCAAATGACCCTCGTATCACCATTGTGAATCCCAAAATGGGGGTGTATATCAGGATTTCAACAGAATTAACAAGGTTGTTTCACCGCTATGTGCCAAAGGATGCAATTCATACTTATAGTGTGGATGAAAGCTTCATTGAAGTAAGTGGTGTTGAACATATTTGGGGAGATGCACAAATCATCGCAAATAAAATTCGCGATGATATGGAGCGTGAATTTGATCTTCCGAGTGCAATTGGCATTGGTCCTAACATGCTGCTAGCTAAAGTTTGTCTAGATACTGAAGCAAAAAAGAAAGGTGTAGCAGAGTGGACATACGATGATGTGAAAACGAAGCTTTGGAAGCTCGAGCCATTAAGTGAAATGTGGGGAATTGGATCAAGAGTGCAAAAAACATTAAATCGAATGGGGATTTTTAATGTTGGACAGCTTGCAAACTACCCCCTCGAGCTTCTTGAAAAGAAATTTGGGGTAATGGGAAACCAGCTTTACTATCATGCATGGGGAGTGGACTTATCGGAAATTGGTGCCCCGATCATGCAGGGACAAATTAGCTTTGGAAAAAGCCAAATTTTACTTCGTGATTATCCAGATCCAGAAGAAGTAAAGCATGTCATATTAGAGATTAGTGAAGAGGTTGCCCGCAGAGCCCGTCAGCATGGAAAGGTCGGTCGAACAATTAGTCTCGGAATTGGATATAGCCAGGATGAGTTTGGAGGCGGGTTTTATCGTTCTAAAACAATTGATGAGCCAACCAATATCACAATGGATATTTATGAAACATGTCTTCAATTATTTAAGAAATTTTATGCAAACAAAACGGTGAGAAAAATTTCAATCACTCTTTCAAACATTGAGAATGATAGTGAAATGCAGCTTGATTTATTTCGGCCAAACCGTACAAATCAGCGAATGCTTGGGTATGTCATGGATTCAATTCGCCATAAATATGGTTCGGATGCTATCTTACGCGCTGTATCCTATACTCCTGCTGGAACAGCGAAGCATCGTGCGAAGCTTGTTGGAGGCCATAAAGCATAGGAAGAAAACAACAGCATTTGTGTTTATACTTTCGTTAGTTTTTCTTTTAGCTTATTTCAATAATGGAAAAGCTGCGATGCCCCTCCTTTTGAATATTGTATATAGACTTATTGGTTTTAAGGGAGGGGTCATGTGGAAATTAATCAGACGTGTTTATCATATATAGCTTTGGGTGATTCTTTGACGGTAGGAGTTGGAGCATCGTTTTTAACACCCGGATTTGTCGGTCGCTACGCGAGATTAACAGAGAAAACGTTAGATAGACGAATATTTACGGAAATCTTTGCAAAATCGGGAATTGAGAGCAGTGGTGTATTAGATATTGTAAGAAGTGAACCATTACATCGGAAAATGAATCGTGCCAATATCATCACGATCTCTGCTTGTGGAAATGATCTTATCCAAGCAAGTAAAGATTTTATTAAATCAGGAGATCAAACAGACCTCGTACAATCAGTAAAAGAGTGTCATAGAAATATGATGAAAATAATGGCGACGATTCACGAGCTGAAAAAAGATTGTGGTGTACCATTTATCATTTATTTACTTAATTTATACAATCCGTTATCACAAGTCGTATTAGCGGATAAGTGGGTTAGATTGTTTAATCGACATTTGAGAAGCTTTGATAACAACAAAACGATTCGAGTTGTTGATATTTATACGGTATTCGAGGGCAGACAAGAAGAGCTTTTATCAAGAGATCGTATTCATCCGAATAATCTTGGATATCAAGAGATTGCAAATACATTAGTTCAATTAGGGTATCCAAAAGAATTTAATGAATAGTGCTAGTGAAGGTAGGGGTAAAGACATGATACGAGATAGAGGGAATATCAAATGGACATCAATGATGCTCCCCGAACATGTTAAATTGCTGAGAGATTGGTCTGAAGAAGATACTTACCAAGAAAAGCCAGTACTTGATGAACAACAGCTAGAGCAATTTAACGAAACACTTTGCATGGCGATGGAGGAACATATGGAGATTGTTTTTACTTATTATAAAGACCATTTCCTCCATACATGCTCAGGGTTTGTGCACTATATAGATCCCATTCGGCATACGTTATGTATTGTTGATGAAGAAACTGGAGGTAGACTGGAGTTACCACTTCTATCTATCGTTGATGTTAAACAAAAATAGAGAATGTCTTACTTTTCTATACAAGTAGTAGAAACGATCATTCATGCAAGAATGAACGGTGTGTGGTAAACTAAGCTCATAAAGTTGTGAAGGAGATTTATCATGGAAGTGACATTTACAAAAGAAGCGATAGAACAGTTAACTCCCAAACTTAATGAGAATAACGAGAGATTATTAAAATTAAAATACGATACAGATGGCTGCGGATGTGTAATGAGTGGTGTAACAGCATTGTGGTTAGTAGAGGAGCAGGACCAAGGTGATATAAGGATCGAAACAAATCACGTACCTCTATTAGTAGAAAAAACAAAAATGGTCTTTTTGGATGAACAACTAACGATTTCATATAATGAAACAGCGAAAAGCTTCATGTTAAAAAGTCCTTCGCAAATTCTAAATCCACGCATGAGTTTACTTTTAAAGTAAGGAGCTTGAATATAGATGAAGGACCGATTAACCGCGATAAAAAACGTAGCATTAAACAAAACATGGGTGTCATTTTTACATGAAAACCATCCTTATAGCCTTTTGCATTGGTCAATAGGTGGAGTTCATGATGAAACAAAAGATGTATGGTTGCTTCAAGATGAAATGTCATTTGAGGCACAAGAATTTCCGACAATTGATGCAGCTATCCAATGGATGGAAGCAAATATGGAGAATATTTCTGATATCCTAGGTTAACGTTAACAAGAGGATGACTCAAAGTATTAACGTCCTGAGTCATCCTCTTGTTATTTTACAATCCTATGTCTTCTAAAAATTCATCAATAACTTTAGAATATTCCTCGCGATTTTCCGCATATGACATGGCATGTGAGCCCTTTTCAGCTATAAATAGCTTCTTAACTCCTTTTTTCTTTTCATAAAGTAATTTAGACATATCAGCAGGTATGTAATCATCGTCTTTACTGTGAATAAATAAAACAGGACTTTTAATATTTGGAATAGCTTGTAAGGGTGAGACTCCTTTAATGGAGTAGCGGTCCCTAAGCCGCACAAATGGCTTTGCAATTGGCATAACAAGAACACTAGGTATGTTAAACTCGACTTTAAGTCGGTAAAGCAGTTGAGCCTCGAGCTCAGAAAAAGGACAATCTGCAATGTAGAAGTCTGCACCATCTTCAACCATTCCAGCATAGAGAAGAGTTGTAACAGCTCCCATTGACTCCCCGTGGATACCTAAAACAATTGAGTCTCCAATATCTTTTTTTAACCAATGAACAACTGTTTGAAGATCGAATTTTTCATAATGGCCGTAACTGGTTGTTTTACCACCGCTTTCTCCATGTCTGCGATGATCGTATATAAGTACATTCCAACCTTTTTGAAGGAATAAATTCATGTATTTCACAGAGTTTAGTCGATTCACGGTTACACCATGGCAAATAATCATATATCTATTCGTAGCATAGGGTTCAAAAACAGAGCCCTTTATTGAATAACCAAACTTAGATTCAATCGAGAAATCTCTTCTTTCAAGAGCATCATATTCTTGTTGGTTATAAAGTCCAAATTGACTATCGCGATCAATAATCTCCTTATCATCTTTCTTTTTTATAAACATCAATTTATTAGTGAAGAAAAAACCGATAAACAAAATATAGGATAGAAGAATAAGGAACGGAATAAAAACTTTTTTCACATGTTTACCTCCTAATATGACCTCAACATTATTTTACATGAACGACAAGGAGACTTCCAAGTAAGACTAAGAATATAAATAAAAAAGACAAGCAGGGCTGCCTGTCTTCTTAATTATTGGGGAGAATTTTGTCTTTTGGTTGGGTGAATAGCTTTTTCCATTTCTTCAGCTGCCATTTTATTATTAGTTGTGTCAGCATTCGGTTTTCCTTTTTGACCACGTTGTTTAGCCATAAATATCGCTCCTTTCTACATTTTTAAAGTGGCATATAATTTGAAAATTATACAATGAATAGCAGAAGTGAATATACTTGAATCTCTATAAATATATTTACTATAATTTGATAAAGAAAGTGGAGAAGAGGAGGCAACGAAGTTGAAAAAATCAAAGAAAAACAAGGATGATCAAGCAGTCTCAGTATCTGATCACTTAAATAGAGATTTGTTAGAGCAATTGAAGGCTGTTAAAAAGGATTTAACTAAGGAGCAAGAAGAGAAAGAAGCAGCTCTTGAACAGAAAAGAATAGCAGAGCGAAAGCAAAGAGAAAAAAATAAGAGCTTTGAAGAGCTATTTAATGAAAGTTCTTTATCGTGGAAAGACTTTAAATAGACTGAAGAATAAAAAGCGGAGCATACAGCCCCGCTTTCTATAAAAGATTCAACGATGTTGCTCATATTTTTCAAATTTAGTAAGAGCTTGAAGCTGCTGATAAACTTGAGGAGATAGCCTTTCAGCTGATCCGGCTTTAGCATTTTCAATCAACTGTTGTAATTTACTAGCCCCAGGAATAACTGCCCCAACAACCTCATCAAATAAACAATATTGCAGAGCTAACTCAGTCATTGAATGAGGTGAATCAACACCCTCAAGTTCTGGTAGAAGATGTTTAAGCTCTTCTCTCGAATAGGATAAGTAACCTTCTGCCTTCAGCTTTTCTTCAAGCGGTTTTTCAGTGAGAAGTCCTTTTGCTAGAGGGCCGCGTGCAATCACGCTAACATTATGTTCTTTTAAAAGCGAAAACCATTCCTCAGGTCGGCGATCTAAGAGGCTATATTGCATCATGATGGAAACGATGTTGGATTTTTTTACATATTCTTTAATAACATTAGGGCGAATAGAGGAAATGCCGTAATACCGAATTACACCCTCTTGTTTTAATTCCTCAAATGCTTCAATCGTTTCATCAATGTGATCTTCAATTGTCCCGCCATGTAGTTGATAGAGATCAATATAGTCGGTTTGAAGACGTCTAAGACTATCTTTGACTGCCTGTATAATATAGGTTTTTGAGGGATCCCATGTCCAGCCAGTTTTATCCTCTTTCCAGCGGTTACCAACTTTTGTTGCTAAAATGATATCATGCCGATGATGTTTAATCGCTTTACCTACAAGTTCTTCGTTCACACCCGCATCATATAAATCTGCTGTATCAAAATAATTAATACCTAGATCAATGGCTTGGTCAATAAGTGAACGTGCATGATGTTCCTCAGTACCAAGCGACATACAGCCAAGTCCGACTTCGCTAACAAACAAATCTGAATGTCCAAGTTGTCTTTTTTTCATACTACACCACTCCCAAATTCAGTATTCTTATCATCGAGAGTAGTATAAAGCTTATCAAAGGTCAACTAAATAGATAACTAAGGTAGCATTACTTGCGGATTGGAGCATGGGGATGTGGGGATTTTTTTATGGATTCCTTGTTTTCGTTGTTAATCCATTCATTGACCGTTCCATATATACGGCTATATTCCTTTAATTTTGTACGGATTTCCCACGCTTTTCCGACTAGAATTATCCCTTTATTTAATCGATAGATTTTCATTCTAGGAACCATTCCCTTCCAGTAAGATATGATAGAATGTATGAAGATAAGAAAGTTAATAGAACAGGAGCTGAAAAAATGAGGGATTTAAAAGAAACAACCTTAACTTCAAAGGAAATTTATAAAGGGAGAATCATTGATTTATATTTAGAGGAAGTGAAGCTGCCAAATGGGCATACAAGTACGAGAGAAATTGTGAAGCATCCAGGAGCGGTGGCAGTAATTGCGATCACGTCCGAAAACAAAATTCTAATGGTCGAGCAATACCGAAAACCATTAGAGAGAACAATAGTAGAAATACCGGCAGGAAAGCTAGAAAAGGGAGAAGAGCCAATAACGACAGCTAAAAGAGAGCTAGAGGAAGAAACAGGCTATACATGCTCTGATTTAAAGCCGCTAATTTCTTTCTATACTTCACCTGGTTTTGCAGATGAACTTGTTCATTTATTTATTGCTGAAAATTTAGAAAAACTTACTGAGGCAGCAGAATTAGATGAAGATGAATTTGTAGAAGTGCTTGAGGTAACACTAGAGGAAGCACAGGAAATGATGAAAAGCAATCGAATCTATGATGCCAAAACAGCCTATGCCGTTCAATATTTACTCTTAAAGGAAGCCCAAAGAACATGAATGTAAAAAAGTAATAGATGTGAAAGAGGATGTTACATCAATGAATAGTTATTATGCCGACTTACATATTCACATTGGACAAACAGGATCTGGAAAAGCAGTGAAAATTACTGCCTCTAAAAACCTAACCTTAGAAAACATTTTAATCGAGGCGAGTGAACATAAAGGAATTGATATGGTTGGGATCATTGATTGTCATGTACCAGAAATCATTATAACATTACAAAATCTTATAGACTCTGGTGAATGCACGGAATTAAAAGACGGAGGTATTCGTTTTCAAAATACAACTCTTATCTTAGGTAGCGAGCTTGAAATATACGATAAGTCGTGTAGCGGTCCAATCCATGTGTTAGTTTTTATGCCTACTCTTGAGAAAATGAAGGAATTATCTTCATGGCTTTCCTCCCGGCTAACAAACTTAACTCTTAGCTCTCAACGGATTTATGAAGATGGGAAAACACTCCAGCGCTTTGTGAAACAACATGAAGGACTATTTATTCCCGCTCATATCTTTACTCCGCATAAGAGCTTATATGGAAGTGGAGTGACAAGCTCATTAAACGAAGTCTTTGAAGCTGATTTAATTGATGCAGTTGAATTGGGGCTAAGCTCTGATACAAAAATGGCGGATCAAATCGCTGAGCTGCATAACTACTCATATATAACAAATTCAGATGCACATTCCTTACCTAAAATTGGAAGAGAATATCAAAAACTGAAAATGAAAGAACCAAGCTTCCTAGAACTGATAAAGGTGTTAAAAAAAGAAGATGGTCGTAAAATTGAAGCGAATTATGGGTTAAATCCATATCTTGGGAAATACTATGAAACCACCTGTGAAAAATGTGGTGAAAAGCCAGGAAAGCTTCAAACGAGTTGTAAGAAATGTGGTAGTACAAGATTTACAAAAGGAGTTTCAAACCGGCTAAAGGAGTTGGCAAATGGTGTAATAAACAAAGATGCTCGCCCTCCATACATTCATCAAGTACCACTTCAATTCATACCGGGAATTGGACCTAAAACATTAGAAAAATTAAAGAATCTGTTTGGAACTGAAATGAATATTTTGCATGAGGTACCAAAACAAGCGCTTCAGGACGTTTTACCTGAAAAAGTAGCGGATTTTATTGTTGCAGCTCGAGAAGGTCGATTGCAAGTTACCTCAGGTGGTGGTGGAACTTACGGGAAAGTGACTGGAATGTAAAAGATAGAAATCGTCCTATTTAGGGCAACAAATTAATAAGGAAAAGATAAAATCTAGTAAGATAGAATTAGTTAATGCATTTACTAATGACGTAATAAGTTCTATTAATTTTAACCAGAAAAGAAACTCATTTTTAAGCATAGATTACGTTTCCTCTCATATACTCTAGTAAGTGAAAGACGGGAGGAAATGGTTATGCGAAGACAACAACTGCCAGTTAGTGCAATGATAAAGGAGCACCTTAAGGAGTATTCTTCAATATATTTGTTTGTATTTGTATTATTTTTGATGGGGGTCATTTTCGGAGCTATTATTGTTAATAGTATGAACTTGAGCCAAAAAGAGGATTTATACTATTATTTAAATCGCTTTTTTGGACAAGTAGCAGAGGGGAAAGTAGCAAGTGCAGCAGATATGTTCCATCAAAGCTTCTTCCATAATTTAAAATATTTAGGGTTAATGTGGATCCTAGGGATTTCAATCATTGGATTACCTGTTATACTCGTTATGCTTTTTATTAAAGGAATGGTTGTCGGTTTTACGGTCGGATTCTTGGTTAATCAGTTAGGGTTAAAGGGGTTTCTCCTTTCATTTGTTACGGTTTTACCGCAAAATGTATTATTAATACCAGCTTTCATCATTATGTGTACGGTTGCGATTTCTTTTTCTCTAAAAATAATAAGACAGCTCTTTGTGAAAAAATCAAGCACACTAGAAGCTCCATTATCACTTTTTATGCGTTATGCGTCCGTTTTTCTTTTTATTGGAATACTGGCTGTGCTTGCATCAGGCTTTGAAGCATATGCATCACCATTTTTAATGAAAAATGTTGTGGAATTTGTCAGTAAATAAAAATAATTATTAAATAATAATATTTATTTTTATTACATTAAAATCATTTTAGTTGGACACTTTCCTTGCCAATGATATATAATAGTTTTGGGAACGCGGCGAGGGAGGAAAAGTGTTATGGAAAACCGCATTGATCGGATAAAAAAGCAGTTGCATACTGCTAGCTATAAGCTAACACCACAACGTGAAGCAACAGTTCGGGTATTACTTGAAAATGAAGAAGACCATTTAAGTGCTGAGGATGTATACCTTCTCGTTAAAGAAAAAGCACCCGAAATTGGTTTAGCCACTGTGTATCGTACATTAGAATTATTAACAGAACTAAAAGTAGTAGATAAAATAAACTTTGGTGATGGTGTTTCCAGATACGATCTTCGTAAAGAAGGTGCAGCACATTTTCATCACCATTTAGTATGTATAGAATGTGGATCAGTAGCAGAAATAGAAGAAGATCTTCTAGAAGATGTAGAAGAAATAGTCGAACGTGACTGGAAATTTAAAATAAAAGATCATCGCCTAACCTTCCATGGAATCTGTGTGAAATGCCAGGAAAAAGGCGAGAGCACATCAGAATAATATCATCAAGGTCTAACAGATAGTTAGACTTTTTTATATTTCATGAAAATTGGCCTTTCCAAAATAATATGTATAAAGTTTGTCCTTTTTGGCATATCTTCTAATAATCACACAAAAATCGGATTATTGGAGGTAGCTATGATTAGGTGGCTAAAAACAGTGAGAGATATGATTAAGGTTTTTGTCCTTTTTACTGGATTTACGATTTTGTTCTATTATGCTATCATTTGGGTGAACTTAGAATACCAGCAAATGCACCGCTATGATCAACCAGAAGGTGCGGCACTAAAGGTAACAAAGATGATTGAAAATGAGGAAGAAAGCTGGTTAAACAGATTAATTTTCTTTATTGATAACGGGGAGTAGACAATTTTGAAGGATCAAATTAAAGATTTTATCCATTACCTAATCGTAGAAAGAGGATTGTCAAATAATACAATTGTTTCCTATGAGAGAGATTTGAAAAGCTATCAAAAGCATTTGAATGAAGTGCAAAAGGTCGCTACTTTTAACGATGTATCCCGTCTTCATATCATTCAATTCCTTAAATTTTTAAAAGAATCCGGGAAGTCCAGTAAAACGATTGCTAGGCATACAGCTTCTATTCGTAATTTTCATCAATTCTTATTAAGAGAAAAACAAGCTGACCAGGACCCATCCGTGTTAATTGAATCGCCGCAAACTGAGAGAAACCTGCCAAAAATTCTTTCGCTTCAGGAGGTTGAAAAGCTTCTTGAAACTCCAAAACTAACATCTCCCTTTGGGTTACGAGATAAAGCAATGTTAGAACTTCTTTATGCAACAGGTATTCGTGTAACTGAGATGATTAATTTGAATCTAACAGATGCACATCTAACAATGGGCTTTATTCGTTGCTATGGAAAAGGAAACAAGGAAAGAATTGTTCCTATAGGGAAGGCAGCAACAGAGGCAATCATGAATTATGTTGAAAATGGCCGCACAAAGTTAATGAATAAAAAGGAACCAACAGAAGCCTTATTTATCAACCATCATGGAAAGAGAATAACAAGGCAGGGGTTTTGGAAAAATTTGAAGAAAATCGCACTTGAGGCAAATATAAAGAATGAATTAACGCCACATACATTAAGACATTCCTTTGCAACACATTTACTTGAAAACGGTGCGGATTTGCGAGCAGTTCAAGAAATGCTTGGGCATGCTGATATCTCCACCACACAAATATACACCCATGTGACGAAGACACGACTTAAGGATGTTTACAATCAATTTCATCCTCGTGCATAAAGCATCACCTGTTTAGGAGATGCTTTTTTTACTGTCAGAATAAGAAAATTAAGAGAATAATAGAGATGTTGTCAATATTCCGGTAGAAAGTATATAATGGAATTGAAGTAGTTGTCAGACTTCCGACAAGTTCCTCATATAGAATGGAATGTTATGATAAATGGAAAAGTAAAATAAGGTATGAAGTAAAGGAGGACATTGTTGTATGGAGAAATATACATATAAGCGAGTGTTTTTAATTGTATTAGACTCAGTAGGAATTGGTGAAGCCCCAGATGCTGAGAAGTTTAATGATGCAGGTTCAGATACATTAGGACATATTGCAGAGCATATGGGTGGCTTACATATGCCAAATATGGCGAAGTTAGGATTAAGTAATATTCGTGAAATTAAAGGAATACCAAAACAATCTCAACCACTTGCTTATTATACAAAAATGCAAGAAGCATCAAATGGTAAGGATACAATGACAGGGCATTGGGAGATAATGGGGTTGTATATTGAGCAGCCATTTCAAGTATTCCCAGATGGATTTCCAGAAGATTTAATAAAAGAATTAGAGGAAAAGTCCGGCCGAAAAATTATCGGAAACAAACCAGCTTCAGGAACTGAAATATTAGATGAACTGGGTGAAGAGCATTTAAATACAGGAGCTCTGATCGTTTATACTTCAGCTGATTCAGTTTTGCAAATTGCTGCACATGAAGAAGTGGTACCTCTTGATGAATTGTATAAAATTTGTGAAATAGCAAGAGAAATGACGATGAATGATAAATATATGGTTGGGCGAATTATTGCTAGACCATTCCTTGGAAAACCAGGTGAATTTACTAGAACAGCAAACCGCCATGATTATGCTCTAAAACCGTTTGATCGCACTGTTATGAATGAACTGAAGGATAGCGGCTTTGATGTTATTTCTATCGGGAAAATTGCCGATATTTATGATGGTGAAGGAATTACCCAATCATTACGAACAAAGTCTAATATGGATGGTATGGATAAGTTAATTGAAACATTAAATATGGAGTTTACTGGATTAAGTTTCTTAAACCTAGTTGATTTTGACGCCCTATATGGTCATAGAAGGGACCCGCAAGGCTATGGTAAAGCACTCGAAGAATATGATGAAAGATTAACAGAAGTGCTTAATAAATTAAGGGAAGACGATCTGCTCATTATTACCGCTGATCACGGAAATGATCCAGTACATCATGGAACTGACCACACAAGAGAATATGTTCCATTATTAGTATATAGTCCGAGCTTTAAAGAAGGAAAAGAGCTACCATTAAGAGATACATTTGCTGATGTAGGGGCATCAGTTGCCGATAATTTTAATGTCAAGCTCCCTGCATATGGTAAAAGCTTTCTGTCTGAGTTGAAATAGGAGGAGATACATAGTGAATATTGAAAAAGTTAGAGAAGCTGCGAGTTATTTAAAAGGTAAATATACAGAAACACCAAGTATTGGATTAATTTTAGGCTCAGGCTTAGGTGTGTTAGCTGATGAAATTGAAAGCCCTATAAAAATTCCATACAATGAAATCCCGAATTTTCCTGTATCAACTGTTGAAGGGCATGCGGGGCAACTTGTTTTTGGTCAATTAAAAGGGGTAAAAGTAGTAGCCATGCAAGGGAGATTTCATTTTTATGAAGGCTATAGTCTAGATAAAGTTACTGCACCAGTACGTGTAATGAAGGAATTAGGTGTTGAAACTTTGATTGTAACCAATGCAGCAGGTGGAATCAATAAAACATTCGAAGCAGGAGACCTTATGCTAATTAGTGACCACATTAATAATATGGGGACAAATCCATTAATTGGTCCAAATGATTCAGAAATTGGTGCTCGATTCCCAGATATGTCTGAGAGCTATGATTACACCTTAAGAGAATTAGCTAAAAACGTTGCTAGTGAATTGAATATTAAGCTCCAAGAAGGAGTTTATGTTGGAAACACGGGTCCATCCTATGAAACACCAGCAGAGGTTCGTGCTCTACGTATTATTGGTGGTGATGCAGTCGGTATGTCCACAGTTCCGGAAGTAATTGTAGCACGACATGCCGGATTAAAAGTATTAGGTATATCATGTATCTCTAATATGGCTGCAGGTATCTTGGATCAACCACTATCACATGATGAAGTAATTGAAACAACCGAAAAAGTACGTGCGAATTTTTTAAACTTAGTAAAAAGCATTGTGGAAAGAATCAACTCCTAATCTTGATTAAAAAGGTGATAAAGCGATGAGAATGGTCGACCTTATTGAAAAAAAACGTGATGGAAAGGAACTAACAAAGGAAGAAATCCATCATATAATTAAAGGCTACACCTCAGGAGACATTCCTGATTATCAAATGAGCGCTTTTACAATGGCAGTCTATTTTCAAGGAATGACAGCTCAGGAGCGTGCTGAACTTACGATGGCAATGGTTCATTCGGGAGATACCATTGATTTAAGTGACATAGAAGGAATTAAAGTTGATAAACATAGTACAGGTGGTGTTGGTGATACAACAACCTTAGTACTAGGCCCGTTAGTAGCAGCAGTGGGCGTTCCAGTGGCAAAAATGTCTGGAAGAGGGCTAGGTCACACCGGTGGCACAATTGACAAACTTGAATCTGTACCGGGCTTTCATGTTGAAATCGAAAACAAACAGTTCATTGAATTAGTAAACAAAAATAAAATTGCTGTAATCGGTCAAAGTGGGAATCTGACACCAGCAGATAAAAGCTTATATGCATTGCGAGATGTAACGGCTACAGTGAACAGTATACCTCTCATTGCCAGCTCTATTATGAGTAAAAAAATTGCAGCTGGTGCAGATGCTATTGTTCTTGACGTCAAAACAGGTGCTGGAGCTTTCATGAAAGACCTTGATGATTCAAAAGAGTTGGCAAAGGCAATGGTTGATATCGGAAACTTAGTAGGCCGCAGAACAATGGCCATCATTTCTGATATGAGCCAACCACTTGGCTATGCAATAGGAAATGCTTTAGAAGTTAAGGAAGCAATCGATACATTAAGTGGCAAAGGTCCAAAAGATTTAGAGGAACTCTGCTTATCACTTGGAAGTTATATGGTTCTTCTTGCGGAAAAAGCACAAACGTTAGAGGAAGCAAGAGCCATGCTAATTGACGTCATGAACAATGGGAAAGCACTGACGACAATGAAAACGTTCCTTGAAGCCCAAGGTGGAGACGGATCTATTGTAGACAAACCAGAAACATTACCACAATCAACATATAAAATAGAACTTGAAGCTAAGCAAGACGGCTATCTTTCAGAAATGGTTGCAGACTCAATTGGAACAGCTGCGATGTTGCTAGGAGCAGGACGTGCAACAAAAGAATCTGAAATTGATTTAGCTGTAGGACTTGTATTAAATAAAAAAATTGGTGATACGGTTAAAAAGGGTGAATCTTTAGTAACGATCCATAGTAACCGCGAAAATGTAGAAGATGTAAAAGCAAAACTCTACGAAAGTATCACGATAAGTGACCAAAAGGTAGAAGCACCTAAACTGATCTATGCAACAGTTGAATAGGTATTTTTAATAAGAAACCACAGCAGAGTGAACTGAACCCAAAAAGTTAGACATAGAAATTCAGGCTGCTACTTGGGCATGTTTTCGGTACTGAACCGGACTCATGCCTTTTAATTTTGCCTTAATCCGTTTGTGGTTATAGTAATATATATAAT
>Ga0180220_1000386_pt1 | contig 53331 bp, 54 predicted proteins | sample eDN5th37CBELigBY_FD_151335 | JGI IMG/M metagenome (GOLD analysis project Ga0180220, IMG submission 151335) | Enriched backyard soil microbial communities from Emeryville, California, USA - eDNA 5th pass 37_C BE-Lig BY (version 2) (version 2) | ecosystem: Environmental > Terrestrial > Soil >...
TCCCCCCCCCCCCCCCCCGCAGGCGTGGCATTTTGACCGAACGGCCTGCGTGGACGCCGGCGGCGGCCGGCATTATGATCGTATCAACCTGAGCAGTCCCGCTTTCCTTGAAACTGCGTAGCTGCCCTGCATCTTTGTCATGCGCAATTCCGTACGGAAAGCCATTCCCCTTGTTTTCCCGGAATTGCTCGAACGGGACTCGAAAATGAACTATCAAAGGTTCTTCGAAGACGCCATCGACCAGCTTCATGCCGAGCGCCGCTATCGCGTGTTCGCCGATCTGGAGCGCATGGTCGGCAAGTTTCCGCGCGCGCTGTGGCGCACCGGCGCCGACACGCGCGAGATCACCGTCTGGTGCTCCAACGACTATCTGGGCATGGGCCAGCACCCGAAGGTGGTCACCGCCTTCCAGGACGCGGCCGGGCGCATGGGCTCGGGCGCCGGCGGCACCCGCAACATCTCCGGCACCAGCAATCCGCTGGTCGAACTGGAAAGCGAACTGGCCGACCTGCACGGCAAGGAGGCCGGGCTGGTGTTCACTTCCGGCTTCGTCTCCAACGAGGCAGCGATCTCCACCATCGCCCGGCTGCTGCCCAACTGCCTCATCCTCTCCGACGAGCTGAACCACGCCTCGATGATCGAGGGCGTGCGCCGCTCCGGCGCGGAAAAGCGCATCTTCCGCCACAATGACGTCGCTCATCTGGAAAGCCTGCTGCAGCAGGCCGGGCGCGAGCGCGCCAAGCTGATCGTGTTCGAGAGCGTCTATTCGATGGATGGCGACATCGCGCCGATCAAGGAAATCGCCGACCTCGCCGACAAGTACAACGCCATGACATATATCGACGAGGTCCATGCGGTGGGCATGTACGGACCGCGCGGCGGCGGCATCACCGAGCGCGAAGGGCTGGCCGATCGCATCGACGTGATCGAGGGAACGCTCGCCAAGGCGTTCGGCACGCTGGGCGGCTACATCACCGGCACCAGCGCCGTGGTCGATGCCGTACGCTCCTACGCGCCGGGCTTCATCTTCACCACGGCCCTGCCGCCGGCGCTTGCGGCGGCCGCGACGGCCTCGATCCGCCATCTCAAGTCCTCGCAGGGCGAGCGCGACGCCCAGCAGCGCCAGGCGGCGCGCGCCAAGCAGATCCTCGGCGACGCCGGCCTGCCGGTGATGTCTTCGGTGACCCATATCGTGCCGGTGCTGGTCGGCGACCCGGAGCTGTGCAAGATGGCCAGCGACCGGCTGCTCGGCGTGCACGGCATCTATATCCAGCCGATCAACTACCCGACCGTGCCGCGCGGCACGGAGCGGCTGCGCATCACGCCGACGCCCTTCCATTCCGACGCGCTGATCCTCGAACTGCGCGATGCGCTGGTCGAAACCTGGAATGCGCTGGGCATACCCTACGGCACCGTGCAGCGCCCCGAGGTCAGCGCCAGCGAACGCATCGTGCCGCTCTTGGTGCCGAAGTCCGGGGGCTGACCTCCAGCACGCTTTCCAGCCGAAGCTGTCCGGGTTATGAAAACTCCCGACAGCTGGGAGGAATGGAATGACTGCAAGGCTTGTTCTCGTCGGCTGCGGCCATATGGGCTACGCAATGCTGGCCGGCTGGGTCGGCTCCGGCCGGATCGCGGCCGGCGACATCGTGGTGGTCGAGCCCAACGACGCCTTCCGCGACCGGGCGGCGGCCCTCGGCTGCATCACGGCATCCGGCGCCGACGGGCTTCCCGCAGACATTGCGCCCGAAATCGTGGCGATCGCAGTCAAGCCGCAGGCCATCCGCGACGTGCTGGCCGACTATGCGCGCTTCGGCAACGGCGCCACCACCTTCGTCAGCATTGCCGCCGGCACCAGCGTCGCCACCTTCGAAAGCCTGCTCGGCGAAAACACGCCGGTGATCCGCTGCATGCCCAACATTCCCGCCGCCATCGGCAAGGGCATGATGGTGGTCTACGCCAACGCCCATGTCGGCGCGGAAGCCCGCCGGTTCGTGGCCGACCTCCTCACCGCCAGCGGCGAGGTGGCATCGATCGACGACGAGAAGCTGATGGATGCGGTGACGGCGGTGTCCGGCTCGGGCCCCGGCTATGTGTTCCATTTCATCGAGGCGCTGACCGCCGCGGCCAGAACCGCCGGCCTGCCAGCCGAGACGGCGGCGCGGCTGGCCGTGCAGACGGTCTACGGCGCGGCCGTCATGGCGGCGGAAAGCGGCGAGGAACCCGGCGTGCTGCGCCAGCAGGTGACGAGCTACAAGGGCACCACCGCCGCCGCGCTCGACGTGCTGATGGGCGAGGAGCGGCTGACGCGGCTGCTGACCGAGGCCGTCGAGGCGGCGCGCAAGCGTTCCATCGAGCTGGGAAGCTGATTACAACAACCCGGCCTGCTCGGCCTCGATGCGCAAATTCTGGCGCGGGCGCGGGCCGATCTGCTGGATGACCAGGCCGGCGGCGAGCGAGCCCAGCTTGCCGCAGTCCTCGAGCGAACGCCCCTGCGTATAGCCGAACAGGAAGCCGGCGGCGTAGAGGTCGCCGGCACCGGTGGTGTCGACCAGCTCGTCGATGGCGATCGCTTCGATCGGGATCGTCCGCTCGCCCTCGACGATCGTCGAGCCCTTTTCCGAACAGGTGACGGCCGCCAGCCGGCAATCCCTGCGGATGGCCTCGATGGCCGTTTCCAGGGACGCTGTCAGGTAGAGCGCCCGCAATTCGTGGTCGTTGGCAAAGACGATGTCGACCGTGCCACTGCGCATCAGGTCGAGGAACTCGTCGCGGTAGCGGTCGACGCAGAAGCTGTCCGAAAGCGTCATCGCCACTTCCCGGCCGGCGGCATGGGCCAGCCGCGCCGCCTCGCGGATCGCTTCCTTGGCGCGCGGCGGGTCCCACAGATAGCCCTCGAAATAGACCACCTTGGAACCGCTGGCCTTTTCGGTGTCCACGTCCTGCGGGCCGAACTCGATGCTGGCGCCGAGATAGGTGTTCATCGAGCGCTCGCCGTCCGGCGTGACGAAGATCATGCAGCGCGCGGTGGGCGGCGTGCCGGTGAGCGGTTTCGTGTCGAAGGCCACGCCCAGCGCGCGGATGTCGTGGGCATAGATGCCGCCCAGATGGTCGTCGGCGACCTTGCCGGCAAAGGCGGCGCGGCCGCCGAAGCTGGCGATGCCGGCGGCCGTGTTGCCGGCCGAGCCGCCGGAGGCCTCGACGGCCGGCCCCATGCGCGCATAGAGCAATTCGGCGCGCTCCGCATCGATGAGGTTCATCGCCCCCTTGATGATGCCGTTCTCGGCGAGGAAGCTCTCGTCGCTCTGGGCGATGATATCGACAATGGCATTGCCGATGCACAGCACGTCATATTCCGGCATTCATTCCTCTCCGGTTCGGGCCTTTCCGGCGCGGCCCCGCGCCCCTGAAATCCGCATGGGTGGTAGAGCATGGCGCAGGCTTTGCAAAGCCTCGGCACGACGATGTCCGCGGATCGGGCAAACCGATCAACGCAGCAGGAAACCGCGGCCGAGTTCGTCGTCCGCTTCCAGGGTGAATTCGGCCTTGCCCGAATAGAAGGCCCGGCCGCCGACGCGGGCGACGATCGCCGCATGCGGGCCGGCACGCGTGGTGCGGGCGACCTCACCCGTAAATCGCGAGCCGACGATGCTTTCGAAGACGCGCGCCCGGCCGGGTTCGATCTGGCCCTTGGCATGCATGACCGCCAGCCGCGCGGTGACGCCCGATCCGGTCGGCGAGCGGTCCACCTCGGCTTCGGCGAACACACAGACATTGCGCGTCGGCCGGTCCGCAAAGGCATCGCCGCCATCGGTCAGGATGGTGCCGTAGAGGAAGGCGAGGTCGTCATGATCGGGGTGGGCGAGCGGGAAACCGGCCTTCAGCCGGTCGGTCAGCGCCGTCGCCGCATCGACGAAATCGCGCACCCGGTTGGCGCCGAAGGCAAGCCCGAACTGGCGGCAGTCGGCCAGCGCATAGAAGGCCCCGCCATAGGCGACGTCGAAGCGTATCGTTCCGTAGGGACCGAGATCGATGCTGCGGTCGCCGGCGAACAGAAAGGCGGGCACGCTCTCGAACGAGACGGCGCCGGCCTTGCCGTCGCGGACCTCGACCGAGGCGACGACGAGGCCGCAGGGCGCCTCGATCCTGACCGTGGTCACCGGTTCGCTGGCCGCCACCATGCCGGTGTCCACCGCATAGCGGCCGAGCGCGATGACGGCGTGGCCGCACATGGTGGAATAGCCCTCATTGTGCATGAACAGCACGGCCAAGTCGGCGTCCGGCAGGTCCGGCTCGACCAGCAGCGCGCCATACATGTCGGCATGGCCGCGCGGCTCGAACATCAGGAGCCTGCGCAAATGGTCGAGATGCTCGCGCACATAGGCGCGCTTTTGCAGGATGGTGCCCTTCGGGATCGGCGGATAGCCGCCGGTGACGATGCGGACCGGCTCGCCGCCGGTGTGCATGTCGGTGACGGTCAGCACTTCCGCCGCCATCGTCAGGCGTCTTCCGCGAACATGGCCTGCAACCGGCCATAGGCCATGGCATCGCCGGCGAAGGCGAAGCTGCCCTTCTCCAGCATTTCCTTCGCCGCCCTCTCCACGGCACCGAAGGCGCAGGCGGTCAGCTTGGAGCCGAGCGAGATACGCCTTGCGCCCGCCTCGGCTAGCGCGGCCATGGTGAAGGCCGGCATTGCCAGCACGTTGACCGGCTTTTCCAGCGCGGCGCAGAGCGTGCGCACCTGATCGATTTCGGTGAGGCCCGGCGCATAGAGCACATCCGCCCCGGCCTTCTCGAAGGCCTGCAATCGCCGGATCGTGTCGTCGAGATCGGGACGGCCGTGCAGGAAGTTCTCGGCCCGCGCGGTGAGCACGAAATCGTGTTTCAGCGCCCGCGCCGCCTCGACGGCCGCCGCCACACGCTCCACCGCATGGGAGAAATCGTAGATCGGCGTGCTCTCGTCACCCGAAAAATCCTCCAGCGAGCAACCGGCAAGCCCCGCCGCCTCCGCCGCGAAAATGGTTTCGGCCGCGCTTTCGGGGCTGTCGCCCTTGCCCTTTTCCAGATCGGCCGAGACGGGCAGGTCGGTCGCTCCGACGATGTCCTTGCAATGGGCGATCATCGCCTCGAAGGCGACGCCGCCATCGGGCAGGCCGCGCGAGAAGGCGAAGCCGGCGCTGGTCGTGGCCAGCGCCTTGAAGCCCAGGGATTGCAACAGCCTGGCTGTTCCGATGTCCCATGGATTGGGGATGATGAAGGTGGAAGCGTGCAGTTCCCGAAAGACCGTGCCCTTGTCCATGGCCAAACCCCGGATGTGATCATCGCGGCGATCCTATCGCCGCCGACGGGACCGGGCAAACGAAACCGATGGGGCCAGCCGGGATGCCGCGGGTCAAGCGGTTCCGGTCGAGCCGAAGCCACCCGCGCCGCGCCCGGTGTCGCCGGCCAGCTCGCGCTCCTCGGTGCGCACATGGGTGACCGGGGCGAAGACGATCTGGGCGATGCGCATGCCACGGCTGACCGAAAAATCCTCGTCGCCGAGATTGACCAGCAGCACCTGGACCTCGCCGCGATAGTCGCTGTCGATGGTGCCGGGCGTGTTGAGGCAGGTGATGCCGTGCTTCAGCGCCAGGCCGGAGCGGGGCCGCACCTGGCCTTCCATGCCTTCGGGTATTTCCATGATCAGGCCGGTCGGCACCAGCGCCCGTTTGCCGGGCAGGATCAGGATCGAGCGATCCTCGGGAATGGCGGCGCGCAGGTCCATGCCGGCGGCGCCGGCGCTTTCATAGGCGGGCAGGGGCAGGCCTGCCGCATGCGGCAGGCGCACGAAGCCGACGGTGGGGCCGATGACGGAAGCGGTGGGGGAGGACATGGCAGCTTTCCTATCGAGAGTGGACCTGGCGGGAACGGACGAACAGCCGGGACGCGACCTCCACGGCATGCGCCCCGGCGGTTCCGCTTACAGCAGCCCGCCGGAATAGACCAGCACAGACCACATAGCCGAGGCCCGCCCCGGCACCATTTCCGTTCGACAGCCCGACCGGTTGTTGCTAGAAGCCCGCCACCAGACGGGATTCCAGACATGGCCGAGACAATTCAAGAAGCGGTGAAGCGCCGTCGCACCTTCGCGATCATCGCACACCCGGACGCCGGCAAGACGACGCTGACGGAAAAGCTGCTTCTGTTCGGCGGCGCCATCCAGCTCGCCGGCGAGGTGAAGGCCAAGAAGGACAAGATCCAGACCCGCTCCGACTGGATGAAGATCGAGCGCGAGCGCGGCATTTCGGTGGTCACCTCGGTGATGACCTTCGAATATGGCGACAACGTCTTCAACCTGCTCGACACGCCGGGCCACGAGGACTTCGCCGACGATACCTATCGCACGCTGTCCGCGGTCGACGCCGCCGTGATGGTCATCGATGCGGCGCGCGGCATCGAGCCGCGCACATTGAAGCTGTTCGAGGTCTGCCGCCTGCGCGACATTCCCATCATCACCTTCGTCAACAAGATGGACCGCGAGGCGCGCGACACCTTCGAGATCCTCGACGAGATCGAGGAGAAGCTGGCGCTCGACACCGCGCCCGTGACCTGGCCGATCGGGCAGGGCAAGACCTTCGCCGGCACTTATCATCTCGCCGAGAACGCGGTGCGGCGCGGCGATGCCGAGACCGAGCGCACCCCCGTGCACGGGCCGGACTCCAACCGCGCCGCTGGCCTGCTGCCGGAGAACGACCGCCCGGCCTTCATCGAAGAGGTGGAGCTGGCGCGCGAGGCATGCCGGCCGTTCGATCTCGAGGCCTTCCGCGAGGGTCATCTGACGCCGGTCTATTTCGGCTCGGCGCTGCGCAATTTCGGCGTGCGCGACCTGATCGAGGCGCTGGGCGCCTACGGGCCGCCGCCGCGCGCGCAGGAGGCCGACAGCCGCACGGTCGAGGCGACGGAGGACAGGATGACCTCCTTCGTCTTCAAGATCCAGGCCAACATGGACCCCAACCACCGCGACCGCATCGCCTTCGTGCGCGTCTGCTCCGGCATATTGCAGCGCGGCATGAAGGCCAAGCTGGTGCGCACCGGCAAGCCGATGTCGCTGTCGGCGCCGCAATTCTTCTTCGCCCGCTCGCGCATCACCGCCGACGAGGCCTATGCCGGCGACGTGGTGGGCATTCCCAACCACGGCACGCTGCGCATCGGCGACACGCTGACCGAGGGCGAGGACATCCTGTTCCGCGGCGTGCCCAACTTCGCCCCGGAAATCCTGCGCCGCGTGCGCCTCGGCGACGCCATGAAGGCCAAGAAGCTGAAGGATGCGCTGCACCAGATGGCCGAGGAAGGGGTGGTGCAGCTCTTCACGCCGGAAGACGGCTCGCCGGCCATCGTCGGCGTGGTCGGCGCGTTGCAGCTCGACGTGCTGAAGGAACGGCTCAACATCGAATACGGCCTGCCGGTCGATTTCGAGGTGTCGCGCTTCTCCGTCTGCCGCTGGATCGACGCCGACGAACAGGTCGAGCTGACGCGGTTCATGGAGGCGCATCGCGGCGACATCGCCCGCGACCTCGACGACGATCCGGTGTTCCTCGCCCAGCACGAATTCTCGCTGAACTACGAGGCCGAGCGCTGGAAGGCGATCCGCTTCACGACGGTGAAGGACTATCAGGTCCGCGATGCCTGACTAAATTCAGCGGCGGCGCGCCAGCACGTCCCGGATGCGGGCGGTGATGGCGCGGATTTCGGCCTCGTCCATGCGTGCGATGTTCTCGGCCAGCAGGTTGGCCAGTTCCGTCGCCGCCGGCGACAGGCCGGAGGTGTCGACCTTGACGCGCGGATGCGAGGCCTGGGCGATGCGCTGGAATTCCTCCGCCTCGTCCCAGATGATGTTGAAATAGCCGATGATCTTCTGGATCAGGGTCCAGCTCGGCGCGCCGCGCCTTCCATGCTCCAGCGCCGACAGATAGGCGGGGCTGACGCCGATGGCCGCCGCCATCTCCTTCTGGCTGGCGCCGCGTTCCTGTCGCAACTCGCGGATCTTTTCGCCCAGCGGCGTCATCGAAGCCTCCTCACCGGACCTTGCGCAGGCGCACGTAAAGCGCGCCCGCGCCGCCGTGATGGCGGGCGGCATGCTCGTGGCTCGACACGAGCATGCGGAAGGCCGATGTCGCCAGCCAGCCCGGCACCGAGCGGCGCAGCACGCCGTCGCCACCCGACGACGCGCCCTTGCCGGTGATGACCAGCACATAGCGCAGCCCGGCCGCATGGGCGCGGTGCAGGAACGAAAACAGCAGGGAATAGGCCTCGTCCTGCGTCATGCCGTGGAGATCGACACGCGCCTCGATCGGCAGCCGGCCCTTGGCCAGCTTGTCGAGGGTCGGGCGGTCGAGATGACGGGGCGGCGGCGGCACCGGCTTTGCCGGCGCGGAGGCCGCCGGTGCACCGGAAACCGGGGCGGGAGGCGGAGGCCCGCCCGCCGCCGGTCCGGGTGCCTCGGCCGGCGGCCCCGCCCGGCCCTTGAGCGGCACGGCCGTGCGGGCCACCAGGCTCCACAGGACCCGGTCCTCGTCGCTCAGCGTCTTTTGCGGCCGTCGCGTCATCGATTCGTATCCGTAACGGACGACAGATGGTCCGCGATCTGCTGCGGCACAAGAGCGTAGAAATCGGCCCGATGGCGCACCACGCCGGCGATCTCGCCGGCCGCATCGCCCGATCCGGCGAACAGGTCGCCGCGCGCGGTGCCGACGATGGCCGAGCCGGTGTCCTGCGCGACCATCAGCCGGCGGAAGGGTTTTTGCCCGAAGGCGAGAAGGTCCGGCGCGTCGATATAGAAGGGCGTGCCGAAGGTATGCAGCAGGCGATCGACGGCAACCGAGCGCCCCGGCGTCAGCGGCACCTTGGCCGCCGCCACCGGCCCGAGCGTCGGATCGTCCACCGGCGCCTCGCGAAAGAAGATATAGGAGCGGTTCCGCCACAGGATTTCGTCCACGCGCTGCGGGTTGCGGCGGAACCAGGCCCGGATCGACTGCATGGTGACCTCGGCCAGCGGAATTTCACCGAGATCGGCCAGGACCCCGCCCGGCCCGGTGAAGCGCTGCCCGGATTTCGCGGCATAGGTGACGCGGATGCTGCGCCCGTCGGTCATGGCGAGCCGCGCCGCGCCCTGCACGTGGATGAAGAAAGCATCGACCTTGTCGGCCAGCCAGGCGATCTCGAGGCCCTGTCCGGCCAGCATACCGCCCTCGATGGCCGCGCGGTCGTGATATTCGACCGGCCCTTGCGGCGTGACGCGGGCAAAGGCCAGATAGGGGTCCAGGCCGGGCGGGCGATTGGCGTCGTCTATGTCGACGAGATCGGACGGGCGGGCCAGCAGCGGCACGGTGAAACGGGCTGTCCTGACCGGCGAAGCCTCGACCTGCGGTTCGTAGAAGCCGGTCACAAGCCCGTGATCGCCATGATCCGGCCTCACATGCAGGGGCACGAAATGGCGCTCGAAGAAGGCGCGCGCCTCGATACGATTCGCCGGCGAAACGGTTCGCGCCGCGTCATAGGCGTCGGCGAAAGCCTCGAACCGGATGCTGAGCGCGCCGGTGCGATAGGGCTTCTTGCCCGCATGTTCGGCGGAACGTCGGAACGCCGCGAAGGCGGCAAGCTGGTCGTCGTCCTGCCAGCCGGGAAGCGCGCCGAAGCCGACACGGCGGAAGGGACCTGGCGGGCTTTCGGGAACTCGGGCTTCCGGCACGGGACGCAGCGCCCAGCCGGTCAGTCTTCGGCTTCGGTGGCGACCAGCTTCCAGTTCGGATCGCGCGAGCGGGTGTCGCGCGCGAAGGTCCACACATCCTTGACCTCGGCCACCGTGTCCGGATCGCCATCGACGATATCGCCGGCCTTGTCGCGGGTGGCCGAAATCAGTTCCGAAACGATGCGCAAGGTCACGTGGGCTTCGCCCCCCTTCATCTCCGCCGAAACGATCTCGGCCTTGTCGATGCCGACGAAGGAGGACTGGATCTTCTCGCCACGGCCCTCGCGCTCGGCTATCGCCGCGACGAAACCGTCATAGACCTCGCGCGACAGCAGGTTCTTGAGCGTCTTGCGGTCGCCGTCCGCATAGGCCATCACGATCATTTCATAGGCCATCTTGGCACCGTCGACGAAGCCCTTCGGCTCGAAGCTGGCATCGGCATCCTTGATGGCGCGCAGGCCCTTGTTCAGCTCGGTCTCGGGCCTGGCCAGCGCATCGATGGCCGCATAGGTCTCGGCCGCGGCCTCGCCGCGCTTGTTGCGCGGCAGCGCGACGACATTGTCGGCATCGCCTGCGGCGGGCTTGTCCTGCTTGCGCGCGGAATAGGGATCGAAGGGGGGGCGCTCACTGCCGGTGCGGCGGCCAAGCACATTGCGCAGCTGAAAGAAGATCACCACCGCCGCGACCAGGAAGAAAATCGTGCCGAAGTCGAAAAATTCCATCGCGCGCCAATCGATCCCTTTACGCTGCACCGAACGCACAGCACCGCGTCTGGCGTCATCCTATCAAAGCATATAGAACGCGAGACACAATCATTCAAATCAAAGGCACGCATACCTATCTGTAGGGACCAGTGCCAGCGGCAAATGACGCCGAAGGCGTAAACGACCAGCAAACGGTTACGATTTTGCGTGTTTCCTTCTTCCCCGTGCTCTTTCTCCTGCTTCCGCTCCTGGAGATCGCCGCTTTCGTCCTTGTCGGCAAGCAGATCGGGGCGCTGGCCACGGTCGGCCTCGTCATCGCCTCAAGCGTGGCCGGCAGCCTGCTCCTGCGCCATCAGGGGCTGGGGGCGATGAACAAGGTGCGCGCGGCGATGGAAAAGGGCGAGGACCCCAGCCTCCAGCTCGCCACCAGCGCCATGGCGGTGGTGGCCGCCATATTGCTCATCGTCCCGGGCTTCATCACCTCCGCCATTGGCCTGCTTGTCCTCCTGCCGCCGGTACGGGCCCTGTTCTGGCGGCTGTTCGGGCGCCGCGTCGTCTTCACCGGCCAGTTCAGCGCCTCCGGCTTCCGGCGCGGACGCGATGGGCGCACCATCGATCTCGACAGCGAGGATTTCCAGCGCAGCGGCCAGGGAGGCGGACGGCCCGACGCGGATTCGCCCTGGCGACGGCTTCCCGAGGAATAGAGGCGGGACGGGACGGCCGGCGGTCAAAACCTTGTGTTGACTGACCGGTCGTGATAGCCAACCCCGCGAATCCACATCGGGGCCGGACGGTCCGAAAACAGGAACAGGGCTCATGGCCGACGAGAACGACAAGAAAGCCGCCGCCGGAAACGGCAATGGAACCCAGCCGACCCTCAACGTGCTGGCGCAGTATGTGAAGGACCTGTCCTTCGAGAGCCCCGGCGCCCCGAATTCGCTGCGCGGCCGCGACAAGGCGCCCGGCATCGCCATCAACGTCAACGTCAACGCCAATCCGCTGTCGGAAAAGCAATTCGACGTGAACCTGTCGCTGACGGCCAAGGCCACGGTCGACAAGGACGTGCTGTTCAATGTCGAGCTGGTCTATGGCGGCGTGTTCAACATCGACGGCTTCCCGCAGGAGCACATGCTGCCGATCCTGTTCATCGAATGCCCGCGCCTGCTGTTCCCCTTCGCACGCCAGATCATCGCCGACGCGACCCGCAACGGCGGCTTCCCGCCGCTGATGCTCGATCCGATCGACTTCGCGCAGATGTTCCAGCAGAAGCTGGCCGAGGACCAGGCCGCCGCCAAGGTCCAGGTGAGCTGAGCCGCCACCGGAATGACGATAAGAAAAACCCGGCCTCGCGCCGGGTTTTTTCATAGAAAATATATTGAAAACAACAGGTTATTTTGTCAAGCCGCCGGCCGGCCGAGGGCCTGCAGCCAGACCGCCTTTTCCCCCATCGAATCGACCAGCGCCGCATGGGCGGCGCGGTCCGCCTCGCTGAGGCGCGACGGCAGCGGCGAGGGACGGCTGCCGATCCGGACCTCGGCCATGTCGATGCTGACCTCTTCCACGCCGACCGCGACCACCGTGTCCAGCACGAGCGCCGCCTGCTTGCCGCCGATCAACTCAATATAGACTTCGGCCAGAAGCTCGGAATCGAGCAGGGCGCCGTGCTTGGTGCGATGGCTGTTGTCGATGCCGTAGCGGCGGCACAGCGCATCGAGCGAATTCGGCCCCATCGGATGCTTGCGCTTGGCCAGCGCCAGCGTGTCGACCACCAGGTCGGGCACCACCGGCGGATGGCCGAGGCGGGCGAACTCGGCATTGATGAAGTTGATGTCGAAATTGGCGTTGTGGGCGACCAGCCTGGCGCCGTCCACGAAGGCCATGAATTCTTCGGCGATCTCCGGAAAGGTCGGCTTGCCGGCCAGGTCGGCGGCGCTGATGCCGTGCACGGCCTGCGCGTCGGGGTGGATCTGGCGGCCCTGCGGGTTGATGTACTTGTGAAAGGTGCGCCCGGTCGGGAACCGGTTCACCAGTTCTATGCCACCGATCTCAATGATGCGGTCTTCGCGCGCATCGAGCCCCGTGGTTTCCGTATCGAAAATGATTTCACGCACCGAATCGCTCCTTGCCTGAACCATGCGCAAAAGCCCGGCACGCGGCAAGTTCAGGCATCGGACGCTGCCGTCTTTTCCCCTGTCAGGTCCGCGATGATTTCCCCGATGCGGGCGCGAGTGACGTCGAAATCCCGGCGGGTGTCGATGACATAATCGGCCAGGCGGCGCTTTTCGGCGTCCGGCACCTGCTTGGCCAGGATCGCCTCGAAGCGCTCCGCCGTCATGCCCGGACGCGCCAGCACCCGCTCGCGCTGGACCTCGGCCGGCGCCGAGACGACCGCGACCTTGTCGACGCGGTCGCGGCCGCCGGTCTCGAACAGCAGGGGAATGTCGAGCACCGCGAGCCTGGCGCCGGCGGCGCGTTGCCGGGCCAAGAATTCATCGGCGTCGGCCCGCACCAGCGGATGCACGATCGCCTCCAGCTTCTTCAGTGCGACCGGGTCGCCGAAGACCAGCTTGCCGAGGGCGGCGCGGTCGACCACGCCGTCGACGGTCGTGCCGGGGAACGCGGCCTCGACCAGCGGTGCGGCAACTCCGGCATAGAGACGGTGCACGGCCTCGTCGGAATCGTGCACCGCCACGCCCGCCTCGCGGAACATCTTTCCGGCAGTGGACTTGCCCATGCCGATGGAGCCGGTGAGGCCGAGCACGATCATGCCGCCACTCCCAGATCGGCCAGCACGAGATCGCGCAATTCCGCCGTCACTTCGGGACGTTTGCCGAACCAGCGTTCGAAGCCGGGAACGGCCTGATGGAGCAGCATGCCGAGCCCGTCGACGCAGGCGAGGCCGCGCGCCCGGGCAGCGGCCAGCAGCGGCGTTTCCAGGGGCACATAGACGATGTCGGTGACGATGGCCTTGTCCGGCAAGGCCGCGGGATCGGCAGGCAGGCCTTCATTGCCATGCATGCCGAGCGCCGTGGTGTTGACCAGAAGACCGGCATCGGCCAGCAATTCGCCGGCGGCTTCCAGCCGATGGGCGCTGATGCCCTCGCCAAAACGGTCGCGCAGATCCCCGGCGCGTTCGAGGGTGCGGTTGAGAATGCGGATGTCGCGCACCCCGCGCTCCTTCAGCGCATAAATGATGGCGCGCGCCGCGCCACCGGCGCCAAGCACGACGGCCGGCCCGTTGGCGGCCCAGCCGGGAGCATGTTCGTCGAGATTGGCGGCAAAGCCATGTGCGTCCGTATTGCCGCCCCACAGGCGGCCGTCCTCGAACCACAGCGTGTTGACGGCGCCGATCCGTTCGGCGGCCGGATCGATACGGTCGACGAGTTCGAACACCGCTTCCTTGTGCGGGATGGTGACGTTGCCGCCGCGAAAGCCGTTTTCCCGCAATGCGGCAATGAAACCTGCCAGATCGCCCGGCGCGACGTCGATCGCCTCATAGCTGCCGGCAAGACCGTAGCTCTTCAGCCAGTGGCCATGGATCTTCGGCGAGCGCGAATGGGCGATGGGATGGCCGATGACGAAGGCCCTTTTCGCGTTCTCAGCCATCGATGGCTCCCAGCCGGCGCAGTTCGGAAAGCAGCGGCAGCAGCGGCAGGCCGACAATGGTGAAATGGTCGCCCTCGACCTTTTCGAAGAGCTGGATGCCTGCGCCCTCGATCTGGTAGGCACCGACGCTGGACAGGGCCTTGTCGCCGACTTTCGCCAGATGGCGGCCGATGAAGGCCGGATCGAGCTGGCGCATGGTGAGGTTGGCGATGCCGACATGACGCCACAGCACCGCGCCGTCGCGCACCAGAACGGCGGCGCTGTTCAACTGATGGGTCTTGCCGGACAGGGCGAGCAGATGGCGGCGGGCGCCTTCCATATCGGCCGGCTTGTGAAACAGCCTGTCACCCAGCGAAAGCGTCTGGTCGCATCCCAGCACCAGGGCGCCCGGCCGTCTTTCGCTTACTTCCACCGCCTTGGCCTCGGCGAGGATCGCCGCCACGTCCTCGGGCGACACGCCGCTGTCCTGCAACGGCGCTTCCACGGCCCGCTCGTCGATCTTCGCCGGCACGGCCTCGACATCGAGCCCGGCATCGACCAGCATCGCCTTGCGGAACGGGCTGCCGGAGGCGAGGATCAGTTTCTCGGTCATGGGCGGACCTTTCGGCTTCTGTTGCAAGGCAGCCAGCGATTACCGGCTCTTGCTGCGCAGGGCAAGAATGGCGGCCGCCGTCTCCTCGATCGACCGGCGGCTGACATCGATCATCGGCCAATTGTAGCGCGTGCAGATCTTGCGCGCATAGGCGAGTTCTTCGGTAATCGACGCCCGGTCGACATAGGTGCCGCCCTCGAATCCGCTGGTGCTGCCGAGGGTGCGGTTCTGGCGGATATGCGAGATACGCTCGGCCGTCGCCACCAGCCCGACGACCAGCGGCTTCTTTGCCTTGACCAGGCCGTCCGGCACAGGAACGCCGAGCACGATGGGGATATTGGCGGTCTTGATGCCGCGATTGGCGAGGTAGATGCTGGTCGGCGTCTTGGATGTGCGCGAAATGCCGATCAGCACGACATCGGCATCGTCCATGTCGAGCGGCAATTGCCCGTCATCATGCTCCATGGTGAAGTTTAGCGCATCGATGCGCCGGAAGTAATCCGCATCCAGCACATGCTGGGCGCCAACCCTGCGCCCGGCCGGCGTGCCGAGATAGGACTGGAACACGGTCAGCACCGGCTCCAGCACCGACACGCAGGGCAGGCCCATGGTGACGCAATGCTCGTCGATGAGCCGCGCCAGCTTCTGGTCCACCACCGTATAGAGGATGATGCCGGGCTCCTCCTCGATCTCCTCGAACACCTTCATCAGCTGCTTCTCGTTGCGGATCAGCGGATAGATGTGCTCGATCGCCCGCGCATCCTTGTACTGGGCAGAAGCCGCGCGCCCCGCCGCAAGCAGCGTTTCGCCGGTGGCGTCCGAGATCATATGCAGATGGAAGAAACTTTGCGGCTTGTTCACACTATACATCCGGCTCTGTGGGCGACTGTGGACAAGGCGGGAGAAAATCCACGGCTCGCCGGGCGCGACTGTATCAGATGCCGCCTTGTCCACAATTCGCGGGTGCGTGCATTTTTCTCCCGGGCTGGGGACAAGACCGTGGAGAAAACCGGAAGCCCGTGCGCCATCCACAGGCCGGAATTTGCATCTCTTCCTGAATCCGCTTGATTCAGCTTGTGTTTTGGCGACGATCCCCAGCATTGTACGGGCTGGACAAGCCCGGTCGCGACAAAATGCTGAATGGCTTTCACGGCGGCGAACCGGGAAAGATCACAATCACCGATTCCAACAGACTCTTAGAATCAGAAGATTCTCTCATTTAGAGATTTGTTTTTAGATTTGGCTCCTGAAAGCGAGACGCAATGAGCGGCAACCGGAAGATGATGCGAGTCCTGAAGGGCGAGGCGGTTTTCCCGCCGCCGCTGTGGATGATGCGCCAGGCCGGGCGCTACCTGCCCGAATACCGCGAGACCCGGAAACAGGCTGGCTCCTTCCTCGACCTCTGCTACAATCCCGACCGCGCCGTCGAGGTGACGCTGCAGCCGATCGAGCGTTTCGGCTTCGACGCTTCGATCCTGTTTTCGGATATCCTTGTCGTTCCGCATGCGCTCGGCCGCGATCTGCGCTTCGAGGAAGGACGCGGGCCGCTGATGACGCCGATCACGGCCGGCGAGATCGGTGCGCTCGACGCCGAAACGTTTCACGTGAATCTGGAGCCGGTCTACGAGACGGTGCGGCGCCTGCGCCGGCAATTGCCGGACGAGACGACGCTGATCGGCTTCTGCGGCGCTCCCTGGACCGTCGCCACCTATATGATCGCCGGCCACGGCACGCCCGACCAGGCGCCGGCGCGGTTGTTCGCCTATCGCGAGCCAGAGGCCTTCCGGAAGCTCCTGAACGTGCTGGCGGACCAGTCCGCCGCCTATCTCATCCGGCAGATCGAGGCCGGCGCCGACACGGTGCAGATTTTCGATTCCTGGTCCGGCGTCCTTGATGAGGCCTCGTTCGAGGCCTTCTGCGTGGAACCGGTCGCCCGCATTGTGCGCAAGGTGCATGAAGTCCATCCCGAGGTTCCGGTGATCGGTTTTCCCAAGGGCGCAGGGGCCAACTACACTTCCTACCGTCGCAAGACGGGCGTGGCGGGGCTCGGCCTCGACTGGTCGGTGCCGCTGTCGCAGGCGGCCGCCCTGCAACGGGAAGGGGCGGTGCAGGGCAATCTCGACCCGCTCAGGCTGGTGGCCGGCGGCAAGGCGCTTTCGGACGGCGTGGCAGCGATCCTCGAAGCGCTGAAGGATGGACCGTTCATTTTCAACCTCGGCCATGGCATCGTTCCGGAGACGCCGGTCGCCCATGTCGAGGCGATGGTGAGACAGGTGAGGGAGGGAGCCAGCCGATGACGGATATCCGGGCAAGCAACCGCAATGCGGCGCTGCGGGCGGTGGTGGGGATCCTCGTCCTGGCCGCCCTGGCCGCGGCTCTGTTGCTTGTCGCCTCCGAGGATCTCTACAACTGGATCAAGGCCTTCCATGTCATCGCGGTCATCGCGTGGATGGCGGGAATGCTCTACCTGCCACGCCTGTTCGTCTATCATGCCGGCGCTGAAAAGGGCTCGGTGCAGTCCGAGACCTTCAAGGTGATGGAGCGGCGCCTGCTGCGCGCCATCATCAACCCGGCGATGACGGCGACATGGGTTCTCGGCCTGTGGCTGGCATGGAAGGGGTTCGGGTTCCAGGGCGGCTGGCTGCACGCCAAGATCGCGGCCGTCCTGGCGATGTCCGGCCTGCATGGCTATCTGTCGGCAGCGGTGCGCAAGTTCGACGAGGACCGCAATGAAAAGCCGGCCCGGCACTGGCGGATCGTCAACGAAGTTCCTACCTTGCTGATGATCACCATCGTCATTCTGGTGATCGTCAAGCCGTTCTGACGGTCTATCCTTTTGTAATTGCAGCGGATTTTCGTTCAATCCGGATCTGGTCTTCCCGCGTCGCGCTGTGAACGAGCCATATTGCTCTTTGGCCGGCGCGGCGGTAAAAGGACATTCCTCCCTTTTGCCTTGCGCCGTTGGTTTTCACCACATCGACCGCCTCGGCACATCATCGCATCCGCCGATAATCCGCTCAGCACACCCAGAGTCCCGCCATGCAGGAAATGAAACTCGCAGAGTTCAAGAACAAGAAGCCGCCAGAGCTGATCGCCTATGCCGAATCGCTCGAGGTGGAGAATGCCAGCGTCATGCGCAAGCAGGAGCTGATGTTCGCCATCCTCAAGAAGCTGGCGGCGCAGGATATCGAGATCATCGGTGACGGTGTCGTGGAAGTGCTGCAGGACGGTTTCGGCTTCCTGCGCTCGGCCAACGCCAACTATCTGCCGGGCCCGGACGACATCTACATCTCGCCCTCGCAGATCCGCCGCTTTTCGCTGAAAACCGGCGACACCGTCGAGGGGCCGATCCGCAGCCCGAAGGAGGGCGAGCGCTATTTCGCCCTGCTCAAGGTCAACACGATCAATTTCGACGATCCGGAAAAGATCCGCCACAAGATCCATTTCGACAATCTGACGCCGCTCTATCCGAACGAGCGGCTGAAGATGGAGGTCGACATTCCGACCACCAAGGACATCTCGCCGCGGGTCATCGATCTGGTCGCCCCGCTCGGCAAGGGCCAGCGCGGGCTGATCGTGGCGCCGCCGCGCACCGGTAAGACGGTGCTGTTGCAGAACATCGCCCATTCGATCACCACCAACCACCCCGAATGCTATCTGATCGTGCTGCTGATCGACGAGCGGCCCGAGGAAGTGACCGACATGCAGCGCTCGGTGAAGGGCGAGGTCGTGTCCTCGACCTTCGACGAGCCGGCCGCGCGCCACGTCCAGGTGGCTGAAATGGTCATCGAGAAGGCCAAGCGCCTGGTCGAGCATGGCCGCGACGTCGTCATCCTGCTCGATTCGATCACCCGCCTCGGCCGCGCTTACAACACGGTCGTGCCGTCCTCCGGCAAGGTGCTGACCGGCGGTGTCGACGCCAACGCCCTGCAGCGCCCCAAGCGCTTCTTCGGCGCGGCGCGCAATATCGAGGAGGGCGGTTCGCTCACCATCATCGCCACGGCGCTGATCGACACCGGCAGCCGCATGGACGAGGTGATCTTCGAAGAGTTCAAGGGCACCGGCAACTCGGAAATCGTGCTCGACCGCAAGGTGGCCGACAAGCGCATCTTCCCGGCCATGGACATTCTCAAGTCCGGAACCCGCAAGGAAGACCTGCTGGTTGCGCGTCAGGACCTGCAGAAGATCTTCGTGCTGCGGCGCATCCTGGCGCCGATGGGCACGACCGATGCGATCGAGTTCCTCATCGACAAACTCAAGCAGACCAAGACGAATTCGGATTTCTTCGATTCGATGAACACCTGACCGGGAACCGATCGGGCGCGTTTTGCAGAAGGCGGGGCTATGGCCTCGCCTTCAATGCTTTTTCCAGTGTGTCGGCGTCTGCGATGACCGGCAGACAGACAATCCCGGTACACAGATAGGCGCAGGGCTTTTCCGTAGACGGCGCCACGCCACCCGGAAGGCTCACCTCCACATCCCGCCCGAGCGGCAGGACAAGGTCGACCCGGCGCGGATCGGGGCATTGATTCGCCGCCGGAACAAATTTAGGGCTTGCCGGATCGTCGACCATCACCAGCTTGCGGGGCTCGCGGGTCAGCTCGCAGGCATTGAAGATGCCGATCTGCCCGTAGCTTTGCCGGCTGGCGCGGCCGGCGGCATATTCGGCAATCGTCCACGCCTTTTCCTGGATGTCCGTGTCGCCGGTGGCGCTGGCCAGCCGTGCCAATGCCTCGATGATCTGGCTGGTTGCGGAGGGAATGGCTTCATCGACATCGCCGCGGATGCGGACCGGCACATCTTCGCTGTCGGATGCACTGAGATAATGCCCGCTCCCCCCATCGTCCGCGTGCCAGCGGTCGAGCTCACCCATGAAGTGCCGGGCGTGATTGATAAAGGCCGGTTCCTGCGTCGCCTCGAACAGGGAAATGGCTGCATTGGCCATGGAGGCATAGTCGCTCGACAGCGCCGGAAACTGCGCCTTCTTGCCCAGTGTCGAATGCGGCAGGCGCCCGCCCCGGGCGGTGCCGACAATCTGTTCAAAGGCCATACGCGCCGCTTCGATCCAATCCGGCCGGCCGAAGGTGCGCCCGCATTCGGCGAGAGCGCCGATGGCCAGACCGTTCCAGTCGGTCAGCACCTTGGCGTCAAGCCCGGGCCGGACCCGCTTTCCACGTGCCGAGAGGAGTCTTTGCTTGAGCGGCTTCAGCTCCACGGCATTCACGACGGCCTGCATAGCCTGGTCGGGCGTCTGGAAGAGGATCGGCTTGCCTTCCCACGAGGGCGGCTTGGCAAGGGAAAAATATTTGAAAAACAAGGATGAATCCGAACCAAGAACTTCTTCGACCTCGCTTTCTTCCCAGGTGTAGAACAGCCCCTCCTGTCCCTCGCTGTCGGCATCGAGGCTGGATGCGAAAGCGCCGCCCTCGACCCGCATTTCGTCGAGCAGGAAAGCAATAGTTTCCTCGATTCGGACCCGGAACAATTCCGATCCCGATTCCGCATAGGCCCAGTTGGCAAGCCGCAGCAATTGCGCATTGTCGTAAAGCATCTTCTCGAAATGCGGCACCAGCCATTGTGCGTCGGTGGAATAGCGCGCCAGCCCGCCGCCGACATGATCGTAGATGCCGCCGGCCAGCATGTGTTCAAGGCTGGTGAGCACGGCCGATCGATGCGCTGCATTGCCGGTATTGAGATAGGACAGCCATAGGGCGTGCATGAAGGGCGCGTTGGGGAATTTCGGCGCGCCTTTCAGGCCACCTGCATCGCGATCGATCATGTTATGGATGTTCTCGGCGATATCGGGAAGGGTTTCGGGCCGGATCGTGCCCTTGTCATGGGTGGCGCCGAGCTTATCCTGGACATGGGCGGTCAGCGTTCCGGCGCCGCGCAATATGTCGGCGCGCTTCTTGTGCCATGCGTTGGACACCGCCTCCAGGATTTCGACGAAGCCATGCCGGCCGAAGCGGGCGCGCGGCGGAAAATAGGTGCCGCCCCAGAACGGCTGCGCATCGGGCGTGAGGAACATGGTGAGTGGCCAGCCGCCCTGGTCGCCCATGGCCGTCAGCGCCGCCATATAGAGCTGGTCGATATCCGGGCGCTCCTCGCGATCGACCTTGATATTGACGAACAGACGGTTCATGACGCCGGCAATGTCCGGGCTCTCGAAGCTTTCATGGGCCATGACATGGCACCAATGGCAGGCGGCATAACCGACCGACAGCAGGATCGGGCGGTCGAGTTCCCGGGCTTCCTGCAGCGCGGCAGGGGACCACGGCCGCCAATGCACGGGATTTGCGGCGTGTTGTTGCAGATAGGGGCTTGCCTCATCAGCAAGCAGGTTGCGAGGCGGTAGGGCCATGATGCCGCCTTTGGCTGAAAGGAACCCAAGTGGTAGTGCGGTTCGTGACGAGGGGCAAATGATTTTCGGGGAAACCATTCTGGCGCTGTCGAGTGGTCGCCTGCCTGCCGGCGTGGCTGTCCTCCGCCTTTCCGGGCCGCAAACTCGATTCGTTGTCGAAACGATCTGCGGTTCTGTGCCGCCGCCCCGCAAGGCAACGCTCCAAATCCTCCGTTCTCCCGCCGGCGAGATACTGGATCGTGGATTGACGCTGTTCTTTCCGGCGCCTCACAGCTTTACCGGCGAGGACGTGGCCGAATTCCAGGTGCATGGGGGCCAGGCCGTCGTTTCCGCAATCCTGCGTGAGGTCACGGCCATACCGGGAGTCCGTCACGCCGAACCGGGGGAATTCACCCGCCGTGCCTTCCTGAACGGCAGGCTCGACCTTGTCCAGACCGAGGCCCTGGCCGATCTGATCAATGCCGACACCGAGGCACAGCGCCGTTTTGCCCAAAGCAATGCCGATGGCGCGCAAAGCATGCTCTATAATGGATGGCGGCAGCGGCTGATTCATGCGCGGGCCATGATCGAGGCCGAAATTGACTTTGCCGATGAGGGCGATGTGCCGGGTTCGGTCGCGTCTGCCATCTGGACGGACATGGCAACCCTTGCCGACGATATTGGGGGCCACATCAAGGGGTTTTCGGCCGCCGAAATCATCCAGGACGGGTTCAAGGTGGCGATCCTGGGCGCGCCCAATGCCGGCAAGTCCAGCCTGTTCAATGCGCTGGCCCGCCGCGAGGCGGCCATCGTCACGGATGAGCCCGGTACCACGCGCGATGTTCTGGAAGTGGCGCTGGACCTCGACGGGCTCAAGGTGATGATTGCCGACACGGCCGGGCTGCGCGAGGGCGCCGGCAAGGTGGAAAGCATCGGAATAGAAAAGGCGAAGGCGCGGGGCAAAGCCGCCGATCTTGCTCTGGTGCTGGAAGATCTGGTCGACCCGCAGCCCATCGATACACATTGGCTTTCTGTCGATAGAATCACCGTTGGTACCAAGCTGGATCTGGTGGAGGCTCACGAGGGCCGGGCCTGCCATGATTTCCGGATTTCAACGCTGACGGGAGCGGGCATCGAGCCCTTGCTGAACGAGATCAGGAAGCGCACCGAAGCGAGGCTGAAAGTTGCCGGAGACATTTTGCCGTCACGGCTGCGCCATGTGGAACTGCTGGAAGACACTCTTGGACATTTGAGAAATGCGCTGAGTGGCTCCCATCATCCCCTGGAGATCAGGGCGGAAGAATTGCGCCTGGCGACGGATCGACTTGGGCGCATCACCGGCGCGATCGATGTGGAGGATTTGCTGGATGTCATCTTTGCACAGTTTTGTATCGGCAAGTGACTCACGTGAAACACCGCCAATGAAGCTGACTCACGTGAAACAGGGCGAGTTCCACCGCAGGGTTTCTCGCGCCCGTTTCACGTGAAACACCTGCACAAGCCATTGACAGGCACCATGCGGTTGAACATGTGTCATCCATGAACAGAGATTTGGAAATGGAACAGACTTACGATGTCATCGTCGTTGGTGGCGGGCATGCCGGCTGCGAAGCGGCCAGCGCGGCGGCGCGCAGTGGCGCCCGCACGGTCCTGGTAACGCTGGATGCCGACAAGATCGGCGTGATGTCCTGCAATCCGGCCATCGGTGGTCTCGGGAAAGGGCAACTCGTCCGGGAAGTCGATGCCTTTGATGGGCTGATGGGACGCGTGGCTGATCAGGCCGGAATCCAGTTCCGTATGCTCAATCGCCGCAAGGGGCCGGCTGTACGCGGGCCTCGAACGCAGGCCGACCGCAAGCTCTACAGGCTGGGTGTCCAGGCCGCATTGCGCGCGCAAGCCGGGCTTGATGTGATCGAAGGCGAGGTCCACGACCTGGAGATCGAGAACGGCAAGGTCGCGGCGGTGCTGCTGGCCGACGGGCAACGGCTGTGCTGCGGCGCCGTGGTGCTCACCACCGGGACTTTTCTGCGCGGTCTGATCCATATCGGCGACAGGAAGATCGTTGCCGGCCGGATGAACGAGCAGGCTACATCCGGATTGTCCGCGACCATGGCGCGGGAAGGATTCCTGCTCGGCCGGCTCAAGACAGGCACACCGCCCCGGCTGGATGGGCGGACGATCGATTGGGCATCGCTCGACATGCAGGCCGCGGATGAGGATCCGGTGCCGTTCTCGTCGATGACGGATAAAATTACCGTGCCGCAGATCGAATGCGGCATCACCCGCACGACCACGGCGACCCATGAGTTGATCCGGGCCAATCTCGGGCGCTCGGCCATGTATTCCGGTTCTATCGAAGGTATCGGACCGCGCTATTGTCCGTCCATCGAGGACAAGATCGTCAAGTTCGGCGATCGCGAGACGCACCAGATCTTTCTGGAGCCGGAGGGATTGGACGATCATACGGTCTATCCGAATGGCATTTCGACCTCCTTGCCGGTAGATGTGCAGGTTGAAATCCTCAAGACGATCCCCGGTCTCGAACTTGCTGTCATGCTGCAACCCGGCTATGCGATCGAGTATGATCATGTCGATCCCCGCGAACTTGAAGCGACACTTGAAACCAGGCGGGTAAGTGGCCTGTTTCTGGCTGGCCAGATCAACGGAACAACGGGGTATGAGGAGGCAGCCGGCCAGGGACTGGTTGCCGGCCTCAACGCGGCGCGCAAGGCATCGGGCGCGGGCCCGGTCACGGTCAGCCGCACCGAAGCCTATATCGGCGTGATGATCGACGATCTGATCCATCGCGGCGTCACCGAACCCTACCGTATGTTCACCTCGCGGGCCGAGTTCCGCCTGTCGCTGCGGGCGGACAATGCCGACGCGCGGCTGACACCCCTGGCGATCGAACTCGGAATTGTTTCGGCCGAGCGCCGCGCGCGATTTGAGAAGGCTCGCAAGGCTCTCGAAGCCGCCCGGACTCTCGCCAGAAGCATCGAACTGACGCCGCGCGAAGCTGCCCGCCATGGCTTGGCGATCAATCAGGATGGCGTGCGTCGCTCGGCCTATGATTTGTTGAGCTACGCGGAGGTCGATGTCGACTGGCTGTCGAAGCTCGATCCCGCCTTCGCGCAGATTGGCAGGAAGACGGCCGAGGCGCTGGAAATCGAAGCCAAATACGCCGTCTATATGGAACGGCAGAAGGCGGATGTGGCCCGCATCCAAACCGAGGAGGCGAGGCTCATTCCATTCGATTTGAATTTTGGGAACCTGCCCGGATTGTCGAACGAACTGAAGCAGAAGATGGGACTGAGGAAGCCACGTTCCATAGCCGAGGCGCAACGCATCGAAGGGATGACGCCGGCGGCGCTTGCCATCATCATTGCCCATATCCGCAACCATGAACAGGCCAATCGCAAGGGCGCGGCATGACCGATCCGCGTTATGAGTCGCTGCGGGCAGCGGTCGAACCCGTTTCACGTGAAACGTTCGAGAAACTGGTGCGATTCGAATCGCTGTTCCTGAAATGGAACCAGCGGATCAATCTGGCCGCCAGCTCGACACTTTCCGACGTGTGGGGGCGGCATATCGTGGACAGTGCCCAGTTGGCGACGCTGGCGCCGGCGGCGACCAGATGGCTGGACCTTGGCTCCGGCGGCGGCTTTCCGGGTCTCGTACTTGCTTTCCTGATGCGGGAGCGGGGTGGCGCGATCGACCTCGTCGAGAGCAACCGCAAGAAGGCGGGTTTTTTGCAGGCCATGGTCGGGGAATTCAATCTGCCTGCCCGGATCGTGGCGCGGCGGATCGAAGACGCGCCCGGCATTGTCGGCCAGCCCCAGGTGGTGACGGCGCGGGCGCTGGCCTCGCTCCCCCTGCTTCTGGAGCTGGCTTCGCCCTGGCTGCTGGCCGGCGCCACGGCCCTGTTTCACAAAGGTCGGGATTACCGGTTGGAAGTCGAAGAAAGCGGTCAACGTTGGTCCTTCGATCTGGTAGAACATGGCAGTTCGACCGATTCCGAAGGAGTCGTGCTTGAGATTCGCAATTTGAGCGTCAGGTAAGAGCGTCCTTCTATCGGAGTGAATTTCCGGCAGGAAAGCATGATCAGCAGCAAACCCCGCATCATCACCGTGGCGAACCAGAAGGGCGGCGTCGGCAAGACGACGACGACGATCAATCTCGCCACCGCCCTGGCCGCCATCGGCGAGAAGGTTCTCATCGTCGATCTCGATCCGCAGGGCAATGCCAGCACGGGACTCGGCATCGAGCGCAAGGATCGCTCGGTTTCGTCTTATGACGTGCTCACCGGCGCCGCCAGCATCGAGGCGGCGGCGATGCAAACGGTCGTGCCGGGCTTGTCCATCGTGCCGTCGACCTTGGACCTGCTGGGCGTCGAGATGGAAATCGCGGCGGCGCCCGACCGGGTTTTGCGGCTACGCAATGCCTTGCGCGCCGCGGCCGAGCGCAGCAATCCGTTCAGCTATGTGCTGATCGACTGCCCGCCGTCGCTCAATCTGCTGACCCTCAATTCGATGGCCGCGGCGGATTCGGTGCTGGTTCCGTTGCAATGCGAGTTCTTTGCGCTGGAAGGTCTCAGCCAGTTGCTGGAAACCGTGCAGCAGGTGCGCGGTTCCATCAATCCGCAACTGGAAATCCAGGGCATCGTGCTGACCATGTATGACGGCCGCAACAACCTCGCCAACCAGGTGGTTCAGGATGTGCGGGCGCATATGGGCGAGAAGGTCTACGAGACGGTCATTCCGCGCAATGTGCGGGTGTCCGAGGCCCCGTCCTATGGCAAGCCGGCCATTCTCTATGATCTGAAATGCTCGGGGAGCCAGGCTTATTTGCAGCTCGCTTCGGAAGTGATCCGCCGCGAGCGGCGCCTGCGGGCCGCATGATCCCAAGCCGGGCATGACCAGTCAGGGCCTGGATTGATTCGATAGTGAAACGGTTTTGGTGAACGATGAACGATGATCCTTCAAGAAAGCGGCTGGGGCGCGGACTGGCGGCGCTGATCGGTGAGATCGATCGTCCCGCGGAACCCGAAAAGCCGGCTGCATTGGCCGACGGCAAGGTGCCGATCGAGTTCGTGGCACCCAATCCGCGCAATCCGCGCCGGCACTTCGGCGAGGCCGAACTGACAGATCTTGCCCAGTCCATTCGTGAGCACGGCATCGTCCAGCCGGTCGTGGTGCGCCCGTCGCCGCTCCAGCAGGGTCGTTACGAGATCATCGCCGGCGAGCGCCGCTGGCGCGCGGCGCAGCATGCCGGCCTGGCCGAAATCCCGGTCATCGTGCGCGATGTCAGCGACCGTACGGCGCTTGAACTGGCGATCATCGAAAACGTGCAGCGCGCCGATCTCAATCCGATCGAAGAGGCGCTGGGCTACGAGCAACTGATCGAGGAACACAGCTACAGCCAGGCCGATCTGGGGCAGGTGATCGGCAAGAGCCGCAGCCATGTCGCCAACACGCTGCGATTGCTGAAACTGCCCGATGTGATCCGCGACCTCGTGGTCGACGGATCCCTGTCGGCCGGCCATGCCCGTACCCTGGTCACGGCCGAGGATCCGGTGGGGTTGGCCAGACGCATCATCGACGAAGGACTGTCGGTGCGCCAAGCGGAAGCGTTGGCGCAGGCGCCTGCCGCACCGGTGCGCGACAGCCGTTCCTCCGCGCCGGCGGAGAAGGATGCCGACACCATTGCGCTGGAGAAGTTGCTTGGCGATACGATCGGCATGAAGGTGTCGATCGCCCACAAGGAGCGGGGCGGTGGCGAGCTGCGCGTCGCCTACAAGACTCTCGACCAGCTCGACGAATTGTGCCGCAAGCTGAAGCTTTGAGCTGGTCCCGCTGCCCTATCGAACGGCCCGCCATCGTGCCGGCCTTTTTTTATCTTATTGTTTTTAAAGTATATTATTACCAGTTCAGGTCTGTCGGAAGCGGCCATCTACTCTCTCTGCGCACACGGAGAGAGGGAGGCAACAGCGTTGCGGACGGCATCCTTCTCCTGTCATGGGGGAAGGAGGGCAGTCCAGCCTGAACCTGAACGGCTCCAGCTTGGTTTCCTGGCCGCAAAATGCTCTATCGGCGCGAGAAGCGGGCGCTTTCCACGGCAATGCCCAGCAAAGCCTGCCGCACCAGCGCCGAGGCAAGGTCGGGACGTCGGCGCGATTGCAGCACCGCGGCCTGAAGCCGTGCCAGGGCGCGTTCGATGGCCTGCCGGTTCCAGCGCTCCAGCGTGCGTTCGATGAGCTTGCGGCGGGGAAAGAAGACCGGCGGCCGCGCGCCGGCCACGACCGAAGCGGCGTTGCGGCCGCTTTCCTCCATGGCGCCGCGCATGGCATGGATGGCATGGAACTGGCGCATGGTGCCGGACAGCGCCAGGAAGGGCTGGCCGCCGGCCTGGCAATGGCGGGCGAAGGCGCTGTCGAAATCGCCGATGCGCCCGTCCAGCACCGCGTCGACGGCGTCGTCCAGGGACTGGCCGGAAACGTCGCCGGTCATGGCCTTCACGTCCTCGAGCGAGATTTCCGGCTGGCCCAGTGCATATAGCGTCAGCTTCTGCAACTCGGCGCGGGTCGCAAGCCGGTCCCCGCCGAGATTGCGGCGCAGCGCCTGCCTTGCCTCCAGCGCCATGGTGATGCCGGCCTTGCGCAATTCGTCGTCGATCACCGCCTCGATGTCGCGACCGTCATCGGCATAGCACGGCAGGGCCATGCCGCCGTCCGCGCCTTCCACGACCGTGCGCAGCGCGGCGCCCTTCTTGAGGTCGCCGGCCTCGATCAGGATCGTGGCGTCGCGCGCCGGTTCGGCAAGCAGAGCCTTGACCTCGTCGGCCAGGCCCTTCTGGCCGGAGGCGTTGCGCACCCACAGCAGGCGGCGGTCCGAGAACATCGGTACGGTTTGGGCCTCTTCCAGCAGCCGGCCTTCGCCGCGTTCCACCTCAGCCCCGTCCAGCTTCACGACGCTGAAGGGATCGTCGAGCGGCAGGCCGGTGCGTTCGGCAAAAGCCTTGCCGCGTTCCGCCACCAGCCCGCGATCGGGGCCGTAGAGCAGCACGAGGAAGGTCTTCGGGTCCGACCGCGCCAGCCAGGAATCGACTTCATGAGCTTTCTTCTGTGCCATGCGGGATTTCTAGAGCATCGGAGCGGAAAGGGGAATCCGGTTTCCCAGCCAGACCGATGCAGGGAGTGAAAGCCATTTCACGGAAGTCGGGTTGCCTTGCGTCGGAAGTGGGCAGGCGTTTTTCGTGCGCGACGATGCTTCGGCTGGCCGCCGGCGAGCAGCTATGCGCAGCATTCATCAACGGAACAAGCCCGCCGCATTCGCTTTATTGCCGCAGGATGATCGTCAAAAATGGGAAATTGCTCGGCTTTCCTGCCAATATCCGGGCATCGCCGCTGCTGTTCCGGGTCGCTGCTGTTCGGACAGCGATTATGTGCGATGATCGGACGTGGCGACAGGAGGAGAGGTCATGACCGACACCGGAATGTTGCGATTCCATGTGCCCGAACCGGAGGTAAGGCCGGGCGGCACGCCGGATTTCTCGAATGTGCCGATCCCCAAGGCCGGCTCGGTGCCGCGGCCGCCGGTCGATGTCGATCCGCGCGAGATCCGCGATCTTGCCTTTTCCATCATCCGCGTTCTGAACCGGGCCGGTGAAGCGGTCGGCCCCTGGGCGGGCTCCCTGACCGACGAGGCGTTGCTGGAAGGCCTGCGCCATATGATGACGCTGCGCGCCTTCGATGCCCGCATGCAGATGGCGCAGCGGCAGGGCAAGACTTCCTTCTACATGCAGCATCTGGGCGAGGAGGCCGTCAGCTGCGCCTTCCGCAAGGCGCTGGCGCCCGGCGACATGAACTTCCCGACCTATCGCCAGGCCGGCCTGCTGATCGCGGGCGGCTATCCGATGGTCACCATGATGAACCAGATCTACTCCAACGAGGCCGACCCGCTGAAGGGCCGGCAATTGCCGATCATGTATTCCTCGAAGGAGCACGGCTTCTTCTCGATCTCCGGCAATCTGGCCACCCAATATATCCAGGCGGTGGGCTGGGCGATGGCCTCGGCCATCAGCGGCGACAACCGCATCGCGGTGGGCTGGATCGGCGACGGATCGACCGCAGAGTCGGATTTCCACGCCGCGCTGGTGTTCGCCTCCACCTACAAGGCGCCCGTGGTGCTCAATGTGGTCAACAACCAGTGGGCGATCTCGACCTTCCAGGGCATCGCCCGCGGCGGTTCCGGCACGTTCGCGGCGCGGGGCCTCGGTTTCGGCATTCCGGCCCTGCGTGTCGACGGCAACGACTATCTCGCCGTGCATGCTGTGGCGCAATGGGCTATCGAACGCGCCCGCCGCAATCTGGGGCCGACGCTTATCGAGTACGTCACCTACCGGGCCGGCGCGCATTCGACCTCGGACGACCCGTCCGCCTACCGTCCCAAGGCGGAATCCGATGCCTGGCCGCTCGGCGATCCGGTCATCCGGCTGAAGAACCATCTCATCCGGCTCGGCGTCTGGTCGGACGAGCGGCACGCACAGGCCGAGGCCGAGATTCTCGACACGGTGATCGCGGCGCAGAAGCAGGCCGAGGAACACGGCACGCTGCATTCGGGCAACAAGCCTTCGACGCGCGACATGTTCGAGGGGGTTTACGAACAGATGCCGCCGCATTTGCGGCGCCAGCGCCAGCAGGCGGGGGTGTAGGCCATGGCGCGCAAGACCATGATCGAGGCCATCCGCGACGCCATGGACGTCTCGATGGGGCGTGACGAACGCGTCATCGTGTTCGGCGAGGATGTCGGCTTCTTCGGCGGCGTCTTCCGCTGCACGGCCGGCTTGCAGGCCAAATACGGCAAGAACCGCTGCTTCGACGCGCCGATCAACGAATCCGGCATCGTCGGCGCCGCCATCGGCATGGCCGCCTATGGCCTGCGCCCTTGCGTGGAAGTGCAGTTCGCCGACTATGTCTATCCGGGTTACGATCAGATCGTTTCGGAAGCGGCACGGCTGCGCTACCGCTCCAATGGCGATTTCACCTGCCCCATCGTGGTGCGCATGCCGACCGGCGGCGGCATCTTCGGCGGCCAGACCCACAGCCAAAGCCCCGAGGCGCTGTTCACCCACGTCTCCGGCCTCAAGGTCGTGGTGCCTTCCAATCCCCGCGACGCCAAGGGCCTGCTGATCGCGGCGATCGAGGATCCCGATCCAGTGATCTTCCTCGAGCCCAAGCGCCTCTATAACGGTCCCTTCGACGGCCACCACGAACGCCCGGTCACCTCATGGTCGAAGCACGAACTGGGCGAGGTGCCGGACGGGCATTATACGGTGCCGCTCGGCAAGGCCGCCGTCCGCCGCGAGGGCAGCGACGTCACCGTGCTCACCTACGGCACCATGGTCTATGTGGCTGAGGCGGCGGCCGCGGAAACCGGCGTCGACGCCGAGATCATCGACCTGCGCACGCTTTTGCCGCTCGATCTGGACGCCATCGTCGCCTCGGTCACCAAGACCGGGCGCTGCGTGGTGGTGCACGAGGCGACGCAGACTTCCGGCTTCGGCGCCGAACTGGCCGCCCTGGTGCAGGAGCACTGCTTCTATCATCTGGAAGCGCCGGTGGCGCGGGTGACGGGCTGGGACACGCCCTATCCGCATGCGCAGGAATGGGACTATTTCCCCGGGCCGGCGCGTGTCGGCCGGGCACTTGTCGAGACGATGGAGGCTTGAGATGGGCGAGCACGTCATCAGGCTTCCCGATGTCGGCGAGGGCGTGGCCGAGGCCGAGCTGGTCGAATGGCATGTCAAAGTCGGCGACATGGTGCGCGAGGACACGGTGCTGGCCGCCGTGATGACCGACAAGGCGACGGTCGAGATCCCGTCGCCGGTGGAGGGCGAAATCCTGTGGCTCGGTGCCGAGATCGGCGACACGGTCGCCATCGGCTCGCCCATCGTGCGTCTCAAGGTGGCCGGCGAGGGCAATGTCCAGGAAGGCGATGCGACGCCGGAAGCGCCGGAAGCGCCCCAGCTGCCCCCACAGGAAAAGAAGGTCGTTCCAGACAACCCAGCCAAGCCGGCGGCTGTGGAACCAGAGAAGAAGCAGCCGGTTGCGGCTCCGGCTCAGCCGGGCGGAACCCGCAGCGCCGGCATCGGCGCGCCGCGCCGCGAGGGCGAGAAGCCGCTGGCTTCGCCGGCGGTGCGGCTGCGGGCTAGGGAAGCCGGCATTGATCTCCGGCAAGTGCCCGGCAGCGGGCCGGCGGGCCGCATCGGCCATGAGGATCTAGACGCCTTCATCGCGCGCGGCCCGCAGCCCGGCAAGGTGTCCGGCCTCGTGCGCAACGATCGCGTCGAGGAGATCAAGGTTGTCGGGCTGAGGCGCAAGATCGCCGAGAAGATGCAGCTGGCCAAGGCGCGCATCCCGCACATCACCTATGTCGAGGAGGTGGATGTGACGGCCCTGGAGGACCTGCGTGCCGGCCTCAACAAGCAGAAGCCCGGCGCGGACCGGCCGAAGCTGACGCTGCTGCCCTTCCTCATGCGCGCCATGGTCAAGGCCATTGCCGAACAGCCGCATCTCAACGCGCTCTATGACGACGATGCCGGCATCATCCGCCAATATGGCGGGGTGCATATCGGCATCGCTGCGCAGACCGCCAGCGGCCTCGTGGTCCCGGTGGTCAAGCACGTCGAAGCCCGCGACCTGTGGGAGTGCGGCGCCGAGCTGAACCGGCTGGCGGAAGCCGCGAAATCCGGCACCGCGACGCGCGAGGAGCTTTCCGGCTCGACCATCACCATCACCTCGCTCGGCGCCATGGGCGGCGTGGTGACGACGCCGGTCATCAACTATCCGGAAGTCGCGATCATCGGCGTCAACAAGATGATGGTGCGCCCGATGTGGGACGGAACGCAGTTCGTGCCGCGCAAGATGATGAACCTGTCCTCCTCCTTCGACCACCGTGTCATCGATGGCTGGGATGCCGCCGTCTTCGTGCAGCGCATCAAGGCGCTGCTCGAGACCCCGGCCATGATCTTCGTGGAGGGCTAGCCATGCAGAAAGAAAGCCGGCTCATGATCGCTAATCTTACGGGCACGGGAGATCGTCGATGAAGGAGATTTCCTGCAAGCTTCTGGTCATCGGCGCCGGCCCGGGCGGCTATGTGTGCGCCATTCGCGCCGGCCAGCTCGGGCTCGACACGGTCATTGTCGAAGCCGGCAAGCCAGGCGGCACCTGCCTCAACATCGGCTGCATCCCCTCCAAGGCCCTGATCCATGCCGCCGAAGCCTTCGAGCAAGCCAGGGCGCGTGCCGGGGGCGACGATCCGCTGGGTATTTCGGCAGCCGCGCCGAGCCTCGATTTTGGCAAAACGGTTGGGTGGAAAGATGCAATCGTTAGCCGGCTTACCAGCGGCGTTGCCGGGCTTTTGAAGAAAGCCAAGGTCAAATATGTGCAGGGTCATGCCCGGTTCCGCGATGGCAAGACCATCGAGGTGGAGACGGAAACCGGCCAGCAGATCATCCGGGCCGAGAACGTCGTTATCGCCACCGGTTCGGCGCCGGTGGAACTGCTCTCGCTGTCGTTCGGCGGGCGGGTGATCTCGTCTACCGAGGCGTTGTCGCTCGCGGACGTGCCGCAGAAGCTGGCCGTGGTGGGGGGCGGTTATATCGGGCTCGAACTCGGCACTGCCTTCGCCAAGATGGGCGCCAAGGTCACCATCGTCGAGGCGCTGCCGCGCATTCTTGCCCAATATGACGCCGAGCTGGTGCGGCCGGTGTCGAAGCGGCTTGCGGCGCTCGGCATCGATGTGCTGGTCGGCGCCAAGGCCAAGGGCCTGCCCTCGAAGGGCGATGCGCTGCTGATCGAGACGGCCGACGGCAAGGACAGGAAGATCGCCGCCGACAAGGTGCTGGTCACCGTCGGCCGCAGGCCGGTGACGGACGGCTGGGGCCTGGAGGAAATCGACCTCGACATGAACGGCCGCTTCATCCGTATCGACGACCGCTGCCGCACCTCCATGCGCGGCATCTATGCCATCGGCGACGTCACCGGCGAGCCGATGCTGGCGCACCGGGCCATGGCGCAGGGCGAGATGGTGGCCGAGATCGTCGCCGGTCACCGACGCAGCTGGGACAAGCGCGCCATTCCCGCCATCTGCTTCACCGATCCCGAACTGGTGACGGCCGGCCTGTCGCCCGAGGAAGCCAGGGCGCTGGGCGAGATCAAGATCGGGATGTTCCCGTTCTCCGCCAATGGCCGGGCCATGACGAAGCAGGGCGAGGACGGCTTCGTGCGCGTGGTGGCGCGGGCCGACAACCATCTGGTGCTGGGCATCCAGGCGGTCGGGCAGGGCGTGTCGGAACTGGCGGCGGCCTTCGGCCTGGCGCTGGAGATGGGCGCGCGGCTGGAGGATATCGCCGGCACCATCCATGCGCATCCCACGCAAGGCGAGGCCTTCCAGGAAGCCGCGCTCAAGGCGCTCGGCATGGCGCTGCATATTTGAACGGAAGCGCAAACGCGGCAGGGGAAAGCCGCGTCGCTGATAATCGGCCGCGGGGTGAATGGTGCCGCTACCCCTCCATGGCCAGCACCGCAATGATGGCGATCACGGAAAGGATGATCACCATCAGGGGATATTTGCGCGGGGGAGGGGCGCTGTCGGTCGGTTTTTCCGAGCCGGTCATCGAAACACGCACTCCTGGACCAGAGTTTCGAGGTTTCCCGGCCGGGCGGTCCGGAAGGTGACGGCCGTCTGGTTCTGGCCCGCATCCGCAAACTCGACGACAGTGCTGTCGGGCTGGTCGCTCCCTACGAATATACGGACCATGCGGAAGCCGTAGAGGTCATCCCTGCGCCGGAAGTTTTCCGGACCGACGCTTTCATAAAAGCAATCGGCCAGCTGCCGGTAATGCCCCGAGACGATCGTGGTCTTGAAGGTCGAAGCCGTGAGCTGGCACCCGGCGAGAAGCGACAGGGCAAGCAGGGGGAGCCCAACGCACCGGCCGACAATCGTGGCGGATTGCCCTCGCACCATTATCCGCGCACTGCCCGCGCACCCCAGATCAGGATGCATGCACCGATGCAACCGGCGACGAGGTAGCCAAGCCAGCCGCCGAACGACACGCCGAGAAGGCCGAAAATGAAACTGGCCACCGCGGCGCCGATGATCCCCAGAATGATGTTCATGAAGATGCCGGTGTTGCTGTCCATGAACCGGGATGCGATCCAGCCGGCCAGGCCGCCGATGATAATTGCCGCAATCCAGCCGATGCCTGCTTCTTCCATGCCAATTCTCCTCGTCACGCGTTATGAAAAAGAATGGGAAACGAGGATGAAAGGTCAAGGTCGGCCGCGCCCTGGAGCATTTTTTATCGGCCCCTGTGGCAGAATAGACAGTGGGGTTTGGCGGGAAAAAGCGCGCGCAACAATGGCTGGACCATAGCCGTCCCTAGAAAACGGCAAAAACGCCTGCATCAGAAAATAACCGGCAAATGCGGAAATCAAAATCAGGGGGGATGACCATGATCATCATTCTCCCGGAGTTCCGAATTAACAAAACTGGAAGTACGCCGCCAATGATGACCGGAAGAAGGACAAGGAACCAGCTCAGATAGATGAGGTGGTGATCATGCATTGCAGGAATTGCCGATGATTCCCTGCAAGGCACAAATCCGGGCAGCAGGCCGCCGCCTTAACCGACCGTTAACTTGCCGGGCGCAGGGATGATCGGCACCCCGCCTTGCGGGAAGGCACTCAGGCAACAGGCCCGCCATCCGCAAGGGTGGCGGGCTCTTTCGCATTGTCTCTTTGCAAACGGATTGTTGCAGATGGGACGGGAGGGACCTTTTGGACGCGGAACAGCTTGGCTGCGGCATGAAAATCCCGCAAAGGATGTGACAGGCCCGGAATTTTGCTGGTGATCCCGGCAGGAATCGAACCTGCGACCTACAGATTAGGAATCTGCCGCTCTATCCTACTGAGCTACGGGACCACTGGCGCAGACACATAACGGTTTCGCGCCCGCTCGCCAAGGCGGGGCGCTTCAAAAACACGCGCCGCCGCGCAAATCCGCGCATCCGCCCCGGCTTAGGGCGCCAGCGCCGTCTCCGCCAGCCGCACCCAGTAGCTGACGCCGTGCGGGATCGCCTCGTCGTTGAAGTCGTAGGCGGGGTGGTGCAGCCCGGCGCTGTCGCCATTGCCGAGGAAGATGAAGGCGCCGGGGCGCGCTTCCAGCATGTAGGAAAAATCCTCGCCGGCCATCAGCGGCGGCATGTCCCGGTCCACCAGGGCGGCGCCGGCAATGGCGGCGGCGACATCGCCGGCGAAGGCGGTTTCGGGCGCATGGTTGAAGGTCACCGGATAGTTGGGCCGGAAATCGAGGTCCACCGAGACGCCGAACGTGGCGGCGATGCCGTCGCAGACCGCCTTCAGCCGTTCTTCCGCCAGCTTCGCGGTTTCGGCCTTCAATGTGCGCACGGTGCCGGCCAATTCCGCCTGCTCGGGAATGATGTTGTGGGCATCGCCGGCATGGAACTTCGTCACCGACACCACCGCCGCCTCCAGAGGATCCACATTGCGCCCGACGATGGATTGCAGCGCGGTCACCAGATGGCTGGCCGCCACGATCGGATCGAGGGTACGCTGGGGCATGGCGGCGTGGCCGCCCCGGCCGGCCACCTTGATGTCGAACTCGGCGGTCGCGGCTAGAATGGGACCCTGCCTGGTGGCGAAGTTCCCGACCGGCAGGCCGGGAAGATTGTGCATCCCGAACACGTTCTCGATGCCGAAGCGGTCCATCAGCCCGTCCTTGACCATTTCGCGGCCGCCGCCGCCGCCTTCCTCGGCCGGCTGGAAGATCACGGCGACCGTGCCGGCAAAATTGCGGGTCTCGGCCAGATAGGAAGCCGCGCCGAGCAGCATGGCGGTGTGGCCGTCATGGCCGCAGGCGTGCATCTTGCCGGTGCGGGTCGAGGCATAGGGCTTGCCGGTGATCTCGCCGATCGGTAGCGCGTCCATGTCGGCGCGTAGGCCGATTGTGCGGCCCTGGCCCAGCTTTCCGCGGATGAGACCGACCACGCCGGTGCGGCCGATGCCCGTCACCACCTCGTCGCAGCCGAATGCGGCCAGCTTGTCGGCCACGAAGGCGGCGGTCTCGACCACGTCGAAGCCAAGTTCCGGTCTGCTGTGCAGATGGCGGCGCCAGCCGGCGACTTCTTCCTGCATTTCGGCGGCGCGGTTCAGGATGGGCATGGTTTCTCTCGGCTCCGGATGGACAAATCGCGGTCGCGGGATGACGACCGGCCTTTGCCATGTTGACGACATATAGGTTAAATAGCACCGGCTGAAGCGGCCGGGGAAGAGCGGGCAGCGCCATTGCCGCGCGCCCGAGGGCCAGACCGACCACGGCACAGGATGTTCAGGATTACCATGACGACCACGCGTTTCGTGAAACTGGCGCTTTTCGGCGCGCTCGGGCTCGGTGCCCTCCCGGCTCCGGCAGCCGCCAACCCGACGCTGCTGTTCGAGCTGAACACGGGCAGGGTGCTTGCGCATGAAGATGCGTTCAAGCGCTGGTACCCGGCTTCGCTTACCAAGCTGATGACGGCCTATGTCACCTTCCGCGCCATCGAGGCGGGCGAGGTGGCGCTCGATTCGCCGATCAAGATGACGCGTAACGCCGTCAACCAGCCGCCGAGCAAGATGGGCTTCAAGACCGGCCAGGTGATGCGGCTCGACAATGCGCTCAAGATGATGCTCGTCAAGTCCGCCAACGATATCGCCATGGCCATCGGCGAGAATATCGGCGGCACCCAGGCCGATTTTGCCCTTCGCATGAATGCGGAAGCCGCGCGCCTCGGCATGAGCGGCAGCCATTTCGTCAACCCCAACGGGCTGTTCTCGCCCGAGCAATACACGACGGCGCGCGACATGGCGGTGCTGGTCACGGCGCTGCGCCGCGATTTCCCGCAGTATAATTCCTGGTACGGCATCGAGGGGCTCGCCTTCGGCAAGAGCAAGATCCCCAATTACAATCTTCTGGTCGGCCGCTATCCGGGTGCCGACGGCATGAAGACCGGCTTCGTGTGCGAATCGGGCTTCAATCTGGTCGGCACGGCGACCCGCAACGGGCGCACGCTGGCGGCCGTGGTGTTCGGGGAGAAGAACGGGCTTGCCCGCGCCGAGGCGGTGGCGAAGCTGCTCGACGCCGGTTTCGCCACGCAGGGCCAGGGCAGCGCCAGCCTCGCGACGCTGGCGCCCTATGGCGATACGCAGACGCCGACGGACCTGCGCCCGGTGATCTGCAAGCCCGCCCAGGCCGCCGCCCAGTCGGAGGCCTCGACCGGGCCGAAGGAAGGGCCGAAATCGATCTACCAGCAGAAGCTGACCGATCCCAAGCTGGTCGTGGTCAGCCTCGGAGGCGCCACCGGCCCGGTGCCGAAGGCCATGGTCGGCCGCGTCGAATATGCCGACGTGCCGGTGCCGAGCTGGCGGCCCGACCTGCCGCCGCCGGCCTTCGCCGCCTCGGCCCAGGGCGGCTGACCCGCTCCATGCCCGGCTTTCCCATTCCCGTCACGGTGCTGACCGGCTTCCTCGGCTCCGGCAAGACGACGCTGCTCAACCGGCTCCTCAAGACCCCCGAGCTGAAGGACACCGCCGTCATCATCAACGAGTTCGGTGACGTCGCCATCGACCATCTGCTGGTCGAGCAGGCCTCTGACGGCATCATCGAACTGTCGGATGGCTGCCTGTGCTGCACGGTGCGCGGCGAGCTGGTCGATACGCTGGCCGAGTTGGTCGACCGGGTGCAGACCGGACGCATCGCAGCCTTGTCGCGCGTCGTCATCGAGACGACCGGCCTTGCCGATCCCGCGCCGGTGCTGCAGTCGATCATGGCGCATCCGGTGCTGGTGCAGGCCTTCCGCCTGGACGGGGTGCTGACGCTGGTCGATGCGGTCAACGGCGCTGCGACGCTGGATGCCCATATGGAGGCGGTGAAGCAGGCGGCGGTCGCCGACCGCATCGTCATCTCAAAGTTGGACATGGTTGAAGACGAGGCGGTTCCGGCCGAACTGACGGCGCGCCTGCGGCGGCTCAATCCGTCCGCGCCGATCCTCGATGTCGGCAATGCCGGGCTGCCCGACCTGTTTGGCTGCGGGCTCTATGACCCCGAAACCAAGAGCGCCGATGTGCGCCGCTGGCTGGGCGAGGCGCGGCACGATCATGACGGCCATGATGGCCATGCCTGCGAAGGGCATCACGACCACGACGCGCATCACCACCACCGTCACGACGGGCGCATCCGCACCGACACCTTGGTCCATGACGGGCCGGTGCCTTTCGCGGCCATCGAGATGTTCCTCGACCTGCTGCGCTCCACCCATGGCGAGAACCTGCTGCGCATGAAGGGCATCGTCGAGCTGGCCGAGGACCCTTCGCGGCCGCTGGTGGTGCATGGCGTTCAGAGGATCCTGCATCCGCCGGCGCGCCTGCCCGCATGGCCGGACGACAAGCGCGGCACGCGGCTGGTGCTGATCACCTTCGATATGCCGGGCGACTATGTGGCGCGTCTGTTCGCGGCGATCACCAATGTGCCGCAGATCGACATGCCGGACCGCGCGGCGCTCGAAGGCAATCCGCTGGCCATCCCGGGACGATAAGCCCCGGACTCAGCCGCCCCGCTCGATCAGGAAGCGGTGGGCGCCGTCCAGCGCCGTGGTTTCGATCAGCAGATGGCCGGCCTCGTTGCAGAAGGCGGGAATGTCGAGCACGGCCAGCGGATCGGTGGTTTCCACCCACAGGAGCGCGCCCCGGGGAAGGCCGGCGAGGCGCTTGCGCGCCTTCAGCACCGGCAGGGGGCAGTTGAGGCCCCGCAGATCATAGACGTCGATGTCGTCGGGCAAGGCTATGTCAGCCGCCGAACATGCCGAGCAGCCGCTTCTTCAGCTTGGCGGCGGTGCCCTCGTCCGCGTCTTGTGATTGCGCTGTCTGCATCGGCGGCGCGGGCTGGACGGGCGCCTGCGCCGCGACCTCGGCGGCTTTGGCCGCGGCGGCCGCCTCGACCTTCTGCGTTTCCTTCGCCGCCTTGGCGGCGGCGACCGCAGCCGCCTTTTCCTCGGCAGCCTTCTTCTTGGCTGCCTCTTCCGCCTCGATCGCGGCCATGCGGCGGCCTTCGGCGGAATCGATGCGGCCCATGCGCTCGGTCTGGGTGACGGTCCCGTCGGGGTTCAGCGACGGCGGCTCGATCGGCACGCGCTCGCCGCGGGCGCGCTTGCGCGTCCATTCCGAAACGATGTTGGCTTCCTTGACGCCGGCGATGGTCGGCTTCGGCGCCGGGGTGGAGGCTTTCAGCGCGCTGTTGAAGGCCGCCTCATAGTTGCTCTGGTAGCTGCTGTAGGCGACCTTCAGCGAATCCGGCTGCGAACTGGCCGGGCAGGCGCCGGTCGGGTTGAAGGGCTGGCCGTCGACCGGAAGCTGGTTGAACACATAGCGCCGCTCGCACACGTCGACCTTCGGCGGCACCTTGGTCAGCTCGAAATGATCGTAGCCGACCTTGAGCATCTTCCAGAACTCGTAGTTCGGGTCGTTGCGGTAGCGCGCCATGTTGGCGGCGGTCATGCGGAAGGGGAAGGCCTGCACCTGGAACTCGGTCTGCCCGCCCTGGAAGGCGTCGCGGCCGAAGGCGTAGATTTCCTCGATCTGCTGGTCGGTCATCGAATAGCAGCCGGCCGACGAGCAGGCGCCGTGCACCATCAGATTGGAGCCGGTGCGGCCGTTGGCGCGGTCATAGGCGTTCGGGTAGCCGATGTTGAAGGCCAGGTGGTATTGCGAGTTCGGCTTCATCTGCGAGGGCCGCACCGTGTAGAAGCCTTCCGGCGCCTGCCGGTCGCCCTCGGTGAATTTCGGCCCGAGCTTGCCCGACCATTTGCAGATGTCGTAGCTGGCGATGAGGTCGTAGCGGCCGTTGGTCTTCTGCTTCCAGATTTCCAGCTTGCCCTCTTCCTTGAACACACGCGCCAGGATCGGCGACGTCTTGTTCATGCCCTTGGCCTTCATCGCCTGAAGGACCTTGGGCGGAAGCTGCCGGTTGGCATGCTGGGGGGCGAAGTCCCCGATGGAGGAATCGGTACATCCGGCAAGCGCGATGGCACCGATGAGAAGTCCGGCCCTGGCGAAACTGGTCAGCATGGACACGCTCTTCGTCTTTGTCCCCGTTCCGGCCTGCCGGCCGGGTGATGTCTCAAATCTGGCGGCGCCGGACGATTGCACCTTCAGATCAACCGGTGAAACCGTCCAATTCCCTGAAACCTGCCCGGCCAAGGAATCGCCGCGCATTTTCCTAGAATTGTCTTAGTCTCGTTAACCTTGCAAAATCCTTACCGCAAGCCGGCCGGATGTGCCTTGACCCCCAAACGGCCTTCACAGCTTCGTTACGGGGGATGCGGCGGCATCTTTATGGCGAAAATGCGGTTGTGGGCGCAACGATCAGAGGTTGCGACCCATCGCCAGGTATTTTTCACGCCGTTGCTCGCGGAAATCGACATTGCCTTCGCCGAATTCCTTCATGGTGCGGGCGATCAGGTCGCCGGTGGCGGTGATGACCGCTTCGGGCGCACGATGGGCGCCGCCCAGCGGCTCGGGGATCACGGCATCGACGATCTTGAGATTGAGCAGGTCCTGCGCGGTGATCTTCATGTTGGTCGCCGCATCCCTGGAGCGGGTGGTGTCGCGCCACAGGATGGAAGCCGCGCCCTCCGGCGAGATCACCGAATAGATGGCGTGCTCGAGCATGTAGACCCGGTTGGCGGTGGCGATGGCGATGGCGCCGCCCGAGCCGCCCTCGCCGATGATCACCGCGATGGACGGGACCTTCAGGCCGAGACCGGCCGAGGTCGAACGCGCAATGGCCTCGGCCTGGCCGCGTTCCTCAGCCCCGACGCCGGGATAGGCGCCGGCCGTGTCGACCAGCGAGATCAACGGGATGCCGAAGCGGTCGGCCAGTTCCATGATGCGCACCGCCTTGCGGTAGCCCTCGGGGCGCACCGAGCCGAAATTGTGCTTTAGCCGGCTGGCGGTATCGGAACCTTTTTCCTGGCCGAGGATCGCCACCGGCTCGCCGCGGAAGCGGGCGAAGCCGCCGACCAGCGCCTGGTCCTCGCCGAAGGTGCGGTCGCCGGCCAGCGGCGTGAATTCGGTGAACAGGCCCCTGACATAGTCGAGGCAATGGGGACGGTCGGGATGGCGCGCCACCTGCACCTTCTGCCACGGGCTCAGCGCCTTGTAGAGATCGCGGAGCGCGTCGCGGGAGCGCTTTTCAAGCCGGGCGATCTCGTCGGCAACGTCCACGGACTCGCCGCCTTCGGCAAGCTTCTTCAGTTCCAGGATCTTGCCTTCGAGATCGGCAACCGGTTTTTCGAAGTCGAGGTAATTGTACATTCGTGAGCGGACCAGTGCGCCGGAAATGGCGTTGATTGATGCCTGCGCAACCCTGAACGGAAGGTTATCAGGCGCGAAATGTCGCCCTCACATAACGATATGAGGCCTAGTCGGCAAGCGGATGGTGGTCATTGACCAGCCGCACCAGCCGCTCTTCCAACACATGGGTGTAGATCTGGGTGGTGGAGATGTCGGCATGGCCGAGCAACTGCTGCACGGCGCGAAGATCGGCGCCGTTCTGCAGCAGGTGGCTGGCAAAGGCATGGCGCAGCACGTGCGGCGAGATCTTTGCCGCCGAAATGCCGGCCCGCGCGGCAAGGCCCTTGAGGTCGCGGGCGAAGACCTGCCTTGCAAGATAGCCGCTCGCGGAGGCGGCCGGGAACAGGAACGGGCTCTCGGCGAAGGCCGGCACCTTGGCCCGTGCCGCCAGCCAGGCCTGCATGGCGGCGCGCGCCTTGGCCGAAAGCGGCACCATGCGCTCCTTGCCGCCTTTGCCCTTGACCATGAAGAAACGCTCGTCGCGCAGGGCGACCGCGACGGGCAGGCCGACCAGCTCGGAGACGCGCAGGCCGGTCGCATAGAGCACCTCGACCAGCGCGTGCAGGCGCAGCGCGGCAACGGCGTCGCCGCCGGCCAAGGCGGGGTCGGCGGCCTCCAGGGCCGCGCGGTCGAGCAGGCGGCCGGTGTCGGCCTCGCTCATGATCCTGGGCAGCGCTTTCTTCTTCTTCGGGCTGTCGAGCGTGCCGGTGGGATCGTCCGCCCGCAGCCCCTCGGCATAGAGGAAGGCGAAGAATTGGCGCAGCGCCGAAAGCTTGCGGGCCTGCGAGGAGGCGGCGAAGCCGCGCCCGGCGATGTCGTCCAGATAGGCGCGCAGTGCGGCCGCATCGGCCCCGGCCAGTCCGCCCCCGATGATGTCCGAGGCATCATCGAGATCGCGGCGGTAGGAGTCCAGCGTGTTGCGGGCGGCGCCGCGTTCCGCGCTCATCATCTCGAGGAAGGCTTCGATGCGGGCGGCGTCCTTCATGGCCGGTGGCAGCCTATCTTTGCGGGTTCAGCTTTTCGGGCGGGATGCGCACGCTGAGTTCCGCCTGCTTCGGCTCCACGAACATGACCAGCGCCACCATGGCGCCATAGACGATGCCGGCCAGTACGGCGAGCGTGACGACGAAACGGAACAGTGTCGGCATGAATTTTCGCTGGTTCTTTCTCGCCGGCCCGGAATTGTCCCCTTATGAGGCGCTGCCGCCGCCATTTCAAGGGCATGCCTACGCCCGCGCTGCCTTGTGCTGCTTGACGCAACCCGGCTTTTCATGTCGATACGCCACGATGAACGCACAGCACGCCTCCGCATCGCAGGCCGACCGCGCCGCCCTCCTCGACAGGCTGGGCAAGCGCTCAATCGTGCTCGTCGGCCTGATGGGTGCGGGCAAGACCTCGATCGGCCGCAAGGTGGCGGCCACGCTCGGCCTGCCCTTCGTCGACAGCGACCACGAAATCGAGGACGTGTCGCGCATGACCATTCCCGAGCTGTTCGAGGCCTATGGCGAGCCGGAGTTCCGGGCGCTGGAGCAGCGGGTCATCGCCCGCATCCTGGAAACCGGGCCCAGGGTGCTGTCCACCGGCGGCGGCGCCTATATGAACGAACAGACGCGCGCGGCCATCGCGGGCCATGGCGTTTCGGTGTGGCTGAAGGCCGATCTCGACCTGCTCATGGAGCGGGTGTCGAAGAAGCAGAACCGGCCGCTGCTGCGCGACCCCGACCCGCGCGGCGTGCTGAGACGGCTGATGGACGAGCGCTACCCGGTGTATGCGCTGGCCGACGCCACGGTGGTGACCCGCGACGAATCCAAGGACGTGATCGCCGCCGAGGTCATCGAGGCGATCGGCCGGCATATGAAGGCTTCCAGCGAGGTGGACCAGTGAGCGAAGACGTAGCCGTGAGCGAAGATGTGAGGGTCGAGGTGGGGCTCGGCGAGCGGGCCTACGACATATTGATCGGGCCGGGCCTGGTCGCGCGCGCCGGGGCCGAGATCGGCCGGCGCCTGCCGGGCATCCGTGCCGCCATCGTCACAGACGAGAACGTGGCGCAGCGACACCTGGAGATGCTGAAGACCGGGCTCGACCGGGGCGGCATCGCGTCCTCCACCATCGTGCTGCCGGCGGGCGAGAAGACCAAGAGCTTCGCTGCCCTTCAGGAAGTGGTCGACGGCGTGCTGGCGGCGCGGCTGGAGCGCGGCGACGCGGTCATCGCCTTCGGCGGCGGCGTTATCGGCGACCTGGCCGGCTTTGCCGCCGGCATCGTGCGGCGCGGCATGAATTTCGTGCAGATGCCGACCTCGCTGCTGGCGCAGGTCGATTCCTCGGTCGGCGGCAAGACCGGCATCAACAGTGCGCGTGGCAAGAACCTGATCGGCGTGTTCCACCAGCCGAAGCTGGTGCTGGCCGACACCGCCGTGCTCGATACGCTGCCGATCCGCGAATTCCGCGCCGGCTATGCCGAGGTCGCCAAATACGGGCTGATCGACCGACCGGATTTCTTCGCCTGGCTGGAGGCGAACTGGCAGGAGGTGTTTGCCGGCGGGCCGGCCCGCATCGAGGCCATCGCGCAATCCTGCCGGGCCAAGGCCGACGTGGTGGCGCGCGACGAGTTCGAGACCGGCGACCGGGCGCTGCTCAATCTCGGCCACACCTTCGGCCATGCGCTGGAGGCGGCGGTGGCCTATGACGGCGCCCGCCTCGTCCATGGCGAGGGCGTGGCCATCGGCATGGCGCTGGCGCACCGCTTCTCGGCGCGCATGAACCTTGCCAGTCCCGACGATGCGGCCCGCGTCGAGGCCCATCTCAAGGCCGTCGGCCTGCCGTGGCGGATGGCCGACGTTCCGGGCGGCCTGCCGGATGCCGACGCGCTGCTTTCCTTCATCGCGCAGGACAAGAAGGTCAGCCGCGGCGCGCTGACCTTCATCCTGACGCGCGGCATCGGCCAGTCCTTCATCGCCCGCGACGTGCCGGTCTCGGAGGTTCTGGCCTTCCTGAAGGAGAACCATCCGGGATGAAGGAAGCCGGCTGGATCGTCGCCCTGATACTGGCGGCGCTTGGCGCCGCCGCCTTCCTGCTGCGCCACAGGCTGGCGCGGGCCATCGGCTATGTGCGTGCCGACCAGGCCGGCGGCGAAGGGCGGCGCGAGGAAAGCCCGCGCGGCAACGGGGCGCGCTCGGACCGGCAATGGCTCGGCGAGCGCTTCGAGCTGGACGAGCTTGAAGTCTCCGACGTGATGGTCCACCGCACCAACATGCGCTCGGTCAATGCCGACAATCCGCCGGAAGCCATCGTGCGGGAAATCCTGCAAAGCCCCAACACCCGCATACCGCTGTGGCGCGGCTCGCTCGACAACATCGTCGGCGTGCTGCACGCCAAGGACGTGCTGCGCGCGCTGGACGAGGCCGGCAACGATCTTGCCCGCGTCGACCTGATGAAGTTCGCCGAGCGGCCGTGGTTCGTGCCCGACACCACCACCTTGCAGGAACAGCTCAACGCGTTTCTTAGGCGCAAGGCGCATTTCGCCATCGTCGTCGACGAATATGGCGAGGTCGAAGGGCTGGTGACGCTGGGCGACATCATCGAGGAGATCGTCGGCGAGATCGCCGACGAGGGCGACATCGACCTGGCCGGCGTGAAGAAGGAGGCCGACGGTTCGGTGGTGGTCGACGGCACCGTGCCGATCCGCGACCTCAACCGCGCCCTCGACTGGGACCTGCCCGACGAGGAGGCGACGACCATCGCCGGCCTCGTCATCCACGAGACGCAGTCTATTCCCGACGAGAAGCAGGCCTTCACCTTCCACGGCAAGCGCTTCGTGGTGATGAAGCGCGACAAGAACCGCATCGCGCGGCTGAGGATCAGGCCGGTATCCCTTGAGGCGGTGCCCCGGCCTGATCCAGAACGGACCTAGGCGCGGGCCAGAAATAGCGCCCGGCGAGGATGGCCAGCGCCGCGCCCGCGATCTCGGCGGCGGCAAAACCGAAAACGTGCTGCGGCAGGATGCCGGCCGGCGTGGCCGTGAGGGCGCGGACCAGCGTCATGGCCGGATTGGCGAAAGCGGTGGAGGCGGTGAACCAGTAGGCCGCGGCGATGTAGAGGCCGACGGCCGCCGGCACCACCGAAGGCCTGCGCGCCACGCAGCCGAGAATGACGAGGATCAGGCCGAAGGTCGCGATCGCCTCGGCCAGCCAATGGCCGGCGCCGGTGCGGGTGGTGACGGCCACTTGCAGAACCGGCAGCTCGAACATGGCGTGGGCGCTCCACAGGCCGATGGCGAAGCCGACAAGCTGGGCGAGGCAGTAGGGAAGGACATCGCGCCATGCGAGCTGGCCGTTGGCGGCGAAGGCGAGGCTGACCACGGGGTTGAGATGGGCGCCCGAAACCGGCCCGAACAGCCAGATCAGCACCGTCAGCATGGCGCCGGCCGAGGTCGAGGTGACGAACAGCGCCATGGCGGGCGCGCCCGCCGCCAGCTTCGCGCCCATGATGCTGGTGCCGACGATTGTGGCCAGCAGGAATGCCGAGCCGACGACTTCGGCGGCCAGTCGCTTGCAGAGCGGTTCGTTCATGGCCTACCAGCGCACCTTCTCGCCGGGCGCCGCCGGTTCCACGGCCAGCGCGTGCAGCCCGGCGGCGATCTCGCCGGCCAGCGCCTCGTTGACGGCCCGGTGGCGCTCGACCCGGCTCATGCCGGCAAAGGCGGCGGCGACGATGCGCACCCGGAAATGGGTCTCGCCGGCGCCGTCGAAGGTTCCGTCGGAATCATGGTCGTGATGGCCGGCATGGAGGTGGCTTTCGTTGACGACGGCGAGCCGTTCGGGTGCAAAGGCCGCGTTCAGCTTCTCTTCGATCCGTGCCTGTCTGGACATCGTCCCGCCTCCTCACCATATGGCCCGTATCGCGCCATTTCGGGCTCGTAATACGAGCATTGCCGCCACACAATGCGCAAAATCGCGCATGATCCCTGCCGGCAAGGGGTTAGGGGCAGGAAAGCGCAAATGTCAATTCTTGTTTCGCGGCGGCGAAGGCTCCATAGATCGGGCAAATGAAACCGTATCCGAAATATTTCGATAAGATTCGCATCCGCCGCGACAAGGACGCGGAAGCGAAGACGCAGGCGCCGCTGTGCCAGTGGGACGGCTGCCGGGAGCCCGGCACCCATCGCGCCCCGGTCGGCCGCATGCGCGAGGGCGAGTATTTCCGCTTCTGCTTCGACCATGTGCGCGAATACAACAAGAGCTTCAACTACTTCTCCGGCGTCTCGGATTCGGAGGTCGCCCGCTTCCAGAAGGAGGCGCTGACCGGCCATCGGCCGACCTGGAAGATGGGCGTCAACAACGCGGCCCGCTCGGCGCCGGATTTCGCCCAGATGCGCTCGGGGCGCGCCGGCTACTACAACCGCATGCGCGACCCGTTCAATATTTTCGGCACCGATCCCAACACGCCGCCGCGCCAGCGCAAGGCGCGCCCGCTGGAGGCCAAGGCGCTGGAGACGCTGGGCCTGACCGCCGAGGCGACGGCCAAGCAGATCAAGTCACGCTACAAGGAACTGGTCAAGCGCCATCATCCTGACGCGAATGGGGGCGACAGAGGATCGGAAGACCGGTTTCGCGACGTGCTGCAGGCCTATCGCGTGCTCAAGCAGGCGGGCCTGTGCTGAAGCAGGGCCGCAGCGGGGCGTCCGGAAGGACGCACGGCGCTGGAGCATCGGACCGGAAAGTGGAACGGCTTTCGGAATATTCCCGATGCTCAATTGAAGTGTTGGAGCGTCCTTCGTGCGTCCGGAAGGACGCACGGCGCTCCAATGACAGGGCCAGAGTGCTTTTCCAACTTTCATCCGGCTGGAAAAGGCTTTAAGACCGCCCCGGACAAACCATGATTACCGGCGAAGGCACGGACTTTCTTTCGCCTGCGGAGACGTTGGAAGCATCATGAACAAGGTCGAACGAGACATTGCCAACCTGCCGGATACCACGGTTTCGGTGAAGGATACTTTCGGGTTCGAGTCGAAGATGGTCGTGCCGGCCTATGCCGCGCCGAGCGAGCATGTGCCCGACGTCGATCCGGACTATCTGTTCGACCGGAACACCACCCTCGCCATCCTGGCGGGCTTCGCCTACAACCGCCGCGTGATGGTGTCGGGCTATCACGGCACCGGCAAGTCGACCCATATCGAGCAGGTCGCGGCGCGTCTCAACTGGCCGTGCGTGCGCGTCAACCTCGACAGCCATGTCAGCCGTATCGACCTGGTCGGCAAGGACGCCATCGTGCTGCAGGACGGCAAGCAGGTGACGGAATTCCGCGACGGCATCCTGCCCTGGGCCTATCAGCGCAACGTGGCGCTGTGCTTCGACGAATACGATGCGGGCCGCCCGGACGTGATGTTCGTCATCCAGCGCGTGCTGGAGGCTTCCGGCCGCCTGACCCTGCTCGACCAGAGCCGCGTCATCCGCCCGCACCCGGCCTTCCGCATCTTCGCCACCGCCAACACGGTCGGCCTCGGCGACACCACCGGCCTCTATCACGGCACGCAGCAGATCAACCAGGCGCAGATGGACCGCTGGTCGATCGTCACCACGCTGAACTACCTGCCGCACGACAACGAGGTGAACATCGTGCTGGCAAAGGCCAAGCACTACCGCACCGACAAGGGCCGCGACATCGTCAACAAGATGGTGCGGGTGGCCGACATGACGCGCTCGGCCTTCATCAACGGCGACCTGTCGACGGTGATGAGCCCGCGCACGGTCATCACCTGGGCCGAGAACGCGGAAATCTTCGAGGATGTCGGCATGGCCTTCCGCCTGACCTTCCTCAACAAGTGCGACGAGCTGGAGCGGCCCGTGGTGGCCGAGTTCTACCAGCGCGTGTTCGGGGAGGACCTGCCCGAGAGCGCGGCCAACGTCGTTCTGGGATGATCGGGAGGAGAAGGTGAGCTATCAGGGCGGCTGCCATTGCGGCAAGGTGCGGTTCAGCGTGGAGGTCGATCTTTCGAGCCCCATCACCTGCAACTGTTCCTACTGCGCCAAGCGCGGCAGCATCCTGGCCTTCACGCCGGCCGAGAACTTCACGCTGGAAAGCGGCGCGGCCGACCTCACCGACTATCGTTTCAACTCCAAAACCATCGAGCATCTGTTCTGCGCTTCCTGCGGCATGGAATCCTTCGCGCGCGGCGCCATGCCCGATGGCAAGAAGATGGTGGCGGTGAATGTGCGCTGCCTCGATGGCGTCGACCTCGATGCGCTTCAGCCGCATCAGGTGGACGGCCGTTCGCGCTGACAGGCAGGCAGGATCATGGCGGGGCCCGGCGACAACACGCGAAACAAACCCAAGTCCGGCGCTGAAACCGACGGTTTCAAGCGGGCCATGACGGTGGCCATGCGCGCCATCTCCAACGACCGGGAGATGGAGGTTTCCTTCGCCAAGGACAAGCCGGCCATGGCCGGCAACCGGGCGCGGCTGCCCGAGCTGCCGAAGAAGGCGACGGCGGCCGACATCGCGGTGACGCGCGGCATCGGCGATTCCATGGCGCTGCGCCGCGCCTGCCACGACCAGCGCATCCACACAAGGCTCGCCCCGGAAGGCAAGCAGGCGCGCGCCGTCTATGACGCCGTCGAGCAGGCCCGCGTCGAGGCGATCGGCGCGCGCGCCATGGCCGGCGTGGCCGGCAATATCGGCGCCATGCTGGAGGACAAGTACGCCAAGGCCAATCTGGCCGAGGTGCGGGACAGGGACGAGGCGCCGCTGGAAGAGGCCGTGGCGCTTGTGGTGCGCGAGCGGCTGACCGGCCAGCCCGTGCCGAAGAGCGCCGAGCGGCTGGTGGAGCTGTGGCGCGGCTGGATCGAGGAGAAGGCCGGCGAGAGCCTTAATGGGCTCGGCGCCAGGCTGGAAGACCAGCAGGCGTTCGGCCGCGTGGTGCGCGACATGCTCGCCTCCATGAACATGGCCGAGGAATTCGAGGACGACGACGAGACGGAAGAAACCGAGGACGACCAGGAGGAGGAGCCGCAGGGCGGCGAGGATTCCGAGGAAGGCGGCGAGGAAGATTCCGGCTCCGAGGAAGCCCAGGCCGAGGATGCCGCCGCTTCCGAGGAGGACCAGTCGCAGGCCGAGGCGGAAGCCGACGACGCCATGTCCGAGGACCTGTCGGACGACGACGATGCCGACGCCGAAAATCCCGGCGAGGCCCGGCGCGGCGACAATCCCTTCGCCAATCTGGCCAGGGACATGGACTACAAGGTCTATACGACCCAGTTCGACGAGACCGTCGGCGCCGAGGAGCTGTGCGAGGAGGAGGAGCTGGACCGGCTGCGCGCCTTCCTCGACAAGCAGCTCGCCAATCTTCAGGGCGTGGTCGGCCGGCTGGCCAACCGCCTGCAGCGCCGCCTGATGGCGCAGCAGAACCGCTCCTGGGACTTCGACCTCGAGGAAGGCTATCTCGATCCGGCGCGGCTGGTGCGCGTGGTCATCGATCCCATGCAGCCGCTCTCCTTCAAGCAGGAGCGCGACACCAAGTTCCGCGACACGGTGGTGACGCTGGTTCTCGACAATTCGGGCTCGATGCGCGGCCGCCCGATCACGGTGGCGGCCACCTGCGCCGACATCCTCGCCCGCACGCTGGAACGCTGCGGCGTTTCGGTGGAAATCCTCGGCTTCACCACGCGTGCCTGGAAAGGCGGGCAGGCGCGGGAAAAATGGCTGAAGGACGGCAAGCCGGCCAATCCCGGCCGCCTCAACGACCTGCGCCACATCGTCTACAAGTCGGCCGACGCACCGTGGCGGCGGGCCCGGCGCAATCTCGGCCTGATGATGCGCGAGGGCCTGCTGAAGGAGAACATCGACGGCGAGGCGCTGTTGTGGGCGCATCAGCGGCTGATGGCGCGGCCCGAGCAGCGCAAGATCCTGATGATGATCTCGGACGGCGCGCCGGTCGACGATTCGACGCTGTCGGTCAATCCGGGCAACTATCTGGAGCGCCACCTGCGCGCCGTCATCGACCTGGTCGAGACGCGTTCGCCGGTCGAGCTTCTGGCCATCGGCATCGGCCATGACGTCACCCGCTACTACCGCCGCGCCGTCACCATCGTCGATGCGGAGGAGTTGGCGGGCGCCATGACCGAGCAGCTTGCCGCCCTGTTCGAGGAGGAAAGCGGGCACGGCCGCGGCGGTTTGCGGCGGGCATCCTGATGCCAGGCTTCGCATTTTCCTGATGCCTCCTCGCCCGGCGTCCGCTTCGCCGTTGCGCCTCCGTGGGCGGAAGCATTTTGCAGTCAGGTGGAATCACTTGACGTCGCACAAATGCGGCAAAAACAAACAGCCAGAGCGGCAGCCCGAATTCATTCGGGCCTACGCCGCTCTGGCCTTCGCCATTCTGCTTGCGTTGGGCGCATCGGTCCAGGCGCTGGCCGATCCCGCCCCGATGCAGGCGGTCGAGGTTTCCTCCCGGCCGATCTCCCGTTTCCATATCGGCCGTGACGAGAGCCGCTTCGGCCCGCTGGAATTCGTCGGCGGGCTGGAGATGACGTCGCCGGCCCGTGCCTTCGGCGGCATCTCCTCGATGCGCTTCCTTTCGCCCGGCCGCGACCTCATGGCGGTGACCGACACCGGCATGTGGCTGTTCGGCAGGATCGCGCGCGATGCGGACGGCAGGCCGGCCGGGCTCGAACAGGTGCGCATGCAGCACATGGCCGACGCGACCGGCTCTGCGATCCTCGACAAATGGGAAGCGGACGCCGAGGGGCTTGCGGTGCGCGACGGCGAGGCGGTCGTCGGGTTCGAGCGCCGCCATCGCCTCAGCCGCTTCCGTATCGAGCCGGAGGGCATGCAGGCAGCGACCGGCACTGTCGACTTTCTCGTGCCCGCCCATGAGTTGCGCCAGAACCGCGGCTTCGAGACCCTCGCCTATGCGCCGGCTTCGGGTCCGCTGAAGGGAGCGCTGGTGGCGGTCACCGAAAAGAGCCTCGACAGGCAGGGCAACATCTTCGCCGCCGTGACCGATGGGCCGAGGAAAGGCATCTTCACCGTTCGTCGCCACGAAGGCTTCGACATCACCGACGGCGCTTTCCTGCCGGATGGCGACCTGCTTCTCCTGGAGCGCAGCTATACGATCATGAGCGGCGTGGGCATGCGGCTGCGGCGCATTGCCGGCGACAGCATCGGCAAGGGCGCGCTGGTCGACGGGCCGGTGCTGCTGCAGGCCGACATGGCCTACCAGATCGACAATATGGAAGCGCTCGACGTGTGGCGGCGCGGCGACGGCGCCACCATGGTGTCGATGATGTCGGACGACAACACGTCGATCCTGCAGCGCAATCTCTATCTTGAGTTCGTGCTGCACGAAGACTGACCGACGCCGGGCTGGCTCAGATGACGTTGAGTTCGCGGAACGGGCGGCCTTCGGCGATGCGCCGGTAGGAGAACACCGAGCAGTCGAGCGTGCGGTATGCGCCATGCACGATCAGCTCGGCCAGCGCCTTGCCGACGGCGGGCGCCTGTTGCAGGCCGTGGCCGGAAAAGCCGTTGGCGAAGATGAAATTCGCCACCTGCGGATGCGGGCCGATCACCGCGTTCTGGTCGAGCACGTTGTAATCGTAGTGGCCGACCCAGGCGCGCGTCATCTTGATCGCTTCGAAGGCGGGGATGCGGGTGGCCAGCACCGGCCAGATCTCGTTCTCGAACAGGCCCCAGTCGGGCTCGAAATCGGCGGGGTCGGCGGCCTGCTCGCCCGCTTCGTCCTCGGCGCCGCCGGTGATGTAGACCGAGCCTTCCGGGCGCACATAGATGCCGGAAGGGTCGACCAGCAGCGGCATGTCGCCATAGCGCTCGCGCGCCTCGAACACGAAGACGTTGCGCTTGCGCGGTTCTACCGGCAGCTCGATGCCGGCGAGCGCCGCGACCTTGCCGGCATTCGGCCCGGCGGCGTTGACGACAATGCCGGCCTCCAGCCTTTCGCCGGTGTCGAGGGTCACCGAGGCGATCCTGTCGCCCTGCCGTTCGATGGCCGCGACCGAGGCGGTGACGAAATCGACCTTCATGCCGCGCAGCGCCTTGCGGAACAGGGAGAGATAGGCGTGGGCGTCGAACCAGCCCTCGCCGCTGACCCCGTAAGCGCCGGCAGCGATGCCCTCGCTGGACAGCCACGGGAAGCGCCTCATCAGGGCTTCGGCATCCTCCAGCGCGATGTCGGCCCCTTCGGCCAGTTGCACATCGTGATTGGCCTTGAGCACCGGCAGCCCCTCCTCCGAGGCGAGGATCAGATAGCCGCCCTCGCGGAAGCCGATGTCGGCCTCGTCGCCGAACTCCTCCTTCAGCCGGCGGAACAGGTCGAGCGTGAAGCGCGACAGGCGGATGTTCTCGGCGATCGAGAATTGCTGGCGGATCGAGGCGGCCGACAGCGTCGTGGCGGAATGGGTGAATTGCGGGTCGCGCTCGATAAGCGCGATCGATCCCGCAAACCCTTCCTTGCGCAGATAATAGGCGAGCGAAGCGCCCATGATCGCGCCGCCGATGATGACGATGTCGTATTTCGCCATGATGCGATTCCCGATTTGCCTTTGCCGATCAATGCAGCTTTGCTCGCCTGGAGCGGCATTCTCCGGAACGCCGCTGCTTCAGCCTGTTTATCTGCCGCATTTGTGCAACGCCAGACGATTCCGTCAGGCTGCAAAATGCTCTTGCCGCAAGCTCTTGCAAGGGCCAGCGCGGCCGGGCAAGAAGACCAGATGACCGAGATGCAAAACCGCCCCCGCCGTTCCGTGCTGTATGTGCCCGCCGTCAACGACAAGGCGCTGGCCAAGATCGGGCAGCTGCCCTGCGATGCCGTCATCGTGGATCTGGAAGATTCGGTTTCGCCGGACCAGAAGGCGGTGGCGCGGCGGAAGCTGTCCGGCATCTTCGCCGCCC
>Ga0180220_1000387_pt1 | contig 53258 bp, 52 predicted proteins | sample eDN5th37CBELigBY_FD_151335 | JGI IMG/M metagenome (GOLD analysis project Ga0180220, IMG submission 151335) | Enriched backyard soil microbial communities from Emeryville, California, USA - eDNA 5th pass 37_C BE-Lig BY (version 2) (version 2) | ecosystem: Environmental > Terrestrial > Soil >...
CGCACGCCACCCGACCCGCCGGATCAGCGGCCATCACCGCATCCAACACCCCGTCGGAGATCTGATCGGCCACCTTGTCCGGATGACCCTCCGTGACCGACTCCGACGTGAACAGGTACTCGCTCATCGCGCAACCCTCTCTCTCGCTCTCTGCGGCCGGGCAGTGCCGCTACGCCGGCCCGCGCGGGGCGGACGCTAGCCCCGACCCTCCCGCGGCCGCACCCCCCGAAAGGGAGGGATTTGACGCCTGCGCGGGCGGGTTGCCGCTCGGCGGGCGGGAGAGGCCCTATCCGTTCGGCGTGGCAATCCACTCCCTTCGAACGTCGCGGGCGCCGTCCGCACGCAGGACCATGCTGGTCATCCGCCGAGGTGATGGCGGAGACCAGAGGAGAGAGGACCGTGCTGATCCAGCTGAACTGCGTGGGACGCGCCGAGCCCGCCGACCTGGCCGTGATCGCGCCCGCGATCGCCGAGGCCGCCGCCGCGGTCGATCTCGACCACGCCCGCCTGGCCGCCGTCCTCGACTGGGTGCAGTACCGCAAGAACTTCCGCGCGCCCGTGATGGTGCGCCCCTTCGGCGCCGAGCCGGCCGAGACCGGCCCGCTCGCCGAGATCGCCATCGACGTGCGCCGCGCGCGCGAGATGGCGCCCGAGCGCCTCGCGACCGACATCGTCGACCGCCTCTCCAAGGCGCTCGGGATCATTCCCGACGTGCACGAGTGCATCCACCTCGAGGACTGGGTGCGGCCGAGCAAGAGCGTCGTGTGGTCGTTCAACCGCAGCTACTGGCGCCACCTCGCGTCGTGGGACGAGACGTTCCAGCGCGACTACGCGGCCGCCCTGCCCGGCGGCGTGTCCGACGGCACGAACCCCGAGTTCTGGGGCGAGCAGATCGAGGCGCTGATGGACACGCTCGTGCGCCTCGACGAGTGGTCGGAGCTGCCCGACGAGATCCCGGTGCTCGAGCTGGGCGTCGGCGACGGGCACCAGGCGCGCACGTGGATGGACACGTTCGCGGCCGCCTGCGACCGGCGCGGGCGCGACTACCTCCCGCGCGTGCGCTACCTGATGGCCGACTACTCGCCGCACGTCCTCGACCGCGCGCGTCAGGCCCTCACGGGCTACGACCATCTCGTCGACTGCCTCGAGCTCGACTTCCGCAACCCGCTGCACGGGCTCGAGCACCTGCGCGGCAAGCTGCTGTTCGCCCACGCCTGCAACCTGTACGACAACCTCCCGACCGACGAGCTGATGCGCGTCGGCGACCGCGCCTACGAGCCGCTCGTGCGCGCGAGCATCACGCCCGGCGAGGTCGCGACGATCGCCAAGGCGCACGGGATCGCCGAGGGCGAGATCGTCACCGCCGTCCAGCGCGTCCTGCGCGAGGGCCCGTCCGCGCACGGCGACACGCCGGCGGGCGTGCGCTTCTGGGCCGACGTGTGGGAGGCCGTGCACCTCGAGGAGATGTACGTCGAGGTCCCGGCGCCGTCGGCGATGCGCGTCGCCCCCAGCGCCGACGTCCACCTCGACGAGCTGCTCGAGGGCATGCCCGAGTGGACGCGCGTGCACATGTCCACGACGGCGGTCGAGAGCTTCGCGCAGACGCTGCAGCTCCTCCATCACGAGGGCACGCTCGTCGCGCAGGACATCTTCGTGCGCGACGTCGGCGAGTACGCGGCGTTCCGCGGCCCCGGCAAGCTCGAGGGCTCGATCCTCAACTGGGTCAACGGCCCGATCTTCTCGCTCGTCGGGGAGCGCAGCGGGTACCGGGTGTCGCTGAAGCCGTTCACCCAGCGCGCCGGCTCCAACACGGTCGTGCTGACCGCCCGCCACCGCGACGCCTACGTGCGACCGGTGGGCCGCGAGCGCGCCGAGCTGGTCGGGGCGCGCTGAGCGTGGCGGCCGCCGCCGAGGCCGCCGCCGGCCGCCGCCGCATCGACCTGGCCCGTGCGCTCGAGCGGCTCGTCGAGCTGGGCCCGCCCAGCGAGCTGATCGCGCAGGCGCCCGCCGAGGCCGCGGCGGCGACCGGCCTGGGCCGGGTCGTCCTCAGCCGCCTGGAGGAGGGCGCGCTGGTCGGCGAGGCGGCGTGGTCGCAGGACGGACCCGACGCGGCCGAGGAGCTGATGGCGCCGCTGCGCGACGAGCCGCTCGTGCTGGAGTACCCGGTCGCCGAGAGCGAGCTGCTGCGCCGCCGCACGCCACGCCTGATCGTGCCGGCGCAGCTCGAGGCGCGCCGTCGCCACGCGTTCGGCGACGCGCTCGGCGTCGACGGCTACCTGGCCGCGCCGATCTCGGTCGACGGCCGCGCGATCGGCTTCCTGCACGGCGCCGAGCCGCTGCCTCCCCGCCCGCTGGACGAGGACGACGCGCTGGTGCTCGGCGACTTCGCGCTGTGCTTCGCGCTGGTGTTCGAGCGCGCGATCCTGCGCCGCCGGCTGCGGGCGCAGCGCGAGGAGCTGCGCCGCGTCGCCGCGTGGGCCGAGTCGCGCAGCGGCAGCCTCAGCGACGGCGCCGTGACGCTCGCGCGCGACGGCGGCGACGAGCCGCCGACCGAGCTCGACCCGGCCCCGTCGATGGACCGCCTGCGCGACCTGCTGACCCGCCGCGAGCTCGAGGTCCTGCAGCTCATGGTCCAGGGGCACACGAACGCGGGGATCGCTCGGATCCTGGTGCTCTCCGAGGGCACCGTGAAGTTCCACGTCAAGAACGTGCTGCGCAAGATGCACGCCAACAACCGCGCCGAGGCGACGTCGCGGTACCTGCGGATCACGCTCGGGCGCGGGCCGGCGGGGGAGTAGGGGGCCGGGCGACGCGCGGTGCGCAGCCGCGCGGCCGCGGACCGAGCGCCGTTGTCAGATCGAGGTCGCTATGCGATCGCAAACCGACAACGGTGCCGTGGCGGGGTAGGGCGCTCGCACGGGAGCGGGCGGGGGTGGTCGACTTTATCGTCGCTATGCGGCGATAACGTCGACCACCCCCTGACGCACTGGTTTCCGGTGCGGCCGCGAGGAGCCTGACGGTTCGCGCCGCGCCTACGCCGGCGCCGCGTCCACCGGCCGCGACGCCACCGGGTACAGCGCGCGGTAGCGCGCGAGCAGGTCGCGGTAGGGCTCGATCCAGGCGGCCTCGGGCTCGATCGTGTCGCGCACGCGGACGGTCGCGGCGGCCGCCTCGTCGGTGTCGCGCCACATGCCACCCGCGACGCCGCCGAGCAGCGCGGCGCCGAACGCGGCGCCCTCCTCGACGGCGAGCCGCTCGATCGGCAGCTCCAGCATCGACGCGACGATCCGCAGCCACAGCGCGCTGCGCGCCCCGCCGCCCGACGCGCGCCCCGCGCTCGCGGTCCCGGCGCCGAGCGCGTCGACGAGGTCGAAGCAGTCGCGCAGCCCGCACGCCACGCCCTCGAGCACCGCGCGCACGAGCGCGCCGCGGTCGTGGTGCATCGACAGGCCGGCGAACGCGCCGCGCGCCTCCGGGTCGGCGTGCGGCGTGCGCTCGCCGGTCAGGTATGGCAGGAACGTCAGCCCGCCCGCGCCCGGGTCCCAGTGGTGGGCCTCGGCGACCAGCCCGGCGAACGGCATGCCGGGCGCGATCGTCCGCTGCAGCCAGCCCAGCGCGCCCGCCGCCGACAGCATCACGCCCATCGCCTGCCAGGCGCCCGGCGACGCGTGGCAGAACGCGTGCACGCGCCCCTCGGGGTCGGCCGCGAACCCGTCCAGCGCGGTCAGCACCACGCCCGACGTGCCGAGCACGACCGACAGCGGCCCCGGCCGCACGACGCCCACCCCCAGCGCGCCTGCCGCCTGGTCGCCCGCGCCCGCCGCGACGGGCACGCCGCCGGCCGTCGTCCCCGACACCTGCGGCGACTCCAGCAGCCGCGGCAGCCACGCCGGATCCAGCGACAGCGCCTCGAGCACCTCGGCGCTCCACTGCCGCCGGGCCACGTCGAGCAGCAGCATCCCGGACGCGTCGGCGACGTCGGTCGCGCGCTCGCCCGTGAGCCGCAGCCGCACGTAATCCTTGGGCAGCATCACGTGGGCGATCCGCGCGTACGACGCCGGCTCGTGCTCGCGCAGCCACAGCAGCTTCGGCGCGGTGAAGCCGGTCAGCGCCCGGTTGCCGGTCAGCTCGATCAGCCGCCGCTCGCCGACGAGCCGCGTGATCTCGTCGCACTCGGCCTGGGTGCGCTGGTCGTTCCACAGGATCGCGGGGCGGATGACGCGGTCGGCGTCGTCGAGCGCGACGAGCCCGTGCATCTGCCCCGACAGGCCGATGCCGGCGACCTCGTCGCCGTCGGTCACCGCGGCGAGCGCCGCCTCGGCGGCCCGCCACCAGTCCTCGGGATCCTGCTCGGCCCAGCCGGGATGCGGCATCGACAGCGGGTACTCGGCCTCGTGGCGCGCGAGCACGTTGCCCGCCTCGTCCAGGGCCAGGGCCTTGACCGCCGAGGTGCCGACGTCGAGTCCGATCGCGCGCACGGAGCGACCCTATCCCTTCACGGCACCCGTGAGGCCACCGACGATCCGCCGCTCGGCGAAGACGAAGAAGGCCAGCGACGGGACCATCGACAGCGCGGTGAACGCGAGGATCGCGGCGGTGTCCTGCGAGTACTGCGACTGGAACGTCGCGACGCCCAGCGGCAGCGTGAAGTTCTGGGTCTCGTTGAAGACCAGCAGCGGCAGCAGGTAGAAGTTCCAGCTCGTCACGAACGCGAGGATCGCGACGGTGCTGAGCGCCGGCATCGACAGCGGCAGCAGGATGCGCCAGAAGAACGTCAGGCGCGACGCGCCGTCCAGCAGCGCCGCGTCCTCGAGCTCGTCGGGGATCGCGCGCATGAACGGGCGCAGGATCACGATCGTGATCGAGAGCGAGAACGCCGCCTCGGGGATCGCGACGCCGAGCGGGTTCTCCAGCAGCCCGATCTCGCGCAGCACCAGGTACAGCGGCAGCGCGGCCACGCCGAGCGGGAACAGCAGCCCGATCGTGAAGAACGCGTACAGCGCCTCGCGGCCCCGGAACGCGTAGCGGGCCAGCGCGAACGCCGCCATCGCGCCGAGCGCCACCGCCAGCGCCGTCGCGATCACCGCGATCACGAGGCTGTTGAGCAGGAAGCGCCAGTAGTCCGACGACGTGAGGACGTTCTTGTAGTTGTCCCACACCCACGGGTCGGGCAGGCCGGCCGGGTCGGTGTTGATCTGCGCGGTCGAGCGGAAGCCGTTGAGGACGACGTACAGCAGCGGCACGATCGTGCCCACGACGATCACGACGATCGCCAGGTACGTCAGCAGCCGCCCGATCGTCAGCGGCCGGCGCGTGCGGCGGCGCGGCGGCGCCGGAGCGGGGGAGGGGGCGGGCTGGGCGACCGTCGCCATCTCAGGCCCCCGCCCGCGTGAGCGCGCCCGCCGTGTCGCGTCGCAGCGCGTAGCGCTGGTAGACGAGCGCGAACACGAAGCAGATGACGAACAGGATCACCGCGACCGCGCTGCCGTAGCCGAACTCGTAGCGCCGGAAGCCGTGGTCGATCAGGTACGTGGCCATCGTCGCCGACGAGCCGGCCGGGCCGCCGCCGGTCATGATCCAGACGATGTCGAAGAGCTGCAGCGAGCCGATCATCGACAGGAAGATCCAGATGCGGATCGTCGGCCCCAGCAGCGGCAGCACCACGTAGCGCGTGGTCTGCCACGAGCCGGCGCCGTCGAGCGCGGCCGCCTCGCGCAGCTCGCGCGGGATGCCCTGCAGGCCGGCGAGGAGCAGGATGATCCCGAAGCCCAGGTACTTCCACGTGATGACGACGAACAGCGTGTAGAGCACGATCTCGCGGTCGGCCAGCCACGGCTGGACCAGCCCGCCGAGCCCGACGGCCCGCAGCACCTGGTCGACGAACCCGTCCGGCTGCAGGATCAGCAGCCACAGCACCGCGGTGATCGCCTCCGACAGCACGTAGGGGGCGAACACGACGAGCCGCAGCAGGCCGCGGCCGCGCAGGTTGCGGTTCAGCAGCAGCGCGAGCGCGATCGACAGCGGGAGCTGGATGAGCAGCGACAGCCCGGCGATGATCAGGTTGTGGCCGATCGCGCCGCGGAAGACCGGGTCCTCGAACGCGCGCCGGTAGTTGTCGAGCCCGACGAACTGGTCGATCGGGCCGAAGCCGTTCCACTCGTGGACGCTGTAGTAGGCGGCGATCCCGATCGGCAGCAGGACGAAGCCGACGAACAGGACGAGCGCGGGGCCGAGCAGCAGCGTCAGCTCGGCCCGCTTGCGCATCAGCGCCCGGCGGCGCTCGACCGGACGCGCCCTGGCGCGCCCGGTCGAGGTCTCGGCCAGGTTCACCGCCACCGTGCCGCCGTCCTGCCCGTCGGGACGGAGGTGGGGCGCCTGGCGGTCGAAGCCGCCGTCGCGGTCACCGGACCGCCGCGACGATGTCCTCCGGCGAGCCCTGGCCGACGACGAAGTCGGCGATCGCCTCGTTGAGGGCCTGCCCGACCGCGGTCGGCAGCGCGACGTCGAAGTACGTCTGCGTGTAGGGGACCTGGTCGACGTACGCCTGGATCTCCTTCACGGTGGGCTTCTCGATCGCGCCCGCGGCCGCCGGGTTGACCGGCAGGGTCGTGGAGCCGGACGTCACGAGCTTCTCCTGGACCTCGGGCGAGACGATGTACTCGAGGAACTGGACGCACGCGTCGGCCTGTCCGGTCGTGCACGAGAAGCCGTCGCCGCCGCCGAGCGCCGCCTTCGGGTCGCCGGCGCCGCCCTCGACGGCCGGGAACGGGAACCAGCCGAGCTTGTCGTCGAGGTTCTCGTCGTCGGTCAGGTCCGACATCACGTACGGGTTCCACGTGCCCTGCAGCTCCATCGCCGCCTTGCCGTTGGCGACCATGCCCGCCGAGCTGCCCGCGCCCTGCTGGGCGGTGGTGCCCTCGAAGCTGTCCTGGAACGGCTCGGTGTCGAGGAACGCCTTCAGGTCCTCGCCGGCCTGGATGAAGCACTCGTCGTCCATCACCTGCGTGGCCATCGCCTCCTGGACGGTCTCGGCCGCGCAGCGGCGCAGCACGAAGTAGTCCCAGTAGAACGCGGCCGGCCAGCGGTCCTTGGCGCCGATCGCGATCGGGGCGATCCCCGCCGCCTTCAGCTTGTCGACGGCCTCGTTCAGCTCGGCCATCGTGGTCGGCGGCTCGGTGATGCCGGCCTTCTCGAACAGGTCCTTGCGGTACCAGAAGCCGACGACGTGCTGGCTGTAGGGGACGCCGTACTGGCGGCCGTCGGTCTTCCAGCCCTCGGTGATCGTCGTGAGGTCGCCGATCCACTCCGAGGTCGCGTCGGTGATGTCGGCGACCTTGCCCGAGCGGATCTGGTCGGCCTGCTGGCCGCCGCCCCACTGCTGGTAGATGTCCGGCGGCTCGTCGCCCTGCAGCGCGAGCGGCACCTTCGTGGTGAACTGCTCGTTCTGGATCGGCTGGACCTTGATCTTGATGTTCGGGTTCTGCGCCTCGAAGTCGCGGGCGACCTCGGTCCAGACGCTCTTGAGGGGCTCGTTGGTGGCGTTGTGCCACCACACCAGGTTCGCGGATTCGGCGGCGCCGTCGCTGGAGGCGGCCGTCGATCCGCCGTTCTCGTCCTCGCCGCCGCACGCGGCGACGAGCATGAGCGCGGCGCCGGTGAGCCCGATGGCGGCGGCGCGGCGCGATGGGAACCTGCGCATGTCGGTCCTCTCCTCCTCGGACGTCGTCGGCCGAGCGGCCGACCCCTCGCCAGGCAGTGTTATCCCTTCGCAACCGCCCTGTCAAATCGTTATCGATAACGATTTATGCGATATGGTCCGCGCTCATGCAGCCCAGCAGCCGCGTGACGATCCGCGACGTCGCCGAGCGGGCCGGCGTGTCGACCGCGACGGTCTCGAAGGTCCTGAACCGCCGCTACGGGGTCGCGGCCGACACCACCGCGCGGGTCCAGGCCGTCATCGAGGAGCTGGGCTACGAGGCCAGCATCGTCGCGCGCAGCCTGCGCAACCACCGCACGAACGTGCTGGGCATCCTGGTCGCCGACCTGGAGCCGTTCAGCACCGAGCTCCTGAAGGGCGCGGCCGACGCGATCCGCGGCACCGGCTACGAGCTCGTCATCTACTCCGCCGGCGGCCAGACCGGCGAGCAGGTGGGGTGGGAGCGGCGCTCGCTGACCCGGCTCAGCGGCACCCTGATCGACGGCGCCGTGCTCGTCACGCCGACGGTCGTCGACGTCGTCTCCGACGCGCCGATCGTCGCCGTCGACCCGCACACCGGCCCGTCGCGGCTGCCGACCGTCGACTCCGACAACCTGCGCGGGGCGCAGCTCGCGACCGAGCACCTGCTCGGCCTCGGCCACGAGCGCATCGCGATGATCGGCGGCCGCCCCGACCTGCAGTCCGCGCAGCTTCGCGAGCGCGGCTTCCGCGACGCGCACGACGCGGCCGGGGTCGCCGTGCGCGAGAGCCTCATGCGCGTCGGCGGCTACGACCCGGAGGCGTCGGCCCGCGTCGCCCGGGAGTTGCTGACGCGGCCGGTCCCGCCGACCGCGATCTTCGCCGGCAACGACGTCGCCGCCCTGGCCACGATCGAGGTCGCGCGCTCGCTGGGCATCGACGTCCCCGGCCGGCTGTCGGTCGTCGGCTTCGACGACATCCCCGAGGCGGCCGCCGCCGAGCCGCCGCTCACCACCGTCAAGCAGCCGATCCGCACGATGGGCCACGAGGCGGTCGAGCTGCTGCTGCGCATGATCGCCGGCGAGGACCTCGCCGGGGCGCACGTCACGCTCGACACCCAGCTCGTCGTCCGCCGGTCGACCGCCCCGCCCGTCTCGTGACGATCGAGAGCGGCACCGCGACCTGGCGGGACCCGTCCGCGCCCGCGGACGAGCGCGTCGCCGACCTCATGTCGCGGATGTCGCTGCGCGAGAAGGTCGCCCAGCTCTACGGCGTGTGGGTCGGGATGGAGACCGCCGGCGACGACGTCGCCCCCCACCAGCACGAGCTGGCCGAGCCGCCCGAGGACTACGGCGCGCTGATCCGCGACGGGCTGGGCCAGCTCACGCGCCCGTTCGGCACGGCGCCCGTCGACCCGGCCGAGGGCGCCCGCACGCTGGCGCGCAGCCAGCGCCGGATCGTCGAGGCCGGCCGCCACGGCGTCCCGGCGCTCGTGCACGAGGAGTGCCTCACCGGCCTGGCCGCCTGGCAGGCGACCGTCTACCCGTCGCCGCTGTGCTGGGGCGCCGCGTTCGACCCCGGCCTCGTCGAGGCGATGGGCGCGCAGATCGGGGCCGCGATGGCGCAGCTCGGCGTGCACCAGGGGATGGCGCCCGTGCTCGACGTCGTCCGCGACCTGCGCTGGGGCCGGGTGGAGGAGACGATCGGCGAGGACCCCCAGCTCGTGGGCGAGATCGGCGCCGCGTACGTGCGCGGCCTGGAGTCCGCCGGCGTGGTGTCGACGCTCAAGCACTTCGTCGGCTACTCGGCCTCGCGCGGCGCCCGCAACCACGCGCCGGTGTCGATCGGGCCGCGCGAGCTGGCCGACGTGCTGCTCGTCCCGTTCGAGATGGCGCTGCGCGCCGGGGCGCGCTCGGTGATGAACGCCTACGTCGACCTCGACGGGGTGCCCGCCGCCGGCGACCCGGCGCTGCTGACCGACCTGCTGCGCGGCGAGTACGGGTTCGGCGGCACGGTCGTCGCCGACTACTTCTCGGTCCGCTTCCTGCAGATCCTGCACCGCACCGCCGCGACGCGCGGCGAGGCGGCCGGCCAGGCGCTCGCGGCCGGCATCGACGTCGAGCTGCCGACCGTCAACTGCTTCGGCGAGCCGCTCATCGCCGCGCTCGAGGCCGGCGAGGTCGACGTCGCGCTCGTCGACCGCGCGCTGGAGCGCGTGCTGCGCCAGAAGCTCGAGCTCGGCCTGCTCGACGCCGGCTGGTCGCCCGAGCCGCCGGCGCTGTCCGGCGACGCGCCGGTCGACCTCGACCCGCCGCCCGCGCGGGAGCTGGCCCGCGAGCTGGCCCGCCGCGCGACCGTGCTGCTCGCCAACGACGGCACGCTGCCCCTGGGCGCCGGCGCGCGCGTCGCCGTCGTCGGCCCGCGCGCCGACGACCCGCTCGCGCTGATGGGCTGCTACGCGTTCCCCGTCCACGTCGGCACCCAGCATCCGGAGACCGACCTGGGGATCGCGGCGCCGACCGTCCTGGAGGCGCTGCGCGCCGACCCCGCCGGCTACGAGGTCGCGTTCGCGCCCGGCTGCCCGGTCGTCGGCGGCGACGACGCCGGGATCGCCGCGGCCGCGCGCGCCGCCGCCGACGCCGACGTGTGCGTCGCCGTCCTCGGCGACCAGGCCGGCCTGTTCGGGCGCGGCACCTCGGGCGAGGGCTGCGACGCGCCCGACCTGCGGCTGCCCGGCCGCCAGGAGGAGCTGCTCGAGGCGCTGCTCGACACCGGCACGCCGGTCGTCCTCGTCCTGCTCGTCGGGCGACCGTACGAGCTGTCGCGCCAGGTCGACCGCCTGGCCGCGATCGTGTGCGCGTTCTACCCGGGCGAGGAGGGCGGGCCGGCGCTCGCGGACGTGCTGTCGGGGCGGGTGAACCCCTCGGGCCGCCTGCCCGTGCACTTCCCGGCCGCCGGCGCGACCCAGCCGTGGACGTACCTGCAGCCGCTCGCCGGCGAGCGCGGCGGGGCGACGACGATCGACCCGACGCCGCTGTTCCCGTTCGGCCACGGGCTCTCCTACGCGCCCGCGACGTGGGTGGAGGTCGCGGCGCCGTCGGGTCCGCAGTGGCCGACCGACGGCAGCGCGACCGTGGCGGTGACGCTGCGCAACGACGCCGGGACGCCGTCGGCGGAGGTCGTCCAGGTGTACCTGCACGACCCGGTCGCCGAGGTCGTGCGCCCGGTCCAGCGGCTCGTGGCCTTCGCGCGCGTCGAGCTGCCGCCCGGGGCCACGCGCACCGTCGAGATCGAGGTGCCCGCAGACCTCGCCTGCTACAGCGGCCGCTCCGGCGCGCGCCGCGTCGACCCCGGCGACGTCGAGCTGCGGGTCGGCGCCTCGAGCGCCGACATCCGCGGGGTGCTGGCGCTCACGATGACCGGCCCGGCGCGCGAGGTCGGCGTCGACCGCGCGCTGCAGGCGCGCGTGAGCGTCCGCGACCGCTGACGCGCCGCGCGCTCAGGCGGCGGCCGACCGGGAGTAGCAGGCGCGGTGGAAGCAGGTCCAGCCCTGGGTCTGGAGCTCGGGCTCGGCGGCCAGGGAGGTCTCCACGACCAGACCGCCGTCCAGGCTGCGGGCGACGATCGGCTCGTAGACGCCGACGACGTCGCCGCACACGGCGCACGTCGGCGGGGGCGGAGGCTGTCTCGTGTCGGACATGAGCCCTGGCACGATCGCCCGCCGCCCGTCCCGGCCCATCCGTAGTCCTCCGCAACGGGGCTCCGGGGAATCCCCGGAAATCCCCGCTCACGCGGTCGGATCGTGCTCGCGCAGGCCCTCCTCGGCCAGCCGCTTGAGGCCGACACGGTCGAGCTTGCCGGTCGGGTTGACCGGCATCTCGTCGAGGAACACGATCTCCTCGGGCGCCTTGTAGCCGATCCGCTCGCGGCAGAACGCGATCAGGTCGGCCGCCGTGGTCGGCGGCGCGTCGGGGCGCAGCGTCACGTACGCGCGCACGTTCTCGCCGTGGATGTCGTCGTGGATGCCGATGACCGCGGCGAGCGCGACGCTCGGGTGCTCGACCAGCGCGCCCTCGACCTCGAACGGGCTGATGTTCGAGCCGTCGTGGACGATGATCTGCTTCTTGCGCCCGAAGAACCACAGGTAGCCGTCGGCGTCGGCGCGGGCGAGGTCGCCGGAGTCCAGCCAGCCGTCGCGCATCACCTCGGCGGTGGCCTCCGGGTGGTTCCAGTAGCCGGTCATGCAGCTCCGCGTGCGGATCCAGATGCGCCCGACCTCGTCGGTGTCCACCTCGGCGCCGTCGTCGTCGCGCAGCGCGACGTCGAAGCCGGGGATCGGCACGCCGATCGAGCCCTGCTTGATCGCCGACGGCGGGTTGAGCGTGGCCAGGCCGACCTCGGTCATCCCGTAGCCCTCGTCGATCGCGAACCCGGCGACCCTGGCGAACTCCGACAGCAGCTCGGTGGAGACCTTGTCGGAGCCGGCGCGGCAGAGGCGCAGCGACGCGAAGTCCTCGTGCCTGACGTCGTGGTCGCGGATGAGCGCGGCCAGCGCCGCCGGCAGCATCGCCATCACCGTCGGGCGGTGCGTGCGCAGCAGCGGCAGGACCTCGTGCGCGTCGTAGCTGCGCACGATGATGACGCGGCCGCCGGTGGCCAGCGTGGACAGCGTCCACAGGTACGAGCCGACGTGCGACATCGACGACGCCGGCAGGAACGTGTCGCCGGCGTCGAGGCCGAGCGCCGCGGCGGCGCTGCCGATCATCCAGCCGAGGGTCTCGTGGCTGTGCGTGACGCCCTTGGCCGGGCCGGTGCTGCCGGAGGTGAAGAAGATCACGACCGGGTCGCTCGGATCGGGGGCCTGCGCGGGGAACGTGCCGCCCGCGGCGACCAGGTCCTCCAGGCGCCCGACCGCGTTCGGCACGTCGCCGGCGAACGCGACGATCCCGCGCGGCACGCCGCCCGCCAGGCGGCTGGCGGCGACGTCGTCGGCGCGCTCGGCGTGGACGACGAGCGCGGAGGCGCCGCTGACCTCGAGCGCGTGGTCGATCTCGCGCCACGTGTAGCGGTAGTTCAGCGGCGTCGTGACCAGGCCGCTGCGAAAGCACGCCAGGTAGTGGACGACCAGCTCGAGCCGGTTGGGCATCAGCGACGCGACGCGGTCGCCGCGCTCCAGGCCCAGCGACGCGTAGCCGGCGGCGAGCGCCCCGGCGGCCGCGTCGAGCTCCTCCCAGGTCATCGTGCGCTCGGCCCCGATGACCGCGACCTCGTCGCCGCGGCCGTCGCGCAGGCCGCGCAGCAGGTCGTGCGGGTGGGCCCGCTCGCTCAGCGGGGGTCCGTGGATCTCCATGGGCCGAGCATTCCAGAACGCGCGCGGGATCGCCGCCGATTTCACCCCCGGCCGCCCGACCCGGCATGATCACCACATGCAACTGGGAATGATCGGCCTGGGCCGCATGGGGGCCAACATGGTGCGCCGCCTCATGCGCGCCGGACACGAGTGCGTGGTCTACGACCGCAGCGCGGACGCCGTCCAGCAGCTCTCGGGGGAGGGCGCCACCGGCGCGAGCGCCCTGGCGGACTTCGTCGCCAAGCTCGACACGCCGCGCAACGTGTGGCTGATGGTCCCGGCGGCCGTCGTCGACGAGACGCTCGACGAGCTGCTTCCGCTCCTGTCGCCCGACGACACGGTGATCGACGGCGGCAACTCGTCCTACCGCGACGACCTGCGCCGCAGCAAGCGGCTGCGCGAGCACGGCATGCACTACGTCGACTGCGGCACGAGCGGCGGCGTGTGGGGCCTGGAGCGCGGCTACTCGCTGATGATCGGCGCCGACGACGCGGCGTTCGCGCGCCTGGAGCCGATCTTCGCCGCGCTCGCCCCGGGCGTCGACGCGGCCCCGCGCACGCCCGGCCGCGAGGGCGACCTCGCGCCCGGCGAGGCCGGCTACCTGCACTGCGGCCCGTCCGGCGCCGGCCACTTCGTGAAGATGGTCCACAACGGGATCGAGTACGGGATCATGGCCGCCTACGCGGAGGGCCTGAACATCCTGCGCAACGCCAACGTCGGCCTGTCGACCGTCGAGGCCGACGCCGAGACGGCGCCGCTGGCCGATCCCGAGGCCTACCAGTACGAGCTCGACATGGCCGCGGTCGCCGAGGTGTGGCGGCGCGGCAGCGTCATCGCGTCGTGGCTGCTGGACCTCACCGCGTCCGCGCTGGCGTCGTCGCCCGACCTGGACGAGTACTCCGGCCGCGTGTCGGACTCCGGCGAGGGCCGCTGGACGGCGATCGCCGCGATCGAGGAGGGGGTGCCCGCGCCGGTCCTGACGACCGCGCTGTACTCGCGCTTCTCCTCGCGCGACCACGACCAGTTCGCCAACAAGGTCATGTCGGCGATGCGCGCCGAGTTCGGCGGGCACGCGGAGAAGCCGGCGGGGAGCTGAGCGCCGCGCCGGCGCGCCGTCCCGCCGCAGGGCGACGGGACGGCGCGGACGGCGGTCGGGTCAGCGGCGCGCCTGGCGCGCGGCGCGCGACGGGTCGCGGTTGCACACGTCGCCCGACGACAGCGTCTGGCGGGGCGCCACGGCGCGGTAGCGCCCGGGCCGGCGGACGTTGCCGATGCTGTAGCTGCCGTTGGCGTTGGTGATGTCGCTGCCGACCGTGCGCCAGCGGCCGCCCGAGCGCCGCTGGACGCGGACGGCGACCTGCTCGGCGCACTTCGTGAACCCGTCGACGGCGGTCACCGACCCGCGCGCCCGCGTGCGGCTGAGCGACAGCGAGACCCGCCGGGGATGGGCGACCGTGAACGGGCTCGGGCTGTTCGCGGTGCCGCCCGGCGTCGTGACGCTGACGGTGCCCGCGCCGGCCCCGGTCGGCACGGTCGCCGTGACCTGGGTCGCGGACGTGGCCGTGACGCCGGTCGCCGGGGTGCCGTTGAACGTCACCGCGGTGGCGCCGGTCAGGTTCGTGCCGGTGATCGTCACCTGCGTGCCGACCCGCCCGCTCGTGGGCGACAGGGCGGTGATCGTCGGCGCCGGCGTGGTCTGGAACGGCGTCGCGCTCGTCGCCGAGCCGGTCGGCGTGGTCACGGTGATCGGGCCGCTCGCCGCGCCGGCCGGCACGGTCGCGGTGATCTGGGTGGGGGAGACGACCGTGAACGCCGACGCCGGGGTGCCGCCGAACGACACGCCGGTCGCGCCGGTCAGGTTCGTGCCGGTGATGACGACCTGGGTGCCGGCCGGGCCGCCGGTCGGCGCGAACGAGCCGATCGTCGGCCCGTTCGTCACGACGTCGATGCTCCAGCTCGCGATCTGGCCGCCGTCGGGCGCCGTCGTGTCGAACACGTACAGGTTCCAGACGCCGTTGGGCACGGTGCCGTTGAAGATCGCCAGCGATGCCCCGTACGGCCCGGGCGGTGCCGGCGCGGGCCCGGTGAAGGGCGCGTTCTGCGTGGGCCGGTAGGTGCCGGACACGATCGGGCTGGGGACCAGGCCGGCGGCGGCCTGGCTGAAGACGAGCGTCGCGTTGTTGACGTCGGTCCCGCCGCCCACGGCCGACAGCAGGGTCACGGTCTGGCCGTTGGGGCCGACGAGCAGGATGCGCATGTCGCCCGGCCACGTGTGGCTGACGCCGTTCAGCGTCACGGTGACGTTCGTGACCGTCCCGGTGAGGCCGCCGACCGAGATCTGCGACGGATACGGGCTGCCGTTGCCGGAGGGCGGGATCGAGATCGTGCTCCCGTTGAACACGACGGCGCCCGCGGGCGCGGTGAAGACGCCGAGCGCCAGCGCCGAGAGCGCGCAGGCGGCGGCGACGAAGGTGCGTCTCATTCGAGCACGTCTCCCCTGGTCGAGTGACGCATTCTCCGCACGCCGCCACCCCACGGTCAAGGGGTGGGCGGCGGCGTGCGGACGGCGCTCAGCGGCTGCCGGCGAACTCGACGAACGCGTCCAGCGCGTCGGGCTCGGCGAGCGCGTCGCGGCTGGCGACCTTCTCGGCCGGCGTGCCCTGCAGGATGCGCTTGACGGGGACCTCGAGCTTCTTGCCGGTCATCGTGCGCGGGATGTGGGGGACGGCGACGATCGTGTCCGGCACGTGGCGCGGCGACAGCGCGTCGCGCAGCGACCGGGCGATGCGCTTGCGCAGCTCGTCGGTCATCTCGATCCCGTCGCGCAGGACGACGAACAGCAGCAGCTCGCCCATGCCGCCGCCCGGGTCCTCCAGGTGGACGATGAGGCTGTCGAGCACCTCGTCGTTCTCCTCGACGACCGAGTACAGCTCGCTCGTGCCCAGCCGGACGCCGCCGCGGTTGAGCGTCGCGTCCGAGCGGCCGGTGACGACGCAGCTCCCGCGCTCGGTGAAGCGGATCCAGTCGCCGTGGCGCCACACGCCCGGGTACACGTCGAAGTAGGCCGCGCGGTAGCGCGAGCCGTCCTCGTCGCCCCAGAAGCCGACCGGCATCGACGGCAGCGGCTCGGTGATGACGAGCTCGCCGAGCTCGCCGACGACCGGGTTGCCCTCCTCGTCGTAGGCGTCGGCGGCGACCGCCAGGTGGCGGCCGGCGATCTCGCCCGCGTACACCTTCTGCAGCGGGGACCCGCCGACCATGCCCGAGCAGATGTCGGTGCCGCCGCTGCCGTTGTTGAGCAGGATGTCGGGGCCGAGCTGGTCGTAGACCCACGCGTAGCCGTCCAGCGGCAGCGGGGAGCCGGCGGTGAGCAGCATCCGCAGCTTGCCGAGGTCGTAGTCCCTGGGCTCCACGCCGGCCTTGCGGCAGGCCATCATGAACGCGGGCGCGACGCCCATGTGCGTCGCCTCGAGCTCCTGGGCCAGGCGCCACTGCATCCCCAGGTCCGGGTAGCCCGGGTTGCCGTCGATCATCACGATCGACGCGCGCGTGAGCAGCACGGAGACCAGCGCGTTCCACATCATCCACGCGGTGGTCGAGAACCACAGCAGGCGGTCGCCGGGGTTCAGGTCCCAGGCCAGGCCGAGGTTCTTGCAGTGCTCCAGCAGGATGCCGCCGTGGCCGTGGATGATCGCCTTCGGCAGGCCCGTCGTCCCCGACGAGAACAGCACGAAGATCGGGTGGTCGAACGGGACCGGGTCGAACTCGAGCGGGCCCTCCTCGGCCAGCAGGTCGTTCCAGCCGATCGTGTCGTCCAGGCCGGGCTCGCCGTACGGGACGTGGACCACGTGCTCGACGCTGGGCATCGAGGCGCGGATCTGGGCGACCTCGTTGGTGCGGTCTACCCACTTCTCGCCGTACATGTAGCCCGAGACCGCGAGCAGCACCTTCGGCTCGATCTGGCCGAAGCGGTCGACGACGCTGCGCACGCCGAACTCCGGCGCGCAGCTCGCCCACACGGCGCCGAGGCTGGCGGTGGCGGCGAACGCGATCAGCGTCTCGGGGATGTTGGGCAGGTAGGCGACGACCCGGTCGCCGGGCTGGACGCCGAGCCGCTGCAGGCCGGCGCGGCAGCGCGCGACCCGCTCGCGCAGCTCGCCGAACGTCAGCTCGAAGTCGTCGCGGGTCTGCGAGCGCGCGACGATCGCCACCGTGTCGGTGTCCTCGTCGGTGCCGAGCAGGTGCTCGACGAAGTTCAGCTTCGCGCCCGGGAACCAGACCGCGCCCGGCATCTTGCGCTCGGCCAGCACGCGCTCATAGGGCTCGTGGAAGCGGACGTCGAAGAACTGCGCGACGGACTCCCAGAAGCCCTCGAGGTCGGTGACCGACCAGCGGTGCAGGTCGTCGTAGTCCTTCAGGTCGAGCCCCCGCTCGGCGTTGACCTGGGTCAGGAATCGCCCCATCCGGGTGCGCTCGAGCGCATCGGCCGGAGGGCTCCACAGCACGTCTCCCTCTCTCATCATCGTGTCTCGGACTATACGGTTTCCTGATACTCAGCGTCCGACCAGCTGCGACAGCACCACCTGCGATCGCGTGCGCCGGACGGACCCATCCTGCTGCAATCGCATGATGAGGCGCTCCAGCTCGGCGTTGCTGGCCGTGCGCACGCGGGCGATCGCGTCGGCGTCGCCGGTGACGCTCCACGCCTCGACGACCTCGGGATGCTCGCGCAGGCGCGCGGCGACCTCGTCGAGGAGCGTGCCGGGCGCGTAGAACAGCTCGACGAGCGCCTCGGTCGTCTGGCCGAGCGCCTGCGGGTCCAGGCGGGCGGTGAACCCGGTGATCGCGCCCCGCGCGCGCAGCGCGTCGACGCGCCGCTTGACCGACGGGGCGCTCAGCGAGACCCGCTTGGCGATGTCGCCGTAGGAGCGCCGCCCGTCCTCCACGAGCAGCGCAACGATCTGCTGGTCGATCTCGTCCATAATGCAAGGATCATGCACGAACTCGACGCATCGTGCGATGGAAGGCGTCATGGTCGCGGGCTACCGTGTGGAGAAGGGCTCACGCCCGACGTGCCCGCGACCAGACCGACCGGAGGACCCATGCCGAACCGCCCCGCCAACGCCCGCGTCCTGTTCGACGAGGCCCACGGCCAGGCGTGGACGGTGCGGCCCGAGGTGGCGGCGGCGATCCAGCCCTCGCACCCCGCCGACTCGTCGTACGCGCGGGCCGCGGACGCGCTGCGCGCCCGCGATCTCGAGGTCGCCGTGCACGAGGCCGGGCCGCTCGACGCGGCGGCGCTCGCCGGCGCCGACGTGCTCGTGCTCGCGCACCCGTCCGAGCCGGCGTGGGAGCGCGTGGTGCCGGGCGGCACGCCGCGGCTGAGCGAGGCGGAGCTCGACGCGATCGAGGCGTTCGTGCGCGAGGGCGGCGGCCTGGTCGTGCTGGCCGAGGAGGAGCAGGCCAAGTACGGCAACAACCTCGACGAGCTCGTCGCGCGGTTCGGCATCCGGATCGCCAACGACATCGTCTCCGACTACGAGCGCCACCGGCAGGCGCCGCACTGGATCCTGGCCGACCTCGACGCCCCGCTCGACGGGGTCGATCTGCTGGCGCGGGTGCGCGAGGCGTGCTTCTACCGCGCGACCACGCTTCAGGCCGGCGACGGCGCGCGCGTGCTCGCGCGCACCGGCCCGAGCGCCTCGACGCCCGACGCGGCGCTGCTCGCCGTGACCGAGCACGGCCGCGGGCGGGTCGTCGTGGTCGCCGACTCCGACCTGTTCGGCGACGACTGCATCGGCGAGCTCGACCACGAGCAGCTCTGGTCCAACCTCGTGCACTGGGCGGCCGCCCACGCGTTCCGGCGCGCGGCCGAGCGGCCGGCCGCCGAGGCGGTCGAGTCCGAGCACTGGCGGACCCTGAAGACCGAGGTCGACGCGCTGCGCCTGCAGCAGCGCTCCGACGGCAGCGTCGACCTGGCCGAGCACGACGAGGCGGCGCTGCGCGCCCGCGTCGACGCGATCGCGGCGGCGGTGCAGGGCCTCGCGCCGCTGTTCGCCCACCAGGACGAGTACCTGGAGGCGGTCGTCGCCGACCTGCGCGCGTGGGCCGACGGCGGGTTCGGGGTGCCGGACTTCGGCGCGTCGCTGGACCGCTTCCGGCCGGACCTCATCCGCCGCGACGGCGTCCAGCACCTCGTCCTGTTCCCGATGTACAAGCAGAACGGCTCGCGCGACTCGGTGTTCGAGGCGCTCATCGTCGCCGTGCCGTGGCCGGACTGGCTGTCGGAGCTCGAGCGCACCCGCTACGACAACGGCAAGTTCGTGCCGGTGACGCTCGTCGACTACACGGCCGGCTACGACAGCGAGTGCGCGGTGCTGTTCCCGGAGACCGTGAGCGTGGCCGGGCGCCCGGCCAATCACTTCGGCGGGATCTTCTGCGACCGCGAGGCGGCGCGCTTCCGCGCCACGTCCGCGCGGGCGGCCGAGGTGCTGCGCCTGAACCTGCCGCCCGACGCCGCCGGGCTGCTGGAGAGCGAGCAGCTCTCGCGCGACGCCTACGAGCTGTGGGACCTCGTCCACGACCGCGCCCACAGCCACGGCGACCTGCCGTTCGACCCGTTCATGATCCGCCAGCGGATGCCGTACTGGATGTACGCGCTGGAGGAGCTGCGCTGCGACCTCACCGCGTTCTCAGAGGCCGTCGAGCTCGAGCGCGAGGGGCTGTGGGTGGCGCGCAGCGTGCAGTACGCGATCCTGTTCGACCGCCTGTTCCGCTTCCCGATCACGGGGCCGCGGGTGCGCAACTACGACGGGCTGGGCGGGCAGCTCCTGTTCGGCTTCCTGCACGCGACGCGGCGGCTGCACTGGACCGACAACCGGCTGACGATCGAGTGGGAGCGGGTCGCCGACGGCGTGCTGGAGCTGCGCGAGCGCGTCGAGTCGCTGTACCGGGCGGGCATCCAGCGCACGAAGCTGCAGCACTGGGCGGCCGCGCACGACCTCGTGGCCGAGTTCGTGCCGCCGGCCGCGGGCTCGAAGTGGGCCGCCGCGGTGCGCGACTTCCCCGAGATCGCGGACCCGCGCCCGTACGTCGACGAGGTCCTCGACGACGAGTTCCCGCTGTCGCTGTTCTACGTGTCGCTGCAGCGCAAGCTCGCCGAGGAGCCGGTCGCCGCGTAGGCTGCGGCCGGTGGGCGACCAGCGCGCGATCGGCGAGCGGTTCCGGGCCCTGCACGCGGGGCCGCCGTTCGTGATCCCCAACCCCTGGGACGTCGGCTCGGCGAAGGCGCTCGTCGCGCTGGGCTTCCCGGCGCTGGCGACGACGAGCTCGGGGTTCGCGTTCACGCTCGGGCGCGGGGACGGGGCGGTGACGCTGGACGAGCTGGTCGCGCACGTCGCCGCGATCTGCGCCGCGGTCGACGTGCCGGTCTCGGTCGATCTGGAGAACGGGTTCGGCCCGGCGCCGTCGGACGCGGCCGACGCGATCGCGCGCGCCGCGGCGGCGGGCGCGGTCGGCGGCTCGATCGAGGACTGGGATCGCGACGGCGCGTACCTGTACGGCGTGGAGGAGGCGACGGCGCGGGTGGCCGCGGCGGTCGAGGCGGCCCGGGCGCTGCCGTTCCCGTTCACGGTCACGGCCCGCGCGGAGAACCACATCCGCGGCAACCCGGACCTGGCCGACACGATCGCGCGCCTGCAGGCCTACGAGCGCGCCGGCGCCGACGTGCTCTACGCGCCGGGGCTCGCCAGCGCGGAGGAGATCGCCGTGGTGCGCGCGGCGACGTCCAGGCCGCTGAACGTGCTCGCCCGCCCGCACCTGACCGCCGCCGAGGTGTTCGCGGCGGGCGCGCAGCGGATCAGCGTCGGCGGGTCGCTGGCGTGGGTCGCCTACTCGGCGCTGGCCCAGGCGGCGACGCGCATCCGCGACGACGGCGACCTGTCGGTCCTGGGCGTGCGCCCGCCGATCGAGCGCTGGCTGGCCTGAGCTACGCCGCGTAGCGCTGTGCCGCGCGGGCGCGCGCCTTGGCGGCCTCGACCTCGCGGTCCTTGGGCTTGGCGTTCGTCGTGAGGCTGGCGAGCAGCTCGCGCGACACCGCGGTGACCGCCTCGACCGCGTGCTCGAACGCGGCCTCGTTGGCCTTCGACGGCTTGGTGAAGCCGCTGATCTTGCGGACGTACTGCAGCGCGGCGGCGCGGACCTCCTCGTCGGTCGCGGCCGGCTCGAAGTTGTAGAGCGTGCGGATGTTGCGGCACATGGGGCCAGCCTACGCCTCGCCGGCGTCCTGCGCGGAGGCCGCGGCCACGGCCAGGAGCAGCAGGAAGGAGATCGGTCGTTGCGGGGCGGCGGCGGGGTGGGGGATCGAGCACATGAGGTTCTCCTCGTCGGCGGGGTCTCACCGGTGAAGACGGCCGCCGCGCCGGGAACTCATCGGTGCTCGCTCAGGCCTCGAGCAGCTCCGAGGTCTCCAGCCACGCGAGCTCGGCCGCCTCGCGCTCGGCGACGACGTCGCGCAGCTCGGCGTCGAGCGCGCGCAGGCGCTCGTGGTCGGTCGCGGCGGCCGCCATCAGCTCGTGCAGCTCGGCCTCCCGCGCGCCGAGGCGCTCGAGCGCGCGCTCCAGCCGCGCCAGCTCCTTGCGCGCGGCCTGCCGCACCGCGCCCGGCGGCGCGGACCGTTGCGGCGCGGCGGTCGGCGGTGCGGGCGCGGGGGCGGGCGCGCGCCGCTCCTCCAGGTACTGCTCGATCCCGCCGGGCAGGTGGCGGATGCCGCCGACCGCGTCCAGCGCGTACACGTCGTCGCACACGCGCTCGACGAAGTAGCGGTCGTGGCTGACCACCACGAGCGTCCCCGGCCAGCCGTCGAGCAGGTCCTCGACCGCGGTGAGCGTCTCGATGTCGAGGTCGTTGGTCGGCTCGTCGAGCACCAGCACGTTCGGCCCCTCCATCAGCAGGCGCATGAGCTGCAGGCGGCGCCGCTCGCCGCCCGACAGGTCGGCCACGCGCGTCCACGCGCGCTCGCCGCCGAAGCCGAAGCGCTCGCACAGCATCCCGGCCGTGATCTCGCGCCCGTCGGCGAGCGTCGCCCGGCCCCGCACCGCCTCCAGCGACTCGAGCACCCGCAGCTCGCCGGGCAGCTCGCCCGCGTCCTGGGTGAGGTGGGCGAGGTGCACGGTGGCCCCGCGCACGACCCGCCCCGACGTCGCCTCGCGCGCGCCGGTGAGCACGTCGAGCAGCGTCGTCTTGCCCGAGCCGTTGACGCCGACGAGCGCCACCCGGTCGCCGGGCCCCAGCCGCCACGTCACGTCGCGCAGCACCGGCGCGTCGCCGTAGGACACGGTGACGCCCTCGGCCTCCAGCACCGTGTCGCCCAGCCGCGTCCCCGCGAAGCGCATCAGCTCCACCCGGTCGCGCGGCGGCGGCTCGTCGGCGATCAGCGCGTTGGCCGCCTCGATGCGGAACTTCGGCTTCGACGTGCGCGCCGGCGGCCCGCGCCGCAGCCACGCCAGCTCCTTGCGCAGGAGCTGGCGGCGGCGCTCCTCGGCCGCGGCGGCCTGCCGCTCGCGCTCGGCCCGCGCCAGCACGTACGCGGCGTAGCCGCCGTCGTACCGGTGCACGGCGCCGCCGGCGACCTCCCACGTCGAGGTGCACACGGCGTCGAGGAACCAGCGGTCGTGGGTGACGACCATCAGCGTCCCGCGGCGGCCGGCCAGGTGGCGGGCGAGCCAGTCGACGCCCTCGACGTCGAGGTGGTTGGTCGGCTCGTCGAGGAGGAGCAGCTCGGGATGGTCCAGCAGCGCCCGCGCCAGCGCGACGCGGCGGCGCTCGCCGCCCGACAGCGCGCCGACGCGCGTGTCCAGCCCGTCGGGGAACCGTCGCACCTCCACGCCGCCCAGCAGCCCGTCGAGGACCGACCGGAACGCGGCGTCGGCGGCCCACTCGTGGTCGGCGCGCCCGCCGACGAGCTGGTCGCGGACGGTCCGCGCGGGGTCGAGCTCGTCGCCCTGGGCCAGCAGCGCCGCGTGCAGCCCGCCCGCGCGCGTCACCGCGCCCGCGTCGGGCTCCTCGGCCCCCGCGACGAGCCGCAGCAGCGTCGACTTGCCGTCGCCGTTGCGCCCGACGATCCCGATCCGCTCGCCGGCCGCGACGCCCAGCGTCACGTCCTCGAGGACGGTGCGCGCCCCGTAGCCCTTGGCGACCGACTTGAGGTTGACGAGGTTGCGCGCGGGCGCGCTCACCGGCGGGCGCGCGGGAGCACGTGCACCTCGACGCGCGTCGGCCGCGTCGGGGCGGCGAGCGAGAGGAAGTCGCGCACGCGGCCGTCGTGGCGGCAGTACGGGCAGCGCAGCTCCGCGGTCACGTCGACCCGCGGCCCCGCCAGCGCGACCGGGACGTCGCAGCGCGGGCAGGCCAGCGTGCCGGCCGACATGAGCGTCGTGCGGACCGTGCGGCGCTCCTCGACGTGGCGCGCGCGCCGGTGCAGCGGGGTCGAGCTGACGGCGTCCGAGCCGTCGAAGAAGCGGTGCAGCGCCACGACCTCAGGGTACCGAGCGGCCGCTACCGGCCCGGAACGAGCGCGATGTCGGACGTGGGGCCGAGGTGGCGCAGCTTGTCGGGGTTGACGACCGACTGCACCCGGCGGACGCGCCCGTCGGCGATCTCCATCGTGAACACGAGGATCACCCGGCCCTCCGCGTCGTCCATGCGGAACCCGGGCTGGCCGTTGACCTTCACCGGCACGAACGTGACGCCCTCCCAGGTCGCCAGCCGGCGCGAGAACGCGGCCATCGTCCGCGACACCGCCCGGACGCCGGTGACCGTGCGCGCGATCGCCTGCGCCTTGCCGCCGCCGTCGCCGGTGAGCGCGGCGTCGGGCGCCAGCATCGCGACGAGCCGGTCGACGTCGCCGTCGCGCGCGGCGGCGAGGAACCGGGCGGCCAGCTCCTCGCGCTCCTGCGGATCGGGGTCGAAGCGCGGGCGGTCGTCGTCGATGCGCCGCCGCGCGCGGCTGAGGATCTGGCGGCAGTTCGCCTCGCTCTTGCCGAGCATCCGGGCGATCTCCGGGAACGGGTAGTCGAACGCCTCGCGCAGGACGATGACCGCGCGCTCCTCGGGCGTCAGGCGCTCGAGCAGGACGAGGAACGCCAGCGAGATCGTCTCCTCGTCCTCGACGAGCATCGGCGCGTCGTCGCCGACCAGCGGCTCGGGCAGCCACTCGCCGACGTACGTCTCGCGCCGCGCGCGGGCGGATCGCAGCACGTCGATCGCCAGGCGCGTCGTCACGGTCGTGACGAAGGCCTCGGGCCGGTCGAGGTCCTCGGCCTCGTGCACGCGCAGGAGGGCCTCCTGCACGACGTCCTCGGCCTCGGCGACGCTCCCGAGCATCCGGTAGGCGACCGAGAACGCCAGCGGGCGCAGCTCGTCGACGGGGACCATGTGTCACAGGGTGGCACGCCGCCTCGTCGGAGGGGTATGCACGTCTTCATCGCCGGAGCGACCGGGGCCGTCGGTCGCTCGCTCACCACCCTCCTGATCGAGCACGGCCACACCGTCACCGGGACCACCCGCAGCCGGGCCAGGGCCGACGAGCTGCGCGCGCTGGGCGCCGAGCCCGTCGTCGTCGACGGGCTCGACCGGGCCGGCATGATCGACGCGGTCGCGGCCGCGTCGCCCGACGCCGTCGTCCACCAGATGACCGCGCTGGGCGGCGGCATCGACCTGCGCCGCTTCGCCAGGTCGTTCGAGATGACCAACCGGCTGCGCACCGAGGGCACCGACCACCTGCTGGAGGCGGCGCGCCGGGCCGGCGTCGAGCGGGTGATCGCCCAGAGCTACACCGGCCACCAGTACCTGCGCACCGGTGGCCCGGTGAAGGCCGAGGACGACCCCAAGGACCTCGATCCGCCCGCGCAGCTGCGCTCCACGATCGAGGCCATCGGCCACGTCGAGCGGACGGTCACCGCCGCCGGCGGCGTCGTCCTGCGCTACGGCGGCTTCTACGGCCCCCACAGCGGGATGACGCCCGGGGCCGAGCAGTGGGAGATGATCCGCGCCCGCAAGGTCCCGATCGTCGGCGACGGCGGCGGCGTGTGGTCGTTCACCCACGTCGAGGACGCCGCGGGCGCCGTGCTGGCCGCGCTGGACCACTGGACGCCGGGCGAGATCTACAACGTCGTCGACGACGACCCGTCGCCCGTGCGCGTGTGGCTGCCCGAGGCGGCCCGGATCATCGGCGCCCCGCCGCCGCGCCACGTCCCGCGGTGGGTCGGGCGGCTGATGGGCGAGCACATCGTCGTGATGATGTGCGAGCTGCGCGGGTCGTCCAACGCCAAGGCCAAGGAGCGCCTGGGCTGGGAGCCGCGCTGGCCGACCTGGCGCGACGGCTTCGCCGCGCTGGCCCGGGCCGAGCGGTTGGAGGCGGCGGTCGCGGCGTAGGTCAGCGGCGCGCGGCGGCGCGCAGCAGCGCGCCGAGCAGCAGCAGTCCCAGGAGCGCGGCGAGCACGTGGGCGGGGGAGGCCGTCCCGGCTCGTCGCGGGGCCGGGGCCGGCGGCGGCCAGGCCGGGTCGGGCAGCGCCGCCGTGCGCGGCGGCTCGGGCTCCGGCGCGGGCGCGGCCTCGGCCTCGGGTCGCGCCAGGCGCACGCAGCTCACGGCCAGTCCGCGCTGCGTGCGGTCGACGACCCGCTCGACGCCGATCCCGGCCAGCTCCAGCGCGTGGAGCGCCAGCGCGGGGTCGGGGATCCCGGCGATCCGCAGCTCGTCGAGGGTCACGGCCTCCTCGTCGGCTTCGCGCATGAGGTCCAGCAGGCGATGGGCGCGATCGTCCAGCGTCACGGGCATGCCCCTCGGTACGCCGCCCGGCCGGCGACTCCTGCGCGCCCGGCCCGTGAGTTAGTTGACACTTACGTAAGCGACTGCTAACAATATCGCCATGCAGGGCACGCTCGAGGCCATCGCCGAACCCCGCCGGCGCGAGATCCTGCGGCTCGTCCGCAGCGACGAGCTGCCGGCCGGGGCGATCGCGCAGCGGTTCGCCGACGTCACCCGGCCGGCGATCTCCCAGCACCTGAAGGTGCTGCGTGAGGCGGGGCTGGTGACCGAGCGCCGCGAGGGGACGCGCCGCCTGTACCGGGCGCGCCCCGAGGGGCTGGCCGAGCTGCGCGAGTTCCTGGACCAGTTCTGGGACGACCGCCTCGAGAACCTGCGCGTCCACGCCGAACGAGCGGAACGGGAGGAGCGGCATGCCCGCCGACACCACGACTGAGCCCATCGTCAAGGAGCTGCGCATCGACGCCAGCCCCGAGACCGTCTTCGCCTTCTTCACCGAGCCCGAGCTCATCACCAGGTGGCTCGCGGTGGAGGCCGACCTCGACCCGCGGCCGGGCGGCCGCTGCTGGCAGACCCACGTCGACGACGGTGTGCGCTACCTCATGCGCGGCGAGTTCGCTCGTCCACCGCGACCTGACCGTCGCCCGCGACGGCCACGACCGCGGCTGGGACGAGATGCTGCGCCGCCTCGCGGACGTCGTGTAGCGGCCGGGGCGCGGGCGCCCGCGGGTAGCCTCACCGCGTGAAGTCGTTCGCCAGCGACAACTACGCGGGCGCCCACCCGGCCGTGCTGGAGGCGGTCGCCGCCGCCAACGCCGACCACGCGCGCGCCTACGGCGCCGACCCATGGACCGAGCGGGTCGAGGCGCGGCTGCGCGACGCGTTCGGCCCGCAGGCGCGGGCGTTCCTGGTCTTCAACGGCACCGGCGCCAACGTGCTGGCGATCCGCGCGGCGAACGGGCGCGCCAGCGCGGTCATCTGCGCCGAGAGCGCCCACATCGCCGTCGACGAGGGCGGGGCGCCCGAGCACGTCGCCGGCGTCAAGCTCATGACCGTGCCGACGGCCGACGGGAAGATCACGCCCGCCGACGTCGAGGCGCGCTGCGTGCGCCTGGGCGACGAGCACGCCGCCCAGCCCGGGCTCGTGTCGATCTCGCAGTCCACCGAGCTCGGCACGCTCTACACGCCCGGCGAGATCGCCGCCCTCGCGCGGACCGCCCACGAGCGCGGGCTGGCGCTCCACGTCGACGGGGCCCGGCTGGCGCACGCGGCCGCCGCGCTCGACCTGCCGCTGCGCGCGCTGACCACCGACGTGGGCGTCGACGTGGTCTGCCTCGGCGGCACGAAGGTCGGCGCGATCGGCGTCGAGGCGGTCGTGTTCCTGCGCCCCGAGCTGGCCGAGGGCGTGCCCTACCTGCGCAAGCAGTCGCTGCAGCTCGCCTCCAAGCAGCGCTACCTCGCCGCTCAGCTCGACGCGCTGCTGGAGGGCGAGCGCTGGCGCGAGCTCGCCGGCCATGCCAACGCGATGGCGGCCCGGCTCGCCGCGGAGCTCGAGGGCGTCGACGGCCTGCGGATCACCCAGGCGGTGCAGGCCAACGTCGTGTTCGCGATCCTGCCGCCGGAGGCGACCGAGCGGCTGCAGCGCGACTGGCCGTTCTACGTGTGGGACCCGGCGACCGGCGAGGTGCGCTGGATGTGCTCGTGGGACACGACGCCCGACGAGGTCGACGCGTTCGCCGCCGACGTGCGCGCCGCGCTCGCCGCGGCCGCGCCCGCCTGAGCGCTCACATCCGCGGCAGGCGGACGACCTCGACGAAGAACTCGTCGATCTGGCGCACGACCTCGATGAAGCGGTCGAAGTCGACCGGCTTGGTCACGTACGCGTTGGCGTGCAGCTCGTAGCTGCGCAGGATGTCCTCCTCGGCCTCCGAGGTCGTCAGCACCACGACCGGGATCGTGCGCAGCTCGGGGTCGTTCTTGATCTCCTGCAGCACCTCGCGCCCGTCCTTGCGCGGCAGGTTCAGGTCCAGCAGCACGAGGTCGGGCCGCGGCGCGTCGGCGTACTCGCCCTCGCGGCGCAGGAACGCGAGCGCCTCGACCCCGTCCGCCACGCAGCTGAGGCGGTTGCGGACCTTGTTGTCGGCGAACGCCTCCTTGATCATCAGCGTGTCGCCGCGGTCGTCCTCGACGAGCAGGACGTCGATCGGCTTCAGCGGCTGGTCGGGCGGGATCATTCGGGCTCCTCGAGCTTGGGCAGGGTGAAGCGGAACGTGGTGCCGGGGCCGTCGCCCGGGGGTTCGAGGCGGATCGTCCCGCCGTGGTACTCGACGATCTTGCGGCACAGCGCCAGCCCGATCCCGGTGCCCTCGTAGGCCTCCTTCGGGTGCAGGCGCTGGAAGATCACGAAGATGCGGTCCGCGTACTCGGGGTCGATGCCGATCCCGTTGTCGGAGACGGTGAACGACCACATGGTGCCGTCCGGCTCGGCGGAGATCCGCACGCGCGGCGGATCGTCGCCGCGGAACTTGATCGCGTTGCCGACGAGGTTCTGGAACACGGCCGCCAGCAGCGCCGGCTCGCCGCGCACCTCGGGCAGCTCGCCCACCTCGATCGTGGCGCCCGACTCCTCGATCGCCTCGGCGAGGTTGTCGAGCGCCGTGTCGACGAGGGCGTTGGCGTCCACCACGGTCGGCTCGCCGCGCATGCGCCCGACCCGGGAGAACGCCAGCAGGTCGTTGATGAGCCGCTGCATCCGCCGCGCCCCGTCGGAGGCGAACTCGATGTACTGGTCGGCGCGCTCGTCGAGCTGGCCGCCGTAGCGGCGCTGCAGGAGCTGGGTGAACGACGCGACCTTGCGCAGCGGCTCCTGCAGGTCGTGGGAGGCGACGTAGGCGAACTGCTCGAGCTCGGCGTTGGAGCGGCGCAGCTCGAGCGCCTGCTCGTCGAGCTGCTCGTTGGCCTGGCGCAGCGCCTCGAGCTCGGCGACGACCCGGCGGCGCAGGCGGCCGATGTCCTCGCCGAGGTCGACGATGTCGCGCGCGCCGTCGCCGTGGATGGCGTGCGTGAGGTCACCGCCGGCGGTCTTGCTCGTCTCGATGCTCAGTCGGCGCAGGGGCCGCGACACGATCCGCGTCAGCAGCACCGCGCCGAGCACGGTCGCGATCACGAGGAGGACCGCGATCGCGACGAACGCGGCGGTCAGGAAGCTGGCGGCGTCCTGGAGGTCGCGGCGCGCCTCGGCCCGCGCGGTCTGGATCGCCGCGTCGAGCGCGGCGAAGCCCTCGCGGACGGCGTCGAAGCGCTCGCGGCCGATGTCGGTCGCCGCCTCGGTCAGGGCGGCCCGGCGGCCCTCGCCGGCGACGGCGAGCGCGGGGGTCACGTACGCCCGCTTCCAGGCGCGCGCGAGCTGGTCGACGCGGTCGACGCCCGCGGTGACCGCCTCGAGGTCGAGCTCCTCGGCCAGGCGCTGGAGCCGGCGCGCGGCCTCGCGCTCGGCGCGCACGCCGGTGTCGTAGGGGACCAGGAACGACCGGTCGCCGGTCAGCGCGTAGCCGCGCACGCCGGTCTCCTGGTTGAGCAGCGCCGAGTGCATCTCCAGGGCGGCGACCCGCGCGGGGTCGAGCCGGTCGACCACACGGGTGCGGGCCTCGTCGAGGTTGAGGATCGCCACGATCCCGAGCGCCAGGCAGGCGACGAACAGCAGCGCCAGGGCCGCGCCGCTGATCGCGAACCACTGGCCCACGCGCAGCCGCGAGACCAGGGGCCGTTGGGGGAGCGGCTGCGGCTCGCTCACCGCGTCAGCGGGCTCGCGAGCTGACGAGGACGGCGGCGACGTCGTCGGCGTGCGGCCCGCCGTTGAGCTGCTCGACGTGCTCGATCAGCGCGTCGAGGAGCTCCTCGCCGGCGGCCGTGGCGCGGGCGGCGCCGCCGAGCGCATCGACGGCGTCGGTGAGGCCGTCGACGCCGAGGCGCACCGGGCCGTCGCCGGCGCGGCCCTCGATCAGCCCGTCGGTGTACAGCAGCAGGGTCCAGCGCTCCGGCAGCGCGACCGTGCGCGGCTCCCAGCGCTGGTCGTCGACCAGGCCGAGCGGCAGGTGCACGCGGTCGATCGCCAGCTCGCGCGTCCCGTCCTCGCCGACCAGCACGGGCGGCGGGTGGCCGGCGAGCCACACGTCGACGCTGCGGCGGTCCGGCGCGACGGCGAGCAGCGCGAACGTCGTGAAGAGGTCGGGGCGATGGCGCTCGTGGACGAGCAGCCGGTCCATCGTGCGCAGCACCTCGGGCGCCGGGCGCTGGGCGAGCGTCAGCGACCGCCAGGCGATGCGCAGGCACACGCCGAGCGCGGCCTCGTCGGCGCCGTGGCCGCACACGTCGCCGATCGCGACGTGCAGGGTCCCGTCGTCGAGCTCGACCGCGTCGTAGAAGTCGCCGCCGAGCACCGCCCGCCGCCGCCCCGGCCGGTAGCCGGCGATCAGCCGGGTCCCGGGATCGCGCACGAGCGCCGTGGGCAGCAGCCCGCGCTCCAGGCGCGCGTTCTCCTGGGCGTGGAGCTGCGCCTCCAGCAGCGCCCGCTCGGACCGCTCGGCGCGCCCGCGCGCGATCGCGTAGCGGATCGCGCGGGCCAGGCGCTCGCCGTCGACGCCGCCCTTGGCCAGGTAGTCGTGGGCGCCCGAGCGCACCGCCTCGATGCCGAGGTGCGCGTGGTCGAGGCCGGTGAGCACGACCACCGGCGTCTCCGGCGCGACGCGGCGCAGCCGCACGAGGCCCTCCAGGCCGCTGCTGTCGGGCAGGCCGAGGTCGAGCAGCGCGCAGTCGGCCCGCGCCGCCTGCGCCTCGGCCTCGGCGAGCGTGGCCACCGTCAGGATCGAGATCTCGGGCGCGGCCTCGGTGAGGAGCTCGCGCACGAGGAACGCGTCGCCCTCGTCGTCCTCGACGAGGAGGAGGACCGCCGGGTCGCGGACGTCCGGATCGGACGTCGCCGTCCTGGGAACGGTGGACACCGGGCTCGATGGTATTGGACGGGGCTGCGCCCGTCACACCGCTTTCAGGTGGCGGATCGGCGCGTGGCGCAGCTCGCGCGCCACCGCCTCGACGAGCGGCTCGTCGTCGCGCTCGCGGCCGTCGGTCACGGCCGCCACGAGATCGCGCTTGCGCTCGATGAGCTTGGCCATCGTCTCGTCGATCGTGCCGGCCGCCAGCAGGTACCAGGCCGACACCGCGTCGTGCTGGCCGATGCGGTGGACGCGATCCTCGGCCTGGTCGTGGATCGCCGGCGTCCACTCGAGCTCCAGGAAGCAGACGTTCGACGCGCGCGTGAGCGTGATGCCCTGCCCGGCGACGTGCGTCGAGCACACGAGCAGCCCGCTGCCCTCGCCGTCCTGGAAGGCGCGCACGGTCGCCTCGCGGGCGGCGGCCGAGTCGCGGCCGAGCAGGTGCATCGCGTCGGGGAAGCGGGCGAGCACCGCCTCCTGGACCTCGGTGTGGTGGGCGAAGACGACGAGCGGCTCCTCGGAGGCGAGGAAGTCGTCGATCCAGGCGAGCGCGGCGGCGAGCTTGCCCTGCGCGGCGATCCGCTTGAGCGCGTTGAGCTGGGCGAGGCGCTCGGCGCGGCGGGCGGCGGCGACCTTCGCGTCGAGCGTCTCGAGATCCAGCGGCAGCGAGCGCAGCCACTCGATCACGTCGCGCTCGGCCACCCGGTACTCGTGCTCGTTGGTGAGCGCGACCGGCACGACGGAGCGGCGCTTGTCGGGAAGCTGGGGGAGGACGTCGCGCTTGAGCCGGCGCACGAAGCAGTGGCGGCGCAGGTGCCAGTGCAGGCGCTCCTCGGCGCCCGGGCCGCTGCGGAAGCGCTGGCTGAAGCGGGCGCCGCTGCCGAAGTCGCCGAGGCGGTCGAGGACCCGCAGCTGGGAGATCAGCTCGTCGGGGTGGTTCATCACCGGGGTGCCGGTGAGGGCGAGGCGCAGGCCGCCGTCGGCGACGCCGTCGGCGAGGCGGCGGACCGCGCGGGTGCGCTTCGCGCGCGGGTTCTTGACGAGGTGCGACTCGTCGACGACGAGCGCCCTGGGGCGGCGGCGGCGCAGCGCGTCGAGGTGGGCCTCGACGATCTCGTAGTTGAGGATCGCGATGTCGACGTGCGGGGCGACCGTGCCGCGGCCCGAGACGACCGCGCGGCTGCGGTGCGGCAGCCAGCGCTCGGCCTCCCGCTCCCAGTTGAGCTTCAGCGAGGCCGGGCAGACGACCACGGCCGGGAACGCGTCGTCGGCCTCGAGCGCCGCGAGCGCCTGGACGGTCTTGCCCAGGCCCTGCTCGTCGGCCAGGAACGCGCGCCGGCGCTCGAGCACGTAGCGGACGCCCGCGTGCTGGAACGGCTCGAGCGTCCCGCCCAGCCGCGGCGCCGGGTCCAGCGGCGGGGCGTGCGTGGCCTGCGACGCGGCGACCGCGTCGAGGGCGGAGTCGTGCTCGGCGCGGAGCGCCTCGAGCACCGGCTGGGCCCGCGCGCCGACCTCGACGCCGTGGTCGCGCACGTAGCGCTCGACGGTCGGGACCACCGACGGGTCGACGGGCATCGTGCGCGTCGCGCGCTGCACCGGCGGCAGCTCGGCGAACGCGAGGTCGGCGTCGTCGTCCCACAGCACGTCGAGGCGCAGCCGCGGGCCCGCGACGCCCTCGACGTACGTGAGGACCGCGGGCGGCGGGTCGAGGTCGACCTGCAGCCGCGCCGCGCAGTCCTGGGCGCGGCGGTCGAGCCTGGCCGAGCGCAGCTCCAGCAGCGCGTCGGCGACCTCGCGCGTGAAGGGCAGCCGGTGGCGGGTCCCGGCCTCGATCGCCACCGACGCCAGCGGCTCGGGCAGCTCGCCCGCGCGCGTCTCGGCCACGAACCAGCCGCGCGCGTCGTGCTTGGCGGTCGTCACCGCGCCGATCCAGCGGCTGCCCAGCTCCGACAGCCACGCGCGCGCCCGGTCGCTGACGGTCAGCTCGGGGAAGCGGGTGAGGAGGTGGGCGACGTGCGCGCCCGCCCAGTCGTCCGACGGCGCCCACCACTCGCGCGTGTCCCAGTCGAACCGGCGCCCGGGGACGCGGCGGACCGCCTCGACGAGGTCCTCGCGGTAGGGGAACGAGAGCACGACGATCCGCCCGCCGCGGGAGGCGTTGTCGCGCAGCTCGACGTTGGGGCGCTCGGGCGCGAGCCTCACAGGCCCAGCTCGAGCTGCTGCTCGGTCGGGGCCAGCTTCGCGTCGCCGGCCTGCGGGCGCCCGCGGCGCGACCAGTGGCCGACGACCTCGTGCGCGGTGCAGCGCCGGTAGGTGGTCCGCTTGTCGATCGGCTCCAGCCCGAGGCCGTGCGGCTCGGCATGGGTGACGAGCGCGTGGAAGACGCGCCCCTTGCGGTTCACGAGGACGATGTCGCCGACGAGGACGTTGGCCAGCCGCACCTCAGCCAGGGTAGGCGGGCGTCCGGCGGTCCTCCCGGAACGCCTCGTGCCCGAGGTCGGCCAGCCAGCGGCGCATCCAGCGGTGCATCGCCTCCGCGCCGACGACCGGCTCGTCGGGCAGCGCCCAGTGCGCGGGGGCGAGCACGAACGGGTAGCACTGCGAGCCGCCCAGCCCGCCGTGGGAGCCGACGAGCTCCTCGAACGCGGCGACCTCGCCGGTGTCGGCCCAGTAGCGGCTGTTGACGAGGACGTCGGGGCAGTTGGGGAACGTGTCGGTGCGGGCGACGTGCGCGGCGGCGTTGGGGCCGAACGGAGCGAGCGGGTCCTTGCCCTCGACGCGGTCGTCGTCGAGGTACCGGACGCCGGCGGGGCCCAGCACCACCGGCCCGTCGGCCGCGCTGCGCACGAGCAGGAAGCCGATCCCCGGATGGGTGCGCAGGGTCGGCAGCAGTGCGGGGTGGCGGGCGTCGATCTCCTCGCGCGTGGCGCGGCCGGGGATCGCCGTGAAGCTGATGAGGCCCAGGCAGCCGGAGGCCATCACGACGATCTCGGTGTCGTCGGGCGCGTCGCCCGCCGGCGCGCGGCGCTCGTCGAGGCGCACCTCGCCCTCGATCTGGCGCCGGCGGGTGGCCGTGCGGACCGTCCGCGCGCCGATCCCGGTGCCGCTCGACGCCTCGGTCAGCGCGGCGCCGAGGCGGCCGAGCGCCTCGTCCTCGCCCGAGCCGGCGCCGGCGACGAGCTCGGTGGCGGCGGCGCGTCGCACCACGTCCTCGAGCGTCTCGCCGTAGCGCTCGCGGAACGTCGCGCCCTGCGTCTGCCCGTGGTCGGAGAGGACCACGATCTCGTAGGGCCGCCGCGCGGTGGCCGCGGCCGCCTCGATCCGCGCGATCTGGGCGTCGACGTCGCGCAGCACCGCGAGCGTGTCGGGCCGCTCGATGCCCGAGTGGTGGGCGACCTCGTCGTAGGCCAGGAACGTCGTGTAGACGACGGACCGGCCCGCGTGCGCGTCCGCGACGACCGTGGCGACCTGCAGGTCGCGCTGCACCGCGGTCGCCCAGGCGCGCACCGGCGCGTAGCCGAGCGTGCGCCGGATCCGCGGCTGCACGTCGCGGCGGCGCTGCAGGCGGGCGTAGACCAGCTCGCGGCCCACGTGCACGATCGCGGCGAGCACGGTGCGGGTCATGTTGTAGGGGCTGGCGAAGTACGCGGCGTAGTCCTGGCCCATGCGGCCGCGCCCGCGCACGTCGAGCACCGTCGACATCGTCAGCAGCGAGTGCGGCGCGTCGCCGGAGAGGATGTTCGCGCGGCTGGCGCCGTCGTCGTGCAGCAGGCCGCGCCGGTCGCTGACCCGGCGCTCGATCTCGGCCGCGTCGCGCGGGTGGTTGGTCACCAGCGCCCGCCCCTGGTCCTTCTCCCACCAGCGGAACGCGGGGATGTCGTGGTTGTTGCCGTGCAGCAGCCCGGCCTGGCAGGCGCCGGTCTGCGACGACCAGTCGGTCTCCCACCGCAGCAGCCGGTGCGTGCCCTCGCGCACCCAGCGCGCGAGCGTCGGCGCGTTGCCGTCGCGCAGCGCCCGGACGAGCACCTCGTGGGCGAGCCCGTCGATCTCCAGGAACAGGACGCCGGGCACGTCGCCGGGCGCCCCGCCGTCGCCGGCCCGGCGGCGCGCGCGCTTCACGAGGTGACGGTGCACGCGCGGGTCGTCGTCGATGGCCAGCAGCGAGGCGACGATCGTCGACACGGCGGTCACCCCGAGCGCGACGAGGATGCCCGACCACACGTCGCGCACCTCGACGCCGGGCACGACCCAGGCGGCGAGCAGGACGACGAGGCCGTTGAGGAGGAGCACGGCGCCCCCGAGCGTCAGCACCGTGAGCGGGAGCGCGATGCGGATCGCCACCGGCCACACGACCAGGTTCAGCAGTCCGCACACCGCCGACATCGCCAGCGCCGAGCCGAAGCCGGAGATGTTGAAGCCGGGCAGGATGTCGCCCATCAGCAGCAGCCCGAGCGCCGAGACCACGAGCGTGACGAGCGCGCGCACGATCACAGCGCCACCGCCTCGCCCGGGGCCAGCACGACGACCCGCGTCTCGGGCCGCCGCCGCGTCGTCGCCTGCACGAACGCGTCGACCGGGTCGCGCAGCAGGTGGCCGTGGCGGCGCTCGGCCCCGACCGGCAGCAGCGTGCCCCAGTGGATCGGCACCGCCAGGTCGGGCGCCAGCAGCGCGACCGCCGCGGCCGCCTCGTCGGGGTCCATGTGGCCGGGGCCCAGCGACGGGCCCCAGCCCCAGATCGGCAGCAGCGCCGCGTCGAGCGGCCGCAACGCCTTCATCTGCGGGAACACCTCGGTGTCGCCGGCGAAGTACACGCGCCGGCCGTCGTGCTCGGCCACGAACCCGACCGCGCCCGAGGCGGGGCCCAGCGGCGAGCGGCGTACCCGATGGACCGCCGGCGTCGCCTCGACCCGGACCGGGCCGACCGCCGTCGCCTCGCCGGGCTCCAGCTCGCGCACCTCGGCGCCGGTGAGGCGGCGCAGCGTCCGGCCCACCCCGCGCGGGGCGACGATCAGCGGCGGGCGCGGCTCCAGCGCGCGCAGCGTCGGCAGGTCGAGGTGGTCGCGGTGGGCGTGGGACAGGAGCACGGCGTCGACGTCGCGGGGCGCCGGGACCGGGGGCGCGTGGCGGCGCAGGTGCGCGACCCGGCCGCGCAGCACCGGATCGGTGAGCAGGCGCACGCCGCCGAGCTCGACGAGGACGGTCGCATGGCCGAGCCAGGTGAGCCGGTCGGGCACGCCGGGAATCTAACGTCCGAGCGCCCGACGATGATGACGGCGTGTCCCAGTCCCGTGGCCGTCGCATCGCCGTCTGGTTGCTGGTCGTCGCCGGCAGCGTCGTCGCCGTGCTGGCGATCTTCGCGATCTGGACGGCGCGCCAGCTCCTCAACGAGGACAACTGGCGCGAGACCAACACCGAGCTGATCGGCGACCCCGCGCTCCAGGAGGCGCTGGCCGCCTACCTCGTCGACGAGCTGTACGCGAACGTCGACCTGGCGGGCACGCTGGAGTCCGCGCTGCCGCCGCGGCTGGACCCGCTGGCCGGGCCGGCCGCGGGCGCGCTGCGCGAGCCGCTGACCGAGGCGGTGCGCCGGATGCTCGACGCGCCGCGCGTCCAGAAGCTGTGGGACGAGGCCGCGCGCGTCACCCACCGGCAGTTCATGAGCCTCGTCGAGGAGCGACGCGTCGCGCTGCGGCGCGACGGCGGCGCCGTGGTGCTCGACCTGCGCCCGGTCCTGGGCGCCGTCGGCGAGCAGCTCGGCCTCCCGATCACCGGCGAGCGGCTGCCCGAGGGCGTCGGGCGGATCGTCGTGATGGACGCCGACCAGCTCGACGCGCTCCAGCGGATCGTGCGGCTCCTGAAGGTGCTGGCCGGCGGGCTGCTCCTGCTGTCGATCGCCCTGTTCGCGCTCGCGATCTGGCTGGCGCGCGGGCGCCGGCGCGAGATCCTCGCCGCGTCGGCGCTCGGCGTCGTGGTCGCCGCGATCCTCGTGCTGCTGCTGCGGCGCATCGTCGGCGACACCGTCGTCGCGAACCTCGGCGACACCGCGACCGCGCAGGACGCGGCGCACTCCGTGTGGACGATCGGCACGGCGCTGCTGGCACAGGTGGCGCGCACGCTGCTGCTGCTCGCGCTGCTCGTGGCGCTCGCCGCGTGGCTGGCCGGGCCCGCCGGGCCGGCGCGCACGGTGCGCGCGTGGGCGCGCCCGGCGCTGTCGGGCCGGCCCGAGCTCGTGCACGGCGTGGCGCTCGCCGCGCTGCTCGGCCTCCTGGCGCTCGGGCTGATCCCGGGCATCCGCACGCTGGCGGCCGCCGGCCTGCTGATCGTGGTCGTGGCCGGCGGCGTCGAGATGGTGCGCCGCCAAGCCGTGCGCGAGTAGGTTTCCGCGCATGTCCGTGAGCACCCCGCCGGTCCTGTGGACGCCGACCCCGGAGCAGGTCGAGCAGACGACGCTGACGCGCTTCACGCGCTGGCTGGAGGCGCGCGAGGGGCGCCGCTTCGACACGTACGCCGACCTGTGGCAGTGGTCGATCGACGACATCGACGCGTTCTGGGCGTCGATCTGGGAGTTCTTCGACGTGCGGGCGTCGGAGCCGTACGAGCTCGTGCTGGGCCGGCGCGAGATGCCCGGCGCGGAGTGGTTCCCCGGCGCGCGCCTCAACTACGCCGAGCACGTGTTCCGCGGCAAGGACGACGCGGCGGTGGCGCTGCGCCACGCCGCCGAGGAGCGCCCGCTGCAGGCGATGACGTGGGGCGAGCTGCGCACGCTCACGGCGCGGATCGCCGCCGGCCTGCGCGCGCAGGGCGTGGGGCCGGGCGACCGGGTCGTCGCCTACCTGCCCAACGGCCCGGAGGCGATGGCGGCCATGCTCGCGGCCGCGTCGCTGGGGGCGATCTGGTCGTCGTGCTCGCCGGACTTCGGGGCGCGCAGCGTGGTCGACCGCTTCGCGCAGATCGAGCCCGCGGTGCTGCTGGCCGTCGGCGGCTACCGCTACGGCGGGCGCTGGTTCGACCGCCGCGAGGTCGTCGCCGGGCTGATGGAGCAGATGCCGTCGCTGCGCGCGACCGTCCTGCTGGGCGACGAGCCGCTGGACGGCACGATCCCCTGGGACGACTTCCTCGCCGACGGCGAGCTGATCTTCGAGCAGGTCCCGTTCGACCATCCGCTCTGGGTCCTCTACAGCTCCGGCACGACCGGCCTGCCCAAGGCGATCGTCCAGGGCCACGGCGGCATCCTGCTCGAGCAGCTCAAGCACCACCACCTGCACCTCGACGCGCGCGCCGGGGACCGCATCTTCTGGTTCACGACGACCGGCTGGATGATGTGGAACTTCCTGGTCGGCGTCCTGCTCACCGACGCGTCCGTGGTCCTGTACGACGGCAACCCCGGGCACCCGGACCTGGGGACGCTGTGGGACCTGGCCGAGGAGGCCGGGATCACCTGCTTCGGCACGAGCGCCTCCTACATCGCGTCGTGCATGAAGGCCGACATCGTGCCCGCCGAGGGGCGCGACCTCAGCGCCCTGCGCGCCGTCGGCTCGACCGGGTCGCCGCTGTCGCCCGAGGGCTTCGACTGGGTCTACGAGCAGCTCGGCGCCGGCACCTGGCTGTTCTCGACGAGCGGCGGGTCGGACCTGTGCACCGCGTTCGTCGGCGGCGTCCCGACGCTGCCCGTCTACGAGGGCGAGCTGCAGGGCCGCATGCTCGGCGCGCGCGTCGAGTCGTGGGACCCCGACGGCCGCCCGCTGATCGGCGAGATGGGGGAGCTCGTGCTCGCGGAGCCGATGCCGTCGATGCCGCTGTACCTGTGGGGCGACGAGGACGGCAGCCGCTACCGCGACAGCTACTTCGAGATGTTCCCGGGCGTGTGGCGCCACGGCGACTGGATCGAGATCACCGAGCGCGGCACCGCGATCATCTACGGGCGCAGCGACTCGACGATCAACCGCGGCGGCGTGCGCATGGGCACCAGCGAGATCTACCGGGCGGTCCTGTCGCTGGACGAGATCGTCGACGCGCTCGTCGTCGACGTCGACGGCTGGATGCCGCTGTTCGTCGTGCTGCGCGAGGGCGCCACGCTCGACGAGGACCTCGAGAAGCGCATCGCCAGGCGCGTGCGCGAGGACTGCTCGCCGCGCCACGTCCCCAACGTCGTCTACGCGGTCGCCGAGGTGCCGCGCACGCTGTCGGGCAAGGTGCTGGAGGTGCCGGTCAAGCGCATCCTCATGGGCACGCCGCCGGACAAGGCGGCCAGCCGCGACAGCCTGGCCAACCCCGCCGCGCTCGACCCGTTCGTCGAGCTGGCCGGGCGGCGCTGAGTGCCGGCGCGCCAATTTGCGTAATCCCGAGTGGATTTAATACGTTTCCCGGCATGGCGCTGCTCAAGCCGGACCCCACCTTCCACGCCACGCCCGGGGAGGCGGCCGCCGCCGACCCCGAGACGCTCGGCTACGTCGTCACGCTGAACACGGGCACCAACGGCGACCGGGCCCCCGACGCGCTCGCGGTGGTCGATCTCGACCCGGAGTCGTCCAGCTACGGCACGATCGTCGGGCGGCTCGACATGCCCAACGTGGGTGACGAGCTGCACCACTTCGGCTGGAACGCGTGCTCCAGCGCGCTGTGCCCGTGGGCGGCGCACCCGCACGTCGAGCGCCGCTACCTGCTCGTGCCGGGCCTGCGCAGCTCGCGCATCCACGTCATCGACGTCAAGGGCGACCCGCGCGCGCCGAAGCTCGAGAAGGTCATCGAGGCCGACGAGATCGCGCGCAAGGCCGGCTACAGCCGCCCGCACACGATCCACTGCGGCCCCGACGGCATCTACGTGTCGGCGCTCGGCGCGCCCGACGGGGACGGCCCCGGCGGCATCTTCCTGCTCGACCACGACACGTTCTCCGTGAAGGGCGCGTGGGAGGAGGACCGCGGCCCGCAGGAGCTCGCCTACGACTTCTGGTGGCACATCGCGCACGACACGATCGTCAGCAGCGAGTGGGGCACGCCGAACATGGTCGAGGACGGCCTCGTCGGCGAGCTGCTGCTCGGCAACCGGTACGGCCACAGGCTCCACGTGTGGGACTGGAAGCGGCGCCGCCACGTGCAGGAGATCGACCTCGGCCCCGAGCACCAGATGGTCCTCGAGCTGCGCCCCGCCCACGACCCGCGCAAGGCGTACGGGTTCGTCGGCGTCGTGACGTCGACCGCCGACCTGTCGGCGTCGGTGTGGCTGTGGCGCCGCGGCGACGACGGGACGGTCAGCGCCAGGAAGGTCATCTCGATCCCGGCCGAGCCGGCCGAGGCCGACCAGCTCCCGCCGCTGCTGCAGCCGTTCGGCGCCGTGCCGCCGCTGGTCACCGACATCGCCCTGTCCGTCGACGACCGCGCCCTGTACGTGTCGTGCTGGGGGACGGGGGAGATCAAGCGCTTCGACGTCACCGACCCCGACAACCCGCGCGAGACCGGCTCCGTGCGCCTGGGCGGCATCGTCCGGCGGACCGCGCACCCGGCCGCGGGCGCGCTGAACGGCGGGCCGCAGATGGTCGAGGTCTCGCGCGACGGCAAGCGCGTGTACCTGACGAACTCGCTGTACGCCGCCTGGGACGAGCAGTTCTACCCCGAGGGCATCGACGGCTGGATGGTCAAGCTCGACAGCGACGGCGAGTTCCGCGTCGACCCGGACTTCTTCCTGGAGTTCCAGGGCGAGCGGCCCCACCAGGTGCGCCTGCAGGGCGGCGACGCGTCGAGCGACTCGTACTGCTTCCCGGACTGAGCGAGGACGCGGCCGATGGACGGCGCGTGGCCCTGGATCCTCGTGGCGCTGCTCGGTGCCTACCACGGGCTCAACCCAGCGATGGGCTGGCTGTTCGCCGTCGGGCTGGGCCTGCAGGAGCGCGACCGCGGCGCGGTGCGCCGCGCGCTCCTGCCGATCGCGATCGGGCACGAGGCGGCGATCGCCGTGGTCGCCGCGCTCGTCCTCGTCCTCGGCGTGGTCACCGACGCGTCGGTGCTGCACCTCGTCGGCGGCGGCGTCCTCGTCGGGTTCGGGATCTTCCGCTTCGCGCGCCCGCGCGCGCACCCGCGCTGGACGCGGATGCGCGTCAACCGACGCGAGCTGACGTGGTGGTCGTTCCTGATGTCCAGCGCGCACGGCGCCGGGCTGATGGTCGCGCCGGTGCTGATCGGGGCCGGGGCGGGCGCGGCGGCCGACGGCGGCGACGGCACGCGGCTCGGCCACGTCGACGTCGAGGGCATGTCGGTGCTGTCGACCGCGCTGGCCGTCTCGATCCACGTCGCCGCCATGCTCGTCGCCATGGGCGCGGTCGCGCTGTTCGTCTACGACCGCTTCGGGACCGCGCTGCTGCGCAGGACGTGGGTCAACCTCGACTGGCTGTGGGCGGGGGCGTTCGTGGTCGCCGGCGTGATCACGTTCTTCACCTAGCGCCGTCCACCCCGGCGCGTAGCGTTGCGCGCCGATGGCCGCCTCGTCGTTCGAGCAGCTCGTTCCGCGCTGGCTCGCCCAGGCCTCGCTCGGCGCGGCCATCCTGACGGTCCCCAGCGTGATCCTCGACGTCGTCGAGGGCCTGCCGCACACGGTCGCCGTGCTCGCGCACATCCTCAACTGGGCGGTGTGGTCGGTGTTCCTGCTGACCCTCGTCGTGGCGATGGTGCGCGCCGACCACCCCTGGCAGGCGCTGCGCGCCAACCCGATCCTGCCGGTGGTCGTCGTGCTCACGACCCCGATCGCGCCCGCCGGCCTGCAGATGTTCCGGCTGCTGCGCCTGGGCGCGCTGCTCGGCGCCGCCCACCACGCGCAGCGGGTGTTCTCGCTGCAGGGGCTGCGCTACGCCGCCATCGGCCTGGGGATCGTGGTGATCGGCGGGGGCGCCGTGTTCTCCGCCGTCGAGCACGGCCAGCACCTGTCGTTCCAGGAGGGCGTGTGGTTCGCGATCGAGACCGTGACGACGGTCGGCTACGGCGACATCGTGCCCCACACCGAGGCCGGCCGCGCCGTGGCCGTCCTCGTGATGGTCTCCGGGATCGGCACGGCCGCGCTCGTCGTCGGCGCCGCGTCGCAGCGGTTCCTCAACGGGGACGAGGAGATCGACCTCGACCAGCCGGGCGCCGCCGACCCGACCATGGCCGACCTGCAGCGCGAGCTCCTGGCGCTGCGCGCCGACGTGGCCGCGCTGCGCGAGCGGCTCGGGCCGTCCTCCGCCGCACCGGATCCCTGACCGAGACCGCGCGCGCAGGGGGCCGCTCGACACTCGGCGCCCGAGCGTCGAACCCGTGTCCCCTCCGTCGCCGTCCGGTGTTGGATGGCCCGAACGTGACCAACCTCGCCATCCTGTTTCCCGGCCAGGGCAGCCACGAACCCGGCATGGACGCCGAGCTGCGCGACGACCCGCTCTTCCGTCGCGGGCTCGAGCTGCTCGGGTTCGACCCGTTCGCGCGCCTGGCCGAGGGCACCCGCTACCAGCAGCCCGCCCTCTTCCTCTGCTCGATCGTCGCGTGGGAGCGCAGCCGCATCGCCGCCCCCGTCGCGGCGGCCGGCCACTCGCTGGGCGAGTACGCCGCGCTCGTCGCCGCCGGCGCGATCGCGTTCGACGACGCCGTCGGCCTCGTCGCCCTGCGCGGCGACGCGATGGCCCGCGCCGGCGACGAGAACCCGGGCTCGATGGTCGCCGTGCTGGGCGAGGACGACGACGCCGTGCGCGCCGTCGCCCACGAGCACGGCCTGACCGTCGCCAACGACAACGCCGCCGGCCAGCTCGTGCTGTCGGGGCCGGTCGCCGGCATCGAGGCCGTCGACGCCGGGCCGCTGCGCACGCGCCGCCTCGACGTCTCCGGCGCGTTCCACTCGCCGCTGATGGCGCCGGCCGCCGCCGAGCTCGACGCCGCCCTGGCCGAGATCGAGATCGGCACGCCGCGCTTCCCGGTGATCTCCAACGGCACCGCCGCCCCGTTCACCGACGTGCGGGCCGAGCTGGTCGAGAACCTGCTCAGCCCGGTGCGCTTCCGCGAATCGGTGCTCGTCATGCGCGACATGGGCGCCGAGGAGTTCGTCGAGCTCGGGCCCGGCCGCGTGCTGACCGGCCTGGTCAAGCGGATCCTGCGGGAGGTGGCCGCCTGATGGCCGCGACCGTCCCCACGACCGCGACGACGACGCGCACCGCCCCGGCGCCCCGCCGCCGCCCGACGCTGCGTGCCGGGATCTTCGGCGTCGGCGCCGCGCTGCCCGACCGGGTCGTCACCAACGACGACATCGCCCAGCACCTGGACACCAGCGACGAGTGGATCGTGCGCCGCACCGGCATCCGCACGCGCCACTGGCTCGACGCGGGCGCGCCGATCGCGCCGCTGGCCGCCGACGCGTGCCGCCGGGCGCTCGCCGACGCCGGGCGCGAGGCGGCCGAGGTCGACCGCATCCTCGTCACCACGATCACGCCCGACCGCCTGACGCCGGGCCTGGCGCCGATGGTCGCCGGCCTGCTGGGCTGCCGCCCGGACGTCGCGACCGCCGACCTCAACGCCGCGTGCGCCGGCTTCCTCGTCGGGCTCGACGAGGCCGCCGCCGCCGTCGAGTCGGGCCGCGCCCGGGTCGTGCTCGTGTGCGCCGCCGAGGCGCTCACCCGCATCACCGACCACGACGATCGCGGCACCGCCGTGCTGTTCGGCGACGGCGCCGCCGCCGTGGTCGTCGCCGGCGGGGACCTGGAGGGAGGCATCGGCCGCTTCATCCACGGGACCGACGCCTCGATGGAGGACGCGCTGTTCGTCGAGACCGGCGAGCGCCGCCTGCGGATGGAGGGGCAGACCGTGTACCGCCACGCCGTCGCGCGCATGGCCGAGGCGACCTCCGCGTCGCTGGCCGCGGCCGGGCTGACGATCGACGACGTCGACCTCTATGTCGCCCACCAGGCCAACGCCCGGATCATCCAGGCGGCCGCCGCCGAGCTCGGGATGCCCGAGGAGAAGGTCATGATCGACGTCGACCGCTGCGCCAACACCTCGTCCGCCACGATCCCGCTGGCGCTCGAACGGGCCGAGCGCGAAGGGCGGCTGGCGCCGGGCGCGACCGTGGCGATGTCGGCGCTGGGGGCCGGGTTCGTGTGGAGCGCCGGGATCGTGCGCTGGAAGGAGCGTGTCCATGTCTGCGCGTGAGGACGGCGTGGCCGTGGTCACCGGCGGCACGCGCGGCATCGGCGCGGCGATCGTCGAGCGCCTGCGCGCCGACGGCTGGAACGTCGCGGGCCTGGGCTCGCGCGACTGCGACGTGCGCGACACCGCCGCCGTCGACGCCGCGTTCACCCGCATCGAGGAGGAGCACGGCAAGCCGATCCTCGTGCTCGTCAACAACGCCGGCATCACCCGCGACGGGCTCGCGCTGCGCATGAGCGACGAGGACTGGACGCAGGTGCTCGACACCAACCTCACCGGCGCGTTCCACTGCACCCGCCGGGTGCTCGGCCCGATGATGCGCAACCGGTTCGGCCGCGTCGTGAACGTCAGCTCGGTCGTCGGCGCCTGCATCGGGAATCCGGGCCAGGCGAACTACGCTGCCTCGAAGGCCGGCCTGATCGGCTTCACCAAGACCATCGCTCGCGAGATGGCGCGCAAGGGGGTCACCTGCAACGCGGTGACGCCCGGCCTGATCGCGACCGACATGACCAAGGACCTCGACGAGGGGCTCCTGTCCGCCGTCCCCGCGGGGCGGCCGGGAAGCCCGGAAGAGGTCGCCCACGCCGTCGCGTTCCTCGCCTCGGAGGAGGCCGGGTACGTCAACGGCGCCGCCCTGTCCGTCGACGGCGCGATGAGCGCCTGAACAAGGAGACACCTATGGCCGAGACCACCATCCCGACCGAAGAGCAGGTCCTCTCCCGCATCCGCGAGGAGCTGGCCGCGATCAAGGTCCCCGGCGCCGAGACCGCCGAGATGGACACGCAGTGGAGCGACCTGGACGTCGACTCCCTCGACCTCGTCGAGCTCGTCAAGGCGCTCGAGGACGAGTACGGCATCCAGATCCACGACGAGCAGCTCAAGCCGATCAAGGGCGTGGGCGACGCCGTCAAGCTGACGATCGAGCTGGCGGGGGCGCAGAGCTAGTGACGGACGTCGTCATCACCGGACGCGGCGTCGTCACGTCGCTGGGGGAGTCGCCCGACGACTTCTTCGACTCGCTGGTCGGACGCCGCAGCGGCATCGCCGACGGCGTCGGCGCCTGCACGGAGTTCGATGCCGAGACGGTGATGACGCCCAAGGAGGCGCGCCGGTCCGACCGCTTCTCGCACTTCGCGATCGCGGCCGCCCAGCAGGCGTGGGACGAGGCCGCCCCCGAGGGCTTCGACCCGGAGCGGGCCGGCGTCGTCATCGGCACCGGCGTGGGCGGCCTCGGCACGCTCGAGCGCGAGACGCTCGCCTGGCTGAAGGAGGGCGACCGCGCCGTCTCCCCGATGTTCGTGCCGATGATGATGCCCAACGCGGCCGCGGGCCTGATCGCGATGCGCTTCGGCATCGAGGGCCCCGGCTTCTCGGTGGCGTCCGCGTGCGCGACCGGCGGGCACGCGATCGGCGAGGCCAAGCGCATGATCGAGCGCGGCGAGGCGGACATCGTGGTCGCCGGCGGCAGCGAGGCCGCGATCACGAACGTGTGCCTGGCCGCGTTCAAGCGGATGGGCGCGATGTCGAAGTCCGGCCTGTCGTGCCCGTTCGACGCCCGCCGCGACGGGTTCATCCTCGGCGAGGGCGCGGGCGTGTTCGTGCTCGAGAGCGAGGAGCACGCGAAGGCGCGCGGGGCGAAGGTGTACGGGCGGGTCGCCGGCTACGGCGCCTCCAACGACGCCTTCCACATCACGATGCCCGACGAGGAGGGCAAGGGCGCGGTCCGCTCGATGCGCCGCGCGCTCGAGGACGCCGGCGCCCAGCCCAAGGACGTCGGGTACATCAACGCCCACGGCACGTCCACGCCGTACAACGACAAGATCGAGACGATCGCGATCAAGTCCGTGTTCGGCAGCAACGGCGGGGTGCCGCCGGTCAGCTCCACGAAGAGCGCGATCGGTCACCTCCTCGGCGCCGCCGGCGCGGTCGAGGCCGTGATCTCGCTGAGCGCGATCGAGCGCGGCGTGCTGCCGCCGACGCTCAACCTGGAAGAGCCGGATCCCGAGTGCGACCTCGACTACGTGCCCGACGGGCCGCGCGAGGCGCCCGGGCTGACGACCGTCCTGTCGAACTCGTTCGGGTTCGGCGGGCAGAACGCGACCCTCGTCCTGACAGGAGCCTGAGACCCGTGGCCGCCATCGAGCAGGTCGTAGCCGAAACGCCCCTGAGCCGCCTCGAGGCGCTCGTCGACCCGGGGTCCCTCCACCTGATCCGCACCGCGGTCGGCGACGGCGTCGTCGCCGCGTCGGGCCGCGTGATCGGACGTCCCGTGTTCTGCTGGGCGCAGGACGGCCGGTTCAAGGGCGGCTCGCTGGGGAGCGCCGGGGGCGAGACGATCAAGCGCGTGTTCGCGCTGGCCAACCGCGCCGGCGCCCCGGTCGTGTGCTTCCCGGAGTCGGGCGGCGCGCGCGTGCAGGAGGGCGCCGCCGGGCTGGCCGCCTACGGGGCGATCTTCCACGCCGAGGCGACCGCTCGCGTGCCGGTGATCACCGTGGTCGCGGGCGCGTGCGCCGGCGGCGCCGCGTACGGCGCGGCCGTCGGCGACCTGACGATCGCGGCGGGCTCCGACGCGAAGATGTTCCTCACGGGCCCGCGCGTCATCCAGGAGGTGATGGGCGAGGAGGTCACGCCGATCGACCTCGGCGGCGTGAAGGTGCACTCGGCCAACGGCGTGATCCACCTCGCCGCCGACGACGACGAGGAGGCCGCCGAGTACGTCCGCCAGGTGCTCTCGTACCTGCCCGGCCGGCTGGGCGAGCGGCCGGTCGCCGCCGCCCCGCGCCGCCCGCTCGGCGAGGACCCCGGCTCGGTGCTGCCGCCGTCGCCGCGCCAGGTGTACGACGTCCGCGACGTCGTCGCCCGCATCGTCGACGCCGGCGAGCTGCTGGAGCTGTCGCCGCGCTGGGCGCGCAACCTCGTCACGGGGCTCGCGCGCATCGAGGGGATGCCGATCGGCGTGCTCGCCAACCAGCCGCGCCACCTGGGCGGGACGCTCGACGTCGCCGCCGCCGAGAAGGGCGCCTGGTTCGTCGAGTGGTGCGACCGCATGAACCTGCCGCTGCTCGTGCTCGCCGACACGCCCGGGTTCCTCCCGGGGACCGGCCAGGAGCGCGAGGGCGTCATCCGCTACGGCGCCGCGTTCCTTCGCGCCTTCGCCCGCGCTACCGTTCCCCGCGTGACCGTCACGCTGCGACAAGCGTTCGGCGGCGCCCACATCGTGATGAACTCGCGGGACCTGGGTGCCGATCTGACGCTCGCGTGGTCGGCCGCGCGGGTGGGCGTGATGGGCGCCCGGCAGGCCGTCGAGATCGTCGGCCGGCGCGAGCTGGCCGCGGGCGCGGACCGGATGGCGCTCGAGACCGCCTACGAGATCGAGCAGCTCGACGTGACCGTGACGGCCCAGGGCGGGTTCATCGACGAGGTCATCGAGCCGCACGAGACGCGCGAGCGCGTCGCTCAGGCGCTGGGAGCGTTCATTTGACCGACGGCGAGGTCTCATGAGCGCAGCCGCCGTCCAGCGGCTCGCTCCGCGAAACGAGACCGAGGCCGCGATCCTCGAGGCCGCCCGGGCGGCCATCGCCGAGGAAGGGTATGACCGTCTGACAATGAACGGCCTGGCGCGCCGGGCCTATGTCAGCCGCACGAACGTCTACTTCTACTTCTCGAACAAGCGCGCGGTGCTCGACCGCCTCGTGCAGCAGTCGTTCGCGGAGATGCTCGTGGCGGGCGCGCCGTACCTCGACGGCAGCGGCGACCCGCGGCGCGAGCTGCGGGTGGGCCTGGCGCGGGTGGTCAACGTCGTCAACAAGAACGCGGTCGTGCTGCTGGTGGCCGCGAAGCTCGCGGGCGCCGAGGACGGCCTGCCGATGGAGTGGCAGCCGTACGTGCGGCGGCTCGTGCGCGCGGCCGAGCGCCGCATCCGCGCCGACCAGATGCGCGGGCGCGCGCCGAACGACATCGACGCCGGCATCGCCTCCCGGGCGCTGATGGCGATGGTCGAGCGCCACATCACCCACGAGGTGCTCAACCAGCAGACGACGATCACCGAGTCGGTCCGCACGCTCGCCGAGCTGTGGTACCGCGCGGTGTACCTGTTCCCGCCGGAGGCCGACGGCGCGACGTAGGGGCGGGCGGCCCGGCCGGGCCCCGGCGCCGCCGCCTACCGCAGCACCGCGATCCCGAGGGCCACGCAGGCCGCGCCGAGCGCGACGACGGCCGCGCCGTGGCCCCTGAGGCCGCGCCGCCACAGGACGACGCCGGCGAACGTGGAGCCGATCGCGGCGAGCGGCAGCATGACGCACAGGAGCGCGAGCACGTACGCCGCGGCGACGACCGTCGGCTGGATGGGCTGCGCGCGCTCGTGATCCACGGCGCCCCATGATGCCGCCCCCGCCGCCCGCGTTGCTTGTCAGGTTGGTTCCCGCGGAGGGAACCAAGGTGACAACCAACACGGGATGGCGGTCACCAGTCGCAGGCGACGCCGTCGCCGTCGCGGTCGAGGTCGAAGTGGTCGTCCCCGACCACGTAGACCTCGCCGGTGTAGTCGGGGCCGTCGCCGGTGCCGTTCTCGCAGTCGTAGTCGTACGAGTACGGGTCGAGGCAGGCGCCCTCGTAGTTGGGATCGCACTCGGAGCCGCCGGTCGAGTCCGGCTCGGGCTCGTGGTGGGGGCCGAGCTCGGCGCCCGCGGCGTATGCCGCCGCCTGTTCCTCGGTGTAGGCGTCGACGGCGGCGACCGGGAACCGCACGCGACCGCCGTCCGAGGTCGAGCAGGTCACGCGGACGAAGCCCTCGCGGCAGCGCGTCGTGAAGACCTCGCCGACGGCCGGGCTGTACGCCTCGACCACCGCGCTGCGGTCGTTGAGCCAGTACTCGTAGAAGACGTTCTGGGCGAAGCCGCAGGTCGTGGTCTCCCGGAGCACGCTGATGTTCGCGTCGCACGACGCGTAGCGAGCCGACCGTGCCGCCCGGGCCCTGCGGCGTTTCGCGCGCTTGCGGTCGCGGCTCTCCTCGGTCTGAACGGTCTCGGTGACCGTCACGGTCACGGGCTCGGCCTCGTCGGAGCGCGTGACACCGCCGCACGCCGACAGCCCGCCGGCGACGAGGAGCGCCACGGTGCCTGCCACGACGAGTCGGAGCCCCGGCACGAGGCGAGCGTAGGTGTGTCGAACATGCGGCGTCTTTCCAACATTCGTCCACGGTGCGCCGGGCCCATCGAGGCGCGTCGCAGCGCGACAGTTCCTCTGTCGCGCGCGCGACAGACACGCGGGCCGCGTGGCGGGAGGCTCCTCCCGTGCCGTCCACCAGCAACCCGAGGAGCTCAGCCGCCATGCCCGCCGTCGCGCTTCGTCGCCTCACCGCCATCGCTGCCGCCAGCGTCTGCATGCTGGGGGCCGGCGCCGTCGCCGCCACGACGGACGCCGACGCCGCTCGGGTGAAGGCCACCCCGACCGGCAACACCGCCAACGACGACTACTGCCGCCAGGTCGCCGACCTCATCAACTCGGCGTTCGCCGAGGGGGATCGCCAGGACAACCTCGGCAACTACGAGGAAGGGCAGGCGTGGTGGGACCTCGCGATCGACATGCTCGGCCGCGCCCGCGACAACGGCTGCACCTTCACCCAGGCGCGGCGCGCGCCGGCCGCCGTCCTGCGGCCGAGCACGGTGCGCCGCCTCAGCGTCGCCTCCTGAGCTCCCGGGCAGGGATGCCGCCGCCGCCGGGCCGGGCCAGGACGGCCCGGCCCGGCCGGCGCGGCGAAGCGGGACCGTCAGGCGTCGCGCCCGACGACCCAGATGTAGTTGCCGTCCGGGTCGCGCAGCGAGAACATCCGCGGCGCGCCCGGGGGCGCGATGATCTCGGCGTCCACGTCGACGCCCTCGATCGCCCGCAGCCGCTCGTGCTCGGCGTCGAGGTCGGGGGTCTCGACCCCGATCGACCCGCCGCCGGGCTCGCCGCCCATCGGCGGGTTCAGCGCGAGGCGCGCGGCCGAGCCGGGCGGCGCCACCTCGACCCAGCGGCCGGACTGGTCGCCCTCGCCGAAGGACTGGTCCCCGCGCAGCTCGAAGCCGAGCTTCTGCGTGTAGAAGGCGATCGCGGCGTCCTGGTCGGAGACCGTGAACATCGCGACGGCGATGTCGTTGATGGTGGTGCTGGAGGTGGTGCTCATGTCCTCTCAGACGGTCTGGCGCCCTGGAACTCATCGGTGCGCGCCGAGGCGCCGGCCCGGCGGCCCCGTCGGAGCGTGATCGCGATGACCGCGCCGCCGCAACCGACCCTCGACCGCAGACGCTCTCCGTAGGATCTCGCCGTGCGCGGCTTCGTCGCCCCGACCGACCACGGCTGGTACCAGTTTCTACGGGCGCGCCCGGAGATCGACGAGGTCAACTTCTGGCGCCCAGGTGGCACACCGTTCTCGGCGCTCCAGCCGGGTGAGGTGTTCTTCTTCAAGCTGAAGGCGCCCCATAACGCGATCGGTGGGTTCGGGCTGTTCGCGCGCTTTGCGCCGCTGCCCGTCTGGCAGGCCTGGGATGTCTTCGGTCAGGCCAACGGGACACCCGACGAGCACGCGCTTCTCGAGCGCCTGGGGCGCTTGTCGGGAGGTCGCGGTCCGGTGACGCTCGATCGGGTGATCGGGTGCATCGCGATCACCCAGCCGGTGTTCTTCACGCCCGACGCGTGGATCGAGGTTCCGGCCGACTGGTCGCGCAACATCGTCTCGGGCCGCGGCTACGACCTCAGGCGTGGAGAGGGTTTGCGGCTCTGGGCCGCGTGCCTCGAGCAGGCCGCGCGCACGAACCACCGCGCCGAGTGGACGACCGAGGCCATCGAGCTGCGCCGTCACGGGAAGCCCCAGATGATCGCGCCGAGGCTCGGCCAGGCGAGCTTCCGGCTCGCGGTCCTCGACGCCTACGGCCGTGCTTGCGCGGTGACCAACGAGCACTCCCTGCCGGTCCTGGAGGCGGCGCACATCCGCCCGTGGAAGGACGGTGGACGTCACGAGCTTGCGAACGGCCTGCCGCTTCGGCGGGACATTCACCGTCTCTTCGACCTTGGGTTCGTGACCGTCAGGCCCGACCTGCGGTTCGCCGTGAGTCCGGCGCTGCGCGACGCCTACGCCAACGGGCGGACCTACTACGCGCTCCAGGGGCGCGAGATCGCGCGGCCCCTGGTCCCGGAGGCGCAGCCGTCCCGGGAGCTCCTCGAGTGGCACAACGACGTGGTGTTCCGCGTCTGAGTCAGGCGCCGGCGTCGCCGCGCGGCGACAGCTCCAGGTACGCGGTCGCCGAGTGGTCGGTCATGACCTTCTCGTAGACGCGCCGCGACCGCCCGTACTTGGCGTCCAGCGCGGCCTCGGCCGCGTCGATCTCGGCGGGGTCGGCCAGCACCCGGACGGTCGCCTCGACGCCCGGGCCCAGCGGCTTGCCGCGCGCGTCGCTGGGGATCGCCCGCGCCCGCGGGTCGCGGCGCACGCGGCGGACCTTCGCGGTGCGCTCCTCGGTGCTGAGGACGAGGCGGCGGTCGTCGAGCAGCGCGTACCAGACGGGGGTGGGGACGGGGGTCCCGTCGCGGCGGAAGGTGACCAGCAGCGCGTACTTGCCCTGCTGCAGCCCGGAGAAGTCGGGCGCCGTCCCTGGGTGGCCCGCCGCGTCGAACGCCGACCGGTGGCGGGAGCGGTCGTAGAGCCGGTAGCTGAGGTCGGTCAGCCGGCGCTTGAGTCCCATGGCGGGACTCTACGCGGGGACCGATGCCGCGCATCACTAGCGTTTCTGGCATGACATGGACGGTCGACGTTCCGGTCGCGGAGCTGCCCGAGCTCCCGCCGCTGCCCGCCGCGCTCGCCGCCGCCCTGGCCGACGCGCTCGAGCGCCCCGCCGCCCAGCAGCCGCCGTGGCCGGATCCCGAGTACGTGGTCCGCGTCCGCACCCTGCTGGAGCACGTGCCGCCGATCACCGTGCCCGCCGAGGTCGACCGGCTCCAGGAGCGCCTCGGGGCCGTCGCGCGCGGCGACGCCTTCCTGCTCCAGGGCGGCGACTGCGCCGAGACGTTCCTCGACAACACCGACGAGCACCTCAACGGCACGATCCGCACGCTGCTGCAGATGGCGGTCGTGCTCACGTACGGCACGTCGATGCCCGTCGTGAAGGTCGGGCGCATCGCCGGCCAGTACGCCAAGCCGCGCAGCTCCGACGTCGACGCCGCCGGCCTGCCGTCCTACCGCGGCGACATGGTGAACTCGATCGAGGCGACGCCCGAGGCGCGCCGCCCCGACCCCGGCCGGCTCGTGCGCGCGTACGCCAACGCGGCCGCCGCCATGAACCTCGCGCGCGCGATCACCGGCGCCGGCCTCGCCGACCTCCACCGCCTGCACGAGTGGAACATGGACTTCGTGCGCCGGTCGAACGCCGGCGAGCGCTACGAGCGGCTCGCGACCGAGATCGACCGCAGCCTGCGCTTCATGTCCGCCTGCGGGGTCGACGACAGCTCGCTGCGCACCGTCGAGCTCTACGCCAGCCACGAGATGCTCGTGCTCGACTACGAGCGCGCGCTGCTGCGCCTCAACGGCGAGCGCCTGTACCTGGCCTCCGCCCATCAGGTGTGGATCGGGGACCGCACGCGCCAGCTCGACGGCGCCCACGTCGCGATGGCCGCCCTGCTGGCCAACCCGATCGGCGTCAAGCTCGGCCCGTCGGCGACCCCGGAGGAGGCCGTCGAGCTCGTCCGCCGCCTGGACCCCGACCGCGTCGACGGCAAGGTCACGCTCGTCTCGCGCATGGGCAACGAGGCCGTCCGCGACGCGCTGCCCCCGATCGTCGAGGCGGTCACCCGCAGCGGCCATCGCGTCGTGTGGCAGTGCGACCCGATGCACGGCAACACCGAGGAGTCGCCCAGCGGCCACAAGACCCGCCACTTCGACCGCGTCATGGACGAGGTCGAGGGCTTCTTCGAGGTCCACCAGCGTCTCGGCACCCACCCGGGCGGCATCCACGTCGAGCACACCGGCGAGGACGTCACCGAGTGCCTCGGCGGCGCCCAGCGCATCAGCCACAGCGAGCTGTCGTCGCGCTACGCGACCGCCTGCGACCCGCGCCTGAACACGCAGCAGTCGCTGGAGCTGGCCTTCCTCGTCGTCGAGATGCTGCGCCGGACGACCGGCTGAGTCACTCGGCCTCGGTCGCCGGCAGCTCCCGCACCGGCGCGCCCATCGCGTGGTAGCCGCCGTCGACGTGCAGGATCTCGCCGGTGATCCCGCGCGCGCGGGACGACAGC
>Ga0180220_1000389_pt1 | contig 52975 bp, 51 predicted proteins | sample eDN5th37CBELigBY_FD_151335 | JGI IMG/M metagenome (GOLD analysis project Ga0180220, IMG submission 151335) | Enriched backyard soil microbial communities from Emeryville, California, USA - eDNA 5th pass 37_C BE-Lig BY (version 2) (version 2) | ecosystem: Environmental > Terrestrial > Soil >...
CTGACCAAAGGCGAAGGCGTCGACAAACGTTACGGCACGTATTTCCATACATGGGAGCTGTACATGAACGCGCCGGCCCAGACGGTCATGAAAGACCCGTTCCGCTACGACGACGGTACCACCATTCTTTCGGACCCGACGTACAAGTACTTCTTCCAGCTTCGCAAGGACATGGAGAACGTCGACAAATCCGCCAAACCATATGCCGATACGCTTGCCGCCAAACTGAACTATCGCAGCGAGTTCTTCAGCGGCGATGCCGCGATGCTGCTTTCGGGAAGCTTCATGATTCCGGACCCGGGCAACGTGGAACAGTATCCGCATGACTTCAAGACGGCGTTTGCGCCGGTGCCTCTTCCTCCGCAGAATGCTTTGCCTAAAGACTATGAAGGCGGCAAATATTTTGTGGGCGGCGGCCAGCTTGCCATGGGAGAGACATCCAAACATAAAGAGGAAGCTTATAAGCTGATGCGGTTCATGACAACGACCGACTCGGAATCGAGAATGGAATTCTCAGGCTGGAAAAAATCGGACCAGAACAAAGTGCTTGACCGACTGGTCGGCAAAAACAAGGACATGTACGACGTGGATTCGCTGAAAAACACGCTGTTTGGTCCGGATATCAAATATTTGGACGCTTCGCCGATCGTAACGACAAGCTCTTCCGACCTGACCAAAGTCATCGATGACGGATTCAGCAAATTCATGCTGAGCAACGAACCGATTGACGACGTTCAGAAGTGGATGGTGGATGAAGCGACCAAAATCATTAACGAAAAAGAAGCCAAATAGTTGGTAAAGCACGTTCAAGGAACGCTCAAGCAAAAAAGCCCGCCTCGTACGCGAAAACGTACGGGCGGGTTTTTCCGTTTGCCGTGGATCAAATAGCCTGGAGCACAAAATAGACAACGAAAAGAAGCGAGATGACATAGAACAGCGGCTTCACTTCGCGCCATTTGCCGACCGCGGCATGAAACAGCGCATAGCTGATGAAACCGATCGCGATTCCGTCCACGATGCTGTGCATGAGCGGGATAAACGCGATGATAAAAAACGCGGGAAAACCTTCTTCCAGCCGCTTAAAGGAAATATTGCGAACCGCCGGCATCATCAACCCCCCGATAAAAACGAGGATCGGCGCAACCGCTTGATCGGGTACGAGCGTGATGACCGGCATCGCGATGAGCGAAACCAAAAACAGCGTCCCCGTAACGATCGGGGTCCAGCCGGTTTTTCCGCCGGCGGAAATGCCGGCAGCAGCCTCTACGGTAGAGACCGTCGGGCTTGTGCCGAAAATGCCGCTCAGAAAGACGGTGAAGGAAGTCGCTTGTATGGAGCGTTTAAAGCGCTCCCGTTTTCCGCTCATGTTCAACTGGGCATTAATGAGTCCGACATTTTCGAAAACGATGACAAGCGTCAGCGAAAAAACGGCGACGATCAACGTCGTTACCGTGGCGCCTTTCACCGACAGCTGCCCGAACACGTCTCCATAAGAGGACCAGGAGGACCCTCCTACATTTGCCGCCGCCGAAGGCGCGGCTCCGAGCAGATACGCCAGCACCGTTCCTCCAATGATGGCCAGCAGCAAATTGCCAGGCACTTTGCGCATGTAAAGTATGCACGTCAACGCCAACGTCGCGAGCGTCACAAGCACGCCCGGATCGGCGAATGATTGCACGGCAATCACGGAAGACGGGTCCGAAACGATCACGCCGCCTTTGTGCAAGCCGATCAGAACCAGCATGAGACCGATGCCGACCGAAATGGCTTCCTGAAGCGAGGCGGGAATGGCCGTTCGCAGTTTCTCGACGAATGAGGTCATGCTGATGGCCAAAAAACAAATGCCGGACATCATCCCGACGGCCAGCGCCTGCTGCCATGTTAATCCCATCCCTTGGACGAGCGTGTACGTAAACATGGCGTTAATCCCCATTCCGGGCGCGATGATCAAGGGAGCTTTGCCCCAGATCCCCATAATGAAACAGCCGATCGCAGACGCAAGAATCGTGGCGATGATCCCGGCTTCCTGGGGAATGCCGGCATCCGCCAATATCGAAGAATTAACGATAATAATGTAGACAATCGCAAAAAAAGATACTGCTCCCGCTAACAGCTCCCGTCGCCAAGCGCTCGGGGCAAGGCGGGAAGCCGGATTAGGTGAAGTATTCTCCTTTGCATGCGACGATGCCTGTGTTTCCTGGTGGACCAACCGAATACCTGCTTTCCATTGTAGCCCCTCACCCAACCCTTTCAATGGTATTGAAAGATAGCGGCGCAAAGCCGCCATGTGCATGATTGTACCATAATTGATCGTCAATGAAGTAAAAAAGTTGAAACAAAAGTAAAGAACTCTAAATTGTAAGCGTTTTCCGACGAGAACTATAATGGATTTGCGAAGCATAAATAACATGATTTGGATATTTTCGGCCCATTTATTCGGATCAAATATTCAATGATTAAAATTCTAAAAATGAGGGTGCTTATGGGAATGACGATACGCAAAATCAGCAGATCAAAAACGTGGATTATCGCCGGCATCGCGGTCATTGCGGCCATTGCGTTCATTTTCGTCGAAAGGCCCGTTTTCTCCGAAACAAACCGTTTCGGCGACCCAATCGCCACGGTAGATGGCGAACCCATCCAACTAGAGGAGTTTCAAAGAGCCGTGCAAGCGAATAAAGCCCGCGTGATCGACTTCTTTCACGAAAAATACGGCGCAGATCAGTCAGCCTCATTTTGGACTGCTTCTTATGAGGGAGAAATACCGTTTGAACTTCTAAAAAAGATGGCGCTGGAGGACAGCGTGGACTTGAAAATCCAACAAATGACCGCCAAAGAGCAAGGGGTGCTGACGGATATCCGTTACGACGTTTTTTTGCAACATTTCAAGGACGAAAACAAAAGAAGAGAACAAGCCATCGCAAAGGGGGAGGTCGTATTCGGACCTGCCCAATATACGGAGGATGCTTATTTCGAATATGTAATGGTGAACGCGGTATTGTCCGTCAAAAAACATCTGATGGAAGAAAATTGGAAACCCGATGAACCGGAGCTGAAGCGGTTTTACGAAAAGAACAAAAGCGAGTTGTACCAAGCGCCGGCGACGGTGAAAGTGAAGCAAATATCGGTATCGATTCTTGATGCCGAGCGAAAGGCCGATGAGCGTCTGAGGGCCCAGGCGAAGCAAAAAGTCGAAGCGGCTTCGATGAAAATTTCAAACGGGATTTCTTTCGAGCAAGCGGCAAAGGAGATCGGTCTGAACGGGCAGGTTATCGAGCAGTCCTATTCCTTGGATAACTTCAGGCATAACGCGAAAAGTCCGGTCGCACAGGCGGCTTCGACGCTGCGGGCCGGAGAAATTAGCGGAATCATCGAAGAAAACGGCCGTTTTTACTTGATCCAATGTTTGGAGAACGTAACGGCGGGCTCCGGCTACTTGTCCTTTGATGCCGTGAAAGATCAAGCGATAAAGGATTATATCGATGACCGATATGCCGATTACGTTCGTCAACGGATTGCAGATGCAAAGGTTGTCGTTAATGAACAACTGTACAAGACGTTTCGGATGTAAAGCCGATCAGGCATTACATAAATCAGGATTTTGCAAAATCCTCAAATAAAAACGGAAGGGAATGTTGCTCATTGAGCCGACGGAGATTCAAAAAAGCAATCGGCATGATACTGATTTTTTCCATGATTTGTTCATTGGTGATCGCTTTGCCGCCTGCGGCGGAGGCTGCAGGTACGACGTATTACGTGGACAGTTCAGGAGGGGATGACGGCAACAGCGGCACAAGCGAAAGTTCCGCCTGGAAGTCGCTGGATAAAGTGAACGCGACGACCTTTGCCCCGGGCGACAAAATTTTGTTTAAAGCCGGGGGAAGCTGGAATGGCAGGCTGTGGCCTAAAGGTTCGGGCGAAAATGGAAACCCGATCGTCATCGACATGTACGGTACGGGCAGCAAGCCGTTAATCGCCGGCGTGACGTCCGAACTGGAAGCCGTCTTTTTGAAAAACCAGCAGTATTGGGAAATCAATAATCTCGAGGTGACGAACAGCTCGCCGCTGCCATTCGACAGGGATTGGCAAAATCCGCGGGGCCAGCGGAGAGGCGTCTATATTTTGAACGAGGAAGCAGGCATCCTGAATCATATTTACATTAAAAATTTGAATATCCATGATGTGGACGGTTCTTATACGACCCGTTCCGGCGGCATTATCGTCGACTCGGTCGGATCGACCACCCCCAGCGCTTTCAACGATATTCTGATTGACGGCAACATGCTGACGGATGTGGATGCTTATGGCATATACATCGGTTCCAACTGCATTTTGCGCTACGGAATGGGCGATTTATGGCCTTGGGTACCAAAACCATACGGACCGTGGACGCCTTCCACGAACGTCAAAATATCGAATAACACCGTGCTTCGGGCTGCAACCGGGGGAATTGCATGGAACGTAACCGACGGGGCGGTCGTCGAGCGCAATACGGTAGGACAGGCCACGTACTTGGCAACGAACGCTTCAATTTGGTGGGCTTATGCCGACAATAACCTCGTGCAATTCAACGAGTCGTTCGCAAGCGTCAACGGCGCCGAGGACGGCCACGGCTTCGACGTGGATGCAGGCAACATCGGCTCGCTGGTTCAATACAATTACAGCCACGACAACGCCGGCGGGTTCATGCTGTTTGTCAACGACACGTATTACACGGTCAACACGATCGTTCGATACAACATCAGCCAAAATGACCGAAAAAGCATCTTCCGTTACAGCGGCTCGATCGATAACGTCTATAATTACAACAATACGGTTTACGTAGGGAAAGCGTCCGGCAACCCGGTGATGAGCGATTATTTCACGAAAGCATCGGGCACGCCGCGCAACATCAAAAATTACAACAACGCCTACTACAGCGTCGGCGACCGAGGCTGGGATTTGCGGGGACAGACCTTCGATTACAACGCTTATTTCGGCGGGAATACGTTGGTGCAATCCGATCCGCATAAAATCATCGGCGATCCGAAGTTCGTCAACCCCGGAAGCGGATCGATCGGCCTGAATACCGTCGGCGGATACAAGCTGCAAGCGGATTCTCCTTTAATCGGGGCGGGCATACGGATAAACGACAACGGAGGGCGGGACTATTTCGGCAATCCGCTATACAACGAGGCTCCCGACATCGGCGCGCACGAATATGAAGGCAGCGTGCCTCCGGCCGGCCAAATGCCCGACCCGATCGATATCGTAACGATCCGTCCGGTCAGCACGCCTGTGGATGATTTGGCACCGTTGGCCGTCGCCAGCACATCGTTTAATACAACTTCAGATGGGCCTATAGGCAACATCAACGATAAATATTACGACACGGCTTGGAAAACCGGCGAATCGCCCACGCTCCCGAACGATATTACGCTGGATTTCGGCAGCGAATCCGTTTCCGCCAACCAGCTGAAGTTAAACGCGAGAATGGGAAAAGACTCGGGGATCACGGAATTCGACCTGGAGTACCATAACGGTTCTTCCTGGGTGCCGATCCGAACGGGCATTCGTCTGACGTGGGATTCGACGACCGGCTATAATGAGATCAAATCGGTGGAGTTCCCCCTGACCCGTTTCTCCAAGCTGAGATTGAAGGTTCATGACGGGAATTGGCAGTCGGGACATCTTTCGCTGAATGAACTTGAGTTATACAACAATCCTGATTTATACAAGGATATGGTCACGACGTCCTTCCCTACAGGGGCCGGCGACATTACGAACATTCTTGACGGCAATTTGAACTCAGCGTGGGGGAGTGCAACCAACGTTACCTTCCCGGGATACATCACTCTTGATTACGGTGATCAGCCGTTACCCGTCAATAAAGTCACGTTGGTCACTTTTTTCGGCATCGGCCAAGGGATTACCGACTTTGACGTGGAATATTATGACGGCAGCCGCTGGTTAACCGCCTTGTCCGATGCTTCCATCGAGTGGAAGCTGAACGACAGCACGAAAGAACGCCAAAGCGTTGCTTTTCCGACGGTAAACGCCTATAAGCTTCGGTTGAAGGTGAACGATGGCAACCGGGTCTGGGGCAACATTGCGCTGAATGAACTTATCGTTGAGCATGCCCCAGGCCTAGAAAACGTACCTGTCACGGGAATTTCGCTCGATCAGCCGGAGGTTGTCCTGAATGCGTCTTCCGATCGCATGGTCGCACTGAAGGCAACCGTCATGCCCGAAAACGCGACCAATCCAAAGATAACATGGAGCACCGACGATGCCCGGGTGGCCACGGTAGTCGCAGGCGGAACGGTGGCAGCGGTTGGAGAAGGCAAAGCCGTCATTACCGCCAAAACGAAAGACGGCAACTTTGAAGCTTCCAGCCGCATCACGGTCGATTGGACTGCACCGGACATTTCGATCCGTTCCGTTGCCGCATCCGTCTATAACACGGGCACGCTGCAGCCGCAAATCGAAATTTCGGACCGTCTGACCGGCGTCGACCAGGCAAAGACGACAGTGCTGCTGGACGGGAAAAGATTAGGGGATCTAACCGATATCCCGCTGTATACGCTTGATCTTGGAGATCATGCATTAACCGTACAAGCTGCGGACATGGCAGGGAATGGCACCGAGCAAACCGTTCATTTTCAGGTGCTGACAAGTTATGAAACGCTTGGAGAACTGGTTCGGCATTTCGCGGAACGCGGCTATATCGACAATCAAGGGATCGCGAACAGCCTGCTGAAAAAATTGCAAAAACGGAATGCCGACAGCTTTATTCAAGAAGTAGAGGCACAAAAGGATAAGCATATAACTGCCGAAGCCGCGGAGTTTTTGCTGCGCGATGCAGGGATGCTGCTTAACCAATAGAAGAGACTATTTTTGATAAAACGATGTCGAAATGCCCGTTTCCGCGGAAACGGGCGTTTTGATCATGTGCCGTCTAAAGAAACCGCAACGCGCATTTGGAATGATAATCGGCCAATTCTTCGGCGAACCGTTGATCCGGAAATCCTCTGTGAAGCAGCTTCAAACCGCCCGCGGCCAGCGATATATGATGGAGGAAACGGTAGAACCGCATCCTGTTGACATCAAGCGAATCATTTTTCAAATACCGGTAAAAGTCCCCGAACCTGAATGACAGAAAACTATGCTCATGCTCAATATCAAAAAACATGGCCCCCTCGATATCGATCAAACAGGGTTCCAGTTGGTCATTCACCAAAACATGATCGGGACCCAGTTCCCCGTGAATAAACCCGTACTCCGTCCGGAACATCATTTCGGATTCGAGCTCATGCATCTTACCAAGCAGTTTGTCATGGCTCGCTCTCATGCCATCGATATGTCGGGAAGCATAAATAAGCTGTTCTATGGCATTTTTCATTGGGGCTTCATGGCATTTTTCCGGGCTGACGCCGAAATGATTCAGTTTTCCAAAGATTTGTCTTTTGTCGGCATGCATGATCGCAAGGATTTCCCCTAACCGTTGGAACACTTGATTTTGGACCCGCGAATCGGAATGATGGAAATAGTCTTCCGCCTTTTGTCCTTCAAAATATTCTACCAGCGCATAGTCAAAAGGGTAACGGTTCCTTTCATTATTCAAATCATAAAGCGAGGGCGTACGAATTCCTTGTTGCGTCAAATACGCGTTGTTGATTTGAAAAAGACCGCTGCCGTACGACTGTTCGCTTGGCTCTTGGCGGGCGGTTTCTTCCTGAAAATAATTCATCGACAAATCCCATACGTACAACACGCAGGAAAAGCCATTGCCGCAATCGATCTTGTAGACGACCTTCTGCGCGCCGCCATGCATCCTCGATACGTTGGCAACGATATAGCCGGTACCCAAAACCTTCCGAATATGATCCTGCAAATCCGCTGGATCCAGGTGACAAGTTCCATTCATTGTACAACACTCCAGTTCAAAAGTTTTTGCCGGCTACCCAATAATAGTTAGAATCCCGCCGAAAATATAGACTTTTTCTTTCCGGCTTGATATGATGTTGAATAAGGTGTCGATAAAAACAGCCATTCAAAGCCTCTGGATATCATTCCTTAGGCTTTTTGTTTGCGCGCCTACCATGGACGCCGGACATCACCAGACCATTACATAAAGAAACGAGGATGAAACATTGAAAGCTTTGAAGTCCGTATTGTTTGTTTTGTTCAGTTGTTTGCTGCTTTTAACCGGCTGCGGAGTGGGCGAGATCCAGCAGAGCCAACAACCGAGCCAGCAATCGAACCACCAATCGAGCCAACAGCCGGCTCAAAAGCCGACTCAACAGCAGAAACATCAGCAGCAGCCGGAACGTTTAACGACGTTCGAAGGCGTTGCGGATTACATTAAGGAACACCATAAACTTCCCGATAATTTCATTACGAAAAACGAAGCGAAAAAGCTGGGCTGGGACGCGCAAGAGGGGAATTTGCATAAAGTCGCGCCGGGGAAAAGCATCGGCGGCGATATTTTCCGGAACCGCGAAAAAAAATTGCCCGATAAAAAAGGGAGGATCTGGTACGAAGCGGATATCAATTATACATCCGGGCACCGGGGAAAAGACCGCATCCTATTCTCCAACGACGGCTTAATATACAAGACGGAAGACCATTACAAGACGTTTAAACAAATCAAGTAATCATTGACAGATCGGAAAGGAGGATCGGAACAATGCGAACGATCATTTTGGATGGCGGTAACATCGATGACATCGATCAGCTGCATGCCGTACTGAAGGAAGAATTGGCATTGCCCGATTATTACGGAGGCAACCTGGACGCCTTATGGGATAGTCTCACGGGCTGGGCCGACATGCCGCTTACGGTGCGTTGGGTCCGTTTTGAGGAAAGCGAAAAAAAGCTGGGCGAATACGGCCGGTCTCTTTTGGAGCTTTTTCGCGACGCGGAAGAAGAAATCGACGGATTCCGACTACAGCTCGGATGAACGAACTTAGGCAATCCGCAAAATGACACATATACTGATGCGTACTAATTAAACCTGATCCGTCAGGTTTTTTTTATTTTATTTGAAATCGGGATTTCGAATCGAAAATGATTACGTAAACCGGGTTCTCCGTGTTTTTTTGGTTTATGGAAACGTCTGTTGTTTCGCGTTGCTTGTCCCGCTTGCAGTCACAGGAGATGAAGAAACCCTGGAACGATCTTGACAATAAACGCATCTCTCGTATACATTTGTATACAAACACTAGGCGTATACGTATGTATACATTCGAAGGAGGGAGCAAAAATGCGCGAAGGCAGACATGAGCGTAAGGGACATCATGGCCACATGGAACATAGGGAAGGCCGGGGTCACGGACATGAGGATAAAAAGACGCGTTTTCATAGCGCACAAACCTTTCGCCGGGGGAGAGCGATCGCATTTCTGGAAAAATTGAACATCAGGCGATCGACCCTGGTGCAGCAGTTGGATCAGCCGGAATACGAGTCCATCAAGCAGGTCATTAGCGGGGAACTTAAAGCGACGGATGCGATCATCCAGGAGTTTATCCACACCTTCGAATTGATTGAAGCGTTGCCCGAGAACGTCGACAGAAGCGAGGAAGACGATACGAAACATGAAAATCAATGAAACGGCGGGCAAAGCCGCCATCGGGTTGCAAATGATGTTGTCTTTCAGGGGCGGTTGTGACGGATCCGAGCGCCTGCGGAAAGGAAGGTGAGAGGAATGTGGAAGCTGAAAAGCTTTTTGCGGCCGTATTGGTTGTGGAGCTTGCTGGCGCCGCTCTTTATGGTGGTCGAGGTATTCATGGATTTGCTGCAGCCGACGCTGATGGCGAGCATCGTGGATGAGGGCCTTATGAAAAATGATTTGGGGCATATCGTTTCGACCGGCCTCATGATGATCGGGGTGGCGTTGATCGGGTTGATCGGCGGCGTAGGCTGCACGGTATTTTCCAGTATTGCCTCCCAAAATTTCGGCAACGATTTGCGGATTCGGCTCTTCGAGCATATTCAGTCGTTTTCGAACCGGAACTTGGACCGGCTCAAGACGGGTTCGCTGATCACGCGGTTAACGAACGACGTGGTGCAGCTGCAGACGTTCGTGCAGATGATTCTAAGGTCGTTCGTACGTTCCCCTTTGCTGCTGATCGGCAGCTTGGCGATGGCGATCCGGATCAGTCCGTCGCTTACGCTCATCCTGCTCGTCGCCGTTCCGCTGCTGTTTATCCTTCTATATGTATTGATTCGGCTCTCTTTTCCTTTGTTCGCGAAGATGCAAGCAAAATTGGATGCCGTCAACGTTGTCCTCCAGGAAAATTTGGCGGGGATCCGCGTCATCAAAGCGTTTGTTCGGTCAAGGCAGGAACAACAGCGTTTTCAAGCCGCAAACACCGACTATACCCGGACGGCGATCAAGGCGATCCGCCTGATGGCGCTGAATTTGCCGCTCATGATGCTGATCTTGAACGCTAGCATCGTTGCCGTGCTCTGGTTCGGGGGCATGCAAAGCTGGAACAACGGCTTTCCCGTCGGGAACTTGGTGGCTTTTATCAATTACGCCACCCAGCTGTTGATGTCGATGATGATGCTGAGCAATATGCTGACCTTCGTATCCCGGGCGAAAGTTTCGGCGGATCGGGTAAACGAAGTGCTTGCCATCACAAGCGACATTACCGAGTCTTCTGATGCCCTAAGCGAAGGCATTCATGAAGGAAGGGTCGAATTCCGCAGCGTGTCGTTCGCTTATGACAAGGACGATGAAAATCTGGTTTTGGAGGATATCGACTTCGTCGCCGAACCGGGGAAAACGACCGCCATACTTGGCGCCACTGGCGCGGGCAAGTCTACGCTCGTCAGTCTCATTCCGCGGTTGTATGACGTCGTAAACGGTTCGATTACGATCGACGGCACGGATATCCGCCGGATGAGCCTGGAACATCTTCGCAGCCGGATCGGATTCGTCATGCAGCGGACCATCCTGTTCAGCGGAACCATTCGGGACAATATCCGCTTCGGTCGTCCGGACGCCAGCGACGAGGAAGTGGAACAAGCCGCGATCATCGCCGAAGCTCACGGTTTTATCGCGGAGCTTCCGCAAGGGTATGACACCGTGCTTGGCCAACGCGGGATCAATCTCTCCGGCGGGCAGAAGCAGCGGCTGGCAATCGCAAGGGCACTGCTCATCCGGCCAACGATTCTCATCATGGACGACAGCACCAGCGCCCTGGATGCGGCGACTGAATCCCGGGTTAGACGGCTGTTGAAGTCGGAGATGCAGAGCAGCACCAATATCCTGATTGCGCAGCGTGTATCATCCGTTATTGACGCCGACCGTATTCTGATTCTGGAGAACGGCCGGATCGTCGCCCAAGGCACGCATGAAGAACTCATGCGGAGCAGCGAAATATATCAAGATATTCTGCATTCGCAGCTGAACGGGGAGGAGGCGCCGTATGTCCAATCTACATAACCGCCCGCCGGTACCGATCCCGGGCCGCCCGGGTTTCGGGGGAGGACCGCAAGGGCCGGGGCCCGGAAGAGGCGACGTGCCGAAAGTACGCGCGAAAAACCGCGGCGCTACGATCCGGCGTATCTGGGCGTACTTGAATCGGCAGCGGGCAGGACTCATGACGGTTTACGTATTTACCGTCCTGAACGCGGTCGTCTCCCTGATCGGGCCGTATTGGATCGGCAAAGCGATCGATCAGGCGGTGATTCCCGGCGATTTTGGCGGGCTCGTCCGATTTTGCCTGCTGCTTCTCGGGATTTATGTGCTTGGCAGCGCAATCGCGTGGGTGCAGGCGTACGTCATGACCGCCGTTTCGCAAAAAACCGTGTTTGAGCTGCGCCGTGATTTGTTCGCAAAATACCACGAGCTGCCCGTGCAGTTTTTTGACACGCATGCGAACGGGGAGTTGATGAGCCGGGCTACGAACGACATCGATAATGTCGCGAACTCGCTGAATCAAAGCGTGACGCAGCTGTTAAACAGCTTGATCACGCTCAGCGGGTCGCTCGTCATTATGCTGATGCTGAACATCCCCCTTACGGTTGTCGCAATGGTGACCGTTCCGCTCGTTCTGCTGGCAAGCCGCAAAATCTCCGGATTCAGCCGGGTGTATTTTAAAAACCAACAGCGGCATTTAGGCGAGCTCAACGGGTTCATCGAAGAGACCGTAAGCGGTTTGAAGGTCGTCAAGCAGTACCGCAGGGAAGGGACGGAAGCCAAGCGCTATCGCAAGCTCAGCGGTGAATTAAACAAGTTCGGCATCAAAGCGCAGATCGTTTCCGGGCTAGTCGGTCCGGTCATGAATATGATCAACAACCTCAATTTTGCGCTGATCGCCGGCGCCGGCGGATGGATGGCTTTCCATGGCATGGCCACGGTCGGGGTGATCGTCAGCTTCCTGAACTATTCCCGGCAATTCGGCCGCCCGATTTCCGAGCTAGCCAACCAGTATAACTTGATCCAATCGGCGATCGCCGGTGCGGAGCGGGTGTTTGAAGTCATGGATATGGCCTCCGAATACGACCATGAAAAAAGCGTTCAACTGCCCAGGCTGCGCGGCGAAGTCGTTTTTCGGGACGTAACGTTCGGTTATAAGCCGGATTCGCCAATTCTAAGCGGAGTAAGCTTCCAAGCGAAACCGGGCGAGAAAATCGCTTTGGTCGGACCGACGGGAGCAGGAAAAACGACGATCATCAACCTGCTGACCCGGTTTTATGAGATCAATGAAGGTACGGTGCTGATTGACGGATTGGATATCAGGGAGATTGACAAAAACGAGCTGCGCGGCCAGCTTGGCATGGTACTTCAGGACGCGCACGTATTTTCGGGTACCATCCGTGAAAACATCCGATTCGGCCGCCTCGATGCGACTGACCAGGAAGTCGAAGAGGCGGCGGAGCTAGCCAATGCCGACGGATTCATTGCAAGGCTTTCGCACGGTTATGATACGATGCTTGGCGCGGAAGGCGGAAGTTTGAGCCACGGCCAGCGCCAGCTGCTGACCATCGCGCGTGCGATCCTTGCCGATCCGGCCATCTTGATCCTGGATGAAGCCACCAGCAGCGTGGATACGCGTACGGAGATGCATATTCAGCAAGCCATGAAAACGCTGATGCAAGGCCGCACCAGCTTCGTCATTGCGCATCGACTTAGCACCATTCAGGACGCGGACCGCATTCTCGTCATCCAGAACGGGCGGATCGCCGAGCAGGGAAATCATGAGGAACTGCTGGAAATGCAGGGCGTTTACTTTGAACTTTATAACAGCCAGTTTAAGCGGGCGATTTAGAGGTATCGACCGTTAATGCCACGTATCATTGGCCGTCCACTTTAGTGGGCGGTTTCTTTAGGCCTGTTCTATTCTAAACAACATTGTTGATGATATATCATGAATATACAATTACTCTGTTGCATGGAGGAGCTTTAGCGAATTTCGTAGAATAATTGTTATAGGAAATTCAACGCAAAGATGAAAGATACTTAAAATAAATTCATGGAAAGGGTGAACCCTGTGAAAGTCGTTGAACTTGGTGAGAAGAAGTTAGTTGGACTTAGAGTCGTATGTCCCGGCGATCAATATGTGCACGAAATCCCAAAAGCTTCTTTCAAACTTAAAGAAAGGCTGAACGAAATTAGAGACGTGATAAGCCCGGCAAGACTTGTCGGGGCGTTTATCGTGGGGGATTTTTCGGAAGAAGAAGATGGTTACTGGGTATGTGTTGAAGTGAGTGAAATTGGGCAGGTACCTGAAGGCATGGTTTCTTTGATCGTCCCTAAACAAAAATATGCAGTGATTAGACATAAGGGCCCCAATGATGAAATTAGAAACACTTATGAAAAGCTTCATCATTGGATGGATGAGAACAAACTTGAAAGATTGCAAAGATCTTGGCATCTGGAGATCACGGATGAATGGGGAAATCAGGAATTAAACGAAATTGAGACGGACTTGTATGACACAATTAAATAACTTCCAAGAGCCGGTCGGAAATGTTCCAGGGTTCGTGAATGCAAAACAGAATATATATGGAGGAAGAATATGAATATATCTACCGTTCGTAAAAACGGAACCGAAATTGCCATTGTCAGCAGCAACGACATATTGATTAACGATGTCCAATCTGCCCTGGATCTCATGGCGACCGTAAGTTATGAAGTGGGATGCAATCGAATCATTCTGAACAAGTCGGCGCTAAGCGAAGAATTTTTCGATTTGAGAACCCGGCTTGCAGGGGAAATACTGCAAAAGTTTATGAATTATCGAACTAAAATTGCGATCGTCGGTGATTTTTCAGCATATACGAGCAAGAGTCTTAAAGATTTTATATATGAGAGCAACAATGGAAAGGATATATTTTTTTATGCTGACGAGGATCAAGCCATTGAGAAATTGAGCGTAATATAAATGATTTATCCATGAACTTGTACGTTAATGTTATGAAATCAGCCATTGAAGGTGAATTCACCCGCAAAACTTATGAGGGGGTGGGATGACTGAGGTTGTTATTAACTGCAGGCACGCAAGGAAATTGAAGGGCCGATGACGCTTCATCTTCCGGATCATAGGCCTGATTTTTCGCCTAAGGAATTAAGTGACAAAGAGTTAGCAGAAATCAGGGAACAAGTAATAAAGAATACGGAAATTTTTTTAAGAGAATGAATGTTAAACGAAATTTCTGAAAGAGACCGTACGTAAGGAGGGAATTGCACTGTCGTCATTCCATGATCATGAAATCATATCGTATGAAATTCATTTAAGGCATAACAAAATAGTCATACATACCGAATGTGAAAATTCAAACCATATCGAAAATACAAAGATCTTTTTTTATGATGTATTGGCTCATTTTTTTGAAACCCCATTACCAGGCAGCATGATATTTGATATTGATAACTATGAAATTCACCGGTTTATTGAAGAGAATAAAGAAATATTAAATAAACAAAAGAACCATGGGTGGCCTATGGACTATCATTCGCTCAACGAACTGGAAGAAAAATTGTTGAAAGAGCAATATAGGTATTTTGTGATTTCATCGTCTTATGGATTAAGCGGATGGGTTTTAGCGAAGGAATATGAAATTAAGATCACCGAAATGCCGAAGGAAAATGAATGACCGTTACGACATAACGAAATTAAAACACGCAAAGGAAGGGAAAATGAATAAAGGATGTTTCAAAATCCCGAAGGGAGTGATGTGGTATGAAACATAATCAAAATTATACTAATCATCATAATCGCACTGGCTGTGAGGTCTCAATAATTCAGTAGGGAAATCGAAAAATTGGATTTCTCTACAACATGGGAGGAATCCGGAAATGATTAGCTTAAGGTCAATTGACCAAAACAACTGGGAAAAATGTATTCAACTTAAACCTAAACAAGAACAGCAAAAGTTTATTGCTTCCAATCTCTACTCGATTGCGGAGTCGCAGTTTTTATCCGGCTTTGTAACGAGGGCGGTTTATTTTGACGAAGAACTTGTCGGTTTCTCGATGTACGGGTTAGATCCGGAGGACGATAATTATTGGATTTACAGGTTCATGATCGACGAGCGATTTCAAGGACGCGGATATGGGAAGGATGCTATGCAGTTGATTATTCGTGAAATCGAGAGGAAGAACGATCGAACGGATGTAATTTTTCTGGGTTATCACCCTGACAACGAAGGAGCGCGTCAATTGTACGCAAAGGTAGGGTTTAAAGAAACAGGGATGGCACCGTGGGGCGAGATGCTGGCGAGATATATTTTCAGTTAGCATCTGGGGAAAGGAATGAACATCGTCCAACAATACATTCACGCAGCGAACCAACTAGCTTTCCCTTGATAACGGGGTAAGTTATAGGCATTTCAGCGATAACCTCCACCGGATAAGATAGGAGGCTATCTAAGTCGGTGGGGGTTCGTGAAATGCTGAGACGTTAGATAAAAATAACACGCAGGATCGAAAACTAAGAAATAAAGGAGAAACGGGACCATGTTTAAACGCGAAATTGATGATTCTTCTTATTTAGCGTTATTCGAGATTAAAGATGCAGAGAAATTATATGATCTGATTAACCGAAATAGGGATCATATTGGCGAGTGGTTGAAGTTTCCTGGCATCACTTTAAAAGCGGATGATTCAAAAGCCTTTATTGAAAGAACGCGAATTAGATATGCTAAAGGTGAAGGTTACTGGTTAGGAATATGGAATGGCGATCAACTAGCGGGTTCCATTGGTTACTTATATTTAGATCAAGAGAATCGAAAAACTGAAATTGGATATTGGTTAGGTAAAGAATTTGTGGGTAAAGGATTAATTACTAAATCAATTAAAGTACTAATGAATTATGCTTTTGATGAACTTAAATTCAATAAAATTGAAATAGGGGCTGCCTCAGATAATGCAAAAAGTCGTGCAATTCCTGAGAAATTAGGATTTAAACGTGAAGGTGAACTAAGAGATTACGAATATATTAATGGAAAATATCTAGATCGAATAATCTATGGGTTGAAAGCTAATGAGTGGAGAACTGAATAGATACTCAATAAAGAGACAGGTGATCGGTGTGAGAACCTATATCAAACAAATTAGCCTAAGGAGCGTGTAACATGACCGTACATATCGAAGAAAAACCGTCGTTTGCAGTGATCGGAAGACTAGGTCAAGGGCTATCATCGGAAGCACCCCAGTGGATTTCCGCGCTTTGGAAAGAAGCAAACGATAACTTCAATGAGATTAGCGATTTAGCCAAAAAAGATATTGAAGGTAATCTGACCGGGATCTGGGGCGCGATGAGCGATATCTCGGAGAGTTTTGAAAGGTGGAACGATCAAGGCAAATATTTAGCCGGATGCGAAGTATTCGATGATTCCGTAGCCCCGCCTGGTTGGATGAAATGGGTTATCCCCTCCTACAAATACGCCGTCATAAAATGCAGTCCAAACACATACCAGGAGCAGTTTAATTACATGATTAACGATTTTTTGCCAAATCATCAATATTCTTTAGTCGGGGCTGTACATGAGTACTATAGTCCTTCGGAAACAAACGGAGATTTATATCTGTACTTTCCCATTGCAAAAAAGTAGGATTATCGCAAGAATAAAAAATTGGCTGATCGTTACCATTGAAGAGGTTAAGTTAGAGAAACATAAAAGATTTTTTGGTTTATTGGGCTAGAAAAGTCTTATGTTTTCATTGAGTATCGTTTATCCAAAAGAAAAACCGCCAAATGGGGCGGTTCAAACTCCTTCGGATTTTGCATTTTTCATTTCATGATAATCTTCCCATAGTGGGCTGATGTACTTTTCCAACGTATTGATGATGTCATCTCTTCGGCTTTCTTCGATATTTACCGTGTCGTTTATGATATCATTTCGAAGTCGGATGAGTACGAATAAAGGAGGTAATGTCACCTCCCGCAGAGCCTTAATCATGTTTTCTTCTTGTGGGGTAATCTCCATCATTGCATCAATCCCTCCAGTGTAAAATAAACTCATTATAATCCCTGACATTAATGTGAGGGTCAAGCGGAAATCAGGTTGTAAAACGTGAAATGGATCGTACCATACAGTGGAAAGGGTGAAATATGATTTCAGCGACATCCATAAATCTAAGACCCTTAACCATGGACGACTATCCAACTGTCTTAAACTGGAGCAAAGATGACGCCTTTTGTTCAGCCAATGGGTGGGCCAAAGACCGAAGTCCGGATGAGTTGTTTAAATGGTGGAACAATTGCATCAATATGGCGTCAAATGATTTAATACGAATGGGGATCGAACTTCATAAGCGACTCATTGGTTATGCGGACTTCGCTTGCATCAAAGATCAAACTGCCGAGCTGGGTATTGCAATCGGTGAAAGTTCATTGTGGGGCAAGGGAATAGGGCATCGCGCTGCGTTATGTATGATCGAGTACGGAGTAAGTGAATTAGGCATTGCCATTTTTTATGCCGAAACCCATGAGTCCAATGTTCGAAGCAGAAAAATGCTGGAAAAGATCGGGTTTAAGGAAATGAGCCGAATCGGCAGCGAAGAATATCTAGGCAAGAATGAACAGCTTATACAATACCGATTTGATACAAAGAATTGAATATTAGGAAGCAGCTGAAGGCTTGGAAAATGAATCGGGAACAGACGGAGGAGAAAAGAGAATGATTCAATCTATAGTTCACATCGCCCTTGTCGTGAAGGATTATGATGAAGCCATCGATTTTTATACGGAGAAGCTTCATTTTGAATTAATCGAGGATACGTACCAGCCCGAACAAGATAAAAGATGGGTCGTCGTTTCGCCCCCCGGCTCGGTAGGCACGACAATATTGCTGGCCAAAGCATCGAAACCGGAGCAAGAAGCATTTATAGGGAATCAATCCGGCGGGAGAGTATTTTTATTTCTGAACACCGATGATTTTTGGAGAGATTATCATGAGATGATATCCAATGGGATCGAATTTGTCCGAGAACCTAAAGAACAGCCGTATGGACTGGTTGCGGTGTTTAAAGATCTTTATGGAAACCTATGGGATTTGTTGCAGTTGAACGAAGACCATCCGATCATGAAACGAGTGAAATAGGAACGACCCCGTAAATAAGCGGTTCCGCCTCAAAAGTTCATGCGTTCGCGGAAAAAATGCCATGTGCGATTAGCGCGTATAAGGAAGGAGAAATTTAATCATGCCGACTTCAAAAGGAGATTTGAGAACCTGCAGCCAAGGGCACCAGTACTATAAAAGCAGCGATTGTCCGACTTGCCCAACTTGCGAACTGGGACGCAAACCGGAATCAGGATTTCTTGCGCTTCTCTCGGCGCCGGCCAGAAGGGCGTTGGAGCATAACGGAATTACCTCGCTCCAAAAACTTTCGGAGTACAGCGAAAAAGAAATCCTGCAAATTCACGGCATGGGACCGGCATCTTTGCCTAAACTTCGGGCTGCTTTAGCAGAAGAAGGTTTGTCCTTCAAGGCGTAAGCGCAAGCATGTCCTGCAAAAGTCAATTTAATCCGTGCAAAGTCCGGAAAACAAACCGGGCTTTTTGCTTTTTTACAGTTAAATAAAAGAATTTTCTGATTATGTCAATCGACTTTTTGATAAGGTATTTCAACACCTTCATCGATAAATAAACGATTCGCAACATCTACATAACTCATCGTATTGCGTACCCAATAGTACGACTCATCTATTTTAAAAAGTGGCACTGACAACTGATGTTCAAATGAAATCATAAATTGTCTATCCTTTGTGATTGTAAATCTTGTGTTATGTTCATCTGATAACTCATATTGACCTGTAATGTCATCAAGATCAGCGAGGGATAAAATTTCTATATGTTTTGGCGCTTCTACAGAATATTGCATTCCCATCAAGCAATTCATAATTTCTTGTTCATATTGCGGAAACACTTCTTGATTCGTTGCTAAAACAATCACTTCCCTTGAGGATGTATTAATAAATGCTTGCGCAGAACAACCAATCCATCCACCTGTATGACCAACCCAGTCAACCTGAATGATAAAACCATAACTATAATGCCCTGCCACTTCCGTTGGTGTTAACATCAATTGCACAATCTCTTTGCTAATGTACCGTCCTTGCAAAAATGCTTTCAAAAACTTTGCTACCTCTGCCACCGTCGCATAAATACCACCGTCACCAAGTACATTATTATATTTTTTGATTTTGTTAACATATGGGTCACAATTTGCCTTCTTATATCGTTGCTCCTCATAATCATACGTATGATTTTGCGCTTCGTATTGTTTTGCAGGCTGTGTTGTTGTACTCGTGAGATTTAATGGTCTTGCAATATATTGTTGTAAATATGTTTCATACGATAAGCCACTCACTTCTTCAATAATTTTTGCAAGTAAAACATAATTCGTATTGCTGTAGGACCAATGCTCATTCGGCATATGGCGTGGTCGTGCCGTCTCGACAAATGTTTCAACACTCATTGTAAAATCTTCTGCAATATACTCAGGAATACCAGATGTGTGTGTAAGTAAGTGTGCGACCTTCACATTTGTAAAATGAGGTGCGTTAAACCAATTTGTAATTTTATCATCTAACTGCAGCTGTCTTTTTTCAATAAGTTGAAATGTCATCACCGCTGTATACATTTTACTTAACGACGCAAGATTAAATTGTGTTTTTTCAGTAATAGAGTGTTGCTCTGTGATATCCTGATAACCATGATAATACTGGTTGATTTGTTCATATTTTTCATGAAACACTGCACCATTGAACGAGATATTTTCAAGAAACCCCTCCACTTGTTAACCTCCTAAATAAATTAGATACCTAACATATAAGGCATGAAGAAATTTATAATTCCTTCATTGCGATTTCCCTTAATTTTTCAACAATGCGTTTTAATTCGTTTAACTCATTTGATGAAAGTTTACTGTAAATTTTATCCGCGATTTGTTTTTCTACATAATCTTGCTTCGAAAAGTACTCCAATCCATTTTCGGCTAACGTTATAAAGACTTCTCGGCGATTTTGCAGATTAATTTCTCGTTTGATATATTTATTCTTTTCCAACTTCGCTATTAATTGGCTAACTGCGCTAGAGCTAATATTCATTTCAATCGCAATTTCACCCACCGTAATACGTTTTGCTAAGTATACAATATCTAATACAACCGCTTGTTGTGTTGTAATGCCGCTATTTAAATATTGCTTATAATGTTTATATATCAAACGGTTTATTGTATATTCGGCTTCATTAATGCGCTTCACCTGTTCATACAAAGACAAAAAAATCACCCGCTAATATGTTAGATATCTAATATATTAGCGGGTGATTCGTTAAACGTCAATCTTATATAATTAATACGTTTCATAGTCAAGCTGGTTGTCCAATTCAAGTTCGCGATCGAATCGAACGAAAATATACAGCTGTCCGGCCGGAGTATCGCCGGCATCGTATCCTAATCGGACGGTGGTATCCTCCAAAATCCGGAGCTCGGACAATACCAGCTCGGACACGTCCTCGTCGGGATGCGCTCGGGCGATCAGGTCGATCGAACGGGCATGGAGCTGATCGAAGTGCTGCCATGCTTTCTCGATGAAGGGCGACAGCCGGTTCATTTCCGTTTTGGCGGACACATCAGCGGTAACGGAAAGTTCCGTGCCCTTGTAATTAAGTTGGGTAGCGTAATAACACAAAGAATTGTCGTAATGAAAAGTTCCCATGCCTTTTACGATATGATCCGGTTCAATCATAAGATTGTCGGCGGAATCCACCCGCTTGAGCAGCGGATTGCAGCTCGTATCGAGTTCCGTCAGCTTATTTTCCGAGCAGTAGAGCTCAGCCAACCGCGGATTGCCGCCGAGATTAAGGCTGCCAAGATGATTATCGAAACATCTCATGCTTTCCAATGCCGAGCAGCCTGTCACATTCAGAGTTTTCAAGTGATTGCCATTGCAGCGGATTTCGACCAGGTCCGTACAAGAGGCGACATTCAGATCAAACAAATGATTGTTGCTGCAATTGAGATATTTTAGATGAGTGTTCGCACTTAAGTCCAAACGAAACAGGGCATTATAACCGCAGTCCAGTTCCTCTAAACGAACGTTGCGTTCCGTATTCAGTTCTGAAATGATATTCCAATAACAAACCAGCCTGGTGAGCATCGGGTTGCGGCTGACATCCAGTTCCCGGAGGCGGTTAAACCCGCAATCCAGCGTTTTCAAACGCGAATTGGCGTTCAAATCCAAAAGATGAATTTCGTTGCGATTGCAGGACAACTTCTCCAGTTCCGGGTTATGGCCCGTATCGAGAAAAAGGAGCCGATTTCCGCTGCAATCCACCTGTGTTAGTTTCTGATTGCCGGTGATGTCAAGCTCCGTCAAATGATTATAAGAACAATCCAGCTCTTCAAGATTTACAAAATATTCAATTCCTTTCAGGCTGGAAATTCCGAGATTCCCGAGGCGAAGGGAAACGACGGCTTCCACGTCGGCGGCCTGAATACGGTTGCGATTTTGGCAAAAACGCTCTAGGATCCAAGACCTGAAACTTTCGTCCAAAATTTCTTCGGTAATATCCATGCTCTATCTCCCGCAATATCATGATTTTAAAATCCGAATAGAAGGCCTTTCTGCTAATGAAACCAATTTAGTAACCACTTAGGGAGATACCGGATTACATCGGTCGCCCATGCGAGGATGTTGGCCGAGTCTTCCAACTTGGTTCTGCCGGGCCACTTGATCTTTTTTAACATACTGATCTCACCCCGTTTAGATGAATTAGTTTCATTATAGAATGCGCAGCATCAATTTGAAAATAGTTCCAGGGGGATGGACTTCAACAAACATTCCCGGGTGCCGGAATCGCAGCCTTTAACAGGCGGTTACTTGCCGCGCCAGACCGGAATCGGAAACCGGTGAATCCACTTGATGATCCGGGTCGAAATCCATTGGCACGCAACGGCAAGCAAGATGATTTTCCAGTCGATGACATACGCGGTAAGGGCAAAAATCAGTCCGTTCATCCAAAATAACGACGTACCGGGATTGATTCTTTTATACTTGTAAATCGCCAGCGCCACGTATCCGATGCCTCCGTTGGATACCCTCTGCCTAAGAAGCATGGATACGCCCGTCCCTAAAATGGCCGAGCCGACCAGAAGATCGATCCATACGTTGCCGATCGGCGGTTTGACGAACACTTCGAAAAAGTTCACCGATACCGAAGTTACCGTGATGACGAATACGGTCCCGAAGGCGCTGACGCTGCCCAGGTAATGGACGGTGAAAATAAGGAAAGCAAAGTTGGCAAACCATAGTCCAAGGCTCATCGGGATGCCGAACGCATGGTTCAGCAGCACCGCAATTCCGGCCCCTCCTCCGGACGGTATGGCATGCGGAAATAAAAACACGGCCATCGCGAAACCTTGAACGACGGAACCTGCGGTAATGAAAAATAGTTTATTTATGACATAACGCAAGGCCAGCGGCTTGCTTCGGCCCGGAATAACCTGTATTTTCACGCGGAGTCTCCTTTTTGGATTGGAGTGTGAATCCTGTCCTGCATTTTATATGTATGCTTGTCAGGAGAGGCGGATTCCGGGATATCCCGGGAAAAGCAAAAAGGCATTCCGGATAACGATCATCAGAATGCCTCATTTTCGATTTAGTTATGGTTTTTCGTCCGGCTTCACGAAGCAGATATTCGCGCGAAATGTCCTCCGAATTCGAAACGATAAGTATGGAGTAGACCCAGTCGCTGTCCCTTGTTCGTTCGAACAGCCGATCAAATCCGATGCAACGGTTAGATCACGTAACAAAAATCTTCGCTTTGCTTTTTCCCGGTTCCCAATTCAAACGTATCCTGCCGTAGACCGCGGCGCATCGTTTCAAGGGCAAGCACTTCGCCGGGCGGGATGTTCCCAAGGTTTACGTTGGAACCGAACTTGCGCAAAAACATCGCTTGCTGCTGCTTCAGAGGCGCCTCCCAAATCAGCTTGCTTGAATCCGGCACGAATTCGATGATATCCTGGATGACTTTTTCCCGGCCCTCGCCGTTCTGGTCAAACACGCCGACGCCGACTCCCGATTCCCGGGCTTCCACCGTTAAAAACTCGGCGCCTGCACCCAGATCCGTTTCCATCGTCTCGGCAAGCCTGGCGGCATCGATGAGGGAACCGGAAAGCTTTTTCCCGTATTCCGTCAACACCCGCAGCCCGCGTCGTTTGCCTTCCTGGATCAGTTCCGTGCGTTGGTTGCGGGAGAGCTCGATCGTTCCGTCGGATACCTCAATGGCATTAAACCCCAGATTGCAAATCGTTTTAAAAAAAGCAGGGACGATATCCTGCTGCACGGCCGTCTCCAGCAAAGTTCCGCCGGGCATGACGAGGATCCCATGCCGTTTGGCCAAGTCGATCTTATGCAGCAGAATTTCCGTTTTATATAGCGGAGCCGTTCCAAATCCAAATTTGATGCAGCTGATGTAGTCCGAAGCGGTTTCGATCAGATCCATAAACGCGTTCCTGCCCAGGCCTTTATCGATGACCATCGTAAACCCGCCGCCGAGTTTTTCCGGGCCTTCGCCTTTCTTTTTTTCGGGATGTTCGCGCAGCCCGCTGGGATCACATAACTCCTTGGGCCAAACCGCACGAAGGGAAATGTTCATTTTAGGATCTCCTCAATTCTTTTTGGAATTGTCGTTATCGAAATGACATTGGTATCTTATGCGCATTTCGAGCGGCAGGTGCCCATCCCATTTCCCGCGCATGGACAGCGGTCATCCAACCTTGCGCGGAGGCTTGATCAGAAAGAACACGAATCCAAGGGTTATCAAAGACAGCGAAGATACCGTGATAAACACGACACGATCCGATTTATCCATCATCCATCCGAATAACGGCGGACCTACCGCAACTCCCAAAAAACGCAAGCTGTTATAAAGCGACGTAATCATGCCGCGTTCGCTTTTTTCGACGGCCCCGGTGATGAGCGTATTGAGGCAGGGGAGTAGCATGCCGGTTCCGATGCTGCTGATCGTGAGCAGCCCGATAAACACGTAGATGTTTTTCAAAAAGAAAAGGGTGGCCGCCAGGGAAACGGTCATCGCAATCAGTCCGATGTTCATCAGCAAGCGCATGAGGAGGCCTTTTTTCTTGATCAAGCTCCCGGTCGTATAGGAAGTGATCACCATCCCCAGCAGCGGAATGGCCAAAATCAAGCCTTTCACGACGCCATCGATATCATATGGCTTGTCTTCGAGGATATTGGACAAATAAAAAAGCACGCCGAACAGGATAAACAAACCCAGCGATCCGGCAAAAAACGCCGTCACCAGCCAGCGGCCCTTTTCCTTGAAGATGCTCTTGATTTTGCCGAGGTATGCCTTTAACTCCTGCTTCTGGCTGCGTTTTCGTTCTTTGATCAAAAATATGACGGCAAGCAGCGATAACGCGCAGAAGACGGGAAACGCGAAAAAAGAGGCGTACCAGACGATCAACATGAGCAAGGAACCGATAATCGGACTGAGCACTTTGCCTGCGCCGTTGGAGGCTTCGATAAGGCCCAGAGCTTTGCTTTCCGTTCCTCCCTCATACAGATCGCCTACGAGCGCCATGGCAATCGGAGCGGTTCCGGCAGCGGCAAAACCCTGAATCGCCCTTGCGATGATGATGACGGTGTAAGAGTCCCAGATCGCTCCGAAACCGGCCAGGATACCAGCCGCGCCGTAAACGATCAGTGCCGGAATGATCACGACTTTGCGGCCGAATCGATCCGACAGATAACCGATGAGAGGAATGAACAACCCTGCTGCCAAGGAAAAAATCGAAATGATCAGGCTGCTTTGGAATTTGCTGATACCCAGTTCTTTTTGCATTTGGGGAAGTCCGGGAACCAGCATGGAATTGCCGAAAACGAGCACGATCGGTATGGTGGCCAGTGCGATGAATTCCCATGTTTGCCCTTTGGAGCCTGCGGACGATGTGGTCTTTGCGCCTGATGGTTCGCTTTCCGACTCCTTTGGGGCAGTCAGCTCTATATCGCTTTCGAAGCTGATGTTCAGTTTTCTTGATTTCGTCTTTTCCATGGTTTAGCTCCTCGGAACGGTTATTAGCGAGATTGTGCCATCCTAATTATTGCCGTTTCGGGGATATAACATTCCCTGTTTGGCAGGGCGGATAACCTGAAGGCTTGTTTTGCGGATGAAGGACATGGGGGCGGGGATATCTTTTCTTGAAAAAGCACCTCTTCAATGGGGCAAATATACTGAATTAAAGCGGTGCAACCGATGTTAACGGATGAAAGGGGATATTCATGCGGTTACGGATCATACAAGGAAACAACCATATTTTGGACGACTCGCGGGTTAACGTTATCATTGACGTGATCCGCGCTTTTACTGTAGCGCACTACGCGTTTATTCGCGGGGCGAAGGGGATTTTGTTGGCCGGTACGGTGGACGAGGCCTTTCGTTTGAAGGAACGGAATCCCTCGTTTCTGTTGGCCGGAGAAGTGGGCGGGCTTCCCATTCCGGGGTTCGAATTGGATAATTCGCCTTCGCGTCTGCAGCGCGTCGATCTCCGGGAGAAAGTTCTGATTCAAAAAACGACGAACGGAGTGGCGGCAACCTTAAACGCATTGAATGCGGAGCACGTTTTCGTTACCGGGTTCTCCAATGCGAGAACGACCGCCGAGTATATTAAACGCAAATTCATGAACGGAGACGACGCCAACATGCATGTGATCGCCTCGCATCCGACCGGGGACGATGATCTGGCATGCGCCCAATATATCGCGGGGATTCTAGAAGGCGCCTGCCAGCGTGATTTATCCGCTGAACGGATCATGGAGCGCATTCGAAACTCGGAAGCCGCGGGGAAATTTTACGACAACGGGATGCCGGAATTTTTGCGGGACGATATGGATTTTTGCATTCGGGAAGTTCCTTCTGATTTCGTCATGAAAGTGAATGGCGCTCAAGGCGTTCCGATGATCGAGAAGATCCCGGTTACGGCATAAGCAGGCAGAATTTTTAATGCAGTCCTCATTTGTGACATTCAGCAGCGTTTCCCGGTGCTTCATAACGGCGTCATAAAGATCTGATTCTTCTCCGGCTTGTCCCATGTTAAACCTTTTTCATTTTTGTGTAAGAGCCCGAGCAGACAGCCCTCCTTTCTTTGTCTCTGTGGTGCAGACAGACCAATCCACCAAACGGTTTTAAAATTTTATTTATAATTATTCTAAATAAATATTGACTTTAAATTGATAAGTGTTATCATTTGTTTATGAGGTATTTGATTATTATTATTTTATGAAGAAGGTGGAGGGCTAATGAGTACAAATCATCCGAATTCCAATAAACTGACAACGAGCTGGGGAGCCCCGGTTGGGGACAACCAAAATTCCATCACGGCCGGACATCGCGGTCCTACTCTTATCCAAGATGTTCACCTGTTGGAGAAATTAGCCCACTTTAATCGAGAGAGAGTTCCTGAGCGCGTCGTTCATGCGAAAGGCGCCGGAGCGCACGGTTATTTCGAAGTAACCAACGACATGTCTAAATATACCAAAGCAAAGCTGTTCCATGACAAGGGCAAGCGGACCGACCTCTTTATCCGCTTTTCGACCGTTGCGGGAGAACTGGGCTCCGCAGATACCGTCCGCGACCCCCGCGGATTTGCCGTGAAGTTCTACACCGAGGAAGGCAATTACGATATCGTCGGCAACAATACGCCCATATTTTTTATTCGAGACGCGATCAAATTCCCGGATTTTATCCATACCCAAAAGCGCGATCCGAGAACGCACCTGAAAAATCCGAACGCCGTATGGGATTTCTGGTCTTTATCTCCTGAATCGCTGCACCAAGTGACTTATCTGATGGGGGACCGAGGCATTCCGGCCACGTACCGGCATATGCATGGTTTCGGCAGCCATACGTTCAAATGGGTCAACGAGCAGGGAGAAGGCGTGTGGGTCAAATACCACTTTAAGACGGACCAAGGCGTGAAAAACCTGGATCCGGATCTGGCGGCAAAACTGGCGGGTGAAAATCCCGACTACCATATTCAGGACTTGCAGCAGGCAATCGAGGCAGGGGACTATCCATCCTGGACGTTGTATGTCCAGATCATGCCGTTGGAGGACGCGAATGCGTACCGCTTCGATCCGTTTGACGTTACGAAGACGTGGTCCCAGAAGGATTATCCGTTAATCGAGGTTGGGAAAATGGTGCTTGACCGGAATCCGGAAAACTATTTCGCCGAGGTGGAGCAGGCGACGTTCTCACCGGGCAACTTGGTTCCCGGCGTTGAACCGTCTCCGGACAAAATGCTGCAGGGCCGCCTGTTCGCTTATGCGGATGCGCACCGGTACCGCGTAGGGGCGAACCATAACCATCTGCCGATTAATCGCCCGAAAGTGCCTGTCAACAACTATCAGCGCGACGGATTCATGAACCCCGGGACGAACGGCGGAGGATCTGTATATTACGAACCTAACAGCTATAACGGACCGAAGGAAGATCCGCATGCCCGGATCACTCCGTTTGAGGTTAACGGCTCTGCGGCGCAAACGGCATATGATCACGACGATCACTATACGCAAGCCGGAGACTTGTACCGCTTGATGAGCGAAGAAGAGAAGACGCGCCTGGTCCGGAACATCGTGGAAGCGATGAAACCGGTGGAACTGGAGGAGATTAAATTGCGCCAGATTTCCCATTTCTACAAAGCGGACCCGGATTACGGAACTCGCGTTGCCGAAGGTTTGGGCTTATCCGTCCAAGTGTAAACCGGCAGCGGCGGTTTTGCCCCGGAAGACGGCAGCCGCAGGGATCGAGGCGTGCGAACAAATGAAAGGAAGGGGTGATCAGGCATGATGCTTCAGTCAAGTGTATGCCCCCTGTGCCACCAGCCGATCAAAAATTTGAAGCATACGATCATTTGCGGCTGCGGGAGCAAAATCAAAACCAAAATCAAATTCAAATAATGTTTCACTACCTGTCATAAAAAGCTCGCCCGGATCGTCAAGGGCGAGCTTTTTTTTTAGGCTTTAGCCAGTCGAGGCTTAATGCTCGCCTTTTGCAGGGAATAAAGCGCCATCGGGGCACATAAAGACCGATTCGGTGTACAAGATCTCAGTTCTCATGGGCGTCTTGCTTCGTTTTGTTGTAATACTCGAACCAAATATTTTTGCCGTACTCCTTCGGATCGATCAGACCTACTTGGATGCAAAGCTCAACCAGGAGATGAACCCCGTAAAACTGCTTTCGGTTGCGGTCGTGGATGCTGGACAAAGCCTCCAGGGTTACCTCTTTGGCTTTTTCAATGCTGTGGTGCCCGACGGCATGCACGATTTCTTTCATGTTCTCCAAATAATAAACGGTCTTTCGCAGGGTGCGAATAAGCAGAATCTGTCGGATATGCGTAGGGGTAAACAGCCTGTACCCGTTTTCCGGATCCCGTATGGGATGGATCAAACCTTCCTTTTCCCAATGCCGGATCGCCGAAGCCGGCACATCGGTCAGAGCGGCCGCTTCGCCGATCGTCATGCGGTTTTTCAACTTCCCGTTTTGGATTAACGGCAGCTCGGGATCCTGCAGCAAAGCCAAGGTCTGCTCGGCGACCGTTTTTTCGTGATGCAATCGCGCCTGATCCTCATTAACCAGCCAAAAGGCTCCATCCATGTCTCCTTGTTGAATGAGGCGCAGGACTTTGCAGGTGAGACTAACGCTAAACCCGTTAAACATTGCCCGAAGGCATCGAAAATATGCCAAATGAACCTCCGTGTAAAGACGATATCCGTGCTCCGAACGTTCGGGAGCCGGTACCGCTCCCCAGGCTTCATAGTGCCGCAAAGCACTTGTGCTGATATACAATTCCCGGGCAATCTCGATCGGCTTATAGTATCGCATTTCCTATCCCTCCCCATGAATCGGATATATCCTACCAGATCGTTTCAGGCAAAGCAAACATTTATCCCAAACCTTAAAGTGACATGTCAAACTTTATTTTTTTAAGACCTGCTACTTCCAAAAACCAATTTCATAAACCTTCGCATTTGCATCAGTGTTATAAAATTTGGTTGTAAGCCGGATTTCCAGCAAATAAGCACCAAAAACACAACCAATGAGAAAGCGGGTGGAACGATGGCAAAAAGGGAATATGCCATTGAAGTAAAAGGTTTGAAAAAAGCATACGGGATGCGTGAGGTGTTGAAAGGGTTGGACCTAAACGTGGAACGGGGAACGGTGTACGGCATCCTGGGTCCCAACGGCGCAGGGAAAACGACGCTCGTCCATATTTTGTCCACGCTTCTCCGTCCGGACGCGGGGACCGTGCGAATTTTTGGGCTGGACGTCGTTCGCGAAGCCGATGCCGTTCGCCGAAGGATCGGGCTAACCGGCCAATTCGCCGCGGTGGATGAGGAGCTTAGCGGGCGCGACAATCTTATGCTGTTTGCAAGGCTTGCGGGATATGGAGCCAAAGCGGCCAAAGTTCGGGCCGACGAACTGTTGGATGGGTTCGATTTGCTTGAGGCAGCCGGCCGGGAGGCCGGAAAATATTCGGGAGGCATGCGGCGCAGGCTGGACATTGCCGCGGCCATGCTGGTCGCTCCGGACCTTCTCTTCTTGGACGAACCGACGACCGGTTTGGACCCCCGAAGCCGGAACGATGTTTGGGAAATCGTCCGGACCCTGGTGAAACGGGGGACGACGGTTCTTCTCACGACCCAATACTTGGAGGAGGCCGATCAGCTCGCAGACCGTCTTGCGGTCATCGACGGGGGGACGGTCATTGCGGAAGGAACACCGGGCGATCTAAAGGCTTCGATCGGGTCGGGGATGATCCAGGTCCGGCTGAGCCGTTCGGAGCAGCGGGCGGATGCCGAACAAGTGATGAACCGCGTTCTCGGAACGCCAGTCCATACCCATGACGATCCCGCTTTGATCACGGCGTCCGTCTCAGACCCCAGACTGGCCGCAATGGCGCTTGCCGAGCTGTCCGGCAATGGCATCGGAACGATTCAATTTTCGCTCGGCCAGCCCAGCCTCGATGAAGTATTCCTTGCTTTGACCGGAAGGACTGCCCAAGAAGAAATGGTAGGGGAGGGGATTCAATGAACCATATGCCATCCCGGATTGCGACGACGATGAATGTGGAAGAGCGCCCTAAAAGAGCAAGCGCGCTGCATGCCGTGTCCTCCTTTATCTGGCGTTCTTGGCGTAAAACGATCGGAAAAATTCATTATTTGGCAATTGACTCCATTATTTTTCCCGCGATATTTTTGCTGATCTTTACTTACCTGTTCGGCGGGGCGATCTCCGGTTCCACGGGAGATTATCTGCAGTTTCTGCTCCCGGGGATGCTGGTCTATACGGTCACCACAATGACGGTTTATATCGGCATCGGAATCAAAACCGATATCGAACGGGGCGTATTCAACCGGTTCCGAACCCTCCCTTTTTGGCAGCCCGCAGCGATCATCGGGACGATGGCCATCCATTTGCTGTCGTTTGCGGCGGCTATTCTCACCACGTTCGGGTTAGGGCTGCTGCTTGGCTTTCGTCCGGAAGCCGGAACGGCCGGATTTCTTCTCGCGTTTGCGCTCGTCATGTTTTACGCATTCAGCTTGAGCTGGATTTTTGCCTGCATCGGAATCGTCGTCAAAAAAACCGAAACCCTCACCACGATGTCATACATTGCGCTGTACCCGCTTATGTTCACCAGCAATGTTTTTGCGGATACGTCCACCATGCCGGATTGGCTGGGCCGGATCGTCGCTTACAACCCTGTCAGTTTGGCGTCCTCGGCCGCCCGCGGACTGATGCATGGCACTTCGGAAGCCAAAGTGCTGATCACCTCGCTTGCCGTGCTTGGATTGATCCTGTTTGTATTTATGTCCCTGGCATTTTGGCTCTACCGTCGAAAAACGAAAGAATAACGTGGTCCGAAACTTCCATGGACACAAAAATACCCCAATCAACGCTTTGTTTGGATTGGGGTATTTTTGCGGCAATCTTGCCGCCTGAAATGCTACTACTGCTCTATGATCTGAATAAGGTTGCCGCAAGTATCTTCAAAGACAGCGATGGTGACATCGCCCATTTTTGTCGGCTCCATCGTAAATTTCACGCCGTTTTCCAGTAACCGTTCGTACTCATTATGAATGTCTTCGACGCCGAACATGGTTACCGGGATACCGTCGGCAAACAGCTTTTTTTGATACTCTTTGGCGGCAGGATGTTCATTCGGTTCGAGCAGAAGTTCGGTACCGTTCTGGTCATCCGGAGAAACTAGCGTTATCCATCTGTACTCACCGGTTGGAACGTCATGCTTTTTTACAAATCCCAACGTTTTTGTATAAAACTCTAATGCTTTGTCTTGGTCCTCCACGAATATACTGGTTACGATGATTTTCATCATGCTTTTGCCTCCTTGATATTTTAGACGTTGATGCTCCGTTAACAATCCGGCTTCATTTAGAAAGCCCCGTGCAGAATCGGTTTATTAAAATTATTCGATCCACCCATCCAGCAAATTTTTAAGCGGTTCGTTGTTGAATACAAGCACTCGATATTTCCCCTTTTTCTCTGATTTTACGAGACCTGCCTCTTCCAATGCAGAAAGATGTTTAGCTATCGCCTGCCGCGAAATGGAAAGCTCGTATTTCATAATGAGACGTGCCGTAAGTTCATACAACGTCATTTCGTTGCGTTCGGATAGTTCGTCTAATATAAGCCGCCGAGTCGAGTCACCGAGTGCTTTGAATATAACGTCTTTGTCCCCATTCATATATCGAATATAAGCAACCCTGGGGTTGCTTGTCAAGTATAAGTAACCGCAGGGTTGCTTGATCGCTTTGATACATCTATGGAAGTCGGCTGTTTGATCTGGAATTCACGGCTATTTTTCCGCACCGGCTGGATTTTCGTCGGATTGATTTGCCTCGGATTGATGGGATTTCTCGCCGACCGGGCGGTCGCGCTTGCTCGGGCGCAAGCTGCTGTCCAGGCACGGCGTTGTCAGCACGACGGCGCTGAGGCGGTAGGCTGCATAAATGGATGAAGGCACCCGATGGCTTATCGGGTGCCTTCATCGGTTTAGGGCGCAGCACATGAAGGTTGAGTATGCGGTTGTTCGAATCTGCGTTGTTTCATTTGGATAACGTTTCAGATCACAAGCTTTTGGGGTTCGGGCCGATCCTCGGGCTCAATCCGCTTCCAATCCACCTTTTTCCGAAGCGACCAGACAATAAGGACGATCACGCCAAGCACCACCGTACCGATATTCACCAGGTAACCGGCAAGCGGAGAGATATACTCCACTTCGACGATGGCGGTTGGAGAAGGGACCACAACATATCGGACCATCTCGAGCCATGCCAAATGGAATCCGATGTTCATCCACAAGTTGCCCGAAAGAATGCGGCAAAGCTGCAAAATCGTGCCGAACGCGACCAGGTTGACGATATAATCAACCGTAATTTGATCCCAGGTCGCCATACCGACAAGAACCATCAATGCGAGCAGCGCCACCGGAGCAAGTACAAATAAAACGACCTGCAACAAGAGGGCAAGCCAGCGGGGAAACCGCGTGTTCAGGTTCCGGTACAAATAACCGCGGAAGGCAATCTCTTCGGGAAATGCTTCATAGAAAAAAGCGATAGCCGAGTTGATTAAGATGAGAAAAAGGGTCGTTACGGGGAGATGAAAAGCCACGACGCGCAGCCATCCAAGCGCGCTGCCGATAAGGAGAGATGCCGTTGTGAGCAAAGCAAGAAGACCCATCCCGAGCAGAAAATAAGGCAGGCCTTTCGGAGGCGAACTCAAGGCGAGGCCGCTCCAGGGCCTCTTGTCGGCATAACGTCGCAGCAGATAGATCAGCGGCACGCTTACACCCGTCGTGACGACAGCCAAAATGATCTGCAGAGCCAGGGTGGGAAAACCATAGGAACCGGCAACCGTCGCTGCCGCGACCGCGAGTCCCAGCCCGGCCACAAATGCCAGCCAACCCAGCAGAATACGCCAGAAGAGCTGGATTTTCCCTTGATTGTCGAAGAAAACGCGAGACCCTTTCCGGTTGCGGGACGTCATGGATAGAGTTGAAATATGAAATCCTCCTTTCCGAGATTTCACGCCAGATTCGGTTTCTATCTGACATAACTATATATAGTAAGTTTTCGTAGAATGAGTGACTGGTAGAATGCCCGATTTTCATAAAGCAGTCAAAAGTTTACGGACCGATGATTGTGCAGGCGGTCTATTTTTACACCGTATCCTTTGAATGCCATCCGGAACAATGTTCACCGCTTGAATCGCGGACCCTAATTTTAGCAGGTCGGAATACGGCGACGGAAAAGTCGGAATAAGGGTAGAGCAAACGGCCAGGAAGAAATAGAATAACCTGACGAAGAACTAGATAAGGATGGTGAAAAATGAAGATTTTCATATGGATCATCTCGATAATGGTGTTTGTCGTTGGAGGAGGGCTTCTTGCGATCTGTCTATCTCCCGTTCCGTTCGTTTTATGGCTAAGAAATCAACCGGATCCCGGACCCGCAGCACCTGCCGATTGGTCTGACTATCAAAAGCTGGCGGAAGTTCATATGGACATCGAATACCCTTCCGCTTTTAAATCCAACATGCTGGATATTTATCTTCCGAAAAATGCCCGCGGAAAACGGCCGACCATACTTTGGGTTCACGGCGGCGCTTTTGTAGCCGGGGATAAGTCCGGCACGTCTTACTGGTGCGCGATGATGGCCGGCAAAGGCTACGCAGTTGTCAGCATAAATTATGAATTGGCTCCCGAGGCGAGATACCCGGCACCGATCAGGCAAATGACTGAGGCGTATGCACATCTGAAATCGATTGCTCATGAATTCCCGTCTATGGACTTAAACCGACTGATCGTCGGGGGCGATTCAGCCGGAGCCCAAATTGCGTCACAGTTTGTTGCAATCCAAACCAATCCCGATCTGGCCGGACGTGTCGGAATTGAATCTACGGTTCCAACCGGTACGTTGAAAGCGGCGCTGCTCTATTGCGGGCCTTACAACGTGAAACATCTTGCGAACGCGACGGGAAGAATGGAAAAGTATTTCTTGAATCAGTTGGGACGGGCATATATCGGAAAGCGTAACTGGAAGGAGAGGAGCGAAACGGAGGACGCTTCGACGGTCAACCATGTGACCCGCGATTTTCCGCCGACGTTTATTACGGATGGCAACACCGGTTCTTTTGAAAGGCACGGGAAGGAACTGGAGGCTAAACTTCAGGCGGTGAACGTGCCCGTGACCTCCTTGTTTTATCCGCGGTCTCACGGCGTTGTACCGCATGAATACCAATTTCAACTAGATAGGCCGGAGGCCGTGGAATGTTTTGAGATGACTTTATCCTTCTTGCGTGAACAGGTGCAGGATTGAAATCGACGCCGCCGCTCCGTCATGGAGACTCCAAATCTACGTTATTCAAACTATTCAATTCTTGGTATTTTGTATGATATAATGCACAATAGAATTGTTATAACGCACATTCAGGTTGTCTCATCGTCGTCATTTATAATCCGAGTTAACAACTTAGAATATGGAAAAGAATAGAGGATAACATCGTGTCAGAGAATGTTCAAACCAATAATCGGGAGCTGGATTCCGGCGAAGACAGCTTCATCCAGGGCGTCAAAGACTGCATTCCAACGCTGCTGGGTTACCTGAGCATCGGTTTTGCTGCGGGCGTCGTCGGAAATACATCCGGTCTGTCCTTGATGGAAATTACCTTGATGTCTTCGATGATTTACGCCGGATCGGCGCAGTTTATTATGGCGGGGATGATCGCGTCCCATGGATCGGCGGCGGCCATCATTGTTACCGTTTTTATCGTGAATCTTCGCCATCTTTTGCTTAGCGCCGCCATATCGCCATATTTTCGCCGTCTTACTTCCTTTAAAACGATGTTGATCGGCACGCTGCTGACGGACGAAACGTTCGGGGTGGCGATAAACAAGGCGGCAAACCGGTCATCGCTCAGCGAAAAATGGATGCACGGTTTAAATGTCACCGCGTATCTCAATTGGATTATCGCTACCTTAGCCGGGGCTTTTTTCGGTCAGTGGATCACCGATCCCGAAAAATTCGGCCTGGATTTCGCGCTGACGGGCATGTTTATCGGTCTGCTTGTTTTGCAGATGGCGAGCAGAAAAAAAGTGCTGAAGGATTTGATTGTTGCCTTGAGCGCTGTCGCGATCATGATAGGAACAAGCTTTTTCTTATCCGGGAGCATGGCGGTCATCGCGGCCACAGTCATTGCAGCATTGATCGGAATGGCGGTGGAAAAATGGAAATAAGATGGGATATTCTGTTGACGATTATGGGGGTATCCATCGTTACGCTCCTGCCGAGGGTGCTGCCGCTAATGGTGCTCAGCCGGATGCAATTGCCGGATTGGGCCATGCGCTGGCTGAATTATGTACCGGTCGCAGTCATGGCTGCTTTGATTGCACAGGAATTGTTTACGGCTGACGGGAAACTGGATGTATCCCGAAATTATACTGAAATATTGGCGGCGTTGCCGACTTTTGCGATGGCGGTCATTACGCGAAGCTTATTGGGAACGGTCGTGGTAGGCATCCTTACGGTGATGGTTTTGAGGTTCATCTTGTAAAGGTTCGGCGACAAGGGTTTCATAAATCATTGAATCATGCGATATTCACGTATTGGAAAGGATAGTAATCATGAAGAAGGTCATCGTGATCGGATCGGGGATTCTTGGGGCATCGACCGCATATCAACTGGCGAAAATGGGAGCGGAAGTCCTCATGATCGACCGAAAAGAGCAAGGGCAAGCCACCGATGCCGCAGCGGGCATTATCTGTCCTTGGCTGTCGCAGCGCCGCAATCAAGCTTGGTACCGGCTGGCCAAGGCTGGCGCGCGCTTTTACCCCGGGTTGATCGAAGAACTTACCAAAGAAGGCGAAACGGAAACCGGGTATGCCCAGGTTGGGGCTCTCAGCATTCATCATGATCCGGAAAAAATCCGGAAGATGGAGGAGCGGGCTCGGCTGCGAAAAGTAGATGCACCGGAAATCGGAGACATTACCCTGCTGAATGAGCAAGAAACGAATGAGCTTTTTCCTCTGCTGGGTGAAGGATATCATTCAGTGCGAATCAGCGGTGCGGCCCGTGTCGACGGACGTGCGCTGCGCGATGCGCTGATCCGTTCGGCACAGAGACACGGTGCCGTCGTTAAACAGGGCGATGCCGTCATAACGCACGAATCTCACCGCGTAACCGGCGCAGCTGTCGGTGATGAACGCTACACCGCTGACCAAACCGTGGTTTGCGCGGGCGCTTGGGCGGGGCAGCTGCTGCGGCCGTTGGGTATTCGGTTTAACGTTCGTTTCCAGAAGGCACAGATCATGCATTTGCAGGTTCACCGCGAAGAGGATACAGGCAAGTGGCCCGTCATCATGCCGCCTACGGATCAATACCTGCTTGCTTTCGGGCAGCAAAAAATCGTGATCGGGGCGACCCACGAAAACGAAGTGGATGGCTATGATACGAGAATCACCGCAGGGGGGATGCAGGAAGTTCTCGATAAAGGACTGGAACTCGCTCCCGCCTTGGCGGACAGCACGTTTCGGGAGGTACGCGTCGGGTTCCGGCCTTTTACGCCGGGCTTCCTGCCGGTGATTGGCGCCATTCCGGGATGGGACAATCTCTTTGCGGCGAATGGGCTCGGAGCGTCCGGACTGACCGTAGGCCCTTTTATGGGCAGCCAGCTGGCAAAGCTTGCCCTGGGGATGGACTTGGATATCGACATCCGTGATTATGACATTCGGAAAGCGATCGGCGAAAACTGATTTCACAAATTCAACAAAGCCTGCATATCATTCGACGTGATCCTTTGGACTTAAACAACCGCTAAAAAGCCCCTTCCGTTTGGAAGAGGCTTTTTGTGGGGTAAGGGAAACTTTAAGCAAGATAGGGGCGATAAAGGGTCTACCTGCGATGAACGCGTACCGGCAGGGAAGCCAGCGTTTGTCCGGCTGCGGAAGGCGTCAAATGGTCCTCCAGTTTGAAAACCGGAACAGGTTCGATTCGGTGAAAATGGTCCATAAACAGTCCCAGGCCGATGTTGGCCTCGAGTCGTGCAAGCGGAGCTCCCAAACAGAAATGCGGGCCGCTGCCGAAGGTGAGATGCTTTTTGTTGTTGGGCCGGTGAATGTTCAAAGTGAAGGGGTCCTCGAATACCTCTTTGTCCATATTGGCGGCGCTCATCCAGGCGACGACGACGTCCCCCTTTTTTAACGGAACGCCGAGCACGTCGTTGTCCACTTTCACCGTCCGGTCCATTTTGGCGATGTGAAACCGGTAGCGGAGCATCTCTTCCACCGTATTCGGAAGCAGCTCGCGGTTCGATTGCACCTCATTATAAATCCGGTCGTTATCGTATAAGAACGAATAAAACGTACAGGCCAGCAGGTGGCTTGTCGTTTCGATGCCGGCTCCTAAGATAAACATGGTCATCCTAACGATTTCGTCATCCGTCAGGCGTTCTCCGTCCACTTCCGCCTGAATCAAATCCGAGATGATATCGTCGGCGAGGTTCGTTCTTTTATGGACGACATGAGGGTAGAGGTAGCCGTAGTAGTTTTTGGCCGCCTGCCGCTTCAGCTCCTGAACGTCTTCGAGATTTTCTTTGGGAAGAGGAAGGAACAAGTGGTCGCCCCATTCCTTGAACAAAAAACGGTCCTCCGACGGAACGCCAAGCAGGTCTGCGATCACAATGGTAGGGAGGGCGCCGGAAAATGTTTTGACGATGTCGATGACCGGTTCGTCGCCCATGTCCTTGATCAGTTGGTTGACCACCTCATGAATGCGCGGCTCCCACAGTTTCAGGCTTCTTGGCGTAAAAGCGGCCGAAAGGAGACTGCGGCTTTTCCGGTGCTCGGGAGGATCCGAATTCAGATTGATGCGGCCGGAAGAATGTTGGCCTTCCTCATTGTCCGCGCCGACGCTGATGGTTGTCCGGGCCCTGACGCTGGAGAAGTATTCATGGTCGCTCAGCACCCTTTTAACGTCTTCATACCGGAAAACGTTCCACGAATCCGTTGCTTCGTTGTAGCTGATCGGTTCTTGTTCCAATTTGCGCTTGTACCAATCAAAAGGGCCAAACTCTTCGACGGCGGATTGAAACTGGGTGATCTCGGCTAAGGAGATGATTTCCTTCTGCATTTGTTTCCCTCCCGGTTTGTTATAATGGGAATCCGATAATAGTTCCAATATATGTTAATTATAACATAGGGAGGATGGAGGGCCCACTTTCGAACGACCTATGCCAAAAGGTCTGTTTTACCGATTGGAATGCGTGCATTTTTTAGTGGTTTGTTGTCGATGCCTGGCTGCTGAAAGCGAAAGCGGGGGGCCAACGGATATAGCTCCGTTTTGTACGGTACTTGATTGCCGCCGATTTGGCAAACAAACACCCGCAGCCTGGACGTTGATGTCCATTCTGCGGGTTCAATTCTCATCGTTAATAGCGCTCCAGCACCAGATTCGTCTTAAGCGAGTCGGCAGGCACGAGCCAGCCTTTGCCTTCCAGCAGATTTAGCAGGTTCGTCCGGCTGGATGCAGCCGTCTGGTAATCATCGGTCTTGAAGGAGATTTCAATGATGTCTTCCATTCCGTTACCGTCCGCGCTGATAATCGGCCACAGCTCGATATCCGTTTTCAAGCCATCGAACGTTCCCGAGTATTTGCTGACCGAAACCGGGCCATGCGCGTAAGAATTTTTTAAAACAGCCGTACCCCATCCCGACCCGTTCGTCTTATCGAGCTTGCCGGGGATGTTGTTTACGAGGATTTCAAGCGCGTCTTTTTCGCTTGGCAGCATCAACCCTTTGGCAGCTGAAACCTCCTTATCATTTGAAAAACTAAGCGTTTGCTTGCCGTAACCCCAATCGATCTCCGCATCGTAATTCGTGTCCGCCGCGCTGAAGCCGTCGCGGTTTGCCTGGTCCAAAGCGGCGTTGATGTCGCCGTCGACGATGGCATACCGTTTTTTGTAGGTCATCTCGTACTTTTTCTTATCCTCTTTTTTGCGGAAGCGCACATTCCATCCAGAATCGTTCAGGTCAAGAGACTCCGTATCAAAATACTCGACCAGCATCCTTGCGGCAGGCTCCTCAATCTGATAAGCCTCCTTTACCTGATCCTGCAGCGTTTGATCTCGATTCAGCACCCGGTCTGCGTTCAACAAAAATTTGACTTCATAGGACGGGACTGCATTGGCCGCGGCTTCGGCTTTGCCGGCCGGCTGCCAGCCGGTCAGCATGATTACCGCGCTCAAAGCGGCTATGACGATGGATTGGGTTGATTTGGCCTTACGTTTCATCCTTTCATCTCCCTTGTTTGGATGTATGGTTCGTAACCTACTGTAACGGGGCATTGTCAAACCTTCATCAAGGAAATAAAGCATTCAGGTAAAAAATAGAAACATTTAATCTTAGCCTCCCAAGATCGGCTCTTGGGAAGATTGCCGCCACTGTTCCAACAGTTCGATGAAACGGCTGCTCGTTACCGACAAATAACGGTCCTTATTGGTCATGACGTAAACTTGTCGTTCGACCGGAAGATCCGGGATCGGCCACATCCTTAGCAGGCCGCCGGCCGCTTCGGATTGAACCGCCATACGCGAGACGAAGGAGATATGCTCGCCGAGCATGACGGCCTGCTTGATCGCCTCCAAGGAGTCGAGCTCCAAACTGGAAAAGGGACGGATGCCCTGCCGGTCCAGCCATTGATCCGTCATGCTTCGGGTGTTGGATGCCTTGCCGTGCAGCACGAAAGACGAAGCGGCTATCAGCTCCGGCGTCCACTCTGCGGCGTCCGCGAACGGATGGGAAGGAGAGCAGATCAGTACCAGCTCGTCCTTGCAGAGCGCCTGCGCCTTCAGCGGCGATTTATGAAATGGGTCGGTTGAAAGGATGCCGATATCAATCTGGTGGGCGTGCAGCATCTGCGTGATGGCCGGAGCGGTTTTGACGGACAATGTCACGCGGATTCCCGGAAACGATTTGGTAAAAGAATCGAGAATCGCCGGTAAAATGTACGTCGCAGGCACGTAGCTTGCCCCAATGGATAACGTACCCTGCTTGAGCGTGTCAAAATCATTGACGACCCGCTGCGCTTCCGACGCGAGCGCATTGATTTTGGAGGCGTAATGAAGCAGGGCGTAACCGGCGTCCGTCAAAATAATTCTCCCCATGCGGGCATCAAACAATTTCACCCCGAATTCGCGTTCGAGATTTTTCATATGGAAGGTGACCGTCGGCTGCTTGAGGCCCAGAAGGTCGGCAACCGTGGTAATTTTATGGTGCTTCTCCAGCAGCTCGACAATCCGCAGTTTCAACAAATTAAGATTCATCATCTTCGATATCCCTGCCTTCTTAATAAGCTTATCCCCTATCTATAGATTAAATCTATGAATGTTAACGGAGTTCATTGAAAGAATTAATTGTCATTTTACATTCCGGTAATACTGGCTTTCATTCCCGCAGGTAGACTTGTTATGTGAGGATTTTGGAAAATCCAAATGCAGGAACGATGGAAACAACAAACTACCCAATGCTAAAGCAAGGAAGGGAATCAACAGATGGACTTGAACATACGCGGCGTCGGCAAAAGCTTTGGCGGAAATGTCGCACTGCATCCAACCGACCTTACAATCCGCCATGGAAAGTTCACGACGCTGCTAGGACCTTCGGGATGCGGGAAGACCACCCTGCTGCGTTTAGTCGCAGGTCTGGAGCGGCCGGACACGGGGAGCATCAGCGTCGGGCAAGACATTTTGTCGAGCGAATCGAAAGCCGTACCGCCTGAGAGACGAGGTTTCGGCATGGTGTTTCAGGATTTTGCGCTCTGGCCTCATATGACCGTCTTCGAAAACGTGGCCTTCGGGCTCCGGGCTACCGGACGCAAGGAAGGGATTCGGGACAAAGTTATGGAGGCTTTGGACAAGGTGAAGCTGACCGGCATGGAGCAGCGGTATCCGCACCAGCTGTCTGGGGGCCAGCAGCAGCGGGTCGCATTTGCCAGAGCGGTCGTGACGCGTCCGCGGCTGGTACTTTTCGACGAGCCGCTAAGCGCGCTCGATGCGGTACTCCGTGACGAGATGCGCCTGGAAATGATGTACCTGGTGCGTGAAATGGGGTTAACCGCCCTATATGTAACGCATGATCAGGTCGAAGCGATGTCGATGTCGGACGAGGTCATTGTGATGCATGGGGGGAAGGTGCTGCAAAAAGGGGCGCCCGAAGAAATTTACAATCAGCCGCAACATCCGTTTGTCGCGCGGTTTATCGGAAAGTCCAACTGGCTGGCCGATGGACGCTCCATGTTTAGGCCGGAACAGATCCGGTTCGAGCCGGGCGGGCAAGAGACTTTATCCTTTACAGCGGTTGTCGCGCAGGTGAGCTATGTCGGCGACCGGTATGAGGTCAGGCTGAAGTCGGACGAGGCTGCCGAGCCTTGGCTCGCCTACTATCCAAAGCGGATGAGCCAGGGGACGGAAGTCACGGTTTACCTGCCGCCTCAATGCATTCATCGGTTGAATGAGAATTAAAAATTTCAGAATTCAAAATCAAATCAAGGGGGAAACGACGATGTTTAACATGACACGGAATAAATGGAAGAAAGGAAGCGCCCTGATTCTGGCATTGACGCTTGGAGCCGCGCTTGCCGGCTGCGGAAGCAACAAAGCCGCCGAAGATACGGCCGCGGCCGCGGGAGAGGGCAAACCGGCCGAAACGGCGGATAAGACGCTTACGGTATATACGGCGGGCCCAGAGGGATTGGCAAACAATCTTATCAAGGAGTTCGAATCCCAATCCGGTATCAAGGTCGAGACGTTCCAAGGGACGACAGGGAAAATTCTGGCCCGCTTGGAGGCTGAAAAATCCAATCCGGTAGCCGATGTGGTTATTCTCGCCTCGCTGCCATCCGCCCAAGGCCTGAAAAAAGAAGGGTTGACGCTCGCTTATCCGGAAGCGAAAAACGCGGACAAGCTGAGCAAGGATTGGTCCGATCCGGAAGGCAACTACTTCAGCACCAGCGCATCGGCGCTTGGCATCGCCTATAACACCAAGCTGGTCACGACGCCGCCGACATCGTGGAGCGACTTGGCCAAACCGGAATACAAGGATCAAATTAATATCCCGGATCCGTCGCTGTCCGGCTCGGCCCTTGATTTCATCACAGGCTATCTTAGCGACAAAGGCGATGGAGGATGGTCGCTGTTCGAGAGCTACAAGGCCAACGGCGTTGCCATGGCCGGCGCCAACCAAGAAGCGCTGGATCCCGTCATTACCGGCGCCAAAAGCATGGTTGCGGGCGCGGTCGATTACATGACTTATAAAGCCAAGGCCAAAGGCGAACCGATCGATATCGTCTATCCGCAGGAAGGCACCGTAGTCAGCCCGCGGCCTGCGGCAATCCTGAAATCCACCAAACACGAAGAGAATGCGAAAGCATTTATCGATTATCTGCTCTCCGACCCGGCCCAGAAGCTGGTCTCCGATGCTGCGCTGCTGCCGGGCCGCACGGACGTCAAAGCCGAGAATCGCGCCAATCTGGACGACATTCCGCTGCTGAAGACGGACTGGACCTGGATGGGCGAGCACGGCACCGAAGTAACCGACAAATTCACGAAGCTGTTGAAATAACATGAATCATACGTTGCTTCAACGTCAAATCAAAATCTGGTCCATGGTATTTGCATTCCTGGTCCTGATTTTGCTCATCGCCTTGCCTTTGGCCGAAATTTTCATTCAAAGCGTATACCGGGATGGGGAGCTGCAGTGGTCGGCCCCATTCCGTACTTTGGCGGATTCCGATATGATGGTCGTGCTTTTGTCTTCCATCTGGCTTGGGGTATGCGTCATTCTCGGTACGACGGTGATCGCCCTGCCGCTCGCATGGGTAATGGTGAATACCCGCCTCGGCCGTTGGCGCTGGCTGGAGATCGTGTTTCTGATCCCCTTCATGACGCCGCCTTACATCGGCTCGATGGGATGGATTTTATTCATGCAAAAAAACGGGTACCTGGAGCAGCTGGCTCCGGGCCTTTCCGGGCTTGGCGGGGCGTTTTTCTCCTTTGGGGGCATGGTTGCGATCATGAGTCTGCATCTCTATCCATTTTTGTATTTGCTGCTGCGCGGGGCATTGGAGAGAATCGGAGGGAATATGGAGGAAGCGGCCGCCGTCATGGGGGCGCCGTTCACGTACCGCTTTCGCCGGGTGATTGCCCCGCTGCTGCTGTCGGCCTTTGGCATGGGGGCGATGCTTATCTTCGTCAAAACGATCGCGGAATTCGGCACGCCGGTTACGTTTGGCAAACGTATCGGATATGAAGTCATGACATCCGAGATTCATAAGTATATTTCCAGCTGGCCGATCGATTTCGGCAAGGCCACTTCGCTGTCGTCCGTGCTTCTGGCGAGCTGTCTTCTGGTCTGGTACGTCCAGTCCGTCGTGAACCGGAAATATACTTTCGGTCTGGTCGGAGGAAAAGGCGTTCGCCGGTCTTCCATCCGCGGCAACGGCTGGCTGCAATGGGTGGCGGGAATCTACGTGGTTCTGCTTCTGATGGTTTCGATTGGCATCCCTTATTTCTCCATCGTGGCGGCTTCGACGATGAAACTGCGGGGGATCGGGCTGGCTTGGAACAACTTTACGCTCGATTTTTATAAAGAACTGCTTCGCTGGAATTCTCCCAGCATGCAGGCGCTGATGAACAGCCTATGGCTCTCCCTGGCCGCTTCGACCATCGCCTTGATGCTGGGCACCTGGTTCGCCGTTGCGATCGGGAGGTCCAAAAGCCGGGGGCAGCGTACGATCGATCTGCTCAGCCTGCTTCCGAACACGGTGCCGGGGATCGTGCTAGTTGTGGGGTTGATTTTGTTGTGGAATTCCCCATGGATGCCGGTTCCGCTTTATAACACCTACGGCATGGTCATTCTCACGTATGTCGTATTATTTGTTCCATACACGGTGCAGTACGTTAAAAGCGCCTTTACCCAGATCGACCCCAAGCTGTTCCAGGCCGGTCAAGTGTTTGGGGCAAAACCGGTTTACGCGTTCCGGAGAGTGCTGCTGCCGCTGATCGTTCCGGGAATGCTGGCCGGATGGATGATGACTTTTACGATCGCATCGCGGGAGCTGGTCGGTTCACTGCTCATTTTACCGCCGTCCATGCAGACGTCAGCGACGTACATCTATGCCCAATTCGAGCAGGGACAAGTATCGCTCGGGATGGCGATGGCCGTCATCTCGGTGGGGCTGACCACTTTGCTCCTCATCCTGCTGGAAGCCGCGGGCTCCAAAAGAAAGTGGGCCTCTCCATGATGGAACTGAAAGTGTGGGGCGGCGCCGGCGAGCATGGCCGTTCTTGTTACGTACTGACGGGAAATCAGCATCGGATTATGCTCGATTGCGGCGTTAAAAAGGAAGGGGCCGGGCAGTACCCTTTGCTTGAGGACAACCTGATCCCAGGGTTGACGGCCGTATTTCTCTCGCATGCGCACGAGGATCATTCCATGGCTTTGCCTTTGTTATACAAGCTTGGTTATCGTGGCGAAATTTGGGCCACAAGGCCGACCGTTAATCAGCTGGAGCTTTATTTTGCCAATTGGCTTAAATACGTAACGGAGCGAAAGGGCGAACTTCCTTATGACGAGGCGCATATTTCCTCCATGCGCTTTCGTATTCTGGAGGATGAAGTCGAGAGGGGCGAATGGCTTGAAATAAAGGAAGGATTGCGGATTCGTTGGGGACGAAGCGGCCATATGCTCGGTTCCGTCTGGCTGCGGGTTCATATGGAAGACCATCATCTATTTTATTCGGGGGACTTCAGCCGCGAGTCCCAGATGCTCGTCGTAGATCCGCCCGGAGAGTCCTTTTCTCACGATTCCGCTTCCGATCGTCATCCATTCCCGCCAAAAATGACCCTGTCGATCATCGATAATGCCTATGGGATGAACGAGGAATCGCAGGATCAAAAGTTGAACGCGCTACGCTGGTACGTTCTCAGGGTTCTGGAGCGAGGGGGACATGCGCTATTGCCGGTTCCTGCTTTCGGGCGGGGGCAGGATTTGCTGATCTGGGCGATGAGACAGTTCCCGGAACGACAGATCGTTGTCGAACGGGAAATCGTTGAAGGTTTGCGACAAATGGCCGATTGGAAAGATTGGCTTCGTACCGGAGCTTGCCATGAGATCGAACTAGCGTTGCGTTCTTCCCGTCTCCATATTCCTGAAAACCAGGAAGAACGGATCAGCTTGCTTCAAGTCAGTGACCCGCTGATCATTTTTACGACCGATGGCATGATGGAGTCGCCGCGCGCCCGTTGGTATGCGGAGAGGCTTTTATCCTCCCCGTTACATGCCGTAATCATTACGGGACATGCAAGCGAAGGGACGTTTGCCCGGCGGCTGCTGAAGGGCGAAGCCGGGGAGCCATACTGCGAGGTGCTTCAGATGGGCTACAAAATCCATCAGGGGCTGAATGACGTCCGCGTCATGCTGAAAGAAGTTCCCAGCAGGCATACGGTGCTGGTTCACGCGCCTAAACCGGAAACCGACAAAGTTATCGCCAATTTCGAACGGGAAGGGCATCGGGGCATGCATTCCTTGCATCCGGGAGCGGCCATTACATTTGAATATCGTTGAATATAATCATCCCATCCGGCAGAAAAATTTAATAGACAAAATCAACGGAAGAGCGCGACCCTTACCGTATTGGATACGATAGCTTGTTCAGAAGAAGAGCAGCCTTTACATCAAGGTTGTTCTTTTTTTGCGCAAATACTCATTTACTGGGTAATGTATGTTATGAACATACCCTCGCGACCAGCCCTGCACCCTCCCTGTTCGATCTTCGATGCAAATGGTTGAAATTGTATTTTTATCCAACCTGTTTTTTTTGGTAAAATAGTAGTCTGGGCGGTAGAGTACCGTCGCTAAAAAAGAAGAGTGAAGGGGAAAAAGTTTCGGCGTTGACCGAGAAGAGGAGGACACATGAAATTATCTAAGGTCTCATTATTTACTATTGCGTTGCTGCTCCTCATGGTGACCGGCTTGTCCGGCTTTGCGGGAGGCGCCGCGGCGGAGCCGGGTACCGGCAAAACTTACGTGATCGGAACCGACATTACGTTTGCGCCTTTTGAGTTTCAAGACGTCAACGGCAAATACGTCGGGATCGACATGGATTTGATGGATGCCATCGCTAAAGATCAGAATTTTAAGTATGAAATCAAACCTCTGGGTTTTAACGCAGCCGTTCAAGCTTTGGAGTCGAACCAGGTGGACGGCGTGATCGCGGGGATGAGCATTACCGACGAAAGAAAGCAAAAATTCGATTTTTCGGAACCGTATTTTGAATCCGGCGTGGTCATGGCCGTCGGCAAGAACAACGACACCGTCAAAAGCTACGACGATTTAAAAGGAAAAAAGGTTGCCGTCAAAACCGGAACGGAAGGTTACACCTTCGCGCAGTCGATTGCTTCGAAATACGGATTCACGATTGTCCCGTTCGATGATTCTTCCCAGATGTACGAAGATGTGAAAACCGGAAACTCCGTGGCCTGCTTTGAGGATTATCCCGTGCTGGCCTACGTTGCGAAGCAAAGCAACGATCTTAAAATCGTAACAAAGAAGGAAGCGGGCGCTTCCTATGGATTTGCGGTAGGCAAGGGAAAAAACAAAGAACTTTTGGAGAAATTCAATACCGGCCTGACCAACCTTCGCGCAAGCGGCGAATATGACCGCATCAAAGAAAAATATCTTGCCGAAGATGCCGCCGGAGCGGCAACGCAAAGCCGTTCGGAGTTGATTTTAGGATCGATCCAGCCGTTGTTGATCGGTCTAGGCAAGACGCTATTATACACGATCGTCTCGCTCTTTTTCGCATTTATTCTGGGCCTCATTTTCGGCTTTATGAAAGTCGGGCAAAACCGGTTCCTGCGCGGCGTGGCGACGGTTTTCGTCGATCTGTTCCGCGGCATACCGCTCATTGTTCTGGCCCTATTTATTTATTTTGGCATTCCGCAGGCTTTGGGCTTTACGATGCCGCTCTTTCTGGCCGCGATTTTGACGTTGAGCCTGAATGCCGGCGCTTACGTGACGGAGATTATCCGCGGCGGGATTGAATCGATCGACCGGGGGCAAATGGAAGCGGCCCGTTCGCTCGGTTTGCCTTACCGGAAAGCGATGATCAAGATCGTCATTCCGCAGGCGATTCGCGTCATGGTTCCGGCATTTATCAATCAGCTTGTCATTACGCTGAAGGATACGTCGATCCTGTCGGCCATCGGTCTCGTCGAGTTGACGCAGTCCGGCAAAATCATCATCGCCAGAACGTACGAATCCTTTACCATTTGGGCGGAAGTTGCCATCATGTACTTGATCGTCATCACGATATTAACGAAGCTTTCAGGTTATCTCGAAGGGAGGGTTCGCCGTGGGTAAAATCCGCGTTGAAGGTTTGAAGAAAAGTTACGGCGCCAACCAGGTGCTGAAAGGAATCGACATGCAGGTTCAGCAGGGCGAAGTCGTCTGCGTCATCGGTCCTTCCGGTTCGGGAAAAAGCACGTTCCTGCGCTGCATCAACCGCCTCGAGGACATCACGGAAGGCCGCGTCATCGTCGATGATCAAGATCTGAACGATCCAAAAACGGACATCAACAAGGCCCGCGAAAATATCGGCATGGTGTTCCAGCATTTCAATCTGTTTCCGCATTTCAGCGTACTGAAAAACATTATGTTCGCTCCGATGGAACTCGGAAAAATGAATGCGAAGGAAGCCCGGGATACGGCGATGAAGCTGCTTACGCGGGTCGGACTCGCCGACAAGGCGGACGCCTTCCCGAGTCAGTTGTCGGGCGGGCAAAAGCAGCGGGTGGCGATCGCCCGCGCGCTGGCGATGAACCCTGACGTGATGCTGTTCGACGAACCCACGTCGGCGCTCGACCCCGAAATGGTCGGCGAGGTGCTCGGCGTCATGAAGGATCTGGCGCGCGAAGGGATGACGATGATGATCGTCACGCACGAGATGGGCTTTGCCCGCGAGGTGGCGGATCGCGTCATCTTCATGGACGGCGGTTATATCATCGAGGACGGCACGCCGGAGGAAGTGTTCGGCAGTCCGAAAAACGAACGCACGATCAGCTTCCTGCAGAAAGTGCTGTAAGCAGGACGAGGTTACATTAAAGCGGATTGAATTCATAATAGGGTTATAACAAAGGCTCTCGCAGGCAGCTAAGGCTGACTTCCGGGAGCCTTTTTGCCATAAAGGATGAGAAAAAGAAACATGGCGCGGTTGACTATGGTCATCGGGTGTAGTAATATAAAGTAAAATTTTTACTAAGGGGAAATTTTGATGTCCGGAGCCGTTCTTAACTAATTAAATTCCATATTTGAAGCTTCACAGAAAGTCCCAAAGACCCATGGATGAAATTGGCATGGTTCTGCTTTTATTTGGGCATGCGGAAGCTTCGGAATTAGTTAAGAACAGCGGATATAATCGAAGCCTTAGAGGCTGCCTTATTGATATGCACCCACATCCGTGCTGAGTTCAGCGCGGATTTTTTTGTTTTTATGTGGCGTTCATTTCGGGCGGAATCCGAAAAGGGCAGGGATGACGTATGTTCATCCCTGCCCTTTTTCTATTTTGATGAAAGGAGTGATGGTATGTCGGCGTCGGAGAGCTTCGCGAAATTGGCAGAAAGAATCATAACGAGGGTACACATTGAGGAGGGATTGGGTGAAAACATACATTGAACAAGCAAGTCAACATACCCGGCTGCAGGAAGGCAATCACGTCATTGAGCAGCTGTTGATCGAATGTTATTTGAATCCGGGCATTTCCACGAAAGAGTTGGCACGCAAAACGCTGCTGCCGACGCCGGTCGCTTCGGCAATCAAACGGGAGTTGATAAAAGCCGGGGCGCTCGTGCAGGACCGAGGCGTCCGCTGCACGCCTGAGGGAGCGGCATGGTTGGAATGCGAACGCGGATATGGCGGTTTGGATCGCTCGCTTTTTGGAGATTTGCTCTATGAAACGACATGGAACGAGAAACTTGAAGACGTATTAGCGATATTGAAGGAACTATTTCAATTGCGGCCGTCCGCCAACGTTCAAATCGATCAGTCCAAATGCACTCCGGAAACGAGCCTGAACCGGGCGATCCTCTGCTTGAAGCAGCATGCGTTCATAGGAAAAAAGATTTTGTGCGTTGGCGATGATGATCTGGTGAGCGTGTCGATCGGTCTGCTGCTGCAAAAATTGTTTCCGGTCGGCGGGCATAACGCCACGCAAGTGCACGTGCTGGACATTGACGACCGTTTTTTGGAGTATATCGAGACGATCGCCAAAGAACATGAGCTGCCGATAACATGCAGCAAATTGGATTTAAGGGAAGCGCTGCCGGAGAACCTGCATGGCCGTTTCGATAGTTTCTTTACGGATCCGCCCTATACGCTGCAAGGGATGAGTCTGTTCGTATCGCGCGGGATCCAGGCGCTGAAGAGGGAAAAAGGGCTGCCGATTTTTCTGTCTTTCGCCCATAAGGCTCCGGCGTTTATGTTGGCCATGCAGCGGGAGTTTATCCGGATGGGGTTGACGGTAACCGCTAATTTTCCGAGATTTAATGCCTACGAAGGCGCTGAAATGATCGCCAACCGGAGCCAGATGTTTATTTTGCGGACGACGGATCAAACGAAGCCGGAATATCCGGGTACCTTTGCCGATGCCCTTTACACCGGGGAAGTGAATCAAACGCTGCGCACTTACCGCTGCAAGAGCTGTTCCAGAGAGGTATTTGTCGGGATCACGGGGGAAATTGCAACCATTGAGCAGCTTAAAAACGAAGGATGTGCCGGTTGCGGACACGATACGTTTGAGCTGGTAGCCAAAAAAGCGGTACTGCGGGAGAAGATGGGTGAACATTTGACGGATTAAAAATATATCAGATTGTATATAACTTTACATTTATATAACCGTATAGTAATATAATAAACATGAATACTGATGCATTGTTTGAAGTGTTGTCCGAGCCGAACCGGAGGGCGATCCTTGACTGCTTACGGGTCAGGGACCGATCTGTTGGCGAACTGGTTGAGCTGTCGTCCCTGAGCCAGCCGGGAGTGTCCAAGCATTTGCGGATTCTTCGGGAAGCCGGGCTCGTCACCGTTCGGAACGCTGCTCAGAAGCGTTTGTACAGCTTGAATGCAAAGCCTTTGGAGCAGATTAATGATTGGCTTGAGCCTTATCGGAAGTTCTGGAACGGCAAGTTGGATGATTTGGAACGTTTTTTGGATGAAGAAAAATCATGATCATGTCTTAGCGGCGGGATACAAGGTTATATTTTTAAAAACGGGCTTCTAAAAAGGAGGATAAGCCATGAACCAATTGGCCGTAGTTGAGCAGGACGGGCAGGAAACCCGGGTGCGGTTCGTACGCCGTTTGAAGCATCCGGTGGAGAAAGTCTGGTCGGCGCTGACGGACAACGACAAGCTGAAACAATGGTTTTCCGAGCTGCGCGTGGAAGATTTGCGCGAGGGCGGGACCATCTCTTTCGACATGCAGAACGATACTTATGAATATTTCGAAATTCTGGAACTGAAGCCGTTATCGGTGCTGGAATATACGTGGGCTGAAAACCGCGTCCGGTTTGAGCTGTACCCGGAGCCGGAAGGCTGCCGCCTCGTTTTGATCGAAACCGTCGTCGAAATCACCGATCATACGCCTAAGGACATTGCCGGATGGGATGTATGTCTGGATGTAATCGAGGCGCTTCTGGATGGAAGGACAGTATCGCAGCGAAAAGCCGTTTGGGAAGAAAAATACCCGAGATATGTCGAGAAGTTTATGGAGCTCAACCGGAATAAATAGAAGCAAAACTTTGTAAGAAAGAAGGAGTCTTCTGATCTGAATGGATCGGAGGGCTCTTTTTTCGAGGGGCAATATGGAGTACCGTCAGGAAGACGATTTCTAGGCAGGGTGAAGTTTTGAGCAAACTCATCCGCTCAAAATTAACAAAGCCGCACAAGGGTGCGTCTCTTTTGGATTGTTCTTGCGGGATCGGTACGCAGGCCATCGGATTGGCAAAGGAAGGATTCAAAGTCACGGCTACTGACGTAAGTCCGGTTTCGATCGTCCGAGCCCGAAAAGAGGCGGAATCCCGCGATGCGGAGATCCATTTCGGCGTTGCCGATTTTCGTTCGTTGGCGCAGGATATTTCGGGCGTTTTCGACGTCGTGCTTTCTGCCGATAATGCAATTCCGCATCTGTTAACCGACGAGGATATTGAGTTAGCCTCTCGAAACATGTACTCCAAATTAAACCACGATGGAGTTCTTTTAATCACGATCAGGGATTACGATGATCTGGTGAAAGTAAAACAGGAAGTTACGGCTCCATCCGTTTTCGATGGGGGGAAGCGGATCGTTTTTCAGGTTTGGGAATGGGCGGAAGATGCCGCTACCTACGCCACAAATCACTTTATCGTACAAGAGATCGATGGGGCATGGATCACGAAACATTCCAAAACGAGGTACAGGGCCTTGTTGCGCCAAGAATTAGGCCGAATTTTAAGCACGGTTGGATTCGTTGAGATCGAGTGGCATATGCCTGAAGCGTCCGGCTTTTACCAGCCTATTGTAACGGCCAGAAAAAAATCCAACGTTCACACAGAATAGAATCGATTGCAGCGGCTGTAACACATGCCCGACTTGACGGCGATTTTTTTCTTCGCTCGAAGGACTGCCCGCCTGACGCAGGTGAGCAGTCATTTTTATTGTCTCTGCGGGCAGAGAGCTTTTGTTACCGGTAGCAGTTGGCGGGCGCGCATGATTATTCCGTAACTTACGGGATAGATTCTTTTTCCGGAGTGAATCGATGATCAAGCTTCCCGAAGCTTCTCCCGATACTCGGATGGCGTACAGCTGTAAACCTTGCGGAACTGGCGGGCGTAATAGTTCTGGTCCCGAAAGCCGCTTTCGAGCGCCACCTGGGAAATGGACAGGTTTGGATGGCGAAGCAGCGTGCAGGAATAGTCCAGACGCTTGCGTATGACGTAATCCATCGGTGTTGTGTGATAGTTGCGCGTAAAGACGCGCTGAAACTGGCGGGTGGACAGGTAGGCTTTGTCGGCCATCGCTTGCAAGGTGACCGGCTGGAGAAAATGCTCTTCAATGTAAGTGACGGCTTCACCGATCCGCAGCGCCTTGTTCTCTTCATGTCCGCTGCCGATCTGATAATAGCGGGAGAGCAGGCCGACGAGAGCGGTAAAATAAGAGCGAATCATCAGACGATAGCCCTGCGGCTGCAGTTCATACTCGGTTAAAATCAGGTCGAGCAGCCTTGTCGCTTCCTGCAGCTGCGCTTCGTTCAGCGTAAGCATGCCCTTGAAGTTCATTTCCTTGCGGTAAAACGGTTCGATGTAGAAGAGCGCTTGAAAGCCCGGAAGCAGCCTAAGCTCGGACAGCTGCA
>Ga0180220_1000390_pt1 | contig 52321 bp, 39 predicted proteins | sample eDN5th37CBELigBY_FD_151335 | JGI IMG/M metagenome (GOLD analysis project Ga0180220, IMG submission 151335) | Enriched backyard soil microbial communities from Emeryville, California, USA - eDNA 5th pass 37_C BE-Lig BY (version 2) (version 2) | ecosystem: Environmental > Terrestrial > Soil >...
GGTTCGCCGTGATCCAGCCACCACCACTGATCAGGCTCGCGAAGTCATCGAAGCCCTCGTTGATCACCACCGCCATCGGCGCCGGGTTCGCGCGCGGCGCATCCCCCGTCGGCGACATCACGCCGCGACCGCTCGTCGCCGCCACGTTCGTGTTCGCCACCGTGCCCTTGCCCGCGTCCGTCGGCGACTTCGCCGGCGCTTCCACCAGCGTCCAGTTCAGCGTGCCGCCGCCCGTGTTCGCGATCGTCAGCACGTCCGACGCGCTGTCGCCCTCGTCCACCGTGAAGCTCAGCGACGTCGGCGTCACCGACGCGACCGGCGTGCCGCTCACCGGCAGGATCACCTGGTAGGTGCCGAGCAGCGTCGCCGTAGCGAGGTCGCCCACATCGTCCGCCGGGAAGTACACGTCACCGCCCGTCGGCGCGGTCAGCATCGCCGCGTAGATCGCCGGCGACACGTTCCACGTCGCCGTGCCGGCGAACGCCACCTGGCCCGCCGTGAACGTCGTCGTCGACGCCGACGAGTAGCTCCACACGTTCAGGCCCGTGTCGGCGCCCGCACCGGCACGGAACAGGTCCGGCGTGCCGTCCGGAGCCACCGAGGCCGCGGTCAGCGTCGCGGTGCCCGAGAGCGTGTGCCCGGAGACCGCCTGCGTGCCCGCGTTCGCGAAGAAGCCCGCGAAGTAGAAGCCCGTGCTCGTGCCGCCGGATGCCGAAGCCACGGCGCTGCCGCCCGCGGTCGAGATCGTGATCTGGTTCTCGGACGTCAGGTCGATCGTCAGCAGCGGACCACCCGCGCCGTCCGGCGCGAAGTTCGCCGTGACCGTGCAGTCGGCCGTGATCGCGCCCGTGGTGTACGTGTTGGCAGCCAGCGAACCGCCGCAACCCGTGACCGCGTCGATGTGGAAGCCCGAAGCCGGCGTGACCGTGAACGCCGTCGTCGCACCGTCGTTCACCACCGCGCTCGGCGGCGTGATGGAGCCCGAACCCGTGCCGACCACCGCCGTGACGGTGTGCGTGACGGTATCCGCCGCGAAGTTCGCGACGACCGTGCAGTCGGCCATGACGCCGCTGACGGTGTAGGTGTTGCCAACGAGCGAACCCACGCAGGTGCCACCGACGGTGTCGACGTGGAAGCCGGAATCCGGCGTCAGCGTGAACGCGATCGAATCACCCTCGTTGACCGACTGCGCGCCGAGCGGGCTGATCGAACCCGACGGCGTGCCGACGCTCGAGGTCACCGTGTACTGCGGCAGCGAACCGTCGCAGTTGTAGGACGGCGTGTAGGTGATGTCGAGGTTGTCGGCGAAGAACGTGTTGTTCGCGGTCTGGCCGGAGCCGGTGACCTGCTGGAACACCATGTTGGTGACGTTGTTGCCACCGGTGGTGCCGTTGCCGCTCGTCGTCTCGTAGATCTGCACGCCATCCTTGCAGATGCGCACGTTGCTGGTCGCGCGGTCGACGAGCAGCTTGAGGTTGAAGTACGTGTCCGCCGTGAACGTCGCACCCGTCGGGGTGAACGTGCCGCTGCCACCCGACCACAGGATCGTGTCGATCGAGTTGCCGGTGCGGTTGAAGCGCACGTACGTCGTCAGCATCTCCGCATCCGGATCCTGCGGCTGGAAGTACCAGCTCGCGCCGTTGGTCGTGCGCGAGATGCGCAGGTCGGCCGAGACCGCCACGTAGCGCGTGGTGCCGGCCGGGAACTCGGGCGAGATCGCGAGCGGATTGTTGCTCGTGGTCGGGCTCGCGAGCGCGGTCTGGCTGAAATGCTGCGTGCCGGTGAACGGCGCCGTCGTCGCCACGTTGGAGGTACGCGCCTGCCAGCCCTGCTGGCCGTTGATCGTACCCGCGGTGTACGGCGCCTCGAAGCCCGTGCTGTACGCATTCGAGCCGACCGTGCCGTAGCCGAAGAACGTCGCGCCGCCGGAGGCGTTGCCCTCCGCCGTAGTGGCCGGACCGATCGCGACGTCATAGTTGCCCGCCGCGGGGACCGCCACGTCCGCGCTGATCGAGCAGCCGCCGACCGGGATCGCCGCGCCGCTGGCGAGCGTGATCGCCGAGCCGCCGGTCGAGCCGGTGAGCGTGCCGGGGCAGGTCGTCGACGCATTCGCGGCGAGCGTCATGCCCGCAGGCAGCGTCGTGGTGAAGTCGGCCGTGAGCGGCGACGGATCGGTGTTGATGTTGCCGATCTGGATCGCCAGGGTCGTGGTCGCCGGAACCGGGGCAGCCGCCGGCGTGAAGCCACCGGACACCGTGAGCGGCAGCGGCGGAACCGCGGCGCCCATGTCGACGGTGACCGTGTAGTCCTCCGACTGGCCGTAACCGGTACCGGTGCGGCACGGCGGGATGTCCGCGAGCGCGGCCGCGTCATACAGCGTCATCGCGCGCAGGCGCGTGTTGCCGAGCGTGGCCGTGGCCGGGACCGTGATGAACGCGGTGACTTCCTTCGCGTCCACGCCGTCGGAGCCGGTGATCGTTCCGATCCAGTAGCCCTCGTCGGCGCCGGTCAGCAGGCCGTCCTGGTTCCAGTCGACGTAGAGGACGTGGCCGTGCGTGAAGGTCGCGCCATCCGTGTTCGACTTCATCGTCACGGCGTACGTCGCACCCGGACGCAGCGTGCCGATGACGCTGGTGAAGTCCTGGTGCGCGGTCCCGCCGGTGGTGTTCACCGAGGGGTTGTTGATGTCATTGATCTTGACGAGCGTGATCGGCTCGACATTGTTGGTGTACGTGTTGGTGCAATACGGCGCGATCGCCGCCGGCGCAGGCGGCAGCGCCTGCATCTCGGAAGACACGCGGATCCGTGTTGCCGCCGTCGAAGTGACTCGGTCGTTGGCTCCTCCGGCGTCCGCGAAGGCGGTAGACGCGGCAAGCGTCCCCCCCGCGGCCACCAGGGCCAAGGTTGTTCTCAACAAGCGTTTCATGTGATGTACCCCCGTTTTCGACGGACGAACGGCCGCGTCACGGCCACGGAAAAACGCGCCTGCCCTCGGTAGGGCCTGCGTCAACGACAAATTGAAGATTCCCCAACAGCGAGCAACACCCTGCATCGGATCATCAGACACCCCAGTCATGCCGGGGTGTGAACCCCGACCGGCAGGACGCTTGCGCAGGCTGCCGTTGAAGCACCGAATTCGAGTACGCCGACCCGCTCGCAGCAACGCGCGGGTCGACGCGCTTCCCGACTATAAGCCCGTCCGATGCACAGCGACAACACCCCGCGGCCTGCGATCCGGATTGCCGATCGCCGGTGCTGCAGGGCAGCATGCGCCATCCGTCGGCGTACGGATGGCGCGCGGTGCCACACGAATCGACTAGGATGCGGCGCCCCACTACGGACTCCCTGCATGCGCAGATCCCGACACCCACGTCTCCGCCTCCTCGCCGGCCTGATCCTCGCCGTGCTCGTGGCCGTCCCGGCGGCGAGCTGGTTCGCCTTGCGAGGCAGCCTGCCGCGCTACGAAGGCCGCGTGCGCAGTGCCGCGATCGCACAACCGGTTCAGGTCATGCGCGATGCCCTCGGCACGGTGACGGTCGAGGCCGCCGACCGGCGCGACGCGAGCTGGGCACTCGGCTACGTGCACGCGCAGGAGCGCTACTTCGAAATGGACCTGCTGCGCCGGCGCGCCGCCGGCGAGCTCGCCGAGCTCTTCGGTGCCTCCGCCCTGCCGGTCGACCGGCGCGCGCGCACGCACCGCATGCGCGCGCGCATGCAGGCTGCGCTCGCCGCCCTCGCGCCGGAACAACGCGCGACCCTCGACGCGTACCGTGACGGCGTCAACGCCGGCCTCGACGACCTCGCGGTGCGCCCGTTCCCCTACCTGCTGACGTCCGCGCGCCCCGCCGCCTGGCGCAGCGAGGACAGCCTGCTCGTGATCGCCGCGATGGCCTTCACGCTCAACGACCCCGAGGAGCGGCGTGGATTCGCGTTCTCGCGCATGCATGCGGCGCTGCCGGCCTCGGCCTACGCGTTCCTGGCCGCGAGCGGCGGCGCCTGGGATGCGCCGGTCGCGGGCGGCGCGCTGGAATGGCCCGAGCCGCCGGGCGCGGACGAACTCGACCTGCGCACGCTCGATGCATCGCTGCTGCGCCCGCAGGGAGCGCGCGACACGCGCGTGCCGGGCAGCAACGCGTTCGCGGTCGCCGGCGCGCTCGCCGACGGCGCGGCGCTGGTCGCGAACGACACGCACCTCGACCTGCGCGTGCCGAACCTGTGGTTCCGCACCCGCCTGCTCTACCCCGATGCGAAGCGCGGCGCGATGGTCGACGTCAACGGCGCCTCGCTGCCCGGCGCGCCGACGATCATCATCGGCAGCAATGGTCGCGTCGCCTGGGGCTTCACCAACAGCTACATCGACACCACCGACCTGGTGCGCGTGTTGCGCGATCCGGCCGATCCCTCGCGCTACCGCACCGGCGAGGGCTGGGCGACGATCGAGAAGCACGTCGAGACGATCCACGTGCGCGGCGCGGCCGACGAGCGCATCGAGATCGAGGAGACGCGCTGGGGTCCACTGATCGGCCGCGACGTCGACGACGTACCGCTGGCGCTGGCGTGGACCGCGCAGCAACCGGGCGCGATCGACGTCGGCCTGGCGCGGCTCGATTCCGCGACGACGGTCGACGAAGCGGTCGCGATCGCGCAGTCGAGCGGCATCCCGCCGCAGAACCTCGTCGTCGGCGACCGCAACGGCAGCATCGCGTGGACGATCGCGGGACGCATCCCGCGACGCGGCGGCGACTACGATCCGAACCTGCCCGCAGACTGGTCGCGACCCGGCAGCGGCTGGAACGGCTGGCTCGAGCCGGCCGAGTATCCGCTGGTCGCCAACCCGCCGTGGCAGCGCCTGTGGAGCGCGAACCAGCGCGCGGTCGAAGGCCCGGCCCTGGCGCTGCTCGGCGACGGCGGTTACGACCTCGGCGCGCGCGCGGCGCAGATCCGCGACGACCTGCGCGCACACGACCGCTTCACGGCGGAGGACCTGCTGCGCATCCAGCTCGACGACCGCGCGGTGTTCCTCGCGCGCTGGAAGGACTACCTCGCGCTGTCCCTCGACCGCGTGCCGACGACGCCGCTGCACGAACGCATGAAGCGCGCGCTCGGCGACTGGAACGACCGCGCATCGACCGATTCGGTCGCGTACCGGCTGGTGCATGCGTGGCGCGCGGAAGTCGTCGACGGCGTGCTCGACGGATTCGCCGCGGTGGTGCGCCAGCGCTTCCCCGACTTCGCGCTGCCGAAGCTGCCGCAGGCCGAGCACGCCGTGTGGAAACTGCTGCGACAGCAGCCGGCGCACCTGGTGCCGCCGGGCCATGCCGACTGGGATGCGTTCATCGCCGCGTGCATCGAACGCGCCGGCACGAAGCTCGACGCGCAACCGGGCGGCATCGAGGCGCGGACGTGGGGCGAGCGCAATACCGCGCGCATCGTGCATCCGCTGTCGCGCGGGCTGCCGTCGTTCGTCGCGCGCCTGCTCGACATGCCGGCCGACGCGCTGCCGGGCGACAGCAACATGCCGCGCGTGCAGCGACCCGACTTCGGTGCATCGGAGCGTTTCGCCGTCGCGCCGGGCGACGAGGCGAACGGCTACTTCATGATGCCGGGCGGCCAGAGCGGGCACCCGCTGTCGCCGTACTACGGCGCGGGGCACCGCGACTGGGTGGAAGGGAAGCCGACGCCGTTCCTGCCGGGGCCGGCGCAGCGCACGCTGGTGTTCGAGCCGGTGACCGCGCGCTGAAGAACACGAAGCCGGGAGGACCGCGTGGTCCTCCCGGCGCGGGCGTTCACGGCAGCTCGAACCCGTTCCGGAGGATCACGTCGCTCGGATCGAGTTCGACGTCGACGTGCACCGGCACCGCGATCAGCCCGTTGACCGGGTCGTTCGAGTGCACGCAGATGAACGCGTCATGCCCGCCGAGCGCGAGGCCGGCTGCGTCGATCGTCGCCGTGATCGTCGCCGTCGCCGAGGCGGCGACCGAGCCGCTCGCGGGCGAGACGTCGAGCCAGTCGACCGGTCCCGGGTTCGCGCAGCTCACCGGCGCGGTGTCGATGGTGTAGTCCAGCGTGCTGCCGGCATCGCCCGAGTTGGTGAGGCCGAACAGGTCGGTCGTGCTCGCACCGAGGAACACCGTCGCGTCGATGTCGCCCGGCGCCACGCTCGCGGCCGGCACCGTCGGCACCGTGTCGGCCCAGGGACCGAACGCGACGAGGGTCGGACCGGCCTTCTTGCAGACCATCGAATCCTGCGGGATGCAGCCCGAGCCCGAGCAGCCCGGCGGCCAGCTGTTCGCGGTCGAATCGCGCACCGCGACGCGGTAGTACAGCGCGACGTTCGCGTCGACGATGCTTTCGCCGTTGACGAGCGCGCCATGGTCCATGGTGCAATCGAACAGGTCGTAGTTCGGACTGTCGCCGTACTCGCCGTCGTGCTGTCGCGTCCCCATCACGTCGACCGTGTGGAAGCCGCGGCCGGATTCGTTGGTCGCGACGTCGTAGTCGGCAGCGCCGGGGACGACGCGGTAGCCGTTGCCGGTGACCGGGTTGCGCACCTCCCAGGTCTTCTGGCCGCCGCCGGCGCCGCCCGTGAGCGAGCGCAGGTCGGTGAACTCGGTCGTCGCGTCGACACCGTCGCGACTGATCGTGTTGTGGCCGCCGTCGATGCCGAACTCCATGCGCCAGTAGTTGTGGTGCCAGTGCGTGACGGTGTTGAAGGTGCCGTTGCGGTTGCCGAAGCCGAACGACGGCTCGATGCGACCGTCGCTCCAGAACGTCCAGCGCGAGGCGTACATGTACCAGTCCGCGCGATACTGCGTGGTCAGCACGACGTGGTCGCCGTTGTCCTCGATCGCGAAGCCGGAACCGCAGGTCGCGGTCGCGTTCGGATAGCCGGGCAACTGGAACGGGCAGGTGCCGTACGACGTCGTCGGGTGCTGCGAGCGGTCGCAGGCCGTCATCGCCGACGGCGGATCGACCGGAATGCCGAGTTGCCCCTGCACCGCCACGTCGGCGAGTACCGGCGAGGTCTCGTCCTTCCAGTCGCGGTAGCAGTCACCACCCTGCCCGCCCATGTATTCGGCGAACAGCATCGGCGCGTGCGCACGCACGAACACGAGGTGGCCCTTGAAGTAGACCTTGCGCAGTTCCATGCCGGAGCCGCGCGGGCCGGCGCTCTGGTCCGGCCGCAGCCAGCACATCTCCCAGATCGGCTCGGCCTCGGGCCAGCTCAGCTTGGTTTCCGGCGCGGTGCAGGTCGGCGAATCGGCGTGGGCGATCCCCCAGCCGCCGAGCAGCAGCAAGGATGCCGCGATGATGTTCTTGCGCATGGCGTTACTCCCCGTGGGCATGTTGGATCGGCTCGCCTTCCGGCGGCCGGTAGAACGGATGGACGACGCGGTCGGTCTGCAGGTCGACGATCGCATGGGCGACGGCGTGGTTGCCGAAGTCGGAACCCGGGATCACGTGGACGCAGCGCGAACCGCGGTCGCAGTACGGATCACCGGGCTTGCGGTACGCGAAGCCACCGACCCAGAACAGCACGTCGGGCGCGGCGACGAGTTCGCGCAGCGCCGGATGGCCACGCACGAGCGCCTCGGCGCGCGCGCGCTCGGTTTCGGTGAGGCCGAGGTCCGCGCCGCTCAATTCCTTCGTTTCCAGCAGGCGGCCGTCGAGATCGAAGGTGCGGCGCAGGGCGACCGCGCGCTCGTAGTCCCAGCCGTATTCGACCTCGCGTCGCTGTTCGCGGCCGTCGACGATCACGAAATCGCCGTGCCGGCGCGTCGCGACGTAGCCGCGCAGCCGGCCTTGGGCAGGGACGTCGCTGGCGACGACGGCATCGCGCGCTTCCGCGGCGGGCCGGGTCGCGGTCCCGGCGCACGCGCCCAGCGCGAGCAGCGCCGCGCAGGTGGCGATGATGCGAAGCTTCATCGACGCACCCCCGCCGGCACGATCGCCGTGCTCGCCCCGACCTGCGCCGGCGGCGACTTGCCATAGCCGGGCTGTCCGGGTTCCCCGATCGGGTTGTTCCACAGCTGGTACATGAATTCTCCGCGCGAACGGTCCTGCGGACCGACCGTGAAGGGACGGCCAGGTCCGCCGCTGCAAAGGGTGTTTTCCGCCGGGGTCGCATTCGCGACGGCCTCGTCGCGCAGGAACTCGATGTACTCGCGACTGGCGACCTGATGATACAGCCGCGCCGTCGCGGTGAACGGCGGCGTCGCACCCTGCGGCAGCACGAAGGCGTAGTCGACGCGGTCCACGTTGACCAGCACGCCCGAACCCGGCGACGTTTCCGGGTAGCTCGCGCCGACCGGCGACACGTCGTCGCCGAGCGGGTCGTCCGGCGTGCGCGGACGGAAGCCGAGCGGCGGAATGCGCGTGTCCTTCGCGATGCAGTTGTTGAGGACGAAGTGGAACTGCGGCCGCCCCTTGCGCTCGGTCACGCAGGTGCCCGTCTTCGCATCCCAGACGCCCTGCAGCACCTCGTAGACGCGCGCCTGCGCATCGGTGGACAGCACCGCGGTCGCCGCGTCGTACGCACCGCTCTCGGCCACCAGCACGTCCTTCGCGTCGCGCACCTGCACGTTGAGCCACATGCGGCGGCCTTCGGGATAGCCGGTCGGCAGCTTGTGGCCGGTCAGGTTCGTGACCTCGACGCGGACCTGCAGCGACCCGTCGGCGGACGGCGTCGGCGCGACGTAGGCGCCGGCGGTCGCCACCACTTCCGCGCTCGACTCGAGCATCGCCTGCGCGGCGGCGATCGTGCGATCGAAGTCCGCTGCGGTGCCGAGCGATGCGGCGTACTCGCCCTTGATGATCGCCGGAACCCAGGTGTTGCCGCCGGCGAATTCGTGCACCGGCAGGTTGCCGGTGCGCGAGCCGTTCGGATTCTGCAGGCAGGCCTTCGCATTCGGGTCCTCCGAATCGCGCATGTGGCAGCCCTGGCATTCGACCGCGCGCGCGATCGACGGGGTCCCCGGCGGCGCGTCGCCCATGCCGTCGCGGAAGATCGTCTCTGCGAACCGGCTGCGCGTCCACTCCGTGTACGTGCGCTCGATCGGGAACGGCCGTCCGCTGTCGTTGCCGTCCGCGCGCACGAGCGTGCGCAGCGGGCCCTCGTCGGTGTCCGGCGTGCTGACGTCGTGGCAGCTGCCGCACAGCGCGGATGATTCGTGGTGCCGGGACCACGTCCAGCCGTGCGGCGGCTGCAGCGGATCGGTCGCACTCGTGTACGCGTAGGGTCCGCGACGGCACGGGCCGCCGTAGACCGCACCGTCCTCGTTGGTGCATTCGAGCGCGTCGTCGACCCAGGTGTTGCCATTGCCGGGTGGCGCGGACTGCCCCTGCGGCCCGGTGGGCATCAGGCGATGGCAGAAATGGCAGTCGACGCCGGCGTACTCGTTCGCCTTGCCGTCGTGCGCGGCGGGATTGCCGGGCAGCCGGCAACCCGCTTCGCCACCGGGCCCTGCATCGCCCTTGACGTGGCCGTTGAGCCAGCCGCGCGGCGTGTGGCAGCGCAGGCAGTAATCACCGACGCCGGGCTTGCCGATGCTCGCCGCATCCGCATTGGCGACGTCGAGCGCGGCCCAGAACAGCGGATCGCGCGTCGCATTCGCCATCATCGACCCGCTCCAGGTCGAATGCGGCATGAAGCCGGCCGTGGTCGGGTTGCTGCCGCGATGGCAGGCGGAACAGCCGCTCGGGTCCTCGAGCGCGGACGCGAGTCCGGGCTGCGTGCCGTGCGGCGTGAAATCGAGTGCGGCGACGGCACGCGTCGCCGCGATCAGGACCAGTGCGACGAGCGTCGCGATTGGGTGGCGCATTTCTTCCCCGCATCATGGCGTGCCCGCTCGTCGCGGGCGCGCCCTGGTTTCCCCTTCCGCGCCGTGCGGCGCGGCGCCGGCCTCGCGCGCGGCGCGGCCGGCGATTCCCGTCAGCGACGTGCCTGCTGCGGCGACGGCGCCAGCGTCTGCACCTCGAACTGCGCCGGCGAGCCCGCCGTCGCCACGTGCAGGATCGCACTCGCGTCCGCCGGCGGCGAAGTGCTGATGAACGAGAACGCGTACAGCGTGCCCCAGTCGAGCGTCGGCAGCGTGGTCGCCGGCGGCCGCGTGCTGCTGCCGATGCCGCCCACGCTCGCATCGGTGCTCCACGTGATCGCGCCGTCCGCGATGCGCGCGCGCCAGTTCGTGGCCGAGCTCTCGTCGCCCACGTCCGACGACGGCGACAGGATCGTCACGCCCGCCGGCACCGACACGCTGAAGCGGTCGAAACCCCGGTTGCTCAGCACGCGCAGGTTCGGCTCCGAGCCCTGCGTTTCCGCGCGCGCGAAGTCGAAGTTCATGACCGCGTAGTGGTAGCGCCACTGCCCGTTGCCGAGGTCGGTCACCTTGACCGCGACCTTGGCGTGGCCTTCCGGCACCGACAGCTCGACGTTCTTCGCGTTCGGGCCCGGGTTCGCCGGGTCGACCCAGCGGTCGATCGCGGCGCCGAGGCGGTAGCCGGTCGCGCCGGTGAGCGCCCACTGCGAGCCGCTGAACTGCGGGTTGACCGACAACGTCGCCATCGAGTTGTAGATGTTGATGTCGTCGCGCGCGATGTACCACGACTCGAACAGGAAGCTGTTGCCGTCGCCGGCGGCGTGCGCGAGCTTCTTCTCCGGCACCTTCATGCGCTGGGTCCAGGCGGTGTTGCCGCTGGAGTTCTGCACGCCGTCGCAGTTGGTGTCGTAGATCGAGCCGCAGCGACCCCACTGGCCGGTCGCCGGGATGATCTCCGAGCGCGGGCCCATGTCGCTCGGGCTGTCGTTGTTGCCGACGCCGTAGGTGTCGCTGCAGCCGAGGCCGAGCTGGTGGCTGCCGCCGCACTGGCTGATGCAACCCGAGTTGACGGTGAGGAACGCGTGCTTCACGCCCGACGCGCCGATCTGGCGCAGGCCGCCGTTGGCGTCGATGCGGTACAGGTTCCAGATCAGGAACGGGTGCTGGTCGTTGCCGTACGGCGCGTTGTTGCCGCTGAATTTCTGGTACCACGCGATGTCGGCCGTGTACTTCGCGCTGCTCGTGCCGAGCGGGTCGCCGGGGATGGTCGCCTGCGGTGTGCCGTCGTTGACGTTGTTCTTCAGCTGCGAATTCGGCGCGAACGCGGCGAGGCCGTTGCCGTTCGGGCCGCTGCAGCTCTGGCAGCCGACGCTCTGGATCGAGAGGCTCTGCATGAACAGGTCGGCCTCGTACTTCGCGCCGGGCACGTTCGGCACGTCGACGCCCGGCCACGGATAGACCGCGCACGAACGCTCCGGCTCCATGCCGCCGCCGACGATGTTGACTTCGGTGTTCATCGCGAAGTCGCCGAGTTCCCAGCCGCTCACTTCCGGCGCGCCGAGGCGCTGCGCGAGCTCCGGCATGATGCGCAGGTCCGCCGCGCGCACGGCGAGCGTGCGGTTGTTGTCGGCGAGCTCGAACATGATGCGGTCGGTGAAGAACCACACCTTGCCGTCGCTGGAGACGACGTCGAGGATGTTGGCGTCGCCCGGCCGCACGCGCAGGGTGACGTCGCGCAGGTCGATCGTGCTGCCGTCGGCGAGCTTCAGCACGTAGCCGCCGACGAGGCGCAGCGAGCCGCCGAGGAACTTCTGCAGCGAGCCGCTGCGCACGCTGAACTCGAGGCCGCCCGCTTCACGCAGGGCGAACCACTCGTGGTTGCGGAAGTCGGTCTCGCGCGTCTGGCCGGTGCGGGACTCGATGCGGATGCCGAGGTTGCGCATCAGGTCCGGATTGAAACGCAGGCCCATCGAACCACCCCAGGCGGACCACGATTGGGTGGCCCGGGCATCGCCCGCGGGCGCCTTGGAGAACCCGCCCGCATGGACGGCGGGGGCGATCGCCAGGGCGATGCCCATGCACAACAACAGTCGCTTCATCGATACACCTCGTCATGGCCGTCGCCGCGGCGGCGTCGGCATCCCCAGGCGCGCGGATTCCTGGATGGTGGAGAGGTGCCCCCGTGGCGACCGCACGCACAATCCGCTGAATGTACACCCGCGACGGCGTTTGCGACACCGCGGGCGGGGCGGCGGGCCCACGCCGGCCGACGGGCGCGCGCCGTGGCGAATCCGGAAAGGCCCGCCCGGCGCACCCCGGGCACGCGAACCGGCCCGGCGCGTGGCCGGGCCGGCCTTCCTCGTCAGCGGCGGGCCTGCGGCGCCGCGGGGCCGAGCGTCTGCACTTCGTACTGCGCCGGCGAACCCGCCGTCGCCACGTGCAGGATCGCGCTCGCGTTCGCCGGCGGGGCCGTGCTGATGAACGAGAACGCGTACAGCGTGCCCCAGTCGAGCGTCGGCAGCGTCGTCGCCGGGGGCCGCGTGCTGCTGCCGATGCCGCCTACGCTCGCATCGGTGCTCCACGTGATCGCGCCGCCCGCGATGCGCGCGCGCCAGTTCGTGGCCGAGGTCTCGTCGCCGACGTCCGACGACGGCGACAGGATCGTCACGCCCGCCGGCACCGACACGCTGAAGCGGTCGAAGCCCCGGTTGCTCAGCACGCGCAGGTTCGGCTCCGAGCCCTGCGTTTCCGCGCGCGCGAAATCGAAGTTCATGACCGCGTAGTGGTAACGCCACTGCCCGTTGCCGAGGTCCGTCACCTTGACCGCGACCTTGGCGTGGCCCTCCGGGGTGGCCAGCTCGACGTTCTTCGCGTTCGAGCCGGGATTGGCCGGATCGACCCAGCGGTCGATCGCGCCGCCGAGGCGATAGTTCGAAGCACCGGTGAGCGCCCACTGCGAGCCGCTGAACTGCGGGTTCACCGTCAGCGTGGCCATCGAGTTGTAGATGTTGATGTCGTCGCGGACGATGTACCACGACTCGAACAGGAAGCCGCTGCCGTCGCCGGCAGGGTGCGCGAGCTTCTTCTCCGGCACCTTCATGCGCTGGGTCCAGGCGGTGTTGCCGCTGGAGTTCTGCACGCCGTCGCAGTTGGGGTCGTAGATCGAGCCGCAGCGACCCCACTGGCCGGTCGCCGGGATGATCTCGGAGCGCGGGCCCATGTGCTCGGGGCTGTCGTTGTTGCTGCTCGAGTACGTGTCGGCGCAGCCGAGGCCGAGCGCGTGGCCGCCGTAGACGCCGCAGGTGCTGGTGCAGCCGGTGTTGGTCGACACGAACGCATGCTTCACGCCCGAGCGGCCGATCTGGCGCAGGCCGCCGTCGGCGTCGAGGCGGTACAGGTTCCAGATCAGGAACGGGTGCTGGTCGTTGCCGTACGGCGGGTAGTTGCCGGTGAATTTCTGGAACCAGGCGACGTCCGCGGTATGGAGTGCGGTGCTGGTGCCGAGCGGATCGCCGGGGATCGTCGCCTGCGCGACGCCGTCGTTGACGTTGTTGCGCAGGGTCGACGACGGCGCGAACGCGGCGAGGCCGTTGCCGTTCGGGCCGCCGCAGCTCTGGCAGCCGACGGTCTGGATCGAGATGCTCTGCATGAACAGGTCGGCCTGGTACTTCGCACCGGGCACGTTCGGCACGTCCGCCCCGGGCCACGGGTAGGTCTTGCAGGTGCGGTCCGGTTGCGCGCCGGTCCCCTGGATCGTGACCTCGGTGCTCATCGCGAAGTCGCCGAGCGCCCAGCCGTCCGCTTCCGGCGCACGCAGCTTCGCGGCGAGCCCGGGCGTCATGCGCAGGTCGGCCGTGTGCACGGTCAGCGTGCGGTTGCCGTCGGTCAACTCGAACATGATGCGGTCGGTGTACAACCACACCTTGCCGTCGGCCGACACGACGTCGAGCACGAGCGGGTTGTGCGCGTTGACGCGCAGGGTCGCGTTGCGCAGGTCGATGCGCGTGCCGTCGACGAGGCGCAGCACCGGCCCCCCGGTGACCGTCAGCGAGCCGCCCTCGAATTTCTGCAGCGCCGCGTCGCGCACGCCGAATACGAGGCCACCCGCCTCGCGCAGCGCGTACCACTCGTGGCGCTCGCGGTCGACCTTCGCCAGCTGCGCGGCGCGTGACTCGACCTCGATGCCGAGGTTCTTCATCAGGTCGAAGTTCCAGCGGATCCCGATCACGCCGCCCCAGGCCGACCAAGACTCGGTCGCCTTCGATTCGGACGCCGGCGCCTTGGTCGGCCCCGCGGCGTACGCGGCCGGCGCGAGCGCCAGCGCAATGCCGATGCACACCATCAGTCGCTTCATCGATTCACCTCACATGGTCCGGTGCCGCGGCACCGGAGTCCCCAAAGCGCGCGGGTTCCTGAGTGGAGAGGCGCCCCCATGGCGTACGCGCACAACCCGTCGAATGTACACAAGCAGGGCGGTCGCGGCTGTCGCGACGCAACATCCGCGACCGCATGGATCAGGGCGTGACTGCCGTCGCCGTTCCCATCAGCTCCGGCGGCGACCTGCCGTAGAAGGACACCGACACGCCGTCGAAGGCGTCCGCGAAGACGCGGTCGCCGGCGATCGCACCGCTCCAGAGGTCGTACAGGTACTGGCCGCGCGTGCGGTCCTGCGGACCGATCGTGAATGGGCGCTCCGGGCCGCCGGCGCACAGCGTGTTCTCGCCCGGCGTGCCGTTCTTGATCGACTGGTCACGCAGGAACTCGACGTACTCGCGACTGGACGTCTGGTAGTAGAGCCGCGCCTTCACCGACAGCGGACCGGCGGTGCCGGCGGGAACGCTGATCGCGTAGTCGACGTCGTCGTAGTTGACCAGCGTGCCCGAGCCCGGCGACGTCTCCGGGTAGGTCGCGCCGACCGGGCGCAGGGCATAGCCGTTCGGGTCCTCCGCCGTGGCCGGCTGGAAGCCGAGCGGCGGGATGCGGTTGTCCTTGGCGATGCAGTCGTTCAGCACGAAGTGGAACATCGGCTTGCCGGCGCCGTCGACGACGTCGCAGCTGCCGTTGCCGTTGTGGTCGTGGATGCCCTGCAGCACCTCGTACACGCGCGCCTGCGAATCGATGGTCAGTTGCGCCGTCGAGGGATCGTAGGCGCCGCTTTCGAACACCAGCACGCCGGCCGCGTCGCGCACCTGCACGTTGAGCCACATGCGCCGGCCCTCGGAATAGCCGCTCGGCAACTTGTGGCCACTGCGGTTGGTGACGCGCACGCGCAGCGCGAGCGAGCCGTCGCCGCTGCCTGCGGGCGGCGTCCACGACTGGATCGTCGCGTCGACCGTGGCCGCGGACGCGAGCATCTCGCGCGCCCAGTTCACCGTCTGGTCGAACGACTCCCTGCGATCGGCGCCGCCATTGGCGATGATCCCGTCGGCGTACTGGCCCTTGAGGATGCCCGGGATCCAGGTGTTGCCGCCGGCGAACGCGTGCACCGCGACATTGCCCGGCCGCGTCGGCCCGAACGAGCAGGCGCTCGAATTCGGGTCGGCGCTGTCGGGCATGTGGCAGTTCTGGCAGGTCTGCTGGGGCGCCTGCGCGTACTGGCTCTGCTGCCATTCGGAGAACGTGCGCTCGATCGGGAACGCGAGCCCGGTGTCGGTGCCGTCGGCAAGCTTGAGCGTCTTCACCGGGCCGGACCCGAGGTCCGGGGAACTCACGTTGTGGCAGAGCCCGCAGATGTCGCTGCCGACGTGATAGGCCGAGTACTGCCATGCATGCGGCGGCGAACCGCCACCACCCGGATAGTCGTACGGACCGCGGCGGCACGGCTCGAAGTCGCCGGTGTTCGCGCACGACTCGTCGTCCACCCACGCGTTCGCGTTCTCGGTGTAGCCGGGCTGCCCGGCCGGACCCTCGGGCATCAGGCGATGGCAGTAGTGGCACGGCGTGCCACCGTAGTCCGAATCGGTGTCGTCCGCGGACGCATAGTGGCCCGCGAGCAGGCAACCGGCGCTGCCCTTCGCGACGTCGTTGTCGGGACCGCCGAAGCCGCTCTTGACCACGCGCCCGCCGTACCAGCCGCGCGGCGTGTGGCAGCGCAGGCAGTAGTCGCCCACGCCCGGCAGGTCGTGGTTGGCGACGTCGAGCGCGGCCCAGAACAGCGGGTCGCGCGTCGCGTTCGCCATCATCGAGCCGGCCCAGGTCGGGTACGGACGGTAGGTCGACTGCGCGCCCGGGTTGCCGCCGTGGCAGCCCATGCACTGGTCCGAGAACACGAGGTCGTTGAACAGTCCCGGCTGCGTGCCGTGCGGCGTGAAGTCGGTCGTGCCGAGCGTGCCGAGCTCGCGCGAGACGTCGAGCCAGTCGTGCGCGCCGGCGTGTGCGTCGCGCGCGCCCGCCGCGGACATCGCGGCGAGCGACAACAGCCCGGCCCAAAGGATGCGAATCGATGCCACGCCCGTCCCCCCGAGTGGTCGAAGTCCCGGGATCGTAACGCAGGCGATCGCGACGAGGCGAGCCTGCGCCGCGTCCCTGAACCCGCTCAGCGTGGCGCGAGCGATTCGATTTCGTAGTGCGCGCCCGCGGCACGGCCGCGCACCACCAGCTTCGCGCGACGCGGCGGTCGGTCGGCGATGAACTCGAACGCGTCGAGCATCCCCCACTCGAGCGTCGCCTCCGGCGGCGCACTCCACGCGAGCACGCCGCGCGCGGCGGACGCCGTCCAGCGGGTGCGCGGTTCCTTCGATGCCGCGGCGAACGCGACCGATTCGACCGTCGCGCCGCGCGCGAGCGGCACCTCGAAGCCGGCGAAGCCGTGGCTCTCGAGCAAGCGCGGGTACGGCGAACCCGCGCGCGCCGGGTCGAAGCGCGCTTCCGCGTAGTCGACGTTCATGAGTGCGTAGCGGTAGCGCCAGCGTCCGCCACCGAGGTCGCGCACCGTGGCCGCGACGCGCGCGCGGCCGAGCGGCGTGGCGAGTTCGCGGTGCACGTGCGTGCGGTCCTCGCGCGCCGGATCGACCCAGCGGTTCAGCGCCGGGCCGAGGAAGAAGTCGCGCCCGGGAAGGTCGGCTCCGACGAGCTCGATGCGCCAGTCCGCGCCGACCTTGCGCGGGCGCACCTCGCGGTAGCCCATCGTGTCGTAGACGTCCGCATCGTCGCGCACGACGTACCAGTACTCGAACCAGTAGCGCGCGCCGTCGGCGAGCGGCGGCAGCAGGTCCGACTCGTCGACCAGCATGCGGTGCGCGAAGAGGTCGCGCGCGCCGCCGTCGGCGTCCATGCGCCCGTCGCAGTCGCGGTCCCAGCTCGAGCCGCAGCGCGCCCAGACGCCGGTGAACGGCACGATCTCGGCGCGCGGCGCGAGGTTCTGCTCGCCGCTGCCGTTGTCGTTGCTGCTCGCCGAATAGACGTCCTCGCAGCCGGGCCAGAACACGTTGCCGCCGCTGCAGCGGCAGTGCTCGTTGATCGAGTAGAACGCGTGCTTCGCGCCCGACGCGCCGATCTGCCGCAGCGCGCCGTCGCGATCGACGCGGTAGAGGTTCCAGACCAGGTACGGATGCTGGTCGTTGCCGTACGGCGGATGCTCGCCGCCGAAGTGCGCATGCCACGGAATGCCGGTCTCGCCGGCATTGCGCAGGCTCGCGTCGGCGGCGACGACGACCTTGCCGTTGGTGCTGGTCGCGGTGCAGGCGCCGCCATCGGGCAGCGGTGGCAGGCCGCAGCGAGGCACGTAGATCGAATCCCAGAAGCCGCTCAGGTTCGAATGGCTGAGCACGACGTTGGTGACGAGGCCCGGGCGCGGCAGCGGGGCGTCACAGACGCCGCCGGCGATCGCCGCGGCGTCCTCCGGCGCGAGCCGAGCGCGGAACGCGAGCGTGCCGAGTATGCGGCCGGCGAACTCGCGCCGCCCGAGCAGTGCCGCGAGTCGCGGTGCGACGCGCAGGTCCATCTGTCGCACCGACAGCTGCGCCGGTTCATGGATCGTCACGTCGTAGTGCGCCTGGTCGGCATCGAGCCAGGCCGTGCCCGCGGCATCGACGACCTCCACGCGCAGGCCGCCGCGGCGGGACGCGCGAATGCCGAAGCCGCGCAGGTCCGCGAGCTGGCCCCGCGCCGAGAGCACGAAGCCGCCGGCATGGCGCAAGGCGCCCCCACCGAACGCGGCGATCGCGCCGTCGGTCGCGCGCACGCCGATGGTGGACGCGTCGCTCGCGCCGAACTCGATCGTCTCGTAGGACACGCCCGCCTTGCCGCCGAGGTGCCGCAGCGGCCGCTCGACCTGCGCGATGCCGAGGCCGAGCGCGGCGAGCGCGTCCGGGTTCAGCGAGAAGGTCGCGTCGCCGCCGCGCGCGGCGACCTCGACCACACCCTGCGGCGCCGCCGCGGCGTGCACGCACGGTGCGATCGCGATCGCGGACGCCAGCAGCCCGACCCACCCCCTTCCACCCTTCAGCACGCGCACCCGCTCCTCGTGGCAACCCGGCCATGATGCCACCGCGCCGCCCGCGTTCCGCTTGCGGCACGCGGTGCGCGCAGGCCGCGCATGCAGCCGCCGGTGCGCACGTGCGACGATGTAGCGTCATGTCCAACGCCCCTCCGTCCGACCTCGACCGCCTCGCCGCACGCATCGGCGAAGGCCGCACCGACCTCGCCGCGAGCGAAGCCGCCGCGCTGCGCCTGCGCTTTCCGCGCGACGCCGAAGCGGCGCGACTGCACGGCATCGCGCTGTTCCAGCTCGGTCGCCTCGACGACGCGGTCGCCGCGCTCGATGCCGCGCGCAGGCTCGCGCCGGCATCGACCGACGTGCTCTGCAACCTCGGCAGCGTGCAGCTCGCGCGCGGCCGGGTCGGCGACGCCCTGCGGGCGCTCGAAGCCGCGCACCGGCTCGCACCGCGCCATCCCGCGGTGCTGAACGGCCTCGGCAACGCACGCCGCGCCGCCGGCGACGACGCCGGTGCGCGCGCCGCCTACGCGGCGGCGACGACCGCGCAGCCGGACCATCTCGGCGCGTGGTGCAACCTCGCCGCGGCCGAACTCGCGCTCGGCGACGCGGCCGCGGCCGAACGCGCGGCGCGCCAGGCCGCCGCGCTCGTACCGGGCCATCCGGAGCCGCTGTTCGTCCTCGGCCATGCACTCGCGGCGCAGCACCGCCACGCCGACGCAGCGGCCGCCTACGCCGCTGGCGAGCGCAGCGCGCCACGCGATCCGCGCTTCCCCTACCAGTGCGGCCTGATGGCCGAGGAGCGCAGGCAGCTGGCGGCCGCCGCGGCGGCGCACGCGCGCGCGCTCGCCCTCGATCCCGGATTCGACGCGGCGCTCGGCCAGCTCGTGTTCCTGCGCCGCCAGCTGTGCGACTGGACCGACCTCGATCGGCTGTCGCGCGAGCTGCGCGCACGCGTCGCGCAGTCGCGCCCGGGCCTGTCACCGTTCGCGTTCCTCGCCGAACCGGCCGGGCCGGAGGAGCAACTGCGCTGCGCGACGACGCACGCGCGCACGATCGCCGCTCGCGTCGGCGACGCGCGCGCGCAGCGCACGCCGCCGGTGCCGCGCGGCGACGCACGCCTGCGCGTCGGTTTCGTCGCCGCCGGCTTCGGCAACCACCCGACCGCGCTGCTGGTGGTCGCCTTCCTCGAGGCGCTGCGCGCGCTCGACGGCGCGTCGATCCACCTGTACTCGACCGCGCCCGACGACGGCAGCGCGATGCTCGCGCGCGTGCGCGCGACCGCGCATGCATGGACCGACGCCTCGGCGATGAACGCGGCGCGCCTCGCCGACGCGATCGGCGCGGAGGCGCTCGACGTGCTGGTCGACCTCGACGGCTACTGCGCCGGCGCGATGCCGGAGGCGTTCGCGCGGCGGCCGGCGCCGCTGCAGGTCAACTGGCTCGCCTACCCGGGCACGCTCGGTGCGCCGTGGATGGACTACGTCATCGCCGACCCCGTCGTGCTGCCGGCCGCATCGAGAGCGCACTTCAGCGAGCAGGTCGCGTGGCTGCCGCGCTGCTTCCAGCCGTCCGACACGACACGCACGGTCGGCATGCCGCCCGGTCGCGCCGAATGCGGGCTGCCGGCCGACGGCGTCGTGTATGCCTGCCTCAACAACAGCTACAAGGTGAACCCGGCGAGCTTCGAACGCATGCTCGCGGTCCTGCGTGCGGTACCCGGCTCGGTGCTGTGGCTGCTGTCCGCCGCGGAGGGCGCGGACCTGCGCCTGCGCGCGGAAGCCGAACGCCGCGGCGTCGCGGCGTCGCGGCTGGTGTTCGCGCCGAAGCTGCCGCAGGCGGACTACCTCGCGCGCTACCGCCATGCGGACCTGTTCCTCGACTGCGCACCCTACGGCGCGCACACGACCGCGTCGGACGCGATCTGGGCCGGCTGCCCGGTGCTCACCGTGCCCGGCGCGACGTTCGCCTCGCGTGTCGCGGCGAGCCTCAACCACCATCTGGGCCTGCCCGAGCTCAACGCGCGCGACGACGCCGGGTTCGTCGCGCTCGCGACGCGACTCGGCCACGACGCCGCGGGGCGCGCGGCGCTGCGCGCACGCGTCGAGGCGGCGCGCGCGTCGAGCGGCCTGTTCGACATGGATGGCTATGCGCGCGATTTCCTCGCCCTGCTCCAACGCATGGTCGCGCGCCAGCGCGCCGGCTTGCCACCCGCGGCCCTCGAATAGGCGCTAGGCAGGCCACGCGCACCGCGCTACGCTGGCCGCATGAGTGCGCTCGACCACTTCGTTCCGCTCGACCTGTGCGTGCTGACCGTGTCGGACACGCGCACGCCGGACAACGACGGTTCCGGCGACTACCTCGCGCTGTCGATCGGCCAGGCCGGGCATCGCCTGCGCGAGAAGCGCATCGAGCGCGACGACCGCTACCGCGTGCGCGCCGTCGTCGCGCAATGGATCGCCGACGACGACGTGCACGGCGTGATCGTCACCGGCGGCACCGGCTTCACCGGCCGCGATTCGACGCCGGAGGCGATCGCACCCCTGCTCGACAAGGACATGCCGGGCTTCGGCGAGACCTTCCGCATGCTGAGCTACGCCGAGATCGGCACCTCGACGATGCAGTCGCGCGCGTTCGCCGGCCTTTCGAACGACACCTTCGTGTTCTGCCTGCCGGGCTCGACCTCGGCCTGCCGGCTCGCCTGGGAGCAGCTGATCCGCCCCCAGCTCGACGCGACCACGCGGCCGTGCAACCTCGCCGGCCTGCGCCCGCGCCTGCGCGAGCGCTGAGGCACGACCGGCGCCACCGCCCGCACGGCGCGCGCGGAGGGATCAACGCCAAGGCGCTGGAGACGAAGCGGACGCGAAGGCGGTCGAGGGCCTGCAGGGCGACCGGCTCGAGCGGCAGCGCCGGCGCGTCGCCGACGGCCGCGGCGTCGTGGTGGCGTCCGAAGCGCGCGACGTGGCCGGAATGAGCGGCGTGATCCAGATCATCGGCGAGCCGCTGGAGTGGAGCCGCGCAGGCCAGGCGCAAGCCCGCGCACGAGCGGCTTGCCCCCGAGCGCCTGTGGATTCCGCGCGCGCCGGGTGAGCGGCAGGGAACACGCGCGGTGCACGGCCCGCGGCCCGGCCCGGGCGCCCGCGCCCGAAGGACGCGGTGGCGGGCTCGCGCCCGACCGGCCTGGCCTACCCTGCGCGCGGCCGGACGGCGGCGCGCAGGTCGCCAGGCGCGAACCTACGGGCGGCGCTGCAGCTCGGGGTTCTCGCGCGTGACCGGCATCAGGTCCTTCTTCGACACGCCGAGCCAGTACAGGATCGGGTTGGCGAAGAAGATCGACGACAGCGTGCCGATCACGATGCCGACCAGCATGGTCATGCCGAACCCGTGCACGGCCGGGCCGCCGACGAAGTACAGCGCGGCCATCGCCAGCGCGGTCGTCAGCGAGGTCATGATCGTGCGCGACAGCGTCTGGTTGATCGCCTTGTTGAGGATCTCGTACGGCTCGCCCTTGCGGGTCAGGCGGAACAGCTCGCGCACGCGGTCGAACACGACGACCTTGTCGTTGATCGAGTAGCCGATCACCGCGAGCAGCGCGGCCAGCACGGTCAGGTCGAACTCGAGCTGGGTCAGCGCGAAGAAGCCGAGCGTGAGGATCGTGTCGTGCAGTTCGCTCGCGATCGCGGCGAACGCGAAGCGCTTCTCGAAGCGGATGCCGATGTAGATCATGATGCCGAGCATCACGAACACCGCCGCGACGATGCCGTCGTTGCGAAGCTCGGCGCCGACCGAGGAGCCGACGAGGTCCGGATGGCGCTTGAGCGAGACGTCCTCGCGCGTCTTCTTCAGCGCGTCGATGACGTCGCGCCCGACCTTCTCGGCGTCCTTCTGCTCGGCGTTCGGCTGCAGGCGGATCGAGACCTCGCGCGTGCCGCCGACGGCCTGCACCTGCGCGTTGTGGAAGCCGCCGGCCTCCAGCGACGCGCGCACCTGGTCGATCTCGACCGGCTGCTCGAACTGCGCCTCGACCAGCACGCCGCCGGTGAAGTCGAGCGCGTAGTTGAGCCCGCGCGTCGCGAGCAGGACGACCGAGGCCAGCACCAGCACCGCGGAGACGATGATGCTGATCTTGCGCCCGGCGAGGAAGTCGATCTTGCTGTTGGGATTGAACAGTTCCATGGATGTCTTCCGTCAGGCTGCCGCGCTGGTGTAACCGCTGCCGATCGACAGGCCCTTGAGCTTCTTCCTGCCACCGTGGATCAGGTTGGTGGCGGCGTGGGTCACCGTGACCGAGGTGAACATCGAGGTCAGGATGCCGATGAACAGGGTGACGCCGAAGCCGCGGATCGCACCCGAGCCGAGCGTCATCAGCGCGAGCGCCGCGAGCAGGTGGGTCACGTTCGCGTCGAGGATCGTCGCCCACGCCTTGTCGTAGCCGGCTCGGATCGCCGCGAGCGGCGTCGAGCCGTTGCGCAGTTCCTCGCGGATGCGCTCGCAGATCAGCACGTTGGCGTCGATCGCCATGCCGAGCGTGAGCACGATGCCGGCGATGCCGGGCATGGTCAGGGTCACGCCGACCGCGCTCATGATCGCGAGCAGTAGGACGAGGTTGAAGAACAGCGCGATGTCGGCGATCAGGCCGAACAGCCAGTAGTAGAAGGCCATGAACACGAGCACGGCGGCGAGGCCGAGCAGGACCGCCTTGATGCCCTTCTCGATGTTGTCCTTGCCGAGGCTCGGGCCGATCACGCGCTCCTCGACGATGTCGGTCGGCGCCGCGAGCGAGCCCGAGCGCAGCAGCAGCGCGAGGTCGGACGCCTCCTTGTTGCTGCCGAGGCCGGTGGTCTGGAAGCGGGTCGAGAACACGCCGTTGATGTTGGCGACGCTGATGACCTCCTCGGTCACCTTCGTGCTGCGCACTTCCTTGCCGTCGACGATCTTCGTCTCCGGGGTGCGCTCGATGTACAGCACCGCCATCGGCTTGCCGACGTTCTGGGTCGTGAAGTCGAGCATCTTGCGGCCGCCGGCCGCGTTCAGCACCACCGACACCGCGGGCGTGCCGCTCTGCGGGTCGGGCGAGCTCGACGCGTCGACCATCTCGTCGCCGCTGACGATGATCTTCTTCTTCAGCAGCACCGGGATGCGGCTGCCATCGGCGGCGCGCTCGCGGCGGTAGTAGAGCTTGTCGTCCGGTGGCACGTTGCCGGTGCGCATCGCCTCGTACGGGTCGCCGTCCTGGTCGACCGCGTGGTATTCCAGCGTCGCCTGCGCGCCGAGCACCTTCTTCGCCTCGGCGGTGTCCTGCACGCCGGGCAGCTCGACCGCGATGCGCGTCTCGCCCTGCTGCTGGATCAGCGGCTCGGCGACGCCGAGCGCGTTGATGCGGTTGCTGAGCGTGGCCTGGTTCTGGCGGATCGTGTTGAGCGCGATCTCGCGGATCTTCTCCGGCCGCACGCTGGCGTTGATCGTGTACGACTCGCCGACCTGGGGACCGCTGGAAACGACGACGTCGGGCACCTTGGCCTGGATCGCGCCGAGCGCCGCGTCACGGTCCTCCGCGCTGCGCAGCTGCACCACCAGGCCCTGCGGACCGCGGCCGACCGACTGGTAGCGGATGTTGCGGTCGCGCAGCGTCGAGCGGATGTCGTCGCCGTAGCGCTGCAGCTGCTTCTCCATCACGTCCTTGTCGTCGACTTCCATCAGGAAGTGCACGCCGCCCTGCAGGTCGAGGCCCTTGGGCATCTCCCGCGCGCCGATCGCGCGCATCCAGCCCGGCACGGTCGAGGCGAGGTTCGGGGCCAGCACGTAGCGGTCGCCGAGGTCGGCCTTGAGCGCCTCGAGCGCCTTGCTCTGGGTCTCGACCTGGTCGAAGCGGACCATCAGCTGGTCGTTGCCGAGGTCGATGCGCTCGAACGGGATCTTCGCCTTCTCGAGCACGCCCTGGACCTGCTCCTTCAGCGCCTCGTCCACGGTCGCGCCGCGGTTCGGGTTGATCTGCACGGCCGGCTGCTGCACGAACAGGTTCGGCACGCCGTAGAGCACGCCGAGCAGCAGCACGACGACGACGAGCACGTACTTCCAGCGGGGAAAATCGTTCATTTCGGGAATCCGTCACACAGCAACGTCGTTCCGGCCACGATCGGCCGGGGCCCGGAAGCGCGGGAGACCGCCTATGCGCTCTTCAGCGTGCCCTTCGGCAGCACCGCGGAAACCGCGTCGCGGCGCAGCTTCACCGTCACGCCCGGGGCGATCTCGAGCGACAGGGTCTGCTCGCCGAGCTCGTCGATGCGGCCGAGCAGGCCGCCGTTGGTCAGCACCTCGTCGCCCTTGGCGAGCGCGGCGATCATCGCGCGCTGTTCCTTCGCGCGCTTCATCTGCGGACGGATCAGCATGAAGTAGAAGACGCCGAACAGGATGATCAGCGGCAGGAACGACATGATCGGGTTCGGCGCGGCGGCCGCTCCGCCCGCCGTCTGGGCGTGTGCGCTGGCGATGAAGAAATCCATGGAATCTCCGGATCGGTGGGGACGGGCTACGGGTCCGCGCTGGCGGCCCGACGCCCAAAAGGCCGCCGATTATGCCATACGGACGCACGCCGCCGGGGCGGGCCGCCCGGCCCCCGCCCCGGCGGGCTTGCGGCGATCGGGCGACCGCCGCTCCCGCGTCAGCCGTCCGCCCGCGCGGCGTGGAATGCCTCGACGAACGCGTCGAGCGCGCCGGCCGCGATCGCGTCGCGCAGGCCAGCCATCAGTTCCTGGTAGTAGTACAGGTTGTGGATCGTCGCGAGCATCGGGCCGAGCATCTCGCCGCAGCGGTCGAGGTGGCGCAGGTACGCGCGACTGAAGCCCGAGCGGCAGGTGTAGCAACCGCAGGCCTCGTCCAGCGGCCGGGTGTCGTGCTCGTATTTCGCGTTGCGGATGCGCAGCGTGCCGTGGCGCGTGAACAGGTGCGCGTTGCGTGCGTTGCGCGTCGGCATGACGCAGTCGAACATGTCGATGCCGCGCCGCACCGCCTCGACGATGTCCTCCGGCCGGCCCACGCCCATGAGGTAGCGCGGTCGCCCGGCCGGCAGCAGGGGTACCGTGCGCTCCAGCGTCGCATTGCGTTCGTCCTCGGGTTCGCCGACCGCGAGCCCGCCGACCGCGTAGCCGTCGAAGCCGATGCCGACCAGCGCCTCGGCCGAGCGCAGCCGCAGCTCGGGGTACACGCCACCCTGGACGATGCCGAACAGCGCATTGCGGTTGCCGCAGGCATCGAAGGCGAGGCGCGAGCGCTCCGCCCAGCGCAGGGACAGTTCCATCGAATCGCGCGCCTGGGCCGGCGTCGCCGGGTACGGCGTGCACTCGTCGAAGATCATCGCGATGTCCGAATCCAGCACGTGCTGGATGCGCATCGATTCCTCCGGGGAGAGGAACACCTTCGAGCCGTCGACCGGCGAGGCGAACGTCACGCCCTCCTCGGTGATCCTGCGCTTGTGCGCCAGGCTGAACACCTGGAAGCCGCCGGAGTCGGTCAGGATCGGCCGATCCCAGCCGATGAAGCGGTGCAGCCCGCCGAACGCCGCGACCACGTTGAGGCCGGGCCGCAGGTACAGGTGGAACGTGTTGCCGAGGATGATCTCGGCACCGATCGCGCGCAGCGACTCCGGTGTCATCGCCTTGACCGAACCGTAGGTGCCGACCGGCATGAATGCCGGCGTCTCGATCGTGCCGCGCCTCAGCGTGATGCGGCCGCGCCGCGCGGCGCCGTCGGTGGCGAGGAGGTCGAAGTGCATGGCGGGCGGAACCGGGGCAGGATCGGCGGAGCCGGCAAGCATCGCAGGTTCGGCCCCGCTTTACGATTCCACCGCATCGTGCGGGCCGCGGCGGGGATACAGCAGCATCGCATCGCCGTAGGAGAAGAACCGGTAGCGCCGTTCGACCGCGTGGCGGTACGCGTCCAGCACGAATTCGCGCCCGGCGAACGCCGACACCAGCATCAGCAGGGTCGATTGCGGCAGGTGGAAGTTCGTCACCAGCGCGTCGACGCTGGTGATCTCGTAGCCGGGGAAGATGAAGATCTGCGTCTCGCCGGCGAACGGCGCCACGCGACCGTCGCGCAGCGACGATTCCAGCGCACGCACGACCGTGGTGCCGACCGCGACCACCCGGCCGCCGCGCTCGCGCGTGCGCCGCACCTTGTCCGCGAGCTCCGCGCCGACGTTGAGCCACTCGCGGTGCATGACGTGGTCCTCGACCCGTTCGCTGCGCATCGGCTGGAACGTGCCCGCGCCGACGTGCAGCGTGACGCAGCCCGTGTCGACGCCACGCGCGGCGATCCGCTCCAGCAGTGCGTGGTCGAAGTGCAGTCCCGCGGTCGGCGCCGCGACCGCACCGGTCGCGCGCGCGAACACGGTCTGGTAGCGCTCCTCGTCGCCGGCGCCGGCCTCGCGCTCGATGTACGGCGGCAGCGGCATGCGGCCGAGCCGCGCCAGCACCTTCTCGATCGGCTCGGCGGTCTCGAAGCGCAGCAGGAAGAACTCGCCGTCGCGCCCGAGCACCGTGACCTCGCCGCCGTCGGCGAGCACGATGCGGCCGCCCGGCTTCGGCTTCTTGCTGACGCCGAGCTGGGCGCGTGCCTCGTGGCTGCCGGTGACGCGCTCGACCAGGATTTCCACCAGGCCACCGCTCGCCTTGCGGCCGAACAGGCGCGCCGGCAACACCCGCGTGTCGTTGAAGACGAGCAGGTCGCCCGGCTGCAGCAGGTCGACGAGATCGCCGAAATGGCGGTCGTCGAGGGTGCCGCTGCACGGATCGGCCACCAGCAGCCGGCTCGCGGAACGCTGCGGCAATGGCGCCTGGGCGATCAGTTCCGGCGGCAGGTCGAATTGGAAGTCGCTTTTCTTCACGTCCGCGAAGGGAGTCGGGGAATCGGCAATGGTAGGAGCGATCGGCGTCCGCGCGCGAGTCGGCGCCACGATCCTCCTTCAGAGCCAGCCCTTCTGGCGGGCGAGGCGGTAGGCCTCGATGCGGTTGCCGACGCCGAGCTTGCCGATCGCCTCGGACAGGTAGTTGCGTACCGTGCCCTGGGACAGGTTGAAGCGTTCGGCGATCTCCGCGGCCGACAGGCCCTCGCCGGCGAGCCGCAGCACCTGCCGCTCGCGGTCGTTGAGCGGGTCGGCCTCGGACCAGGCCTCGATGGCGAGCTGCGGGTCGATCGCGCGCCCGCCGCGGTGCACCTTGCGCAGCGCTTCCGCCAGCTGTTCGGCCGGCGCGTCCTTCAGCAGGTAGCCGCCGACCCCGGCCTCCAGCGCGCGTCGCAGGTAGCCTGCGCGCGCGAAGGTCGTGACGATGACGACCTTGCACGGCAGGTCATGGCGCTGCACGCGCTGGGCGAGCTCGAGGCCGGTCAGGCCCGGCATCTCGATGTCCGTCACGAGCACGTCGGGCCGCAGCGATTGCAGCAGCCGCCATGCCGCCTCGCCATCGGCGGCGGTGCCGACGACATCGATGTCCGGTTCGAGGCCGAGCAGGGCGGACAGGGCGCCCCGGACCATGGCCTGGTCTTCGGCCAGCAGCACGCGCATCGGGACAACTCTCCGGTCGATGGGAAACGGGTGAATCGAAACGGGTGGACCGCAACGGGCGATCGAAAAACGGGTGGATTGAAACACGAAGCGCGTGGCGCGGCGGCGGGCGGGGCGCCCTCGCCCCCGCGGCGCGCCGACCTCGCGCCCGCCCGGGCAGCCCGTCAGGCGCCGCGCAGCGGCGTCGTGGCCGCGGCGACCGGGGCAGGCGACGCGCCGGCGAGCGGCAGCATCGCCAGCAGCATCGTGCCCTGCCCGCGCGTCGAGCGGATCTCCAGGCGCCCCCCATGCGCGCGCAGCCGCTCGCGCATGCCGGCCAGGCCGTTGCCCGGTTCGATCGGGCCGCCGCGGCCGTCATCCTCGATGCACAGCTGCGCTTCGCCGGGCCGCGCGTCCAGCTCGACGCGGACGCGACTCGCGCGCGCATGGCGCTGGATGTTCGTGACCGCCTCGCGCACGACGAGTGCGAACACCGTCTCCAGCTCCGGCGGCAGCGCGACATCGCCGAGGCGGTAGTCGAGTCGCACCTCGCACGATTCGAGCAGCACGCGCGCCGATGCGAGTTCCGCCGCGAGGCCGGCCGCGCGGATGCCACTGACGGCGCGCCGCACCTGCGCCAGCGCGTCGCGCGCGACGCGCTCGACCTCGGCGATCTCGCGCCGCGCCGCGGGCGGGTCGCGCTCGAACAGGCGCGTGGCGAGTTCGGCTTTCAGCGTGATCAGCGAGAGCGTGTGGCCGAGCAGGTCGTGCAGGTCGCGGCCGATGCGCTCGCGCTCCGCCATCGCGCCGAGGCGGCGCACCTCGTCATGGCTGAGCTTGAGCTCCGCCTGGCGCAACTGCTTCTCGCGATGGAAGTAGCTCGCGGCGGAGATCGCCAGCGACACGACCAGGGTCACGCAGGCGACACCGACGACATAGCGCGCCGGGACGCCGAGCAGCGACAGCTCCAGCGCGTAGCACGCGATCACGACCGCGATCGCGGCGACGATGGTGCGCAGCGGGAATCCGGCGTGCACGACCATGCAGGCGGCATAGATGACGAAGGTGTTCGCGCCGACGTTGATCGGCGCCAGCACGAAGCCGAGCAGTGCGATCAGCACGAGGCCGGGGACCATGCGGCGCCCACACCGGCCGAGCGTGTGGAAGTACAGTGGCAGGAACACGGCCGTGCAGGCCAGCGTCGGCGGCAGCCAGACGCCCGCCGGCGCGCCATTCCAGTTCATGAACAGGAACGCGAGGTAGAGCAGTGACCACAGCGACCCGTAGCCGAGTTCGTCGCGCCGCGGGGTGACGAAGGCCAGGAGGCGCGAAACCAGGGGGGCGGACGACGACATGCTTACCTCCTCGCTGCGGATCATACGTCCGGACCCGGCGCGGCCCGGTCCGCGCGACGCGCCGAACTCGCCGGATGGAACCACTGCGCCTCGACCGGACCGGGCCACTTTCGGCAGGTGACTGAATTTCCGCCAGAATCAGGCGTCAGCCGGCGCGCATGACGGCTGTCACCCGGGTGCGCGCGGGGTACCGCGTCCCTGACGCCTGTGGTACAGTGCCCGCTTGGCTTTTTTTCATTCCGAATCAATGGTTAATGCGGACGTGCCCGTACCCGTCGAGGGGCGGGCACGTGCCGTTTGAGGAGAAGGTTTCATGAATCCGATGCTGGCCAAGCTGAAGGAAATGCGCGAATTCGACGGTGCGGTGCGCACGACCGGCCTGCCCGATGCAGTCATCGAGCGCTTCCTGGCCAGCGACCCGGCGCTCGGCGAGGCGATCGACGAGGCCTATGCGGCGCACCTCGCGCTGCGCTCGTGCATGGCCGACTTCCTCCACCTCGACGAGATGGAGCAGATCCGCCGCGCGCAGGCCGACTTCGTGAATTTCTATCCCGATGACGGCGTGAACCCGTACGTCGCGCTGGCGGCGCACGGCGCCTGGCTGGTCACGCTCAAGGGCGCGGTCATCTACGACGCGGGCGGCTACGGCATGCTCGGCTTCGGCCACGCGCCGAAGAACATCCTCGCGGTGCTCGCGCGCCCGCAGGTGATGGCGAACGTGATGACGCCGAACCTGTCGCAGCTGAAGTTCGGCCAGGCCCTGCGCAAGGAGATCGGCCACACCCGCGGCGGTTGCCCGTACGCGCGCTTCATGTGCCTCAATTCGGGCTCGGAGTCGGTCACGCTCGCCAGCCGCATCGTCGACGTCAACGCCAAGCTGATGACCGACCCGGGCGCGCGCCACGCCGGCCGCACGATCAAGCGCCTCGCGGTGAAGGGCGCGTTCCACGGCCGCACCGAGCGCCCGGCGCTGTACTCGGACTCGACCCGCAAGGCGTACGAGCAGAACCTCGCCAGCTTCCGCAACGAGACCAGCCTGCTGACGGTCGAGCCGTACAGCATCGAGCAGCTCGAGCAGGTGTTCGCCGACGCGGACCGCAACGGCTGGTTCATCGAGGCGGTATTCATCGAGCCGGTCATGGGTGAAGGCGACCCGGGCCGCGGCGTCACGCCGGAGTTCTACGCGGCCGCGCGCGAACGGACGCGCGCCCACGGCAGCCTGCTGCTGATCGACTCGATCCAGGCCGGCCTGCGCGCGCACGGCGTGCTGTCGATCGTCGACTACCCGGGCTTCGAGCAGCTCGAGGCGCCGGACCTCGAGACCTACTCGAAGGCGCTGAACGCCGGCCAGTACCCGCTGTCGGTCCTCGCCGTGAACGAACGCGCCGCCGAGCTGTACCGCAAGGGCATCTACGGCAACACGATGACGGGCAACCCGCGCGCGCTCGACGTCGCCTGCAGCGTGCTCAAGGCGCTGACGCCGGAAATGCGCGAGAACATCCGCGCGCGCGGCAAGGAAGTCGTCGCCAAGCTCGCCAAGCTCAAGGCCGAGCTGCCCGGCTACATCACCAAGGTGCAGGGCACCGGCCTGCTGTTCTCCTGCGAGCTGTCGGCCGAGTTCAAGTGCTACGGCGCGGGCAGCACCGAGGAATGGCTGCGCGAGCACGGCTACGGCGTCATCCACGGCGGCGCGAACTCGCTGCGCTTCACCCCGCGCTTCGACATCGGCGCCGATGAAGTCGACCTGCTCGTCGAGGGGGTGCGCCGCGCGCTGCTGGAAGGCCCGCGCAAGTCCGAAACGGAACGCGCGGCCGCCTGATCGCCGCCCTTGCCTGCGCGGGCCGTCGCCCGAGTGGGCCACCGCCTGAATCGCCGGCAACGGCGTCGGCCGGAAATCACCCGTCCCCTCCATGCGCGCCGTGCGCGCGGCGTAGACTGCGCGCCGCGCCGCAGCGCCGCTGCCGGTCGCGTCCATTCCACGGAGAGGTGACAGTCCATGCAGTTGAAGTCGACGCCCGCGCGGCTCCTCGCGCTCGCACTCGTGATCGGCCCGGCCGCCGCGCCCGCGCAGGACGCCGCGCGCACGCCGCAGCAGGAACGCATGGCCGAGTGCAACCGGGAAGCGGCCGGCCACTCGGGCGAGGCGCGCAAGGCGTTCATGAGCCGCTGCCTCGCCGGCGGCACCACGCCGGCGAAGACGAGCCCGCAGGAGAGGATGAAGGCCTGCAACGCCGACGCGAACGCGAAGTCGCTCGAGGGCGAAGCGCGCACGCAGTTCATGAGCCAGTGCCTGAAGGCCGATCGGGCGGCCGCGGCGGACGAGAAGCTGACGCGCCAGGAACGGATGAAGAGCTGCAGCGCAGAGGCCAAGGCGAAGTCGCTGAAGGGCGAGAAGCGCAAGGACTTCCTCAGCGCCTGCCTCAAGGGCGACGGCGCCACGCGCTGAAGCCGGCGCTCGCGGATGCGAGGACGGCCCGCGCGAGCGGGCCTTTTCGCGCGCGCCGCCGCATGGCCGCGGCGCGCCCGCCCTTTTCCTACACTGGCGTCGACCATTTCTTCGCCAACGCGCCGCACGCCGCCGGCAGCGCGCACCGCGCTCTTCCTCTTCGCGGCCGATGGCCACGCACGCACACTGCCTCCACCGCGGTCGGAGCGATCGCGGAACCACCATCAGGGAGGAGTGCCACCATGCAGACCAGGATCATCACCCCGCTCGCCATCGTCTTCGCGCTCGCGTTCGCGGCCGGCGCACAGGCGGCGCCGTCGACGAAGGAAGCCGCCGCGGACAAGCCGCTGACCGCGCAGCAGCTGCGCATGCGCAACTGCAATTCCGAAGCGAAGGCGCAGTCGCTCAAGGGCGACGAGCGCCGCGCTTTCATGAGCACCTGCCTCAAGGGCGGCTCGACCGGGCTCGCCGCGGCGCACGACGACGACGACAAGCCGGCCACGCCGAGCGCGGCCCAGCTCAAGCGCAAGGCCTGCAATGCCGAGGCGAAGGAGAAGGGCCTGAAGGGTGACGAGCGCAAGGCGTTCGTGCGCGGCTGCGTGCGCGACGAGGCGGTCGCCGCGGCCGACTGAGCGGCCGTACCGCCACCTCGGCGCAGGCCATGGATGGCCTGTGGCGGAGCGACCCGGCTCAGGTCGTTCCGCAGGCGCACCGCCCCGCGGTGCGCAGGCCGCGAAGCCCGGCACGGACGCCGGCGCTTCGCGGAACTGCCGCCAGGACGGCCGGCAGCGGGATCGGCACAGGGACGTGCCTCCGGCGCGTGCAGGCCGGCGCGGCGTCAGCGGAAGCGATCGGTCGCTTCGATCAGCTCGTGGGTGATGCCGGGCTCGAGGGCCGAATGGCCGGCGTCGGCGACGATGCGCAGGTCGGCTTCGGGCCAGGCTCGGTGCAGGTCCCAGGCACTGCGCGCCGGGCAGACGACGTCGTAGCGACCCTGCACGATCACCGCCGGGATCCCGCGCAGGCGATGCGCATCGCGCAGCAGCTGGTCGTCCGCGTCGAAGAAGCCGCCGTGCACGAAGTAATGGTTCTCGATCCGCGCGAAGGCGAGCGCGAACTCGTCCTCGCCGGCCGAGGCGATGTGCGCCGGGTCCTGGTGCAGGAAGCTCGTCGCGCCCTCCCACACCGACCACGCGCGCGCCGCTTCGAGGCGCACTGCCGGGTCCGGACCGGTCAGGCGACGGCGGTAGGCGCTCATCAGGTCGCCGCGCTCGGCCGGCGGGATCGGCGCGAGGTAGCCTTCCCACGCGTCCGGGAAGATCGCGTCGCAACCCTTCTGGTAGAACCACTCCAGCTCCCAGCGGCGCAGCATGAAGATACCGCGCAGGACCAGCTCGGTCACGCGCTGCGGGTGCGTCTCGGCATAGGCCAGCGCGAGCGTCGAGCCCCACGAACCGCCGAACACCTGCCAGCGCGTGATGCCGAGGTGCTCGCGCAGGCGCTCGATGTCCGCGACCAGGTGCCAGGTCGTGTTCTCGGCCAGTTCCGCGTGCGGCGTGGAGCGGCCGCAGCCGCGCTGGTCGAACAGCACGATGCGGTAGTGCGAGGGATCGAAGAAGCGTCGCGACCCTGCATTGCAGCCGGCGCCCGGCCCACCGTGCAGGAATACGACCGGCTTGCCGGCGGGATTGCCGCACTGCTCGAAGTAGATCCGGTGCAGCGGCGACACCTGCAGGAAGCCACTGTCGTACGGCTCGATCTCGGGGTACAGCGTGCGGCGCGTCGGGTTCATGCGATGGGTGTTCCTGCAGGGAGTTGCTCGGGCCCTGCTCGTGGCGAGGCGTGCGCACGAGGGATGTGCGCCGTGGCGCTCCGAAGCCGAAGGGCGACCCGCGACCGGAGAACCGCCGAAGCAGCCCGCAATGATGCGGGCACCAATGAATGGTCGGGGCGGCCGGATTCGAACCGACGACCACCAGTCCCCCAGACTGGTGCGCTACCAGGCTGCGCTACGCCCCGACGGCAACGGATCGCGCCCGCGGCGCGGGCGACGGTCGGGAACCTGCCTGGTGGCGGGCTCCCGGGGAACTGCGGATTCTAGCAGATGGGTGGGAATCAGCGCCGCAGGATCTGCAGGACTTCTTCCAGTTCCATCCGCACCTGGCGCACGATCTGGTTCGAGATCGTCGATTCCGCGCGCGCCTGCGACCCCTCGAGCCGCTGGCGCGCACCCGTGATCGTGAAACCCTGGTCGTACAGCAGCGAACGGATCTGCCGGATCATCAGCACGTCATGGCGCTGGTAGTAGCGCCGGTTGCCGCGCCGCTTCACCGGCTTGAGGTTCGGGAATTCCTGCTCCCAATAGCGCAGCACGTGCGGCTTGACCGCACACAGCTCGCTGACCTCGCCGATGGTGAAATAGCGTTTCGCCGGGATGACCGGCAGTTCGCTATTGCTGCCCTGATCCAGCATAGGCTTCGACCCGGACCTTCAGTTTCTGCCCCGGACGGAACGTCACCACCCTCCGGGCGGAGATCGGGATCTCCACGCCGGTCTTGGGGTTGCGCCCTGGACGCTGATTCTTGAAACGCAGGTCGAAGTTGCCGAACCCCGACAGCTTCACCTGCTCCCCTTTTTCAAGTGCATCGCGTACGACTTCGAAGAACGCGTCGACGAATTCCTTGGCTTCGCGCTTGTTGAGTCCGACGTCGAGGAACAGACGTTCAGCCATCTCCGCCTTCGTCAGCGCCATCCTACCCTCGCAACTTTGCTTTGCATACCGATTCCAGTGCGGCAACCGCGAGAGCCGTCGAGCGGTCAGCGTCCTGGTCCGTAAGGGTGCGGTAACGGTCCTGCAAAATCAAGCCAATAGCGAGACTTTTGACGCCGGCGCCGAGGTTCGGGCCGGCGTAGCGGTCGAACAGGACGACGCGGTTCAGGGTTTCGCCGACTGCGTCACGGATGGCGGCCTCGACGGCCGCGTACGGGACCGATTCGGGCAGTTCGAACGAGAGGTCGCGTCGCACCGACGGGAAGCGGGAGATCGCCTCGGCGCGCGGCAGGTCGCGCCGTGCGACCGCCTCGAGGTCGAATTCGAACGCGAACACGTCGTCGTCGAGGTCGAGCGTCTTCAGGAGATCCGGGTGCACCGCGCCGATCCAGCCGATCGCGCGCCCGTCGCGCTCGACCGCCGCCGCCTGCCCCGGGTGCAGCCAGGCCGGCGCGCCCGGGACGAAGCGGAACGCGCCCGGCGCGTTGGCCAGCGCGAACAGCGATTCGGCGTCGCCCTTGATGTCGAAGAAGTCGACCGCGCGCGCCTCGCTCGCCCAGTTCTCGGCGACGGCACGACCACAGGCGACGCCGGCGATGCGCTGGACCTCGTCGTGGCCCGCGCGGAACACGTTGCCGACCTCGAACAGGCGCACGCGTGGCTGCTGGCGGCGACGGTTCGCGCGCAGCGCATCGACGAGGCCGGGCAGCAGCGAGGTGCGCATGACGCCGAGCTCGGCGGAGAGCGGGTTGGCGAGTGCGATCGCGCCGTCGTCGAGCTGCCATTGCGCCAGCCGTTCGCCGGCGACGAACGCGTAGCAGATCGCCTCCTGGTAGTCACGCGCGACCAGCTGGGCGCGCAGCGCACCGACGCCGAGGCGCGCCTCGGGCAGGGTCGGGCCGAGCAGCTCGCCGCGTGGCGCACACGTCGGCACGCGCTCGTAGCCGTGCACGCGCACGACTTCCTCGATCAGGTCTTCCTCGATCGCGAGGTCGAAGCGGTGGCTCGGCGGCGTCGCGCGCCAGCCGTCGGCGGTCGCCTCGACGGCGAGGCCGAGTGCACCGAGGATGCGCGCGACATCCGCGTCCGGCACCTCGATGCCGAGCACGCGCGCGAGGCGCGCGCGGCGCAGCAGGATCGGCCGGCGCGCCGGCAGCGCAGCGGCGACCGCCTGTTCGACCACCTCACCAGGACGGCCGCCGGCGATGTCGAGGATCAAGGCGGTCGCGCGTTCGATCGCGCGCCGCGGCAGGTCCGGGTCGACCCCGCGCTCGAATCGGTGCGAGGCGTCGGTGTGCAGGCCGAGCCGGCGCGCCCTGCCCATGATCGCGCCCGGCGCGAAATGCGCCGCCTCGAGGAAGACCGTCGTCGTCGCCTCGGTGACGCGCGAGTCGGCGCCGCCCATGATGCCGGCGAGGCCATGCAGGCCGCGCTGGTCGGCGATGACGAGGAAATCGGCATCGAGCGCGTGCTCGCTGCCGTCCAGCAGCTTCACGCGCTCGCCGGCGCGCGCGCGCCGCACGACGATCGCGCCGTCGAGACGCGCGTCGTCGTAGGCGTGCATCGGCTGGCCGAGTTCGAGCATGACGTACTGGGTCACGTCGACCAGGGCGCTGACCGGGCGCACGCCGGCACGGCGCAGGCGCTCGGCCATCCATGCCGGCGTCTTCGCGCCGGCGTCGATGCCTTCGATGACACGACCGCAGTAGCGCGGGCAATCGCGGCTGTCCTCGAGCACGGCTTCGCGCCGCCCGGCGGCGACCGCTGCGACTGCCGCCACCTCCGGCACGTGCAGCAGCGTGCCGAACAAGGCGGACGCATCGCGCGCCAGGCCAGCCACGCTGAGGCAGTCCGGACGGTTCGGCGTCAGCTTGATCTCGATGCTTGCGTCCGGCAGGCCAAGCCAGTCCGCCAGCGCGGCGCCGACCGGCGCGTCGGCCGCCAGTTCCATCAGGCCGGACGCGTCGGCGTCGAGGCCGAGCTCCTTGGCCGAGCAGAGCATGCCGTTCGATTCGACGCCGCGCAGCGCCGCGCGCCGGATCTCCATGCCGTTCGGCATGCGGGTGCCGATCGTCGCCAACGGCGCCTTCAGGCCGAGGCGCGCGTTCGGCGCGCCGCAGACGATCGTCAACGGCGCGCCGGCGCCGGCGGCGACCTGGCACACGCGCAGCTTGTCCGCATTCGGATGCGGCTCGCAGCCGACGATCTCGCCGACGACCACGCCGTCGAGCCCCGCGCCGAGCACCGCGACGTCCTCGACCTCGAGGCCGGCCATGGTCAGGCGGTGGACGAGGCCGTCGCGATCGACCGGGACATCGACGAGTTCGCGCAGCCAGTTTTCACTGAATTTCATGCGTTGCTCACTTGGTTCGTGGCGGCAGGGCCGAGAAACGGGCCTGGGACCGAGGGCGTCTCGCCGGCCCGCGGCCGATTCTTCAGGCGAACTGCCTGAGGAAGCGCAGGTCGTTCTCGAAGAACTGGCGCAGGTCGTCGACGCCGTAGCGCAGCATCGCGAAGCGCTCGCCGCCCATGCCGAAGGCGAAGCCGGTGTAGCGTTCCGGGTCGATGCCGCAGTTGCGCAGCACGTTCGGATGCACCATGCCGCAGCCGAGCACCTCGAGCCAGGACGAGCTGCCGTCCTCGCGGTCCCAGCGGATGTCCACTTCCGCGCCCGGTTCGACGAACGGGAAGTAGCTCGGCCGGAAGCGCATCTCGAAGTCGCGCTCGAAGAAGGCACGCACGAATTCGGCCAGGGTGCCCTTGAGGTCCGCGAAGTTGACGTCCTCGCCGACCAGCAGGCCCTCGATCTGGTGGAACATCGGCGAATGGGTCTGGTCGGAATCGCTGCGATAGACCTTGCCGACGGAGATGACGCGGATCGGCGGGGTACGCCCGCTCGCGGCGCGGATCTGCACCGGCGACGTGTGCGTGCGCAGCAGGCGCCCGTCGCCGAACCAGAATGTGTCGTGCATCGTCCGCGCGGGGTGGTCCGGCGGGAAGTTCAGCGCCTCGAAGTTGTACCAGTCGGTTTCGATCTCGGGGCCGTCGGCGAGCTCGTAGCCGAGGCGGGCGAAGATCTCGATCGCGCGGTCGAGCGTGCGGGTGATCGGATGGAGGCCACCGCGCGTGCCACGCCGTCCGGGCAGGGTCACGTCGACGCGCTCGGACGCGAGCCGGCGTTCCAGCTCGGCGGCCTCGAGCACGGCCTTGCGGCCGGCGATCGCGTCGGCGATGCGCTCCTTGGCCCGGTTGACCTCGGCGCCGCGCGCCTTCTTCTCCTCCGCCGGCAGCGCGCCGAGCGACTTCAGCGCGGCGGTGATGGCGCCATTCTTGCCGAGCAGCGCCACGCGCAGCGCTTCGAGCGCGTCGAGCGTTTCCGCCTGCGCGATGTCGTCGAGCGGGCGCTGGATGTCCTCGAGTACGTCCATTGCGGTTCCGGATTCCGGGCAACGAAAAAACGAACGGGGAGGAGGCCAGGCCTCCTCCCCGCGTACTTCACGTATTGCACAGGCCGGGCGGAGCGCGTCCGCGTCCGGCCTGTCGCAAGACTCAAGCCGCCAGGCTGGCCTTGGCCTTTTCCGCGAGCGCGCCGAACGCCTTGATGTCGTGCGCGGCGATGTCCGCGAGCACCTTGCGATCGAGCGTGATGCCGGCCTTCTTGAGGCCGTTCATCAGGCGGCTGTAGGACAGGCCGAACTGGCGCGCGCCCGCGTTGATGCGGACGATCCACAGCGCGCGGAAGTTGCGCTTCTTCTGCTTGCGGCCGATGTAGGCGTACTGGTGCGCCTTGGTGACCGCCTGCTTGGCGACGCGGAACACCTTGCGGCGCGCGTTGTAGTAACCCTTGGCCTTGCCGAGGATCTTCTTGTGACGACGGTGGGCGATGACGCCGCGCTTGACTCGGGCCATGGTCGATCCTCCTTACACGTACGGCAGCATGCGGGCGACGCGACCGGCGTCTTCCTTGCGCACGTGGTTGGTGGCACGCAGGCCGCGCTTGCGCTTGGTCGCCTTCTTCGTGAGGATGTGGCTCTTGAACGCGTGGCCGCACTTGAACTTGCCGGACGCGGTCTTGCGGAACCGCTTGGCGGCGGCCCGGTTGGTCTTCATCTTGGGCATGGCTGTTTCCCTGATTGGTCTTCGTTACTGGCGCGAGCGGTGGCCTTCGCCACGCTTTCCGTCCTGCTCGTTCCGGCTCGTGTGGCCCGACTCCGGGCCTGCTCCTGCGACGGGGCACCAGGCCCCGTCGTGTTCCCCCCGCCCCGCGCGCATGCGCCCGGCGGGGGAGATGCCCCGGTCGCAGGTCCCTGAGGGACCCGCGACCGACGCGTGTACGGCGGTCAGCTCTTCTTCTTGGGCGCGATCATCATGACCATGAGGCGCCCTTCCATCCTCGGGAACTGCTCGATCACCGCTTCCTCGGCGATCTCGGCGGTGATCTTGTCGACCATCGCCCGACCCAGTTCCTGATGCGTCATCTCGCGACCGCGGAAGCGGATCGTGATCTTGACCTTGTCGCCTTCCTCGAGGAAGCGCCGCAGGTTGCGCATCTTGATCTGGTAGTCGCCGACGTCGGTGACGGGGCGGAACTTCAGCTCCTTGATCTCGACCTGCTTCTGCTTCTTCTTGGCCGCGTGCGCCTTCTTCTGCGCCTCGAACTTGAACTTGCCGAAATCCATGATGCGGCAGACCGGCGGGTCGCCGTTCGGCTGGATCTCGACCAGATCCAGGCCCGCGTCCTGGGCCATGGCGAGCGCCTCGTCGCGCGACAGGATGCCGACCTGCTCTCCTTCGGGGCCAATCACGCGGACGCGCGGAACACGGATTTCGTGGTTCCTGCGGTTCGGCTTGCTATCGGTGGCGATACGTCAATCCTCCAAGATGGCTCGATCCCGGGCGGCCCAGCTCAGTGGCTGGCGCACTCGGCCTGCAGACGTTCGACGAAGGCGTCCAGGGGCATCGACCCGAGGTCTTCGCCGCCGCGCGTACGCACGGAAACGGCCCCCGTCTCCTTCTCCCGGTCGCCCGCGACGAGGAGGTAGGGCACCTTGTCCAACGTATGTTCGCGGATTTTATAGCCAACTTTCTCGTTTCGCAAATCGGCCTGGACCCGGAAACCTTTCGCCACAAGGGCTTGCGCGACCTCGCCGACATAGCCGGCCTGGGCATCCGTGATGTTCATCACGACCGCCTGGACCGGGGCCAGCCAGGCCGGGAAGGCGCCGGCGTGGTTCTCGATCAGGATGCCGATGAAGCGTTCCATCGAGCCGACGATCGCCCGGTGCAGCATGACCGGGTGGCGCTTCTGGCTGTTCTCGTCGACGTATTCGGCGCCGAGCCGGCCCGGCATCATGAAATCGACCTGCATGGTGCCGAGCTGCCAGGTGCGGCCGATCGCGTCCTTCAGGTGGTACTCGATCTTCGGTCCGTAGAAGGCACCCTCGCCCGGCAGCTCCTGCCACTCGACCCCGGCCGCGCGCAGGGCCGAGCGCAGCGCGCCCTCGGCCTTGTCCCAGGTCGCGTCGTCGCCGAGCCGCGGCTCGGGGCGCAGCGCGATCTTCAGCTGCACCTCGCTGAAGCCGAACTCCGCGTAGACCTGCATCGCCTGGCGATGGAACGCGGTCACTTCGGCCTCGATCTGGTCCTCGGTGCAGAAGATGTGCCCGTCGTCCTGGGTGAAGCCGCGCACGCGCAGGATGCCGTGCAGCGCGCCGGACGGCTCGTTGCGGTGGCAGGCGCCGAACTCGCCGTAGCGGATCGGCAGGTCGCGGTAGCTGTGCAGGGTCGAGTTGAACACCTGCACGTGGCCCGGGCAGTTCATCGGCTTCACCGCGTAGGTCCGCTTCTCGGACTCGGTGAAGAACATGTTGTCCTTGTAGTTGTCCCAGTGGCCCGAGCGCTTCCACAGCGTGACGTCGAGGATCTGCGGGCAGCGCACCTCCTGGTAGCCGCTGTCGCGGTAGACCTTGCGCATGCGCTGCTCGACGACCTGCCAGATCTGCCAGCCCTTCGGGTGCCAGAAGACGAGGCCGGGCGCCTCCTCCTGCAGGTGGAACAGGTCGAGCTGGCGCGCGATCTTGCGGTGGTCGCGCTTCTCGGCCTCCTCGATGCGCTGGATGTACGCCTTCAGCTGCTTCTCGTCCGCCCAGGCGGTGCCGTAGATGCGCTGCAGCTGCTCGTTCTTCGAGTCGCCGCGCCAGTACGCACCGGACACGCGCGTCAGCTTGAACGCCTTCAGGAAGCGCGTGTTCGGCACGTGCGGCCCGCGGCACATGTCGACGTATTCCTGGTGGTAGTAGAGGCCCATCGCGGTGACTTCGGGGCCCATGTCATCGATCAGGCGCAGCTTGTAGTCCTCGCCGCGCTCCTTGAACACCTCGACGACTTCCGCGCGCGGCGTCATCTTCTTGACGACGTCGTAGTCCTGCGCGATCAGCTCGCGCATGCGCTGCTCGATCGCGGCGAGGTCCTCCGGCGTGAACGGCTTCTCCGACCAGACGTCGTAGTAGAAGCCGTCCTCGATGACCGGGCCGATGACCATCTTCACGTCCGGGTGCAGCTGCTTGATGGCGTGGCCGACCAGGTGCGCGCAGGAGTGGCGGATGATCTCGACGCCCTCGGGATCCTTCGGCGTGATGATGCGCAGCTTCGCGTCGTGCTCGATCCGGTCGCTGGCATCGACGAGGCGGCCGTCGACCTCGCCGGCGAGGGTGGCCTTGGCCAGCCCGGCACCGATCGAGGCGGCGACCTCGTGCACGGTCGGCGCATGGTCGAACTGCTTCTGGCTGCCGTCGGGGAGCGTGATCTGGATCATGGGGTCATTCCGTAGTCGGTTCCGCCGCGGACGGGGAACCCTGGGCAACAAAAAAGGGCGCATCGCGCCCTTTCTTCAGCCCGGCGACGATGCAGAGAACTCAGTGGACGGTCGAAGTTCGCGTCATGGTGATCGTGTTCTTTCGAACTACGGCTCCCTGCGGGTGCTTGCGGCGTGTGGACGGGACGAGGATGGGCGCGTCCCCCAAGCAGGCAAGGGTAGAGCAGTTCCGGCGCGGCAGCAACACGGCGAGCATCGGGCCAGGCGCCTGCGCGCCGGCTCCGGGCGCGCAGGGGCCGGAATCAGCCGAGCAAGGGCCCGAGCCGGTCGCGATACCGCCGCGTGCCCGCCACCTGCGAGCCGTCGTCGAGGAGGACGACGAAATCGCCGTCGAACAGCGGCTGCAGCTCGGTGATGCGCTGCAGGTTCACGATCGCGGATCGCGACACGCGCGCGAACTTCGCCGGATCCAGCCGCGCCTCGATCGCGGTCAGCGTTTCGCGACTGCCGTGCGCCTTGCCATCACGCCCGGTCCTCACGGTGACCGCGTTGCCCGTGGCCCGGATCGAGCGGATCTGGTCGACGTCGAGGAGGGTGATCCTGCCGATGCCGCGCACGGGCAGCCGGTCCGCCCAGGGCCTCGACGGCGGCGCCCTGCCGAGCTCGGCCAGCATGGCGCGCAACCCGTCGACGTCGATGCCGCGATCGGGGGCGCGCCGCCGGTCACGGACCCGCTGCACCGCGACCCGGAACCGTTCCGGATCGACGGGCTTGAGCAGGTAGTCGACCGCATGCACCTCGAACGCGGCGACGGCGTACTGGTCGAACGCGGTCACGAACACGACGGCCGGCAACGCCTCGACACCGACCCGGCGAGCCACCTCGAGTCCGTTCGCGCCCGGCATCTGCACGTCGAGGAAGACGAGGTCCGGTCGTTGTTCGCGGATGGCGCGGATCGCCGATTCGCCGTCGGCGCACTCGCCCGCCACCTCGAGCTCGGGCTCGGCGCCGATCAGGCGCAGCAGGCCACGCCTTGCGGCTGCCTCGTCATCGACCACCAGCGTGCGGATCGTCATGGGCGTCATGGTAGGGGATGGCCATCCGCACCTCGACGCCAGCCCCGGGCGCGTCCGCGACGGAGAAGACATGCTGGTCCGGGTAGAGGAGTTCGAGGCGCGCGCGGGTATTGGCGGGGCCGACGCCCGCGTCGCGCGGCGGCCCGAGACCCGGTCCATCGTCGCGCACCGCGAGGTGGAGACGCTCGCCCCGGCGGACCGCCGAGACGACGATCCGCGTCGGCGCGAGCTTCGCGCTGACCGCATGCCGCACGCTGTTCTCGACCAGGGGCTGCAGGATCAGGCTCGGAACCCAGGCGTCGACGGCACCAGGCTCGATGTCGAAGCGCCATTCCAGCCGGTCGCCGAAGCGTGCCTTCTCGACCGACAGGTAGGTCTGCGCGAACGCGCATTCCTGCGCGAGCGGCGAGAACGTCGCCTCGGACGACTGCAGCACGTTGCGCAGCAGCGATGCCAGCGAGAGCAGCACGCGCTCGGCGTCGTCGACGTTCTCGCGCATCAGCACCGCGACGGTGTTCAGCGCGTTGAACAGGAAATGCGGCTGCAGCTGCGCGCGCAGCATCGCGAGGCGCGCCTCGGCGAGCTGGCGTTCGAGCGCCAGTTCGCGCGTCGCCCGCTCGCGCGCCGCGTGGGCGACCTCGCGCCAGTGCGCGATGCCGACGACCAGCAGGTACAGCGGGACATTCACCACGAAGGCGGAGCCGACGAGGTTGCGCAGCGTGCCGAGCCAGGTCGGCACGGTGCTCTGCGCGCCGAGCGCCGGGGCGACGAAGGCGAAGATCGCGAGGTTCGACAGCGCGAACACCGGAGCGGCGCACGGATGCACGAGCCATGCGAGCCGATGGCCGCGGAAGCGCCGGTACAGCGCGAGCGCCGCCGGCGTCAGCAGCGCCCACGTATACGCCCAGACCAGCCAGACCCGGATCGCCTGCGCGACCGGTGCGCCATCGCCACGCAGATGGCCCGAGAAATAGGACTGCGCCGTCAGCAGCAGGCCGACGGCCGTCCACGCAGCCAGCACCCGGAGCGCCAGTGACGCGCGTTCGCTTGTCCGCTTCGACGTCACTGGCGGTCCTGGCAGGGTCAGTCCGTCGCGCCCGACGGCGCGCTGGCCGGTGCCGCCGTGACGCGCGGCGGCAACAGGCCGAGCTGGCGCATGAGGCCCATCGCATCGCCAGCCACCCACTCCTCGGCCAGCTTTCCGTCCTTGAATCGTAGCAATACCGTGCCGCTGGTTTCGACCTTCCGCCCGGTCGCGGTGATGCCGTTGCCGTTGCAGGTGTTGGTGCCGCGCGCGGTCCAGCGGATCGCGACCTTGTCGCCCTCCGCGATCACGTGGTCGACGACGACCTTGAGGTCGGGGAACGCCGCGCGCCAGCCGAGCGCCTCGCGGCGCCCCTCTTCGTGGGTGAAGCTCACCGTGTTGGAACGGTGCCCGACGAAATCGTCCGCGTAGGGGACGTTGAAGATGCCGCGGCTCAGGCCGTCCTCGAAGATGCGCACGGCGATGGCCTTGTTCGCCTCCTCTTCGGGCGTGGACTCCGCATGCACGCTGGTCGATGCCAGTGCGAGCGCGGCCGCGAGGCCACATTGCAGGAACGCGTTCATGTCTTTCTCCAGTCACGGGTTGGTCCGTGCGGCGAAAGCTAGCCGGCCGGCCGGCACGCAACGGGCCTGCCCCATGCAGGAAGCGGCAGCACTGGCGCGAGTGGCGGCAAGCGCGTGGCGGCCGACGTCCGCGCCGTGTCCGGCGTCGGCGACATTCGGCCGCAGGCGCGCGAAGCGGTCGCGCCGCGCGATTCTCCGGACCGGACTCCCGAACCGCGGCGGCCGCTCGGCACGCCGGAAACGAAAACGGCGCGGACCGTGAGGACCGCGCCGTTGCCGTATTCGAAAGTGGTGGGCGCGACAGGGATCGAACCTGTGACCCCTACCATGTCAAGGTAGTGCTCTACCGCTGAGCTACGCGCCCGCTTCGCGCCGGGACCCGGCTCACGAGGGGCGCGCAAGGTAGCACAGCCCCCGCGGCAGGACAACCGTCCGCGCCCTCAGCCGATCAGCGCCTGCTCGCGGATGCGCTGCACCTCGTCGCGCAGGCGTGCTGCGTCCTCGAACTCGAGGTCCTGCGCATGCTTGTACATGCGCGCCTCGAGCTGGCGGATCTTCGCCGCGACCTGTTCCGGCGTCAGCGAGCGGTAGTCCTGCGCCGGCTCGGCGACCTTGCGCGAGGTGCCGCGGCCACGCCCGCGCGCGGCCTCGCCCTCGCGCGCGCCCTCCATCACGTCGGTGACCCGGCGCACGACCGCGCGCGGGGTGATGCCGTGCGCCTCGTTGTACTCGACCTGCCTGGCGCGACGTCGATCGGTCTCGTCGATCGCGGCGCGCATCGAACGCGTCACGGTGTCCGCGTAGAGGATCGCGGTACCGCGCAGATTGCGTGCGGCGCGGCCGATCGTCTGGATCAGGGAGCCGGTCGAGCGCAGGAAGCCTTCCTTGTCCGCGTCGAGGATCGCGACCAGCGACACCTCCGGCATGTCCAGGCCCTCGCGCAGCAGGTTGATGCCGACCAGCACGTCGAACTTGCCGAGGCGCAGGTCACGGATGATCTCGACGCGCTCCACCGTCTCGATGTCCGAGTGCAGGTAGCGCACGCGGATGCCGTGCTCCTCGAGGTACTCGGTCAGGTTCTCGGCCATGCGCTTGGTCAGGGTCGTGACCAGCACGCGGTCGCCGAGCGCGATGCGCGCATTGGCCTCGGACAACAGGTCGTCGACCTGCGTGCGCGCGGGGCGCACCTCGACGCGCGGGTCGATCAGTCCGGTCGGTCGCACGACGAGTTCGACCACGCTGCCCTGCGACTTCTCGATCTCGTACGGGCCCGGCGTCGCCGACACGAACACGGTGCGCGGCTCGCGCTGCTCCCATTCGGCGAACTTCAGCGGCCGGTTGTCGAGCGCCGACGGCAGGCGGAAACCGAACTCCACCAGCGTCTCCTTGCGCGAGCGGTCGCCCTTGTACATGGCGCCGATCTGCGGGACGGTCACGTGCGACTCGTCGACGACCAGCAGCGCGTCGGGCGGCAGGTAGTCGAACAGGGTCGGCGGCGGCTCGCCGGGCTGGCGCCGCGTGAGGTGGCGCGAGTAGTTCTCGATGCCGTTGCAGTAGCCGACCTCGGCCATCATCTCGATGTCGAAGCGCGTGCGCTGCTCGAGCCGCTGCGCCTCGACCAGCTTGTTCGCCGAATGAAGGTAGGCGAGGCGCTCCTTCAGCTCCGCCTTGATCGTCTCGATCGCGTTCAGCACGCTTTCGCGCGTGGTCGCGTAGTGCGTCTTCGGATAGACCACGTAGCGCGGCACCTTGCGCAGGGTCGCGCCCGTCAGCGGGTCGAACAGCGACAGGTTCTCGATCTCGCCGTCGAACAGCTCGATGCGCAGCGCCTCGACGTCGGATTCGGCCGGGAACACGTCGATGACCTCGCCGCGCACGCGATAGCTGCCGCGGCGCAGCTCCATGTCGCCGCGCGTGTACTGCAGCTCGGTCAGGTGGCGGATCAGCTTGCGCTGGTCGGTGCGCTCGCCGCGCGCGAGGATCAGGCGCATCTGCAGGTAGTCCTCGGGATCGCCGAGGCCGTAGATCGCGGACACCGTGGCGACGATCAGCGCGTCGGGGCGCGACAGCAGCGCCTTGGTCGCGGCAAGACGCATCTGCTCGATGTGCTCGTTGATCGAGGCATCCTTCTCGATGTAGGTGTCGCTGGACGGAACGTAGGCTTCCGGCTGGTAGTAGTCGTAGTAACTGACGAAGTACTCGACCGCGTTGTGCGGGAAGAACTCCTTGAACTCGCCGTAGAGCTGCGCCGCGAGCGTCTTGTTCGGCGCCATCACGAGGGTCGGCTTCTGGATGCGCTCGACCAGGTTCGCGATCGTGAAGGTCTTGCCCGAACCCGTCACGCCGAGCAGCGTCTGGTGCGCGAGGCCGGCCTCGAAACCCTCGACGAGGCGGGCGATCGCGGCCGGCTGGTCGCCGGCGGGCTGGTAGGGCGAGACGAGCTTGAAGCGTTCGGACATGCGGATCCCGGTCGTTCAGGGGCGCGACCGCCGCCCGGGCCGACTGGCCACCGAACGACGCGTCCGCGCGCGGATTTCCTACATCAGGTGGTGGCAGGGCGCGGTCGCGGCAAGGGCCTGGGCGCGCCTAGCATCCACCACCCCAGGGCGAAACGGACTTCGCGACATGCTGCCAGAACTTCGCCGCCACCGCGGCTACACGCTCGTCGAACTGATGATGGTGCTCGCGATCGCCGCCGTGCTCGGTACGCTCGCCCTGCCCGCCTTCGGCGGACTGCTCGGGCGCACGCGCGAAGGTGCCGCCGTGACCGAACTGCAGGCGTCACTGAACCAGGCGCGCATCGAAGCCGTGAACCGCAACCTGCACGTCGTCGTCTGCCCGAGCGGCGGCGGCGACGACTGCACCCGCACCAGTGCCTGGCAACGCGGCTGGATCGCGTTCACCGACCTCGACCGCAACGGGCGCCGTTCCGGGCGCGAGCCGCTGCTGGCACGCGGAACGGCGCCGGCCGGCGTCGGCATCGTCGCATCGGCCGGGCGGCAGCGCGTGAACTTCCAGCCCGACGGCAGTGCGACCGGCACGAACCTCACGCTCACGGTCTGCAGCCAGGCGGCCGGCGCGGCCGGCGCGCGCACGGTCGTGGTCAGCCAGGTCGGGCGGATCCGCCACGGCAGCGCGAGCCCGGCCGCCGCGGGCACCTGCCTCGCCGCGATCGACTGAACGGCGATCCGGCCGGACGCGTCGACCGCGGCACGGCGAATACCGCGGGCTTTCCATGCCGCGAAAAAACGAAGGGCCTGCATCGCTGCAGGCCCTCTGGAAGGTGGCGCCCGAAGTTGGACTCGAACCAACGACCCCCTGATTAACAGTTTGTAGGGAAATCAATACGTTATTGATGTTCGGGCGAAGTCGACCGAAGGCAGGCGAAGTGGAAAGAAGTTCTAGATCAGAAGGTTAGCGAAGGTTGGCGGAGCCGCTGCGAACTGAGTGTTGTACCTGTACTGTACCGAGGCGAGAGCTCTGATTTTCATCTCCAACTTGCATCGAGAGCGGTCTAGCGGATCGAGTCTCGTCCTTTTGCAATAGCCTGCCGCCCATGCGCTCCACTCAGCAATTCAGCATCACGCTTCCGAGCGAGTTGGCCGGCGCAGTGAAGGCCAAGGTCGCCAGCGGCGAATACGCCAATGAAAGTGAAGTGATCTGCGAAGGCCTGCGAGTTTTGTTCGCGTGTGATCGTGCGATCGAAGCCTGGTTGCGCGAGCAGGTGGTGCCGGCGGCGCAGGCCTTGGCCGTCGATCCCAGTCGTGCCTTGACGCCTGACCAACTGCGAGCCTCGCTCGCGGAAGCTCGCAGGCGGTATGTGGCCGCGCGGAGATAACTGCACTTCGACGTTGTCGCCGAGAGCTCGTAACCTCCGGGGTTGCTAGGCGTAACCTAATGGGTTACAGTCGCATCATGATCAAGGACTTCGCACACAAGGGACTGAAGCGGTTCTTCACGACCGGCAGCACGTCCGGCATTCAAGCCATTCATATCGAACGCCTTCGTCTCTTGCTGGCGATGCTGGATCAGGCAACGCAAGTTTCTGACATGGACGCGCCAACGCTTCATCTCCACGCGCTCAAAGGCGACCTCAAGGGGCATTGGTCCGTGACAGTGCAGGCGAACTGGCGGATGACCTTCAAATTCAAAGACGGCGACGCCTACGTCGTAGATTACCAAGACTATCACTGACATCAGGAGGCATGCTCATGCGTATGCACAATCCGCCCCATCCTGGGGAAATCCTTCGCGAGATGTGGCTTGCCCCACTCAACCTGTCGATCACCGCTGCGGCGGAGAGCTTGAAGGTTTCGCGCAAGACGCTGTCCGAAATCGTGAACGGCCGCGCATCCATCACGCCGGAGATGGCGATAAGGCTTGAGCTGGCATTCGGCAAGAGCGCTCAGAGTTGGCTTGGGCATCAGAACGCCTACGACCTATGGCAGATGCACGAGCGCATCGCTGAGCTTGGCGTCGAACGGGTGAAGCGGGCGGCATGATGGGGATAGTATCTTTGTGGCGTAGTGAGCACTGCCAAGGAGAATAGGTGATGAAAATACAACGTTGCGCCCGGATTCTTTCTTTGCTGCTTGTCGGGTCTCTCGCGAGTTCCATCGTTTCAGCGGACGAGACCTGTGGCCTTCCTTCGACGTTCGACGTGATCTTCATCGACGGATTCGACGGAGCAGCTGCCACCGCGCTGGCGAAGCCTACTGTCGCACAGCTTGAACAGCGTCGAAGGGCGCGCGTGCTGACGGCACCGACGATAGCGATCACGTATCCCGCGTCGGGCGCAACCATCGCCGACACCAGGACCGATATCGTTGGAACCTACACCGGGCCGGATGACACCGGCATCGCCATAGGTTCGGCGGTTGCCTACGTCCACAACGGGCAGTTCGTCATCCCGGCGTTTCCGCTGGCCTCGGGTAGCAATACGCTCACGGCCGTGGCCACGACGCTGGACGGTCAGACCGCATCTGCATCGGTGGGTGTGTCCGGAGCGCCGACTCCGGCGGCGCTGACGCTGTCCGCCAACGCGCTCGCCGGTTTTTCGCCGTTCACGATCACGTTCCGCAGCTCATTTCACGGTGGCAGCATCCAGTCGGTCGCCGTGGATTACGACGGCAATGGCACCGACGACTACACGGGGTCGACGTTGCCCAGCCCGTTCTCGCACACGTACAACTCGCCCGGGATCTACCCGGTGCGTCTGACCTTCCATGCTGTGGGAGGCTCGGTCTACACGGCGACCCAGCGCGTCGTGATCCAGGATCTCGAAGCGGTCAAGACGACGGTGTGCGGCGTGTTCGGGTATTTCCGAGAGAACCTCGCGGCCAATCAGATCACCACGGCAACGCAGGCGCTCGGCGCTGCGGCGAAGGAGCGCTACACGCCGTTCCTCAACGGGTTGGGCGCCACGAATGCCGCGCAGGTCGCCACGCAACTGGGCACGATCGCCAACGGCATCTTTGGTGTGGACACCACATCGCTCATCGTCGTGGCGACGGAGAACAGCGAGCTGTTGGGGTTTACGGTCGGCATCAATCGGGGCGACGACGGCGTGTGGCGAATCACGGATCTCTGAGGGGGCTGTGTCATGTCAGAGGGGACTCAGGGGATTACTCGCTCACCACGTCGATGGTTGAAGCGCATTGGCGTTGGCGTCGGCGTATATCTGCTCGTGGGATTCCTTACGAGCTTTCTCGGTTTCAACTTGCTTGGCGCCGTCTTCATGTCCGGTCCTCTCGTTGGTCGCGTAGTCGATGCGAACGGGCACGGCATACCCGGTGCGTTCGTATCGTACGAATGGAGAGGACAGTCCTACCACGGCACGACGGGCTGCAAGGCGGCTGCGATCGTTCGGTCAGGGCCTGGCGGGGTCTATTTCATTCCTTGGCAGGGTTGGCGTCTTGTATTCGCGACGGGATGGGGTATTTCCCCCGCGGGCCCGGCTGTCTGGGCGCCAGGATACATTGGGAAGAATGGGCCGAATGCCACGACGATTTACGTCCCGGAGAACGATCCGGCGGCACACATCGGAAGGGATTCGACAAGCTCCGCAGACAAAGGTTCCTGTTTTGGCTGGCCGTATCGGTCGCGCTTGATTGAGCTGCGCACTGCGCGTTTCGAGGTTGAGTACGATCGAATTTGTCGATCGCGCGGCGATGACTTGGTGGTGTCCGATCTCGGTCGGTTGGAATCAGCATATACGGGTGTTTTGCTGGCCCGCGTTGGCGATCCATTGAGCGAGCCGGGTCCGGTCGCTGAAGTCAGAGGGCAGCTGGAAACCATGTTGAATCCAGCCGCCGCGCCCAAGCCGCCTTATGCGTCCGACGCAAAGGTGACACCTGAGTTGAAGAGCGCATTTTGTGCACTGGTCAAGGCAGACAACACGACATCTGGAGGTCAATAATATGCGCCGCGAACGCAGCAAGGCTTCTTGGCTAGCTCTTGGATTTTTTCTTTCTTCGTCTGCGCTTGCCTACGAGGTAGGGACGCACGCTTGGATGACGAACGAAGCATATCTACGTTCGAAGCTGGCGCAGTCTGGGCCAGGCTCATTGCGCGAGAGACTGGGGTTCGATCGGCTCGAAATGAGTTCCGTTTTCGACTCATTGCTTGTTCCAGACACGACAGAGGGCGATTGCGCGGATGTGACGTCAAGCAGCAATCCACTTCATTGCTACTACGACAATATCGCGACCGATCAGGCTTATTTCTTTCGGCGAGATCCATACTCTACCTTTGAGCGGGCTATCCTTACGGATCTCGCAAAAGCGCGGGCGCTTCGAGACTCAGATGGCAATATCATTCCGGGAAGTGCAACACAGGAACCAGATCCCGCAGATGTTCGGCGCGTCGCTTTTGGACTTGGTGGATGGTTGATGCGTGGCGCCATTCGCGAAGACGACTTGGCGCCGCCGTCGATGGCGGACCATGACCACGACCCGCGCGGCGACATCTATCGAGTGTTCAACCATTTTTGGGATCCGATCCACGACCTGGGTATGTCGGCCGTTGCCGGCTGTCCACCCTTGGCGCCGGGACAAGTCTGTACCACCGCCCTGAAATGGGCGACGGGTTTGCAGGATCCGTTGGGGCCGGCTCCTTCCGAGGACACGGGTCGGCGTCAGCATTTTTCCTACAAGGATGCGACGAACAACTACTGGTGGGCTCTCACCCGGCAGCGGAGCAAGGAGCCAGGGGGATCGGGCCTCACGAAGACGGATGACTCGCGCGAACGCACGTTTCGTTGGGCCACGACCTTCCGCTCGCTCGGCACCGTTGTTCATCTGCTGCAGGACATGTCGCAGCCGCAGCACTCGCGGCTGGATCCGCACAGCCCGTTGCAGCCCTCCATCCGGCAGATCTACGAAGCGTTCACCGAAGCGCGCGTTCTCCGGTTGACGCAAGACGCCGTCGGCTGGTCGTCGCCATTGCGCACCATCGACAACGGCATTCCGTCTCCTGACCAAGTGCCGGCGCCAACCGCAGGGTGCTACCCGACCACTGCGTTTTCCACCGTGCGCAAGTTCTACAGCAACCAGCAGTCCGGCGACTCGGTGGCGACGCGCATGGGCCTCGCGGACTACGCCAACCGAGGGTTCTTCACACAAGGCACGCTGCCGGACAACCAGGCTGGGGCTCCGGTCTACGATGATCCACCCCGCACCTTTTTCGATGGCAGCGGGAACCTGATCAACGGCTACTCGCGACTCAAGGGGCCAACGCATCTGGCCCTGCTGACCGGGGGCGCCACCCTGGCACGCGTGTCGAGTTACTTCCTGATGCACGCCGTTCCGGACGCGGTGTCCCATCCATCCTGCGCCGACAACCTGCCGGCTGCGTACGGCGGAAAAGTACCACTGGCGACGGAGAACATTCTGCAGCGGTTCGCCACGCTGTCGGTCGGCGTTCCGACCGAAATGGTGGCCTACACGCTCGGGGCTGAAAACTACATCCGCATGGGGGATCTCTTGATCCCGCGCGCGATTGCCTACTCAAGCGGGGTGTTCGACTTTTTCTTCCGGGGACAACTTGACGTCGTTGCGCCGGAGGGACGCGTCATCGGCGTCTTGAATCAAGGTGTGCCGCACTTGGCGTCGAACGGTTACCCGATTCGGACCGATGCGCAAGGTGGCGTACTGGGCTTCGAGAAAATCCGCCTGAAGGTCCGAAACAGCACCCTTCCGGTAACCCAATCGAGTGGAGGCGCAGCCGTTGTCCAATCAACGGGCGGGGCTGGATCGCAGCTTGTTGCGATCGCGAGGTACCACCGCAATTCCTGCTACAAACCCGATCTGTCGGGCGAGCGCGTGCAAAGCTATGAATCGCCCCGGGTTTCATGGACACCTACGAGCCTGAGAGTCCCGCACGCCTCTCGAACTCTACCGGAGAAACATCTCCGGCAGACCCGTGCCGACGCTTGGGGTTGTAGAACATCTCGATGTAGT